>Ga0210393_10001369_pt1 | contig 20439 bp, 23 predicted proteins | sample IncBWC27OmetaG_FD_160068 | JGI IMG/M metagenome (GOLD analysis project Ga0210393, IMG submission 160068) | Forest soil microbial communities from Barre Woods Harvard Forest LTER site, Petersham, Massachusetts, United States - Inc-BW-C-27-O ... | reverse complement strand
AGCAGCAAATAGGGCGTCTTGCCCCGCGCCCGGAATAGTTCTCGGAATGTTCAAACTCCAGACAGCGCCTTCGGGGCCGAGAAACAACCCAAACCGCCAGCCTCTCCGGGGCAATAAATCAGCCCAAATCACACCTATCGCCCCCGAGGAATAAATACCGACGAAAAAAGGTAAGTAACTATGGAGTCATCGAATGAATATATATCAACATATAATTAAAACCTCATGTCCTTCGGGTAATCCTAGATTGCTTTGGAGTCATTGTTCTGGCAGGTTTTTAAACCAGATCAAGTTATCGGCAGCTATCCTTTCAGTTGCTGTTGTCTTTGCGACAGGTTGTTCCTCCACCGGCGCCGGATTTAGCGCGAGACTGATAAATCCCATTCCAACGAATCAGCAGGCTTCGAATTCCGAAAATCGCGGTTCGTATCAACCAGTCCGCAGTCCGGCGTTTAGCGATTTGTACGGCGGTTGAGTAATTCCGGGAACCACCACGTCGCCGGACTCAAAGGAGGCCATGACCGATTTCGTCACTCACTGGTGGGGCTGAAAGCCGAACTGGTGGCAACTTGGATCTCAACTGCGACAATCAAGGAGGCTGACATTCTGCAGGCGCACGGTCTCTGGGTCGCTCCGGGTAGTCCTTATAGAGATTTGTCGCGCGTCCTCCAAGCCATCCGCTTAGCTCGCGAGAATCTCGTACCGTGCCTGGGAACCTGCGGTGGTTTTCAGCACATGGTCCTGGAGTTTGCTCGCAACGTGCTGGGCATTGCCGACGCCAAGCACGCTGAGTACGATCCGAATGCTTTTCGGCCTTTCATCAGCCCCTTGAGCTGTCCTGTCGCGGGAATGGAATTGAGTGTCAGACTCCAGCCGCATACGACTGTCCACACTCTTTACGGAAGAGATGAAGTAGTCGCACGATACTACTGTACTTTCGGAGTTAATCCCGAGTACGCGGACACCTTGGCTGGAAACCGTGATCTGGTCATTTCTGGGAGAGGCTCGAATGGAGAAATCAGAATCATCGAGATTCTCGATCATCCATTCTTCGTAGGAACTCTGTTCGTTCCGCAAACACAATCCAGGGAGTTGATGCCTCACCCGCTGGTGAACGGATTTTTGCAGGCCGTGCTCCGACATCGAACGACTGAAAGAAGACCTTCCCGCTAGTGTACCGTCTCATAAGTGGGCGGTATGCCTCCCACTTATGAGACGATGCACGAGTGCCCCGAATGTTTCAGCCGCGCCTTGACAGGCATAAAATAGAACGGATATTCGTTTTATATTATTTAATCGATGAGATCTGAACAAGCCAGCCGTACCGCCGAGCACATGGCGTTCTTCCGCGCTCTGGAGTCTGCTCGCCCTGCCCGCCAGCGGCTCTTCCAGGACCCCTTCGCGATTCATTTCTTGCGCCCGGCTCTCCGGAGAGCCGTCGAGATATCCAGAATCCCTGTGCTGGGCTCATTGATCCCGTGGTACGCGGATCGCCGCATCCCTGGAGCTCGAACCTCGGGCGTCGCTCGCACCTGCCTGATCGATGAACTCTTACGCCACGCCCTGCAAGCCGGTACGCGCCAGATCGCGATTCTCGGCGCAGGTTTTGATTGCCGTGGCTATCGGATGCCCAGCATCCGCAACTCGATTCTCTTTGAAGTGGATCATCCGGCGACTCAGGCGGTAAAGCTCGCCAAACTGCGCCGGTTGCTTCCGCAACTGCCGGGACATGTCCGTTTCGTGCCTTTGGATTTCGACGGACAGAGCCTTTCCTCGGCGCTGGGCGCCTCCGGTTTTGATCCGCGCTGTCCGACCGCTTTTCTTTGGGAAGGCGTCACAAATTACCTGACCGCTAAGGGCGTGGATTCCGTTCTGAGGTACGTCGCTGGCTGCGCTACCGGCTCACTTCTCATTTTCACCTATGTGCATCGCGGCGCTCTGGACGGTTCGGGCCTCTTCGCGGATGCAGCGGAGCTGTTGGCGGAGCTTAAGAGATTGGGCGAGCCGTGGACCTTTGGTCTGGATCCCGAGGGACTATCCGACTATCTCCGCGCCCGAGGCCTGGAACTGGAGCAGGATTTCTGCGCGCGAGAATATCGCGCCCGTTATTACGGGCCGCACGGAAGGCAATTCAAGGGATACCATTTCTACCAAGTCGCAGCCGCCAGCGTACCACCTCGAAGCGCGCGGAAAGCTTTTCCCGAGGCTGGGAGTCGAACCGGCAGCAATCTTCATCGGAGAGCGGGTGCCTAAAGTCAGTCAGTCGTATCTCGATGCCCGCCGCTCCCAGATTTTGGATGCTGCGACTGCCTGTTTTGCGCGTGAAGGTCTTCATCGGGCGACCATGCAGGACATTGTCAGTGAGTCTGGATTAAGTCCCGGAGCCATTTACAATTATTTCGCCAGTAAGGAGCAAATCATTGAGGCGATCGCGGACGAACGCCAATCGAAGGAGGGATCTCTCATCCGGGAGGCGCAAAAACTTTCCGATCTCACCAATGCACTTAGGCGAATCCGGGATGGATTCTTTACTCAACTGGAGGATCCGAAGGAACGGCGACGGCGACGGGTCGGCATCCAGTTGTGGGCGGAAGCACAGCGAAATCCGAAAATCCGCGAAATAGTGCGGCGCGGCATCGATGGTCCTCGCGATTTGCTGAGTCGAATGATCACCGAAGCACAAATCAGACGGGAGATTCCAAGGTCCCTCGATCCGGATGCAACGGCTCGGTTAATGATCGCGACGTTCCACGGATTCGTTCTCCAGCTGGACTGGGATGAGACGGTAGCCGTCGAGCCTTATCTCAAGGTCCTGGATCGCTGCCTGGAACGTTTGTTGGCGCCAGAGGAACGGAAACAGGGAAAGCGCGGAACCCGGCGCGGATCGAAGGGCGATGCGGGGACTTCTTCGCACCGCGTCAAACGGCGGCAGTGAAAGCGCCATCTTCAACGACCGGACCGCTTTCCTGGAAGGAGTTTCGACCGCAGGATCGTCCATCTCATCTTAAAAGAAACCTGGAAGAACTGGTCTAAATGTCTTGGGCGAATGGCAATTCTAATAATCGGGAAGGTCAGGTCGTGACGGCAGATGGCGTGGCCCCTGTCCCCGTCTTGTTAAGGATATGTTATTATGCTTGCGCTCCTCCGCAACCCCGGTTGTTATCACGTGCTATAAGATGTTAGGAGTCGCTTTCGCTTCGCCGGGAGATGACGAAAGCCGATTTAGAGGCGACATCGACGCCAGTCAAGTATCGCCCGTAGTGAACACAAAATGTATTTGGGTATTCATTAGAACTTTTGTCTTGCCCAACCCATAGGGGTGATCTTATCGTCCAATTCCCGTTCGACAAGGGAGTTGCGGTTAGATGTGAATAACATGTGAATAACTATGTTAGTAAAGCTCATTGAGCGATCTAACGGAGGATATTATTCCATCGCCGCGAAGTTTGTTGATCGCTCGTGCCAGGGAACTCCCCGGCTGAGCTGTGGTTGCAGGTACCTGGACAAGAACGGCTTAGAGTCGTTCTGCTTTAACTGGTCGAGGGAATGGTTTGTTGTTCAACTTCTTGCGGGCCTCCGGCAAGCGCGGAGCGCAGGGTACAGAATTTGTCACGTCTCGCCAAGAAGAAGTGTGAATAAGAGCATTTATGCAAGAGACTTATGATCGGATTTGGCGTGAAGTAGCGAGTGGAATCAGACCGCACCTCAACGCCGAAGCTTACCAAAGATGGTTTGCCGCGATTGACTTGGTGCAGGCGGATGAATGCGCGCTGACCTTGCAGGTTCCAAACAGCATTTATCAGTTCTGGATCGAGAGTAACTATTTGAATGTCGTTCGATCCGCTGTGATTGCGGTGCTGGGAAGCCCGCGAGAGATCAAATTCCGTGCCACAGATCGCGGTTTGACCGGGTCCGTTCTTGATGTCCATGCTCAAGGGACGAGCGAACCGGTGGCGCCTGTATCGCCTGCAGCTCGTGCTGAGGATTTAGAGAGCGTCATCAGCCACGGGATGAATCCGCTCAAAAATTTTGCAGCGTTTGTGGTGGGATCCAACAACCAGTTTGCCCACGCGGCAGCCCTGGCGGTGTCTCAATCCCCGGCGAAAACCTATAACCCGCTCTTCATCTACGGAGGCGTGGGTTTAGGAAAGACGCACTTAATGCAGGCGATCGGCCAGCAGACGGTCCAACGAAGAAAGATCCAAAAGGTGACCTATCTCTCGAGTGAGCGGTTCATCAACGAGTTTATCGACGCAATCCAGCAGAATATGCTGGTCCGGTTTCGCAAGCGTTATCGTCAGACAGACGTTCTGTTGATTGACGATATTCACTTCTTGGCAGGCAAAGAGCGATCCCAGGAAGAGTTCTTCCATACGTTCAATACGCTGTTCGATGGCCGAAAGCAGATCGTCCTTTCAAGTGATCGTCCGCCGAGCGAGATCGCCAACCTGGAGCAACGCCTTGTTTCGCGCTTGGAGAGTGGATTAACAACGGAATTGCAGCCGCCAGACACCGAGACTCGCCTGGCGATTCTCCGAAAAAAAGCCGAGGCGTTTCATCTCGAGCTTGCTGAAGATGTTCTGGCTTTTCTGGCGCAGCGTGTCCGAACCAATGTTCGACGTCTGGAGGGCGCCTTGCTGCGCGTGGTCTCTTACCAGTCGCTGAGTGGCCGAGAGGTTTCCCGCGAAGCGCTCGAACAGCTTCTTAAGGATATTTTGCGGGAAGAAGCCAAGAAGATGGTGACGATTGAGCAGATTCAAAAGAAGGTCGCCGAACATTTTGAGGTTGGACTCGCGGATATCACCGGCAAGCGGCGGACAGCGAATATTGTGTACCCGCGCCAGGTGGCGATGTATCTCTCTCGCCGGCACACCAAAGCGTCCTTGCAACAAATTGGAGAAACCTTCGGCGGCCGGGACCACGGAACAGTGTTGCACGCTTGCAAAACTCTCTCCGGACGGATGAAAAGAGAGGATCTGGTGCGCCAAACGATTGAGAACCTCGATACACAGCTCAGCAGATAACCCGGCTTCCAGTCTGTATCGATGCAAAGGGGATGGCGGATAGCGGATGGCGGAATTTCCGGAGATGCTGCACGGGAAATGGCGGATGCGGACGGCGGATTGCTGAATTTTCGGTGATGCCAACCCGAGAACAAAGTTATTCACAGCCCGACCGCCGTATTCCAGAAATTCTCGATAATCGCGAAAAATTATCAGATATTGTAATTATCGATTTTTCGTCTCAGAAACGACCAACACAGCCACTCCAGCGATTGTAAGAAAAAATAATTGGGAGGTTATTCACACTTTGTCCACAATCGGCAACCCGGCCGGGCTTGCCTCCAAGTCGGCTGATCCGACCGCGCGGGCGAATCTTCCACCGTTCAATTGAGGCCGCCAGCTCCGAGTTTTTTGCGTGTTCATCTAAGGTACCTCGCCTTTTTCGAAACAAATCACTCTCATCGTGTCGCCCACTGCGAAGGGTGAGGCTCCGCTACCGCTAATATCAAAGGCATTTCTTCCGGCTTTTGCATTCATCAGCACCGTGGCATGAACACTGGAGTCAACGTCCTTTAGTTCAAGTTGGGCCTGGCTGACATCTTGAGCGAGGATCACCTCCGCTTGGGCGTAAAAACTGTCATGCTCATCGTTATCCTGAACGTGATTAATGATGGCTACGCTGGAAAACATGCCTAAAATCGTACTCGTCCTCGTCCTTTAAAAGCCGTCAATTAAGAGAGTGACCTTTGTCATCAACTTGTTTAACACAATAGTTCCAGCATGAACAACAGAGAGTCATTAACCATCTACCTGAGCGTCTTTTTAATATTTGCGGTGGTGGCCGGCTTTTCTGGCTGTGCAGGCACGCAGGTGCAAAATAAGGAATCGATGTTGTCCGCAGCGGGATTCCAGTCGCGCATCCCGTCGACGCAGGCGCAATGGGCTTTGTACACCCGAATGACTCCGTACAAGCTCGAACGCAACACCTTCCAGGGCAGGGCGCTCTACACCTACGCCGATAAGCAAAAGGGACTTGTTTATATCGGCGGGGATCAAGCGTATCAACGCTACAGGCAACTTGCACTCCAGCAGTCGGCTGCCCAAAATGAGATCGAGGCGGCCTATAACAATCAGCTATCTCAAGAGGACAATGTTTTGGGCATCAATGGGCCTGGTTTATGAGAAAGTGGGCGTCGCAAAAATTTTAGGGCTTTGCCTATGGCCCAAGGGTCCAAAAAGTATAGCCGAGGGTTTAGGCTTTGCTTCATCTGCGGCAGTTGCACCTAGCTCATTCATGTTCGCACCTTGATTTTGGTCGGTGTGCACCGGCGCATGTGCTTGCACTCCATTCAGGACACGGCGGTTGAACGACGGATCGTCGCCAAAAACAATCGCAGACGTAAAGTTTACTATTACAAAATCGTAGTGGAAAACATTAAACGCATGAAGCGGGATCACCTTATCTGAGAAAAAGCCACAACACGACGGATAACCAAGAGATGGCGACGAAAGCGATCGAAACAACAATCAGATTGAATCTTCGCATTCGCCTCTCATACAGCTGTGCCCAGCTAAGCTGCTGGTCACTTACTGGTGTACGGTTTGGCGTACCAACCAATCCATTGGTTTTCACGTACCGCTTTTCTTAAGCCGGAAGAGAAAGAATCACAGCCGGAAAGTTTCCCTGAAGGGAAAACAAATTTATCGGCCCTCATGATAACGCTGAAAAATTCACATGATCTAAGCGGCACGACAAAATGTTCTTGTGTGCTGCGAAATTGTTCGCATTCGAGGCTATATTGATGACTTACATGCGTCCAATTTTTGTGTTTCTCGGTCTGCTACTCTGCTTGATGGCAACAAGAGCGGACGAGCAAAGGGTGATTAAAGACTCCGAAGCCGTTCGATACGTGGGCAAATATGTCGAGGTATGCGGTTTAGTCGTCTCCGTCACGACTAGTCCGCTCGGTACCGCCTTTATCAATTTCGGACGAGAATACCCAAACCAGACGTTCGCTGGGTTCGTTGCGGCCGATTCGGGAATTACGGCTGACCAGATCACCAAACTGCAAGGGAAAAACATCGGCATCGTCGGCACAATTGAACTTCACAGGGGGAAACCGGAGATCAAAATCATGTCGATGTATCAGATCGTCGTCTTAGGTTCCAAGTTGGCGGAGTGACCGGGCCGCTGAATCCTCACTCAGTCTCAAAGACGGTCGCTGCCCGCGCAGGACATCCGGCCTTGACCTCGAGCAGAACACGGGCTGATCGTTCACGCATTTCTGACCGCTCAGTTGCGATTGTCAGGGCACCTGCGAGCAACATTACCAAGACCAACCTATTCCCCCATAGAACGCCCGACCGTTCGCGGGATTGAACGAGTCGTTGTCTGTGCTCTGTCGGGCATCCGCTATCGCTTCTACGGAGGCGGCATAGGTCTTGTTGGTCAGATTCTTGGCCTCCAGAAAAACCTCAAACCCTTTCGGACTCTTGTACCCCGCGCGTACGCCAAACACGCGGTAAGGATCTGCCCAGAGCGTGTTGGCTTCGTCCACGGGATAGTTGACCATGTTCCATTCGACGTTGGGCGCGACGTAGAATCCCTTGGCCAATTCATAGCGGAGCTCGGCCTTGTAGAGATAGATCGGTTGACCGGCAATCGTATTGTTCCCATATGCCGGGTTGCGCACGAACTGGAAATTGTTCCAGACAAAGGCTTGGGTGAATTTCAGTTTCGAGGTGAAACGCATTTCAACCTCGGCCTCAACGCCTTGATGCATCGTTCTGGGCGCGTTCACAGTGCCAAGCGGCACGCCTTGGGCGTTGTTCAAATTCAGAAGCTCGTCTCTCAGCCAAGAGTGGTAGAGTGCCACATCCCACGTCAGCGGGCCCAGTTCGCCGCGGGACCCGATCTCGATCGTCCACGCTTTCTGTGCTTCGAGATAGTTGAACATTTGGCCGGTTGAAGTAACCGACAGAGCCTCGTCGAAGGATGGAGGCTGAAAACTGCGGCTGAAATTGACGTAGGCCAGGTTGTGATCCACCCACTCATACGCCACCCCAAGCTTTGGATTCAGAGCGTAGAATTGCTCATCGTGATTGCCCATCTGTGGCGAAACGAATTTACGTCCAACCGCTACGGCCTGCAGGCCGGTGAGGATGGAGAAGCGGCCCCAGACATAGTGCTGGTTCTCGGCATAAAGCGTAAAGTTCGTTGCTGCCGTCCAGTCCGCTTCGAGCAGCGGTCCATTCGATCCGTTCGTGTTGGCGTACCAGCTGTCCGACTCAAATTCGACGGTCGGAACGAACCCTACAGTAAAGCGATTGTGTGCGTTGAAAAGGTCACCGGTTGAGGTGAAGGCGATGTCACCGCCGAAGTCGTCCGACCAGAACTTTTGCGTGCCAAGCGGGGTGTCCTCGTCGAATTCTTGGCGCTCCTGAAATTGCCGGTAGTTCCAATAGGCGCCCAACTGCAATGTCCAGTCCTGGCCTTGGATCACGAAGCGATCCATCAACCGAAGATAGGCCCAATAGGTGTTCCATTTCTCCTGCACCGATTCAGGCTCAGTCTGTTGCGGGTTCGCGTTCATTGCCTCCTTGGTGAGTGAGGACGGGTTATTCTGGTCGAGTCGGCCCAGGAACACATAGAACCGGTTTTGCATTGAATCGTTCAACCTGTAACCGAGCGGGCGGCGAACTTCTGGTAATTCTCCTGTGACCAATCGCGAAAACCTTCCAGGGTGTGATCGATTCCGGCGGCGTAGAGATCCCACGGCCCAGATGCCCAGCCTACTTGGAAAGATTGTTCCGTGAACCCGAAACTGCCACCTGACAGGCGGATATTGAAAGGTGAGGGGAGATCGCGGCCTGTATAGGTGATGAAGTTAATCGAGCCGCCAAGCGTTATGCCACCGAATCGGAATGCGTCTGCTCCTCGGTACACTTCGGCAAATTTGACTGAGTTCAGATCGAGGTCTTGCAGGTACGCCTCTCCGTCGGCCTGATTAATCGGGATGCCATCAACCACCAGCTCTGTGCCGGCAATCGTGTCGTTCTCCAGATTGCCAGAACCCCGGATTGAGATCTGGGTGTCCTCGGAACCCTGAGCAGCAGTAACCAATACTCCGGGGACAAAACGAATGTAGTCCGAAAGGTAGCTCCCACGACTCAAGGTGAAATCTCCCGGCTCCACAATGGTTGCTGCGCCAGCGTAACGTGAAAAAAGCGATTGTTGCGTCGCCAGATCAGGCGAAATTTCTGCGGGTGGATGACCAACAACAACGACCGTGGGAAATTCGTTCTGGGCAATCCCTGAGATCAGGAGAAGAAAAGAAAAGACCCCGCTGGCAAGCGCCAGGCCTTTTCCCCGATGGGTCAAATTCTTGATCAAATTCTCGCTCCAGCGTGAGCCGCGCTTTGGCCCGCACCGGCCAGAGGCTTTACGACTCCAAACGGCGCGTCTCGAATGCCCTCGGTACACGTTTTCCGGTCAGGTAACTGGGAAAGCTTCGCGAGCGCCGTCATCGTGCAACTGACACTCATTCTCAATAAGGGAAAGGGCTGTCAATAGTAAGTCCGGGACCATCCGTCGATTTCGGTTCTCCTGTCCGGGCGCGGCCCCTCATCGATGCTGTCGAAAAATATTGACTGACCGTCAGTCATAAACCGATATCTGGCCGGACGGCCGGCCACGGCACAGACTTTTAGCAACCAAAACTGTCAAAGATGACCATCACAACCTACCTCATCACGGGGGCGACTGGAGACATCGGGTCCCGCGTCGTCGAGCGCCTCCTCAAGCGCGGCGAGCGACCCCGAATCTTCGTCCGCCACCTGGAAAAGGCGCGAGCGCGCTACGGAGATCGTGTCGATTTCGCGGTCGGCGATCTAGGCGATCGAGGGTCGCTCCTGGCAGCGCTTGAAGGAGTCGATGCGCTTTTCCTTGTCAACAGCGGCCCCGAGCTAGCGAGCCGTGACGAGGCGGCGGCGATGGTCGCAAAGAGTGCGGGGGTGAAGAATCTCGTCAAACTCTCCTCGATGGATGCCAGGCAAAACGTCGGGACCGGCGCATGGCACGCGCGAGGCGAATGCGCGATTCGCGCGAGCGGGATCACATTCACGTTTGTGCAACCAGCGGGTTTCATGTCAAATGCGCTCGAGTGGGCGAGTTCCATTAGTGCCAAAGGGGTCGTGCGTGCGCCCACCGGCGATGGCAGGATCGGCTTTATCCATCCCGACGACATCGCCGCCGTCGCAACCGAAGCATTAGCGACGCGGGAGTACCTCGGAGAGTCGTTGCCGATCAGCGGCCCAGAGGCTCTGAGCTATGCCGAGATGACGGCGAAAATCGGCGCCGCAATTGGGAAGTCGCTCAGGTTCCAGCCGATCTCGGACCAACAGGAACGTCAACACATGATCGAGAGCGGCTATCCGCCGGAAATCGTCGCCGCGCACCTCTCGATCTACCGCGCGATTTGCGAGGGCCGTCTTGCCATCGTCACCGAAAACGTGGACCGCGTCCTCAGACAAAAGCCGCTCTCGTTTGATCGATGGGTGGAGCAGAACGCGGCGGCGTTTCAACGATCAGAGTGACGGCGGTGCCGTGGACGGTGCTCGCCGCGGGTCGGTACTCGCCAGGCCGCAAACTCCGGTCCGCTTCACATGACTTTTCTCCGTCGGTTCGCTATAGTGGCGGTCCGTAACCCGCGTTCAGTCGTGCACGCTTAAGCGGTTCTTATGCGCACAGAAACCAAGTTTCGACCGAGGACCAAGCCACCCCAGGAGCGGCGCGCGGAATTGATGAACGCCGCCCAGCGTCTTTTCCTTCAGAATGGCGTGGATTTGACCTCGATCGAGCAGATCACCGATGGCGCCGATGTTGCCAAGGGCACCTTCTATCTTCATTTTGCCTCCAAGGACGATGTTCTCCTCGCATTGCGTGACCGTTTCATCCGCGAGTTTTTGGAGGACCTCAAAAAAGCGATCGCGAGGCGTCCCGAGGGGGATTGGAGAGGAAAGCTTGCCGCCTGGGCCAAGGCAGGAACTATCTACTTTCTCGAGAAGGCGGCGATCCACGATCTCGTCTATCACAAATATCAACCTCCTTCGCCTAAGGACGACATGGAAAACATCGTCATTGTCCATCTATCCGGGCTGCTCGATGCCGGCACGGCCGCCGGCGCATGGTCTGTCGATGATCATCGATTCACTGCCACCTTTCTGTTCCACGGGCTTCATGGAGTCATCCATGAAACCCTAGCCAAGGAGAAGCGCGTCGCCCGGAACCCGCTCGTTGCGAAATTGCAACAGGCCTGCTTCAGAACGGTCGGATTGACCTCGGGGCTGAAGACCTGAGCCAGGCCCGCATCCCGGGGGCGGCGCGATGTTCCCCTTTTCTTTGGTCAGAAGCGCACGTTCTCCACTCCGCTCTCGATGCCGCCAAAGCTGATCGCGCACGAAACACTCTAACGAGAGTAGCGAGGCTAACTCTTCCTGATGAAGATCTAGTAAATAATTGCCCCACTAACAAATCCATCTCATTGGCGAAATACGAAAATCCAAACAGTTTTTAAGGCAAATTTAGATTTTCAGGATTGATCCTTTACAAGACGCTCGGGTTTGCTCTTGCTGGGTCGTCCCGGTGGTAAGCCTGCGTCTTTCGATAAGAAAATTGATTGAGGATCACAAAACGCGCCGATTTCTTTAAGCGCTTCCGCGGCTCTGAATCTATCGCCCCTGCGGGGCAAAAAACATCCCAAACAGCCCTTAACTTCGTGCCATTCAACCCTGAGCTGAGGGAACGGCACTGGCCATTCTTGAGCGGAATTGCCATGTGGGACTGAAATGACTTCGACCGTCCCTCCGGGACGGGGTCTCTCTACATCGCTACCTAGGCACTTCGTGCCTGGCTACTATCAGCCTGTCCCTCCGGGACAAAAGCCATCCGCCCATCGAAGCGCCACACAATTATCTTAGCGCTTATGCCCGGAGGACCCGGTCGGCTTCCACCAGCAGTGCCTGCCGCAGCCCATTCGACGCGCTGTCGCTTGCTCAGGGCAGCCATTTGCGTCGAATGGTACACTAGCTCGATCGAGGCGATCAGGACCACTCTGGCGGATTGTTGAATGAGACTTACCTCGGTGCTAGCGTTCCCCGGAACTTGGAATTCGCCAGGAAGCGAAGATGAGAAACATCGAATCCAGCGAAGTGATGCTAATCATTTTTCGAAATTAAGGACAAAAAATATGAAAGAAAAGAGAAGTTTCTATCCTAATACCTATCGTCGATTGGGTTTGCTTGTCCCCGCCATCGTACGCACATGAACACAACTGAAGCAAAATCAAGCGCTATCGCCACCAAATCCGCTTTGTCGGATCTATCGGAAACGGGCGTGAAAGAAATCTCGGCCGATCTGCGGAAACTGCTGGCCGACGTCTTCGCCCTCTATGTGAAAACTAAAAATTTTCATTGGCACATGACTGGTCCCAACTTCCGTGATTATCACCGCCTGTTGGATGACCACGGTGAGCAAATCTTCGCGATGAGCGACGTCGTCGCCGAACGGATTCGCAAGCTTGGAGATGTTGCCTTGCGGTCGATTGGTGATATCGCCCGGCACCAGCGTGTACCCGACAACGATGCTTCGTCGCTCACGCCGGAGGTCATGCTGACCGATTTGCTGGCGAACAACAAGGAACTGATCAAGTACCTGCGCGCCACGCACGATGTCTGCGACCAGTACAACGATGTAGCCACCGCGAGCTTGATCGAGAACTGGATCGACGAATCCGAAAACCGGGCATGGTTCCTCTACGAAATCATTAACCGCGCCTAAGTCGAACTCAATGTGCAAACGGAATGGAGAAAATAGAGAGTTTGATCTTCGACCATGGGAGCTTCGGGAAGGTCGGATGATGATCACCTTGAATTCCTCGACCAGCAGTTTTCGGTTGGAGTGACTTTGCCGTTATTCCTTGCTGCATTGAAATATGAATGAGACCGGCGAGGGCGATGCCGCCTTCAGCATCTCAATGGGTCTTGCTTTTATTGGCGGCTACGCTGACGCATCGAGTTATCTGCTCGCCCGCACCTTCACCGGGCATCTTACGGGCAACTGTGTTCTCGCGGCCGTCAGTACGGCGAGCGGAGATTGGCATCTTAGTTTGGTCCGGTTCCTGGCCGTGATTGTTTTTCTCGGCGGAATACTCTGCAGTTTAGTCCTGAATCGCTTTGCTCCGATCCGGTGGCGGCAATTTTCGCTCGCGATCGCCATGTTCATCGAGGTTCTACTTTTCTTGAGTGCTTCTCTTTTCTTGGGGAACAGGGCAAACGAAGAATTGTTTATAATCTGCATGTGTCTGGCCCTCGGTATACAAAATGGCTCTCTCCACAAGACGAGCGGAAGCAGTGTGCACTCCACTTATATGACTGGGATGGTTACCGTGCTGATGCAGAAAAGCTTCGACCATCTCTCTGCAAAGCATAGTCTTAAAGAGGATTCTGCAAGAGATTCGGCTCGGCTCACTATCCGGGTTCTGGCGCTGATGTGGATCAGTTTCATTTCGGGCGCTCTTACAGGTGCCGTGATTGTGTCATCCTTCCAAAGGATTGGTCTTTTGGGAATCGTGTTGCTACTAATCCTGTTAATACTCGTCGAAATGAAGGGGAAACTGACGTGCATCAGTACGGTACCGCCACAGACTTAAACATTCCCGTCAATGACGAATGGCGCGGTTTAGCCTAGGGTTTTCAAACTCTGGGAACCATATGCCAAGACGTGCCCGCTCAGGAAATTTTCCAGGTGATGCAGCGCGATATCCGCCTTGGCTGACATGGCTTCGACAGTCTCAAAACCAATGTGCGGTAGAAGTACGGTGTTCGGCGCTCGAAAAATCGGATGTTTGGCCGGTAGCGGAGGCTCAACGTCAAACACATCGATGCCAGCCCCGGCGAGGCGATTCTGATGCAACGCTTCGATGAGGGCCGACTGGTCTACGACCGGTCCGCGCGCCGTATTGATCAGGATAGCCGAAGGCTTCATTCGGGCTAACTGTTCGCGTCCAATAAAGCCCCGCGTTTCGGCCGTCAAGGGTAGATGCAGGCTGACGATGTCGCTTCGGCTCAGCAGTTCATCGATCTCGACCTGTTCGATCGCCACATCAACCATCTGTCGAGCATGACGCTCGAAACCGAGGACCCGGCAGCCAAAGGCATTGCCCAGTCGCGCAACCTGCAACCCGATGGCGCCGCATCCGACGACCCCTAGAGTCTTGCCGAACAATTCGTGACCGATCATTTCGCGGTTGTCTCCCTCTGCACGGACCGTCGCGTCGGCAGAGACGATCCGCCGTAAGACGGAGATGATCAGGCCGATGGTCAACTCGCTTACCGCATGGACCGCATATCCCGCGGCGTTATGAAGGATGATCCCGCGAGCCTTGCACGCATCCTGATCCACGTGATCGATGCCGGTAAATGCCACGCAAATCAACTTAAGATTGGGGCAAGCTTGGATCACTTCTCGGGAAAGCGGCCGATTGCTCAGCAAGAGAACGTCAGCGTCACTAACTTTTTGGACCAAATCCGCATCGCTCATGCCTCGTGTGTCGCAGATGACCAGGCGATGACCGCCCGTTTTAAGCAGATCCCTGAGCCGAGACCTGATCGCTGGTTCCGATTGGCCGATGGGTTCAATTATCTTAATGTTCATGAACTGCCTTTCGTTGAGCGCGCCCAGACCGACTTCCGCTTCGGCTTGAAAGACCGCCCCGGGGGTGCACGTAGCTGTTTTTCATAGTTAGCATATTTTTCCCGTTTCTCTTTCCAGATTGACGAACTCGACTCTAAGCGGAATATCACTCGGATAAGGATTGCCGGGATGATCGTTCGCCTCCTTGGGCTAATAGATTGGCTCCTCCAGCCCCTAAACTGAGCGCCATTCTATTGCGGCCAAGATGATCATCGCGCACCTCTCCAGCTATTTCTATCGTCAAAAAGCACGCTTTTTTTTGACTCCGATGAGCTATCTGCGTCCCGCCTTCCTTCTTCGGCGGCCGGCCTCCCCGGAGCAAGCCGGGACGGCTTGCCTACCGTAAGTAAGGCGTCCCGCCTTACCTCTTCAGCTGCCGACCTCCCCGGAGCAAGCCGGGACGGCTTGCCTACTAGCGAATTTTCTCACCAGCCGTCAAGGATGCCACGCACCATGACGGTATGCCATCGGGTGGAAGCAAATAGCTCGCACGAGCAATAGAAAAACCGGTGGCTGTCTACCATCTTAAAAATCGTAGATAGCGGACATCGAAGTGATCAGATCCGCTGATAGAGGATCAACAGAATGAATTATACCATGGCGGACGGAGCGAATTTATTAGACGGGAAGATGAAACGATTTGTCGAGTTCGACGTGCTGCGAGGGGTCCTGCTGTTGATGATGAGCGTCGATCATTCGCCTTCTTCGCTTCGCCGCTTTACCGACCAGCCGCTGGGGTTCTTTTCCACCGCTGAATGCTTCGTCTTCGTCTCAGCATTCCTGGCCGGCATTGTCTTCCGCAAACGCGCCGAAAAGCTCGGGTTCGCCGCTGCTCGGTCCTCTTCGATCCACCGGGCGGGACGTATCTACCGGGCACATCTGGTCACTCTTTCCTTCGCCTTTGTTCTTGGCAGCTTCTTCTTATCCGAGCTCCCCGGGATCAAAGATTTGTTAGACCGGTATCTGATGGACCCATGGGCAGCGATCGGTGGGTCACTGGCGCTGCTTTTCCGTCCGCCCTTGATGGATATTCTCCCGATGTACGTCCTATTCTCTTTTCTCACCCCGGCCGCTTTCGGAGCAGCTCAACGATGGGGATGGAAGAGGGTCCTGTTCGTCAGCTTTACGGTGTGGGCCGTCGCCCAGACTCATGTCAGGGAGATTTTGGTAACGGACTCCAAAGATCTGCCGTTCGTCCAACTGGGCCCGTTCGATCTCTTCGCGTGGCAGCTTCTCTGGGTCGGCGGACTGTTCATCGGTCAGCATTTTCTGGAAAACAGGTCCTTGCTGCCGAGGCCTCATTTGCTACGACCGCTCTTCGTTCTCTCGGCGATCGCGTTTCTTTGCTGGCGTTGGATTTCAATCACCAGCGGCCCCGATCCAATGACTCAAACATGGTGGTTCGATAAATGGCATCTCGGACCATTACGCCTCCTCAACTTCGCCCTGGCCGCTTCGGTCATCGCGACATTCCTTAAGTGTCTGAATCGCTGGGAAGCGCCTTTGCGGCCATTGATGCTGATCGGCCGTCACATGCTTCCTGTCTTCTGCAGCCAAATCTGTCTTTCTGTGGTGCTCATCGGCCGCACGGAGTCCGGCTTAACCACTGAGCCGATCACCTCTGCTTTGGTCATCTGTCAGCTGCTCACTGCACCCCTGTTCGCCTGGTTTTTGGAATGGCGGGCGGTCGCTCAGCAATCGGCTCGCCCCATACTTCCCGCGATGAGCGCTCCGCACCAGATCTTGTGCGCGGAGCCGCCCATGAAAAGGCCTCCGTTGCCTTCTCGCACAGTCGGGCAGCCAATTTTACACCCTCTCTAATACGCGCTTTTAACCAAATGCAAAACGAATCGAATCGGAGGTCCTTATCGAAAATATCCAAGCTGCTCAGATCAGCGCGATCGGGGCGTTTCAACACGCTGTCTCTGCCTGGTTTGACGAGGACCGCAAGGCGTTTCGCAGTCTATGTCTGGCCGACCCTGGAACTTTTCTCACCGCCCGGCCGGAACCGCTGGTCAAAGTACACGATGAGGAAACCGACCTGGCTTTGTTCGATCTCCAGGTTCACGCCTAACCGATCGCGACCTAATTCATCGGCTTCATGGGCTTCATCGGTTCCATGGGTTCCATTGGTTTCATCGGCTTCATTCGGGCGATATTCTCATCCGATTCTTTGAGCGTGAGCTTTTCCGCATTCTTCAAATCGGGCTCATTTCGGGCCGATTCGATTTGATGACCGTGAACACTGACAAACTGAACACCACTCTTACTCTCAAGACGCAGAACAAGTTTTTCCGAGGTGCGAAATAGCTCCGGGGGCTTCGCCCATTTTCCGGTCTTAAAGCCCGTACTCTGATTTTGCTGTTGGCCAGAGTCACCACTGCTCAATGCAACATTGGTGTCGTCACCCGCATTTTGAACGAGGAGCCGTTGGCCGTTTTCAAGATCGTAGGCATACGTCATAAAAATTGTCCTTAAGTTAATTTCCTTTGCTTTGGGGCGGCAACCGTCAGCCCGGTTCGCCGTCGAGTAAAGGCTTTTCCGATCCCACGACAAAGCAACCGTAAATTAGGAAGATTGTTTTGGGCGGAGGTGGGCGCTCGGATTAATTCTTTTGCGCCCATGTAATCCGCAACCGCTCGAGGATCGTGAAACGCGCATTCACCGGATCTCCCCCTTTTTATTTGCGTTTAATACTTCCCTCAGCTTTTTAGAAAGGGCATCGAAGGTGAAGGGTTTTTGCAGGAAGGCCACTTCGGTGTGCACGGCGCTTCGGCGAACCACCGTATCGCTGGTATGGCCGCTCAAGAACAGCACCTTTAGAGCCGGATCACCCGCCAGGAGCACCTCGGCCAACTCGCAGCCGCTCATGCCCGGCATCAGCATGTCGGTCATCAATAGGTCAATCCGCTCCCGGCTGCCCCGCGCCAAGCGCAAGGCCTCCTCACCGCTTGAAGCATTTTGCACCTGGTAACCGAGCCTCTTCAGTAGCAGGGTGGTCATTTTTCGAACCGGGGCCTCATCTTCGACCAGTAGAATGGTTTCGGAGCCTCGAATTTGCTGCAACATCACTGACCTGCCTTGCCTCGGCCGGCAAATTAAGATGCCTCGGCCGCCAACGAGCTTGTCCGATCAGACGCTCGGGCTAGGAGAGTTGTTGTTGTCCTCGGCGTTATACGAATGTCTCAGCGCTCGAAAATCGAATTCCTGAAATTCGGCCGACTCAGGAACAAACGTCTCTTTACGTGTACCGATCAATGTGAAAATGACTGCTTCCATATTTTCTGCTCTTTTTTAATCTTCTTTGGTTAGCACTCGTCCCTCTTCCGACCTTTACGAGATAATTATCATTTTTGATGTCCTATCAGGAAATCTGATCGTTTGACGGCGAACGGCGCCTTCCACGAAGCGCCTTTCGGCTGGTTCGTTCGCGAGAAACAGGCCTAAAACTGGAAAGCAGACATTCGGCGCGTATCCCCTGAAAAACTGGGCTTAGTTATGCAGTACAATCCACCAGCCAAATAGGCTTCCAGCCCCTATTCATTCACACCATGGAGCGATGTTCGCGCCACGCAAATCAGTCGCCGCCGCCACACCCGCACGGCGCTCGATTCGTCATTCCGGTCGCTCGTCCAGATTTTTCCGCGTCTATCCGAAACCATTAGTCTCCAGTTATCCGACATTCTCTATTAACCGTATGACAGACCCAAATCATTGCGATACATCGGTCGATCAGCCGAACAGACTCCAGGCTAGCGCAAGAAGAAAGCGATCCCATTGGCTCCGCTGCATGGTAGCTAGTGCTGCGATGTTGGCGGTCGGCTTGCTCGTCTTCGACTGGTATTTCTTTTTCGTAGTCGACCGGCTCTCATCCACCCTGCGGCCGATCGTCGCCGTTTTGCATCAAGCTAGTGGCGATAGACGAGCCAGAGCGTTACCCAGTTCTTCGGGACAACAGCCTGCGGGCGATCGATCCCTGTCTCCCACTGCGCCGGTGCGGTCAGCTGCTTGCCCCAACACGCCCCCAAACTGGTACGAAATCTAACCTCTTTGTCGCGAACCAGGCGAATCGGAACCGAGCAATCGGCGTAACAAGTCTGTCAGCCGCGACAACGGCAACCGCGAAAGAAAGAGAAAGATGAAAACTATGAACACACGGATTTCGGCTTGGCCGACCGGCGCGAACGCCGGCTCAATCATCCAGAATTTAAAACCAGTAATTATTGACCAGGAGAGAATGAGGACAGACATCGAGCAATTCTCGTATGTCTCGAAGCTTGTGGCGCTGACTCACCTGTATATGGAACTAACCGTACCAGTGCCCGCCGCACTTCGAGCGGCCGAGGCAGATCTCCGTTAGTTGGCTCTTTTTTTACAAATTGGACGGCCGGAGCACCAGCAGCAGGCCGCAGGAACCCCGTAGCTGGATCGTTTTCGGTAGGCGGGCAACTGCCGGTGATGGTTCGTCCTGATGGAGTAGGAGCGCCTCAAAGACGTGATCAAATTCGGCAAATTCTTTGCCCAAGCCATTGACGAACTCCGCTGAAATGGAACGGCGCTGTTCGCGCAGCTGAATCACCAGAAACAGCAGACTCAGAGCAGTTATAAGCGAAGCGGCGATCGCGGCAAAGCGGACGCCGCACTCCAAAGCTCAACATGGGACATGGCGCTGAGGAGATCGGGTTAGGACGGCCCTGGGCGCCGCCCACATCGTGCTTGGATGGAGATCTGAGCCGGTGGCGCGAAATGGCGCTACGCCATGTCGACGGCCTGCTGCCCTAGCACCATGCCGAAGGCCGACGAGGGCGATCATCGGTGGCGCCGGCGAGCGGACCTGGACAAGGCCGTAAGCCGCACCTACCGCCAGACCCATGAGGAGAGAGACAAGATACCCAAGCATCACCACTTCCCCCCTATTCCTGCGGCCGCAGTACGACCCGGCCCGCAGAGCCGGCCGCGACCTTCCGATAGGCTTCTTGCGCCTCTGCAAGGCCGCAGGTCTCCGCAATCGGCGCGGCACGGTAGTCTCCCGCAACGAACCCCGCGCTCAGCGCTTCCAGCACCTCGGCCGAGGCCGTGAGGTTGCGCTTCAGCGTGTCCACGCCGTAGAGCTGGCTTTCGTTGTGATAGAAATCGGCGAGGTCGAAACTTACCTCGCGCCCGCCGGTCGCGGCGATCTCGACCAACCGGCCGCGGAGGGCCAGGCTGTTGACGGCGTTGCGGAACATCACGCCGCCGACCAGGTCAAAGACGACATCCGCACCCTTGCCGCCGGTCGCCGCACGGACTGCGGCCGGCAGATCCTCCGCACCAAGGATCAGCTTCTCGGCAATGCGATGGATCGGCGCGTCCGGATGCGGCGAGTGCCGGTCGGCCCCAATCACGTGAGCCCCGAGGCGCTGGGCGATCTGCGCCGCGGCACCGCCGACGCCGCCTCCGGCGCCAATCAGCAGAACCGTTTCCCCGGCCTTAAGGCCGGCCGCTTCGAGGCCGCACCAGGCGGCCATGTAGTTGACCCCAACCGACGCCGCTTGATCGAAGCTGAGGATCTCGGGCTTCCGGCGCAGACTCGCCACCGGCACGGCGATCATCTCCGCATGGGTGCCGTCGCGGGTGAAGCCGGTATCGCCGCCGGTGCCCCAGACCGCCGCTCCAATCCAGTTGGCCGGTCCCGCCTCGACTACG
>Ga0210393_10001368_pt1 | contig 20449 bp, 20 predicted proteins | sample IncBWC27OmetaG_FD_160068 | JGI IMG/M metagenome (GOLD analysis project Ga0210393, IMG submission 160068) | Forest soil microbial communities from Barre Woods Harvard Forest LTER site, Petersham, Massachusetts, United States - Inc-BW-C-27-O ... | reverse complement strand
GAGCCCAGTGCCAGCGCACGAAGAATTGATCGTTGGGCGTAAAGACGCCGCGGTCGAACACGTCAAACGACGTCTCGAGCAATGGCGGCCGGCTACGTTGCAAAATCATCCGGCCTTTTTGCGGGAAGTCGGTCGTGATGCTACGCTGATCCGGCCCGCCGGGTAGGTCCAGGTTGACGAAGGCGTCAGCCCAGGCGGGATTGGTCGGCGGCAGAGCCGCGAATATGCTTGCGGCCTGTAGAAAACGACGGCGGCTGATGCTGCTGGCGGCGTAACGGGTCATGCTGCGGCTTCGCCTCTTCGAGCTGGGGCAATCATTCAGGTCTAGAACGCCGAGCTTCTCGCTCCGGCCTTTCGGCTTCGGGAACGGTCAGACATGATTACAGCGGGTCCCGATCCACTGGAATCGTCACTACGTGCGCCGAAGCAATCCATTAGTTGTAAGCGCGTATACTTTGGATTGCTTCGCTTCGCTGGCAATGACGGGCGGGCCCGCCTCGTCGGGACAGGCGTTAGCCGCCACTGTCGATGCAGCCATACTTCACGCAATCGGCGCGATTCCGGCTCAGTCCATCTGTCTCGGGCTTCCTTGGAGCGGGAATGTAGGACCCGAAAAAGTCCGGCGAGAAGAGAGCCGGCGTCGCCGGGACCTGCGCGACGGCGCGCGGATCAACGGACTTGTGATGGAAAGTCAGATACCGGCTGACCGGCGCGGAGCTGCCGGCGTGCGCAACGGAATTAGGCGTGGCCAAAGCCAGCGCAGGATATGGGAACCCAGGAAACCACCTCAGTTCGCGGGGACTTCCTGGTGGAGCTGAGGGGATTCGAACAGATGGCCATCGCGGGCGCAGTGAGATCTCGAGCTATGCTAACCTGCCTCCCCGGGAGGGTCGGATGGATCGGCTCGAAGGCATCAAGATTTTCGCGCGCGTCGTCGAAAGCGGCAGTTTCTCGGCGGTCGCCCGCGAACCGGGCACGGGCCAACCAGCCGTCAGCAAGCAAGTGGCGGCGCTTGAGGAACGTCTCGGGGCGCAGCTGCTCATGCGCACTTCCCGCAGCCTTAGTCTCACTGAGCGGGGCGAGACTTCTACGAGTCGGCCGTAAAGCTGATCGGCGACCTCGAACCCGCGGAATCCCGTATCGGGTCTGGACAGGCTGCGCCGTCTGGCGTGGTGCGCGTCACCGCCGCACATGCCTTCTCCAGGCTTCACATCGTCCCTCGGCTACCTGCCCTTTCGTGAGCGCTATCCCAAGGTCGTCATCGAAATGCTCGTCTCCGAACGCACGAGCAATCTGGTCGAAGAAGGCATCGATCTCGCCATCCGGAACGGCACTTTGGCCGATTCCAGCCTTGTCGCGCGCAAAATCGGCGAGTCCGCGATCATCGCGGTCGCATCCGGGGACTACCTTGAGCGCAAGGGAGGCCAAAGAGACCCGGCGAGCTCGACGGCCACGACGGCGTGATCTTCGTCTCCCAGGATGGCCCACGCCTTGGACCTTTGTGAATCGTGGCGAGCGCGTTTCGTATTTGGCGTCAGCGGCTTTCCGCAGCAACGACGGCGAACAGCTCCGCGGCGCGGTTCTCGCAGGCCTCGGCATCATCCAGGCGCCGCATTGGCTCTTTGCCGGCGATCTTCGGGCCGGAAGGGTGCTTCGCATCCTGCGCGATCACGAACCCGGCAGAATTGCGATCAGCGCTGTGCGACCTGCGGCGCGGCGTTAGTCCAGCAAAGTCGCCGTGTTTATTGATTTTCTGGCCGAGTTGCTGGCTGAAGCGGACGCCTGATCTATTCGTACAAAGGATCGATGCTATCCCCACTCAGCGTCTAATCCACCCTGATAGGAATTGGTAATTTTGCATCACCGCCAACAAACAAGGTGATGCCATGTCGCTTTCCAATCTCCCCCAACCAATCAAAGCCTTTCTTCAGGCGACCGCCGTTCGCGATCGCTCTGCGCTGCTCGCATCCTTTGCAGACGATGCGGTGCTCATCGACATGGGCGAAGAGCACCGCGGCGAGGAGATCGCCCGTTGGACCGACACCCTCTATCTCGGCTCGAACGTTCGCGTGCATCCGCTCCATGTCGAAGAACGCGATGGACATACGGTCCTGGCAGTCGCGGTCGACGGCGACTATGGCGAGCTCGGGTCACACGGACCCCGTGCTTGCTGACGTAGATCATGGAATCGCCGGATGGCGAAAACGTCCCGATCAGCGAAGGGTCGTGGTTCAGGGCCTTCTCCAGCACAATGGGGCACATCCACGCGTAGTTCATGTTGCGAAGTTGCGCGCCGACTGATGCCCCGATGTTGACGAAGTCGCCTTCGTTTGTGACCGCCGCGCAACCTCCCAACACGGGCGCCGACAGAAAGTTCTTGCGCATTTCGACGTCATGGGTGAATCCGCCGGTCGCGAAGATGACCGCCTTGCGCGCCCGAACCGTCAAGCCCTTTCCGCTAGCGCCGCTGGCCTCGACACCAACGATTTCATCGCGCTCGTTGCGTATGACACGCTGAACCCGATACCCGGTGCGGATGTCGACGTCGTCGTGACGGGCTGCGGAGGACATCGTCCGGATTGCGACTTCGCCGCCGTCCGACATCGAATCGCAAGCACCTTTGGGCAGAAGAACCCGCCCCTTCGGCGCCTTGTCCTCGGGAAATTCCGCCCAGTAGTCCGGCACATCGGGGCAATGCCGGTATTCAAGCGCGCCTTTTTCGGCAAGCAACTCGGTCGCCCGCGAGGCGTTGTCGTAAATCGCCTCGTATACCGAGTGTTCCCATTCGCTCATTCCGAATTTAGCGTCCGCGGGATCATAGACTTCGGGCCTCGACAAGCGCGCCATGTATCGGATGCAGTCGCTCTTTGGGTCCTCAATGCCCAATGCTCGCATCGCAGTGTTGTTTGGCACCCAGTACCAAAAGCCGCCTTGCGTGTGGTCCCGCCAAGCTCCGACGCCTTCTCAAGAAGGAGAACCTCGTTCCCCAACCACCGCGAGAACAAGGCAGCGGAAAGCCCCCCGGCCCCAGAGCCAACGACGACGATATCGACCTCCGCATCGAAGCTGTTCGGGCGCACTGGCGCCGCTGAGGCCCGGTCTGCCGTCTGGAGGGAAGTGGACACCGAGTATCCCCCCTAAATTACAGGACCATTTGCGAGAATCGCTACCCGCTAACGGCAGCGCCCCCAACAAATCCCACCGGTTGGCGACTTGGACACAGGGCTTGTCGCTCTCAGCTCGTTCGAATGGTGAACATTTGTCCTCATTGCGAGCAGCCTAGTCAGAACCGGTGCGACGTCAAGGGTCAATCCGTTCAAAGAACCTCCGAAACTTACTCGCGAAAGCGCCGGGGCGCCCCTCCGCGCCGACGTGTTCGCCAGGTCGAGCAGGTCGGGCACGATGACCTCAAGTGCGGAGCCCGCTCTGACGGTCCGCTATTCCTTAACGGATTGCGTGCGGGCGGGACGCCGATGCCAGATCCTGCGCCGCGGTTCCCACCAAAGTAGCCAGGGGCGCCCCGGCGTCAGCCGACCCGATCGGCAGAATTTTAGGTCAAGAAGTCGTCGATCATCTGAACCAGAGAATCGCCAATCTTTTCAAGATTTTCAATACGGACATGGTTGCGGTAATAGTCCGAGACATCATGCTTCACGCCAAGCGCGGCCAGTTCGATGCATCCGGAGTTTTCGATCTGAACAATCGCGCTGCGCAGGTCCCGGTCGATGATCGACTTGTCGTCATTTTCTTCCAAGGTGGCCTGATCGACCGGGGCGCCGTCGGAAACGACGATGAGGACCTTCCGGCTTTCCGGGCGCGCCAACAGGCGTCGCGACGCCCAAAGCAGCGCCTCGCCGTCGATGTTCTCTTTCAGGATGGTCGCGTTCAGCATCCCGCATAAGGCGAGGCGCGAGCGGCGAACCGGCTGATCGGCCGATTTGTAGATGATGTGCAAAGTGTCGTTGAGCCGGCCCGGGTTTGGCGGCCGGCCGGCGGCCGCCCAGTCTCTCGCGGATTGGCCGCCCTTCCAGCCCCGCGTTGTGAAGCCCAGGATCTCGCACGTCACGCGGCATCGCTCCAGTGCGGCGGAGATCAAATCCGACGCCACACAGGCAAGTTCGATCGGCTTTCCACGCATAGAGCCCGAATTGTCGATGAGGATTGAGACGGCGGTGTCGCGAAAATCCGTCTCCTCTTCCTGCTTGTAGAAACTGGCGAAGCCGGGATTGACGATGACGCGGTCGAGACGAGAGGCGTCGACCAGACCCTCGTCGCGGTCGAACGACCAGTTCCTCATTTGCCGCGCGAGCAGCCTTCGTTGGAGTTTTGAGACCAGACGGACGAGGTCGCGACGGAATTCCGCCCGACGCTTCTCGAGCAGCGCGCGTTCCTTGCGCAGGTCCGCGACATGAACAAGGTCGGTGGACTGCGCGATGAGATCATGCGCCGTCGTGAATACGGCGTAGGCCGGCGGCTTCGCGACCGCATCCCGCCGCAAGGTCGGCAGGGCGGCGTCGACGTTGACCGCAGTCTGATCGCCCGGCCGGAAAATGGCTCCGGCGGGGTCCTCCTCCATGCGTTCCGCGTCTTCGCCGGTCGCGTCGTTCGAACCCGCCTCGCGAAGGGTCGGCTGGAACCGGCGCGCCCTGCCCTCGCTTGAGCCGAGTTCGGCGATGAGCGCGCTTATGAGGTCGCAAACAAGCGCCGCGAAAGACGGCTGGTCGGCCATTTCCGCGCGCAGCGCGATGAGATGCGAGGAAAACCGCGCGCGGATCCACCTGTCCCACATCCAGAACCCAGATCCGCCGATCGAAGGCTCCTCAAGCGACAGGAGATGATCCCTGAGCACCATACGCAAACCTTCCGTCAGAGGGATAAGCGATGCCAAGTGCGCGTTCAAAAGGTCCGCCTTGCGCAGCCGCTCGCACTGACATGCCGCGAGGTGGCCGACGACGCCGGGAAAGCGCAAGCCGCCGAGAGCCTCACAGCGAACTTCCTCGCACAAATCGAAGAGAGCGCTTTCGCCACGCTCAGAGGGCGCCAACCTTTCGTGGGTTACGGAATCGTGAAAGCGCCGGACTAGCGCCAGCGTATCGACGCGACCGCGCAAGGCTGCGAGAGCGGCCTCGTCCTTGAACGTCTCGACAGTCGCGCGAAGGCGGCCCTCGCGATCCGAAAGCTGAGTGAAGTCGATCTGCATGGCGGGATCGCCGGAAAGCGATCGCGCCGCCGCGGCGAGCCGCCGTTCGATCTTCAACGCCTCGTTGCGCTGAGCCACTTCCTGCTGCAGCTCCGCCTGGCTCTTCATGCTGTCCGGGTCGGCCCACAAGAGAAGCCACTCGGCGCCGTGGCGGACAACGCCCTTGGCGTCGCGCTTCTGAATGGTGCTGCGAACCTTCTCTTGCACCGCGCTAGACCAGCGAGCGCGAGATTCGGTGCACGCACTCGCGCAACGCCGGCAAACACCGGCGCTCAAGGTCGTCGAGCGTCAGCTGGGAGGCGTGCCCGCACACGTTCACAGCGGCCAGCGCGACCCCGTTGCAGTCGCGAAGCGGAACAGAGGCGGCGACCAGCCCATCCTCAAGCTCCTGATCTATGATGGCGTGCCCCTGTCTGCGCGCTTTGCGAAACTCCTCCATCAGGGCCTCCTTGTCGACCACTGTGCCCGGCATGTAGGCGACAAGCTGGGATCGATCGAGGATGGCGCGCGCGTCCGGCTCATGCAGTTCTCCGAGGAGCACGCGACCCATCGCCGTGCAATAGGCCGGACGCCGCGATCCGACGTCCATTGAGACCGTCATGACGCGGTCAGCCTGGAATCGCGCAACGTAGACAACCTCGGTGTCCTCCAACACCGTAACCGAGACGCTTTCGGTGAGCGCGGTTCTGAGACTCTCCAGCAATGGAGAGGCGATCGACAACCATCCGCGCGAACTCAAGAAGGAATAGCCAAGTTCAAGGGTCTTGGCCGCCAAGCTGTAGCGCCGGCCGTCAGTCTGAAGATAGCCGAGCGAATGCAAGGTGAGGAGAAGCCGTCGCGCTCCGGCGCGAGTGAACCCTGTCGATCGCGCGACGTCGGATATGGACATGTTCGGGCTGTCCTTACCAAAAACGCGGATCACGCTGAGGCCCTTGGCCAGCGACCCAACAAACTCCCGGTGTGATTCGCTAATCGGTTGATCCATCTTCAAAATCACCTGTCCTTGTGTTCGCAATGCGGTCAACTAGACTGCAATGCGTACTTTTTTCGATTTCCCTATTGACTCATGGTAGCGATTGCTGCGACTGTTCGCAATTCGAGCATCATGTCGGCATAGCGGACAAACGAGCGCGCTTCGCTCGATGGAGGAAAAGGCCCGATGGCGAAATATCAGACGGATTTTGGCTCCATCCACGGCTTCAAGAAGGGCGGGGTCACCGTCATCAATGACGACGCGAAGAAGTATATCTTCTCGAACATGTTCGAGGTGGCCTCCAAGGCGAAAGCCTACGAGCGGATCGCGGTGGCCAAGAATTTCGAATACGTCATTGAAACGGTGCGTGCCGAGGGAACCTCGCCCTGGTACGCCGCGGCGCACGACGAATTCGTCCTGTCGATGGACGGGCAGGTCGAGGTGCATCTGGTGAAACTCGACGACCCGGATTCGGTCGTCGACCCTGAGAGCGAGGGCGCGCACCGGCTCGAAGGCAACCCCAACGGCAAGAAGATGGGCCGCATCGTCCTTCGCCAGGGGCACATGGCCATGCTGCCGATCGGCGCAGCCTACCGTTTTGACGCGGCGAACGTTTGCACATTGATGATCCAGACCATCGATGGGCCCGAAACGATGCATAAATGGGCGGACATCTGCCAGCACTGAGAGGACGAGACGAGGGAGCGTTAACCCATGGCCATGAAAGAAGTCGAAGGCGCGGAAAAGCGGATCATCGCCAATCCGCGCGGCTTGCCGATCGCCAAGAATTTCGCCGTCGACCCGGCCGACAATGTCACAGGCTACAAGAGTTTTCATGCGGGCTTGTTCGACTTCAAGCGTGACGCCTACTTCGCCTATATTACGACGCCGAAGGGCTTTCACACGATGCCCGTCGACGCTTTCTTACGCGCGCTGATGCGCGACGTCGCCTGGGGCTTCTTTTACGGCACGGTCAACTTCGATCAGGTGTTCGGAACCACCAACTACTATGGCGAAGTTGACATGTTCCTCGGCGCGACCAACGAGGCTTACACGTCAGCCGGCCGAGAGTTCATCGAGCGATTCAAGTCGAATGAGCTGATGGATATTTTCAAGCACATGGTGTCCGACTGGACGATCGAGGGCTACGACCCGTTCGCGGCGCCGATGGAGACTGGAGCGCCGTGGGGCGTCAAAAATGGCGACAATGATCGAGCGGTCAGTCGAACGCGGGTGACGGCGCGTCGCATGGTTGGCTTGAAGGGTGACACGCCAATCCGTACCGACCAAAATGGCTTCCCGGTCAACCGCATGTTCGACGACGTGAGGCAGGATGCGCCGGAAGTCTATCCCGAGCCCGGCTTTGAACACGAGGTGTCGGCGTTCAACTTGTTCGCCTACCTCTCCCGGTCCGACGTGACCTGGAATCCCTCCGTTTGCTCGGTCGTCAAGGACAGCCTGTTCTGCCCGACGTCGGAGGAATACATCCTCCCGGTCGAACACGGCAATGACCGCTGCGAATGGTTCGTGACGCTGTCGGACGAGATCATCTGGAACATCAAGGACGGGCAGTCCGGTCGGCCGAAAGCGGTCGTCAGACAGCGCGCCGGCGATTGCGCGTGCATGCCCGCCGACATTCGCCATCAGGGCTTCTCCGCCAAACGCGCCATGCTGCTCGTCTGGGAGAACGGCTCGCCGAAGGTTCCTGATCTCATTCGCGAGGGCAAGGCGCCGAACGTCGCCGTGACGTTCTAGGCGATAAGCGCAATCCGGAGCGACGGGTCGCCGGGCCGCGCGAGCCGCCGCCCGGCAGGAATAGAGTTGTCGTGGGCTCAAGGGGCCTCGGACATGCAGACGAAGCTGTTCATCAACGGAGAATTCGTCGACGGCCGCGCGCGCGCGACAATTCCGGTCACGAACCCTTACGACAATTCGCTGATCTGCGAGATCGCCGAGGCCCAGGCGGAGGACGTGGACGCCGCCGTTGATGCCGCCAAGACGGCGCAAAAAAGCTGGGCGCGAATGGACCCCTCCCAGCGCGGCCGGCTTCTCCTCAAGCTTGCGGATGCGATCGATGAGGAGGCCGAGGCGCTCATCCGCATCGAGTCGACAGACACGGGCCACCCCGTGCGCGACGCGCGCAGGCTGGACGTTCCACGCACCTCCGCTTGCTTCCGCTATTTCGGGGGGATGGCGGACAAGTTCGAGGGTTTCCTGCCGCCGGTCTATCCCGGCTACCTCAACTATGTGAGCCGCGAGCCGGTCGGGGTCGTCGGCCAGATCGTGCCTTGGAATTTCCCGTTGATGTTCACGAGCTGGAAGATGGCCCCGGCGCTCGCGGGCGGCAACACGATCGTCATCAAGCCGTCGGAACTCACGCCCCTCTCAACGCTGAAGATCGCCGAATTGATGAAGCGGGTCGGAATTCCGGACGGAGTCGTCAATGTCGTTCCGGGATACGGCCATACGGCGGGCGCGCGCATCGCCGAACACCCAGACGTCAAGAAGATCGCCTTCACGGGATCGACGGCCACCGGGCGGCGCATTGTCCAGGCGTCAGCCTCGAATCTGAAGAAGGTTCAGCTCGAGCTCGGCGGCAAGGGACCGAATATCGTATTCGCTGACGCCGACATTCAGGCGTCTGTCAACGGCTCCGCCTGGGCCATCTTTCACAATCAGGGACAAGCCTGCATCGCAGGATCACGGCTCATCGTACATGAATCCATCGTTGATGAGTTCCTCGATCGCTTCCTCAAGCTCGCCCGCTCGATCCGGCTCGGCGATCCGCTCGACGACGACACAGAAATGGGCCCGCTCACCTCCAAGCAGCACCAGGAGCGGGTTTTGCACTTCGTCAAAGTCGCCAAGCAGGAAGGCGGAGAAGTGCTCGCGGGCGGCCGCATCCCCGGCCGCGAGGACCTCGCGAAAGGATGCTTCGTCGAGCCTACGGTCGTTCGGGCGAAAGTGACCGACACGGTCGCCCAGGAAGAGGTCTTCGGTCCGTTCGTGACGGTCACGGCCTTCGCGGACGATGACGAGGCGCTCGCCATCGCCAATGGCGTCAAATATGGGCTTGGCTCCGGCCTCTGGACTTCGAATCTATCCCGCGCTCACAGGATCGCGCGCGATATCAACGCCGGAATGGTGTGGATCAACTCATACAAAGTGGTGCATCCCGGCTCGCCGTTCGGCGGCGTTGGCGAATCCGGATATGGCCGCGAAATGGGGTTCGAGGCCATGCGGGAATACACCCAGCCAAAATCGGTGTGGGTCAACGTCGACGCGCCGAGCGCGCCCTTCTACCAGAGATGAGCTGCGGCTTTGCTGCATCCGACGCAAGTACAAGGGACGTGCTTCATTCACGAAGGGCGCGCCGGGCGCGTGATCTTCGGGTGGGGCGCGCGCAGCGCGATTGGCGAGGAATTGGCGCGGCTGGGCGTCGAGCGGGCCATGATCGTGACAACGCCCTCGCGGGCCGACCTCGGCGCCGAATTCGCCCGGCTCATCCTCGGGCGCGTCGGGATTGTCTATCCGGGCGCGCAGCCCAACACGCCGACGAACGTCACCGAGGCCGCGCTCACCGCGGCTTCCTCAGTGAAGGCCGACGGACTCCTCGTGATCGGAGGGGGAACCGCGATCGGTCTGAGCAAGGCATTAAGCTTAAGGACCAATCTCCCGCAGATCGCCGTTCCCACGACCTTCGCCGGCTCCGAAAATGCGCCGTTCTTAAGCGAGACGGAACGCGGCGCGAGGATCGCCCGGCATGGTCCGAGCATCCGGCCTAGAACGACAGTCTACGACCCGGAGCTGGTCGCGCATTTGCCGCCGTCGGTCGCTGGACCCTCGGCAATGAATGCGATGGCCAACGCTCTTGACGGGCTGTCCGCGCCGAATGCGAGCCCAATCGACACTCTGGTCGCGGCGGAGGCTCTGCGCGCAATCAGCGCCGCCTTGCCGCGCATTCTCGCCAACTCAGGCGACAACGCGGCTTGGTCCGACGCGCTCTGCGGGGCTTGGCTCGCCGGCGTCGGAGTCTCAGCGGAGACCTTTCATTCCAGGCTCTGTCAGACCCTCGTCGACTCGTTCGGCCTCGTCCATTCGGAGGTCAACTGCCTGATGCTGCCCTATACCGCGGCCTACCGTCGCGACGCCGCCCCCGGTGCGATGCGCAAGGCGGCCTCGGCTCTGCGGACGCACGACGCGCCTGAGGCGCTCTACGATCTGATGCAGCTCGCCGCCGCCCGGAAGAGCTTAAGGCAGATGGACGTGACGACAGCGGAGCTCGAAACGGCATGCGACCTTCTGGGGGCCCCCGGCGAGCCCCCTTTCGCCGGCCGCGCCGATATTCTCGAGACGCTGATCGCCGCATACGAAGGCCGCCGGCCGTGAGAGCGTCCGGCGCTCGCGCGTGGGCCTCCCGGCGTCGCGCTCCAGAGGACGAGTGTTCGCACCGTGGCTGACGCGCTGAGCAAGCCCGATCCAACGCTTTGGCGACTGCGTCCGCGCGCGCCAGAGCCTGGCGCGGCGCTCGGACCGTTGGAGGACGTCCCCGACGGCGACGCGAAGGAATACGTGTTCGGGCGCGGCACGACCGTATTTTCGATGTTCGTCGTCCGCCGCGGCGAGAAGGTGTACGGCTATCTCAACATCTGCCCGCACTACTCTTCGCCGCTCAACTATCGCGCGGGCGAGTTCCTGAACGAGGACAAGAGTCTCATCCGCTGTACGAGCCACTTCTCCGAGTTCCGCATCGAGGACGGCTATGGAGTCAAAGGCGCCGCTGAGCGGTGCTGGCTGGATCCGGTGCCGGTGAGCGTCAAAAATGGCATGATCGTAATCCAGGAGCCGGAGGGTGCCCCATGAGCTCTGGCTACAGCATCGACGAGCTACCCGAGCGGCCCGACGCGCAGGTCAGCGTCCGCGAGGCGTTCATGATCGAGACCGACGCCCTCGCCCCAGCCTTTGCGCGCCGCACGCTCCATGTCCCGCCGATCGATCCGGCCTATCGCTTCGATCCAAGCACGACCATGGCGATTCTGTCTGGCTTCGCCGACAACAGGAAGTTGATCGTTCAGGGCCGTCACGGCAGCGGCAAGTCCACCCACATCGAGCAGGTCGCCGCCCGGCTGAATTGGCCGCTCGTCCGCGTCAACCTCGACAGCCACATCAGCCGCATCGACCTGATCGGCAAGGACGCCATCGTTCTTCGCGACGGCAAGCAGGTCACGGAATATCGGGAGGGCATCCTGCCCTGGGCCTACCAGCGGCCCGTCGCGCTCGCCTTCGATGAGTACGATGCAGGCCGGCCGGACGTGATGTTCGTGATCCAGAGGGTGTTGGAGGCTGAGGGCCGCCTGACGATCCTCGATCAGAACAGGGTGCTGCGGCCGCATCCATCGTTCCGCCTCTTCGCCACCGCCAACACTGTCGGTCTTGGAGACGCAAGCGGCCTCTATCATGGAACCCAGCAACTCAATCAGGCGCAACTTGACCGCTGGAACATCGTCGCCCGCCTCGATTATCTGGATGAGGAGGAGGAGGTGGGGGTCGTCCTGTCCAAGGCGCCCTGGTTGGCGACCGAGGAAGGCCGCAAGCTCGTTTTGCAAATGGTGCGGACGGCCGAACAGACTCGCACTGGCTTCGAGGCTGGCGACGTGTCGACTCTCATGTCTCCGCGAACGGTGATTTCCTGGGCGGAAAACTACCGCCTGTTCCAGGATCTGGAATACGCCTTCGAGACGACGTTCCTCAATCGTTGCGATGAGTCCGAGCGCTCCATTGTGGCGGAGTACTACCAGCGCGCCATCGGCCGCAGCCTGGATCGCGTGAAAAGAGGCCCGTGGAAGCGGGTCGAGCAAGCGCCGCAGGCAAGCGCCGGAGCGGACGCGCGTCGACAGAATTCGGACGCTCCCGAGCCTGTCCGCCATCCGAAAGCGCGAGTCGATTCGACATGACCGTGATCGAGCCATTCGTCTTTCCCGGGCTGCGATCGCGCGTGATCTTCGGCCCCGGCTCGATCGCGCAAACGGCCGCCGAAATCGAGAAGCTGGGGCGGACTCGGGCGCTCATTCTCTCGACGCCGAACCAGAAGGCGGAGGCCGAGGCGCTCGCTGAGCGGGTCGGCGCGCGCTCTGTCGGCGTTTTCGCTGGCGCCGCCATGCACACGCCGATCGAGGTCACGGAGACGGCCCTGGCGATCTTTCAGGAGTTCCGGGCCGATTGCGTGGTCGCGCTCGGCGGCGGGTCCACGACCGGCCTCGGCAAGGCGATTGCCGTCCGCACTGGGGCGGATCAGGTCGTCATCCCGACCACTTACGCCGGCTCCGAGATGACCGACATTCTCGGCGAAACGGTTCACGGCGAGAAGACGACGCGCCGCGACCCGGCGATCCTGCCGGAGACGGTCATTTACGACGTTGACCTGACCATGTCCTTGCCGGCCTCTTTGACCGTCACCTCGGGGCTCAACGCGATGGCGCATGCGGCCGAGGCGCTCTACGCGCCCGACCGCAACCCAGTCATCTCGCTCGTGGCGGCCGAAGGGATTCGCGCGCTCACCCAAGCGCTTCCTGGCGTCTCAGCCGACCCTGGCGACCGCGATGCGCGCACGAACGCGCTCTACGGCGCCTGGCTCTGCGGCGCGGCGCTGGGCGGGGCTTCAATGGCGTTGCATCACAAGCTTTGCCACACGCTCGGCGGCAGCTTCGATCTACCGCACGCCGAGACGCACGCGGTCATCCTGCCGCACTCGATCGGGTTCAATGCGGCGGCGGCGGCCGAACTGCTCGCGCCCGTCTCCGCCGCCCTTGGCGGAAGTCCAGGCGTCACGCTCTTCGATTTCGCCGCGAGGCTCGGCGCTCCGATGAAGCTCAAGGAGCTTGGGCTTAAGGAGTCCGATCTCGACCGCGCCGCGGAGATCGCCGTGAGGAACCCTTACTTTAATCCGCGCCCCTTCGACCGCGCGGCGATCCGAGCGCTTCTCAAGGAGGCGTGGGAGGGGGCTCGGCCGCAACACTGACGGGCGACCATGGAAAAATAAGGAGGAATCATTGATCACGAGACGCAATTTAATGAAAGGCGCTGGGGCCGCTGGCTTTATTGCCGGCGCCGCGAGCATGCCGATGTCCGCGCTCGCCAAGAATGAAGGCGTCAAAATCGGCTATGTCAGCCCGCAGACTGGGCCGCTCGCGGCCTTCGCCGACGCCGACAAATTTGTCATCGACGGATTCTTGAAGGCCACCAAGGCCGCAGGCCTCAAGTACGAGGTCATTGTTAAGGACAGCCAGTCCAACCCCAATCGCGCCGCGGCAGTCGCGAAGGACCTGATTGTCAACGATCAAGTGTCGCTCATGCTGGTCGCCTCAACGCCCGAGACGACCAATCCAGTGGCGACGACATGCGAGGCGGAAGGGCTGCTTTGCGTGTCGACGGTCGCGCCGTGGCAGCCGTGGTTCATCGGCCAGCAGGGCAAGCCGGCCGATCCGAAGTCATGGAAGCCGTTCGAATACGCCTATCACTTCTTCTGGGGCCTCGAGGACGTCATCGCCGTCTACACCAACATGTGGGGACAGATCGAAACCAACAAGCAGGTTGGCGGCATGTTCCCCAATGACGGCGACGGCAACGCCTGGGGCGACGCGACGGTCGGCTTTCCGCCGGTGCTCGCGAAACTCGGCTACCAGCTGACCGACCCCGGCCGCTACCAGAATCTGACTGATGATTTCTCGGCGCAGATCAACGCCTTGAAGCGGGCGGGCAGCGAGATTGTCACCGGCGTGATGATCCCGCCCGACTTCACCACGTTCTGGAACCAGGCGCAGCAGCAGGGGTTCCGGCCGAAAGTCGCCTCGATCGGCAAGGCGCTTCTGTTTCCGCAATCGGTCGAGGCGTTGGGCAAGAACGGCAACAATCTGTCGACGGAAGTGTGGTGGACGCCGCATCATCCATTCAAGTCCTCGCTCACCGGAGAGAGCGCGGCGCAGCTCGCCGAAGGCTTCAGCAAGGCCACGGGAAGACAATGGACGCAGCCGATCGGCTTCGTCCATGCGCTGTTCGAGGTCGCCGCGAATGTGCTCAAGCGCGTCGATGACCCCTCGAACGCGCAGAAGATGGTCGCCGCCGCCCAGGCGACCAACGTCGATACAATCGTCGGCCACATCCAGTGGAACGGCGCCAATCTGCCGCCGTTCGCGGCGAAGAATGTCTGCAAGACGCCTCTCGTCGGCGGCCAGTGGCGGCTGAAGAGCGGCGGCGGCTACGACCTTGTCATCACCGACAACCAGACGGCGCCGGCGATCCCGACCGGCGGCAAGATGGAGCCGATCGCTTGATCTTGACGATCCTGGCCGCTCGTTAAGGCGACCGGTCAGGCCGCCGTTCGGACGGCTGAGTCGAAACGGGCGGTTAGGGATGCCGGCGAAGGGAGGGACGTTGATCCTCGAGCTTCAAAACGTCTCAAAGAGTTTCGGTGCCTTGAAGGTCACCGACGACGCGACCTTCGCGGTCGCCGAGGGCGAGGCGCTTGGAATCATCGGCCCGAACGGGGCGGGCAAGTCGACGCTCTTCAACCTCGTGGCCGGAAATATCCGCCCCGACGCTGGCGCAATCCGCTTCGCCGGCAGAGACGTGACGACCGAGCCGCCGATGATCCGCTGCCAGAGCGGCATTGGCCGCACATTTCAGATCCCGCAGCCGTTCGAGAAACTGACGGTGTTCGAGAACCTGCTGGTGGCCGGCGCTTTCGGATCGAAAAAGCGCGAGGCGGAGGTCGCGGACCGCTGCGCCGGCATTCTCGTCGAAACCGGGCTCGCGCCCCGCGCCAATCAGCCGGCTGGCTCGCTTGGCCTCTTGCAGCGCAAACGGCTCGAGCTTGCGCGCGCGCTCGCTACCGATCCGAAAATCCTGCTTCTCGACGAGACCGCGGGCGGCCTCACCGAAGCCGAATGTCATTCTCTCGTCGAGACGATCCGCGGGGTGCGCCGCAGAGGAGTCTCCATCGTCTGGATCGAGCACGTCCTCCATGCGCTCAACGCCGTCGTCGACCGGCTGCTTGTGCTCAATTTTGGCAAGGTGATCGGCGTCGGCAAGCCGGAGGCGATCATGGCCTCGCGCGAAGTCCTCGAAATCTATGTCGGGATCGAAGTCTAAATGGCGCTCTTGGAGATCACGGATCTGACGGCGCGATACGGCGACTTCCAGGCCTTGTTCGGGGTCGATATGACCCTGGACCCAGGCGAGACAATCGCCGTTGTCGGCGCCAATGGAGCGGGAAAGTCGACGCTGATGCGCTCGATTGCGGGCGTCCTGAACAATGCTGCCGATCAAATCGTGTTCGACGGCCTGCCGATCGGCGCCATGTCCGCGGCCGAGGTGATGTCGCTCGGCATCGCGATGGTGCCTGAAGGGAGAAGGCTGTTTCCCTCACTCTCGGTCGAGGAGAATCTGCTCATTGGCAAATACGGCCGCGCGGCCTCAGGCGCCTGGTCGCTGGAGACGATCTACGGCCTCTTCCCAATTCTCAAGGAGCGGCGCGACGCGCCTGCAACCGCGCTTTCCGGTGGTCAGCAGCAGATGGCCGCGATCGGCCGCGCCCTCATCTCAAACCCGCGCATTCTGCTCTGCGACGAGATCAGCCTTGGGCTCGCCCCGGTCGTCATCCGCGACATCTATGCGATCTTTCCGCGGCTTCGCGAGACCGGCGCATCCGTCGTCATCGTCGAGCAGGACATTGGCCAAGCGCTGAAGGTGGCCGACCGCGTCTATTGCATGATGGAGGGCCGGGTGACGCTTACCGGCGCGCCCGCCGAACTCACGCGCGAGGCCATCCATGCCGCCTACTTCGGGGCGCCGTGATGGTGAGCCTCGCCGACACGCTAATCCAGGGCGTGCTGCTCGGCGGTCTCTATGCGCTATTCGCGGCCGGCCTGTCGCTGATCTTCGGCGTCATGCGCCTCGTCAATCTCGCGCACGGCGATCTCATCGTACTCGCCGCCTTCCTGATCCTGACCCTCGTCACCGCGCTTGGCCTTAATGCCTTCGTCGCAACGCTCATCGCTGCGCCAATCATGTTCGCGATCGGTTATGCCCTCCAGGCGCAGGTGCTCAACCGCACCCTCGGACCGGACATCCTGCCGCCGCTCCTGGTCACGTTCGGCCTTTCGATCGTGATCCAGAACGGGCTCCTTGAAGCGTTCTCGGCCGACAGCCGCCGCATCAACGTGGGCTGGCTCGAGACCGCGTCGCTGCCGCTCGGCCCGATCAATGTCGGCGTCATGCCGCTGCTCACATTCGCCTCCGCGCTCGCGGTCATCGTGGGCCTCAATCAGCTGTTCTATCGCACCGCGCTCGGCCGCGCGTTTCGCGCGACGTCCGACGACAAGGTCACCGCCAGCTTAATGGGAATACGGCCGGACCGGATTTTCGCGACCGCAACCGGCATCGCGATGGTCGTGGCCGCGATCGCCGCGCTCTATCTCGGCGCGCGCGCCAATTTCGATCCCACAATCGGTCCGGCGCGGCTCATCTACGCGTTCGAGGCCGTCATCATTGGCGGCCTCGGATCGATGTGGGGCACCCTTGCCGGCGGCGTCATCATCGGGGTCGCGCAGACCTTCGGCGCCGCGATCAATCCCGAGTGGCAGATTCTCCTCGGCCATGTCGCTTTCATTGCCGTGCTTCTCATCAAGCCGCGCGGGCTCTTTCCGCGCGCAACCGATTAGGAGGGCCTTCGTGGAAGCGACGCCGGCGGGCTGGTGGGTCGAGACCCGGACAAAAGCTTCCGCGATCTTCGCCCTCGTCGCGATCGCGACGATCCTTGTCGCCCTTGCCGCGCCGTTGTTCGCCTCGCGCGGCGCGCTGCAGGACCTGTTCTTCATCCTGACGATGCTGGTGCTGGCGCAGAGTTGGAACCTGCTCGCCGGCTACGCCGGGCTGGTGTCGGTCGGCCAGCAGGCGTTTGTCGGCTTTGGCGGCTATGCGATGTTCGCCTGTGTCCTTCTTGCGGGGCTCGATCCGCTTCTTGCCATTCTCATCGCCGGCGTCGCGGCGACGCTGCTCGCCGTGTTGACCGGTCAGTTCGTTTTCCGGCTGCAAGGGGCGTATTTCGCCATAGGGACGTGGGTTGTCGCGGAGGTTGTGCGGCTCACGCTCGCCCAGTGGGCGGCGCTGGGCGGCGGCACGGGCACGTCTTTGCCGGCGCACGCGACACGCGACATGCTGGGCGCGACGACGGTAGGCCGCCTTTTCGGCTTTCGTCCCGCCCAGCCCGTCGACACGATCTGCTACTGGCTGGCTTTGGTCCTCGCCGTCGGGACGATCGGCTTCATCTACCGCCTCTTACGTTCGCGTCAGGGGTTGGCGCTCGCGGCCGTTCGCGACAATCAGGAGGCGGCGCGCTCGGTCGGCGTAGACGCTCGCCGGGTCAAGACCTTCGTCTATTTCGCCGTCGCCTTCGTGACAGGCCTGACCGGCGCTCTGATCTATGTCCAGAAGGCGCGCATTTCGCCGGATGCCGCCTTCTCCGTCCTCGACTGGACCGCCTATGTGATTTTCATCGTGGCCATCGGCGGAATCGGCACGATCGAAGGGCCGATCGTCGGCGTCGTCGTCTTTCTCTTGCTTCAGAACACGCTGGCCGACTATGGATCCTGGTATCTGCTCGTCTTGGGCTTGATCGGCATCGTCGTCATGCTCTTCGCGCCGCGCGGTCTCTGGGGCTTGTTCAGCGAGCGCACAGGGATTCAGCTCTTCCCCGTCCGACGAATGCTGGTCGGCGGACCGCCGATCGCCGCGAGCGAGGAGACGCCGGATGCTCTCAAGGGCGCGCCGCACGTCGATTCGGTCGGCGAAAACGCAAGGCCAAGCCGCTCCGGGCGCTAAAAGCGCATCATCAAAAGCTTAAGGAAGCGCCATGCAACCGCACGAGAAAGGGTTCTTCACCGAGGAGGACTCGGTCGAAGTCGTCACCGGCCGCAACGCTAAAGCCAAGGACGAACGCCTCAAACACGCGATGGCCGTCATTACGCGCAAGCTGCACGAGGCCGTCAAGGAAATCCAGCCGACGCAGGACGAATGGCTTGAAACGATCCAGTTCCTGACCCGGACGGGACACATGTGCGACGATTGGCGGCAGGAGTTCATCCTGCTCTCCGACATTCTGGGCGTGTCGATGCTGGTCGACGCGATCAACAATCGCAGATCCTCGGGAGCTTCGGAAAGCACAGTGTTGGGCCCGTTTCATGTGGCCGGCGCGCCCGAACTGCCGATGGGGGCGAATATCTGCCTCGATCGCAAGGGCGAGGACATGGCGATCTCGGGCCGGATCCTCGACACTGAACGCCGGCCGATTGAGGGCGCTGTGCTCGACGTGTGGCAGGCCAACGACGAAGGCTTCTACGACGTGCAGCAGAGGGGTATCCAGCCCGACTTCAACCTGCGTGGAATCTTCCGCACCGGCCCTGACGGCCGCTACTGGTTCCGTGCGGTCAAGCCCAAGTTTTATCCGATCCCCAACGACGGCCCGGTCGGCAAGCTCCTCACGGCACTCGGCCGTCAGCCCTATCGGCCGGCGCACCTCCACTTCATCATCAAGGCGACCGGCTTCGACACGCTTACGACTCACATCTTCGATCCCGACGACCCCTACATCAATTCGGACGCGGTCTTCGGCGTGAAGCAGAGCCTGCTTGCCGAATTCAAGAGGATCGAGGATCCCGCCACGGCGAAGAAGCACGGATTTTCCGGCCCGTTTTGGGAAGTCGAATACGATTTCACCCTGTCGGCCCCTTGCCCGACCAAAGCTAAGGAGCGCGCATGAGGCCAGTCGTCGTCGCTGTCGCCATAACCGGCTCCGTTCCGCGCAAACGCGACAATCCCGCTGTCCCCATCACCCCGGAGGAGCAGGTCGCCTCGACCCGCGAGGCCTTTGCGGCCGGCGCTTCACTGGTTCACATCCATGTCCGCAACCCAGACGAAAGTCCCTCGTCCGACAGCGCGTTGTTCGCAAAAGTACAGGAAGGCGTGAAGCGCCATTGCCCCGGAATGATCGTCCAGTTTTCGACGGGCGGCCGCGGACGCGATCCGAGCGCCCGCGGAACGTCTTTGAGTCTTAAGCCGGACATGGCCTCGCTCGCCACCGGCTCAGTCAACTTCCCGACGATCGTGTACGAAAACTCGGCTCTTCTCGTGCGGGAGCTGGCTGCGCGCATGCGCGAATTCCGCATCAGGCCGGAGATCGAGATCTTCGACTTATCCCACATACACGGAGCGCGTCGGCTCATTGACGAAGGCCTGATCGACGACCGCCCGCATGTGCAATTCGTACTCGGCATTCAGAACGCGACGCCGGCGGAGGAGCCCCTGCTCGACATCCTCTTGCGCGAACTGAAACGCGTCCTGCCGAAAGCCACATGGACCGCCGCCGGCATCGGGCGCCATCAGGCCCCGGTGATGGATTGGGCGTTGGCTCGCGGCGCCGACGCCGTCCGCACCGGTCTTGAGGACAACGTTCGCATGAGCAAGGATCGTCTGGCGAAGAGCAACGCCGAGCTTGTGGAGGCGGCGGCCGCGATATGCGCGAAGCATGGCGCGCAGCCGGCTACGTCACAGGAAGCAAGAGCCCTGCTCGGATTATCGCAGGCTCAATGACGGGATTGTCATGTCTGGACGTATACGGACCTGCTCGGTTGCAACGGGTTTGGCGACCTTTGGGGGCAAAGGTCACAACTGCAGAGCGGGAGTGGGCCAACGGCATGGCCGGGCTCGCCCCGGCTTCATAAAGGCTCTGCTGGGTGACTCATAGGGGATTGAACGAACCCGCTGACGCGGGAGATCTGCGGGGTTTGTGACGGAAAGCTCCTGCTGGGAGGGTTTGGATGTTGAGCCACCCATCCCACCAGGAGTTCCCGATGACCGAAGCCAAGCCGATGAGCGCCCTTCGCCGCCGCATGATCGACGACATGATGCTTCGCAACCTGTCGCCGGCCACACCGCGATCGTATCTGCACGCGGTGACGAAGTTCAGCCGTCATTTCGGCTGCCCGCCGGACCGGCTCGGGCTTGAGGATGTCCGCGCGTTCCAGGTGCATCTGGTCTCGCAAGGGATCTCCTGGCCGGCTCTGAACCAGATCGTTTGCGCGTTGCGGTTCTTCTTCGGCGTGACGCTGGACCGCGCCGAGATCCCGGAGCGGATCGTTTGTGCGCGGACGCCGCGCAAGCTGCCCTCGATCCTGAGCGCCGATGAGGTCGTGCGCTTTCGGGAAGCCGTGCCGTCGCTGAAG
>Ga0210393_10001366_pt1 | contig 20464 bp, 19 predicted proteins | sample IncBWC27OmetaG_FD_160068 | JGI IMG/M metagenome (GOLD analysis project Ga0210393, IMG submission 160068) | Forest soil microbial communities from Barre Woods Harvard Forest LTER site, Petersham, Massachusetts, United States - Inc-BW-C-27-O ... | reverse complement strand
CGGAGATGAAATCATCGATCTCGCGAAAGTGAACCTGCTCCGCTAGGTGATTCCAAGTCCAGCGACTAAGAAGATAGGACTAAGCTGGATTCGTCACACTGGCGCCTATTAACAGGCGCCAGTGTGACTATCGGTGAGCTATCACTGTCGCGGGGTTATTTTATCGGGAGGAGCGTCGATAGGTAATCCATCTCCAGCTCGCCTTCATAAGTTTCGGCGCCGGCCTTCAATGCTTCCGTGACGCGGGCTTGCGTCACCTCGCTAGCGACACTCAAATCGGATTCATGGGCTTCCACCAGAAGCCCCTCGGCCATCGAACTAAATGCCCCAGTATCCACGGCCGCCTTAGCGTGAGCGATGGCATGCGCAGGAAATGAGGCGATGCGGTGAGCCAGTTTCTCGACAAAAGGTGTTAGCTCGTCGGCGGGCAACGCTCGATTGATATAGCCGTAGCGTTCCGCCAGCTCCGCTGAGAGATCATTGCAGCCCAGGAGCACCTCCAAGGCGCGTCCCCGCCCCATGAGCCGTGGCAGTCTTTGCGTAGAGCCCCCACCCGGAACCAGCCCAATCGCCACTTCTGGTTGGCCGAAGATCGCTTTGCCAACGGCAGCAAAACACATGTCCATGGCCAGCGCGATCTCACTCCCTCCGCCCCGGGCCCGTCCCTCGACTTTGGCAATCGTTGCCTTGGGCATGTTCCTGAATCGTTCGCCGATCGTCTGCGTGAGGCGAAAGCTCGGTGTATGGGACACCACTTTGGAAGCGGCTCCAACCCGGCCCAAACCAGAGTGAGCTATAAAGAAATCGGGAAGCGGGCTCTGCACGACCACAACCCGGACGCCTTCGTCAGCCTCGAGGTCTCTGCCGAGTTTATCGAACTCTTGCGACAGAACTTCATCAAGAAGATTGATCGGCGGGTGATCGATGCTGACGAATGCGACTCCAGAATCAAACCTGAACCGAAAGCATTTGTAGTCGGAATATTGCACGGGAGTGGCTCCATTTCGGTGAATGTTTCAGTGAGGCGCCGATTGCAGTTCTGATTTGCACGCTTTCTCAGCCGTTCTCCACGGGGTTGGTCAGGATACCGATCCCGTCGATCTCCACTTCGTAGATATCGCCGGCCTTCATGAAAACAGGTGGCTTGCGCGCCGCTCCGACGCCACCCGGCGTGCCGGTGATGATCACATCGCCTCGCTCCAGGGTCATCGCGACACTGGTCATTTCAATCAGGGCTGGGACACTGAAGATGAGCAGGTCGGTGCGCGAGTCCTGCATCACACGGCCATTCAAACGACCCTGGATGCGCAATCCGCGGGCACCCGGCGGTACGGCATCGGGCGTCACTAGCCACGGGCCGAACGATCCGGTGCCATCGAAATTCTTGCCCATCGTCCATTGCGGTGTGCGGAGCTGAAAATCGCGCACGGTCGCGTCGTTGAACAGGGAGTAGCCCGCCACGTGATCGAGGGCCTGGTCCCGATGGATGCGGCGCCCCGGCTTGCCGATCACCACGGCCAGCTCGGCTTCATAGTCGAGCGCAGTTGATTCGCGGGGCCGCTGGATCGGGTCCTGATGAGCAATCAGACTGGACGCGAACCGGGCGAAGATTTCCGGATAAGCCGGCTTCTTCAGTCCAGTCTCCTCGAGGTGATCATCGTAGTTGAGACCGACGCACAGAATCTTCGGCGGTGCAGGCACCGGCGGCAGCAGCCGGACAGCCTTCAGGTCGACTGCCGGCGATTGTCTGAGGCTTCTGCCGATGCTCAACAGGTCTGCGCCTTGTGCGATCAGCCCGGGTAGGGTCCCTGGAAATCCGCTGTCCGACTGCGTGAGGCCATGCCAGCCCGAGCCGTCATCCGCGGCAATTCCGGGGATTCCACGTATTTCAAAATTTGCGATGCGCATAAGATGATCCTTTAAAGCCCGCCAACGGACGATTTACCTGCGGCATCCTTCAAGGTCGCGTCAACTCCTCCAGCGTGTAAATGAATGACTCATAGACTTTGCCTGTAGTTTGGCGCATACCCAACTCGCAGGTCCGATTTGCAGAAACGAAACAAGTGTCGTCCCCGGAGCTTTGAATTTGTACGATTGTGTCGCGTGTGGCGGAGTGAACCAACTCGGGATGCAGCAGGCCGCGGTCGCCGGCAGTTCCGCAACAGGTCGTTCCCAAAGGAATTTCAGCGCTTTGAGCCAGCGCGCTGGAGATTTCGAGGAGAGTCTCACTGAGGCCGAGGTGCATCGTCGAACAGGTGGGATGGACGAGAATTTTGGGAATCGTCTTCTGAATTCGCAATGAGGGCAGGAGGTCTTTGCACCAGGCGATCGAATCGATGATGGTGATAAGTTTTAGCCGATTCTTACGTTCATCGTCGAGATGCTCCAACATGTCGTCTTTGAGACCGAGCGTGCATGAAGCCGCGTCCACCACCACCGGCAACTTTCCTCCGTCACTCCAGCGCCACAGTGCATCGGTCATCTGTTCGGACATCCATGTCTGCCCGCGCTTGTAGCCCTTGGAACTCCACGGCGTTGAGCAGCAAAGACCCCTCACGTCATCGGGAATCCAGAGAGGCTTGCCCGCGCGTTCAGAAAGAGCCACGAACGTCTCAGGGAGAGCCGGCGATGCGGGTTTGGTGTTGTCCCTGCCGAAGATGCGATTGATGCACGCCGGGAAATACGCGGCTGCTGCACCCTCGCGGCGCGTTTGGGGAAGGGCTGCGGGAGCCGCGTGCGGCATGGGGCCAGCTACGGCGGGAACGAGATCCTTGCTGACAAGGCTGCGAGCCGCATCAGTCAGGGCGCCAAGCAGATGGGGGCTGGTTATTGTTTGAACGACGTCGGCCGCTTTGACACCATGACGCGCCAGCTTCTCGACCTCGGCCCACTTTCTGGCCACATCAAGCGCAAGTTCCTCGGCGTCCGCGGAATGCTCCATCTTCCTGAAGTGTTTGATCAGGGCACCGGTATTGATTCCGATCGGACAGACATCAGCGCAGGTACCGTCGCCCGCGCACATCTCGATAGCGTCGTACTCGTACTCATGTTGCAGTTGGGTCAGCAGCTTCGACCATTCGGGCTGCCGTGACATTTCGCGACGAAGAACGATGCGCTGTCTCGGGGTGACCGTCACGTTACGGCTTGGGCACACCGGTTCGCAGAAGCCGCATTCAATACAATGAGAAGCGGAATGAATGTCTTCGATCGCTGGAGTGGTCTTGAGATTCTTCAGGTGAATCAGCGGATCGTGGCTCAGCAAGACATTCGGAGCCAGGATTCCCTGCGGATCAAGTAGATGTTTTGCGCGCCACATCAGGTCTGTGAGCTTGTCGCCCCATTCGCGCCGGACAAACGGAGCCATGTTGATTCCTGTTCCATGCTCCGCCTTCAAAGAGCCGTCATATTTATCCACCACCAACTCAACCAGGTCACGCATGAAACTGTCGTACTGCCGGCGGCTCGCCTCTTCGCTCAGTTGTGCAATCATCACGAAATGCAGATTTCCGTAAGCAGCATGCCCCGCGGCCGAAGGTTCATATCCGTGTTTGGCGAGGAGACCGAGCAAGTCACGAGTAGCATTCGCAAGTTGAGCAGGCGGAAAGCAAACGTCTTCGATGATGAGGTTTGTGCCTTGCGGACGCATTTCACCGACGATACCGAGGAGGCCATCACGAATGTGCCAGGCAAGCTCAATGGCTTCGGCTTCGCGAACGAAAGCCAATGGCTGCAGCATTGTCACATCGCTTAGTGCGTCCTCAACCCTCTTCTCGATAGCCGTAAGTTCTTGCTCGCTATCAAAGCCGAATTCAACCAGTAGCGCCGCGTTCTTCGGATCGAGATCTTTCCAATACTTTGGCGTGCCTTTCATCAATTTGGAAGCTCCGGTCAGCGCTGAAGCAATCATCAACTCGACCGCCTGCGCTCCCAGTTCGACCAACTTTGCGACCTGCTCGACCGCCGCGTCGATGGTGTCGAATGGTAGCCATGCCACTGTCGTTTTTGCGGGGAGATGATAAGTCTTATAGACGGCCTCGGCTACGAAGCCGAGCGTGCCTTCCGACCCAACCATCAAGCGGCGCAGGATCTCAACTGGCGTTTCACCGTCAAGAAACGCATGCATTGCATATCCACAGGTGTTACGAATGCCATACTTCCGAACAATTCGGGCAGATAATGCCTTGTCTGCAAGAATCTCCTCACGGATTTTCAGCAGCCCCGTCGCCATTTCGAACTCGGAGGCAAGAAAGTGCTCTTCAGCGTGCGGGTCTTCGGTATCGATAACCGTGCCCGTCGTAAGAACAACTTTCATGGCGACGACAGAATGGTATGAATCGATCGCCGGCCGGCAACGCATACCACCCGCGTTATTGGCCAGTACGCCACCGATTGTTGCGGCGTTAAAGCTCGCAGGATCCGGTCCCATGCGGCGGGCGTAAGGTTTCAACACTTCGTTAATCCGTCCAAGTGTAGTGCCAACATTGCAACGAATCCGCGACCCGTTGTCCTCGACTTTCCAGCCGCTCCAGTGCTGTCTCACATCGATCAAGATCTCGTCGCCTTGCGATTGGCCATTCAAGCTGGTCCCGCCGGCCCGGAAGGTCGCGCGTCGACCATTGCCGATGCAATATCGAAAAATGCCCGCTACGTGATCGATGTTCTTTGGTTGTACGATCACTTTCGGGATATACCGGTAAGGGCTGGCATCCGATGCGTAACGTACCAGGTCGCTGATACGATGCCGTACAAGATCCTCGCCAAGTATCTCGATCAGATCGGTCTTAAGCTCTTCCGGAGTTCCCCCAGCAAGCTCTTCGCCTACAGCATCCGAGGAGGGTGGTACATCCGGACGACCGAGGAGTGTGGGGTCTGCTGATAGGAATTTGTGCATGATTTTCTCCGAAACGCTACCGCTTCTTATTTGTGACCGACGGCTTGCATGACCTGCCCCATCTCCATCGCATTGCTCGAGGGAATTTCCTGGAGAGATATAGCCAGCTGATCGGTCGGGACACCGGTGAGGTCCTGGAACATCGACCACAGTTCCTTCAGCATCTCGGTCTTGTCGGCGTCAGTGTGGCCACTCCGCAGGACACAGTTCAATGCCGCGGTGGGAGCCTTTTCACCCGCTGCAAATCCCGAACCCTTGGGATATGAGAAGAAGACCACTCGAACAAAACTCTTGGGGACTTTCATCACGGTGGTATGGATCCGCGTGATTTCCCTCGCGATCTTCGCCTTGGTCTCATCGGACACAAAGCCATCTTCGGTGATAGCGGTGTACAACGGCATTCGCATTACCTCCAGACGGCAGGCACTGACGATCGTCGAACGTCCGTTTGCATTCGCCTTCTCGCTGCGCTAGTCAGTGGAGGCGAGGCTAGAGAGTTCTTCCTTCTTTTCCAGAAGTACCTGAGCGGACCTGCCAATAATCTTCGAGCACTCGCTGAAAGGCCGCGCCGCCCAGGTTCGAAACGCCTTGTCCGCGGTGGCCAACGCAATCCATATCTGCTCATCAGCATGTTCAGAAAACGTCTTGAGCACCTCTCCGGTTGCCAAATTGACGCTGCGATATGGCACAGTTGGCTCCTTCGTATTTCGAACCATTCCTCACACGTATGCTGCTACCCATGTGCACGAATCGTGCCAAGTCAGCGATGCACCGACAATTGGTAAATGGCTGAGATTAAGAGGACAGAAATGCCATTTGGAAAGCGGCTTTATCAGCCAGCAAGGAAAGTTCTGTCAGTGTCAATAACGCGTCAAAGCATTGAGCACAGGATCCCGAACTACCCGGACCCAAATGTCCGAGAGCCAAAAAATCAGCGACACACTGCAGGGCATAGTCGACCCTGCACGTTAAAGTGGTCATGACGCGATCCACCTTTTGGCATGCGACGTGCATTTTGCTTTGTTGCGTAGGAATGGATCTGTGAAATGCAAACTCAAATTCCCAACCGTGATGCCTGCATGGACGTACCCGGCCACCAGAGCGCAGTTCTCGAAATGAAAGAAGTTCTGTCACTCCGCTTGCCGTCTTTTTATCGCTGCGCTTTGCGACTTCTGGGCAACGCAGCTGACGCGGAGGACGCGGTGCAGGAAGCTCTGTTGGCCGCTTACCGACATATCCACCAATTCAGGGGGCAGTCGCAGATGACTACCTGGCTGACCACGATTGTCCGCAACTGTGCACTGATGCAATTGCGCAAACGGCCCCGCCAGAACCATTTGTCTTTGGATGAGCAGACGGGAGGAGAGACAAAATACTTCGTTTGGGAAAGACTCGCGGACACGCGCCCCAGCCCTGAAGAGGAGTGTCGCAATTTGGAGCTCATTGCACGCCTGCACAAATGCGCCGTACGGTTGTCGCCTAGTTTGCGGAGAACATTTCAGTTGCGGGTCTTGATGGGCTTCTCGATCCTGGAGACGGCTCGAATTTTGGGATTGCCACGCGGAACGGTCAAGGCTCAACTGGCGCGCGCTCGAGCAAAGATCGCGCGGCACATGCCGCCGGCGCTTGGACCAAGATCGCGTAGGGCCCAGCGCCTGGACCGATAGTCTTCCCGCACGAAATGCGTTTCCGTTGACCAATTATTTCTTGACGAACTGGGGCGGCGGTCGAAGAGTCGTCGTGCGACAAGCTGTTCTGAGGATACCCATAAGAGATGGCCAGGGAAGGAGTGGTCGTTCCTCGCAAAACGGCATCGACGTTGTCCAGCGCCAGCATTCCTATAGCGGCTCGTGTCTCTTCTCATCTCGTTCAGTGAAAGCCCCGTCGGCGCGAGTCGCTCTGTCTACATTCGATGCTTTGCGCACGATTTCCCGGAACGCGGTCGTTCACCCTTTGATCCAGCGCACATTGCCCGGTCCCAGTCCTGGCGCCAGTCGCTGCGACAGTATCCGAGGCATCGAAATACCATCATGCTTGCTCCGCAGAGCGGGCAAACCAGGTTACGGATGGCGGAGATCAAGCTCATGTTGCTGTTTCCAACGACGGCAAACGAAGCCATAATGTTTCTCCTTGTTATGGCGGTTCTTCACCGCCGAATTGCACAGAACCTTCAGCGCGGGGCCGCAGGAGCGTTTTTGGTTGGGCGCTCGCTGGATACGGGCTGCGGCCCTGGCGTCAGATACAGACATGAAGAGCAACTGAGCCGCCAAACACTGTCCTGTGATGAAGGCAAAGAGTAATCGGCCGACGGCGTCTGCTTCGCTGGAACGGAGTCCCGTCGAGGATTCTCCGATTCCAGAGTGATTTCTTCAAAGTCCCCGCGCAGGTTTGGATTAAATACTCGATTGCAACCTTCCTCTCGAGTCGCCCTGCGAAAAATCTCGGTTGCACACAAGCTTATCCGGTCAACGTGAAGGAAATTGGATAGTGATCTGACGCTTTGACATTACCGTGCACTTGGCCAGAACTCGCCCGTAGTGGCCCGCGAATGAAAGCCCAATCAATCCGGCGACGTCCTTCAAACAGTCCGTGCGCTGGTGTGGTAGGGGTGCTGCGAGGGGAGGACACTGCATCTTGAAATCCAGCCCTCGCAAGTTGCAGCGCCACTGCCGCTTTCGAAGCATCCAGATTGAGGTCGCCTGCTACTATGACCGGACATTTCGCGTCGTAGCAAGTCGCGTCCGACAAGGCTTCCCCCAACTGTGAAATGCGGAGCGCATCGTTTCCACGGCTCTCCAGATGAAGGTTGTAGGTCACGAGCTTCCGTCCGCTAACGTTGATCTCCGCGACCAGTGCGATTCTTCCTCCCAGCCGCTCCTGAAAGGGCTCGATCTTCGGCAGAAACCAGTGGGGCTGCCAGAATTGTGATTGTCGAGAGAAGCGGATCAGGCGTGGTTTCGAAATAGGCCACTTCGATAGGGTCGCCTGTCCGTGGTACGCGGGAGAGTCTTTCGATCCCTGGGCCAACTCCTGAAACTCGCGGCCGAACACATAGTTCATTTCCAGCTTGCGGGCGATCTCTTCAGCGATATTTAGGCGGTGCGTGCGTCGTGCGTTAACATCCACTTCCTGGAGGATCAGAATGTCCGCATTCATGCCACCGAGGAAGTCTGTAACACCTTGCAGTTGCTGGCCTCTCTCAATGTTCCAATCCACAATCCTCAGCGACTTCGGAGCCGAAACGATCAACCGGGGTGGCGCAAAGTTGCCGGTTACGATGTCGTGCATTTCCATATCTACACTCTAGCCGTTGGGGCGAGCGGTGGACACGCATTCGGGGTTCGCCTTAACCAAGAGATGTGGAGCTTTGCAGCGCTGTCGACCGAGGCGGAGTGAAAGCAAGATAGGAATAAAGAGCGACGATCCATACGATGTTCGCACCCACTGCCGCGCCAACCAAAAACCAGTTCATGACGTCGAAAAGGGCAAAAAACAGGATGACATAGGGCAAGAAGCAGCGCCGGATTATGAATTCCGTATGCCGCCCGAGATACAAGAGAGGATTCGAACTCCGGCTATCTGCTTTCTTGTGCCACTCCAGCAGATACCGTTCTGGCCGCCCGCCGGACAGTCGATGACGTTGGAGTCCGGTCACCAGGGTGCTGGCGGTCGCGCCGAGAAGCAAAAGGCCGCCCCATAGAAGATAGCTCCGATTGCCTGAACTTCTCACCAGTCCGATCGTCAAGCCCGAGAAGATGAGTAAGTAATAAAGATTGTCGCAAACTGTCTCCAGCCAGCAGCCGAACGCAGATTCCTGCAATTTCAGACGAGCAACCTCGCCGTCGCATCCGTCGAGCACGCTCGAGAACCAGGAAAGGATTGCCCCTGTCAACATGTTCCAATATCCTCCAAGAGCGAAGAAGACGCCCGCGGCGAAGCTGACGCCGAGGGTGAACAGGCTGACCATGTTAGGAGTGATAGGGAAGGGAATGATCCGGCGGCTGATCGGTATGGAGATTCTGCGGTTGGCTCTGGCAAAAATCCCGTCGGTTGGCTTGACGAGCCAGCCATCTAACTTCCGTTCAGCCAGTCGACGTTGCTGCTCGTTGAGAACGCGTTGCCATTGGTCGTCCGCAACGGCCTCGCTCTCCACAGCGTGTGTCTTGGTCATCCAGTGCTCAATGTCTTCGAGGAATCCGGCGGTTGTGGGGCTGTGGATTGCGAGGTCGACCGACGCCTCGCGAGACAGCGAGCACATGCCGACCACGTCGGAGCCGGTCATGAGTGCTAAGGCGTCCGCACCTCCACCCCATTCAGCGACTCGCTTATGCAACGAAGGGTGGTAGACCCTGTCCCCGGCGATCAGAATTAGATGTCCACCAACCTCGGACGCTAGCTGTCCGATCAGGGACGGAAGAGAATCCTCCCCGGAGCTCACTCCACACCACTCAACATGATTGGGCACACGCCCGGTCTTCAGCAGCTCTTGCCGTACGGGCAGACCCCTCACACGATCAATAACAACTACGATTCGCGCTGCGCCTGCTTTTGCTGCTCCCAGGATGCTTCGAAGCAATATTGGTACGGAGCCGACCTTGGGTAGCGGAGAGCCGAAGCCCGGATCGTTGGCAAGAACAACGGCCAGGTGAGACGGGCGGCGCTGCGATGCAGAAGTACTCTGAAGTTCCTCTGAAGAAATCTGTTCGGGTGCAACCTGCATAATGTCCTCGTTAGTTCCACTGAGCTTTTCCCGTTTGGTACGGTTCGACAGGATGTTCAGGCAGAGAATACCCACACCGGCCCAGAATAGCGCGCGCAGTCGGCGAGCAAAAGCCAGCGTCAAGCCCGCCGCGGCTGTGAGGCCGAACATCTTCGCAATAAGCATGTTCCCGCCCTCATAGGTTCCGATATTCCCTGGATTGAATGTGCCAGCAATGTTGACCAACTTGGTCAAGGCCTCAATTGCGAGTGCGCCGAACAAGGTGAGTTTGGTGCCCATGAGCCACACAATCAGATAGACCTCGACGATCGCGGCGGCGTGGTATGCGAGGTTCAGCAGGAAGCTTGCCCAAAACGCTTCAGGCGTACGGTGATAGAAGTCGAGAAGACTCTCCTCGACCGACTGAATCAGTGCGCGCTTACGGTCGATCAACGGTTTAAGGTAGCGAATCCGGCCTAAAACCTCACCGGTTCGTGAAAACAGCGGCCAGCGGTTTCTGATAGCAATCGCACTTAGCAGAACAAAGCCCAGAAGAAGGCAGGCAAAGACAATCGCATAAAGAATGAGCTTGTGAGGCAGTGGCAACACGATTAGGACCGCGGAAAGCCCGAGGAAGCTCACGACGGCAGCGCTGACGACGAAGAACGCACGGTCAATCGTCACTGAAGCAATGCCGTGCGAGAGTGGAATTTCCGGGCCCAGCAGCGACACGCGCAGACCATCGCCGAACAATTGTGCGAGGCCGCCAAACTGCCCGACCGCCTCAGAGCTGAGGCGCAACCCTAGCATGCGCGCGAACGATACGTGATGCTTCCCATCGAGCAGGGTAAGCCGCCAAGCCCAAGTCTTAAGAACGTGGGCGACTCCGCCCCAGGCGATTACTAACGCCAGTCCCCAACCCAAAGCGACCATGCTTGCGAGGAGCTTGGCGGGGCCGGCCCGATGGATCAGATAGATGAAGAGCAGAATGCCAAGAATTGCTCCGAGCATGCGGAGAGGGAGTCGCGCTTTTGCGAACCTGGACCTAGACACGGGTCACGCTCTCGTGACTCGGTTCGTGGTGGAGATACGGATCAAACACGGCTTCGGCGTGCGCTAACGCCTCGGGTGTATCCAGATCCTGCCATCGTTCCTCGCCGATCTCAAGAGCGCGCAAGCGCCCTTCCGCAATCAGCAGCCGCATGCCGTCGGAGAGGGAGCAGTTGCCTTCTTTGGCCGCGCGTTCGAGCCGGTCAAACACAGTGGGACTACAAAGGAACATTCCCGTATCTAAGGCATCGTAGTGAGCGATCTCCTTGCCAATATCCACAATCCGGTTGCCGTTTCTGAGGACTTTGGTGGCATCGTCCAGGTCAAAAACGCGATCGATGTTGGGATCTACTGCGAGAATCACTTCGTCGGACGCGAGTTGCTGCTGTATGAGTGTTTCAGCCGTTTCCGGCTCAAAAAGATGGTCCGCCATGAGCAGCAAGAAATTCTCGTGGATTGCATTTCTAGCTTTTAGAGCGGAGACGCCATTAGCTTTGTGGTAGTCCGGATTCTCCACAAAGGTTATGGATACACCGAGAGACCGGCCTTCAAACCAGTTGCGGATTAAGTCCGAGCGATATCCCACGACAATCACGAACCTCTCGATGCCCGCCCGGTGGGCGCGCTGAACGATGTGCTCGATGATTGGTTTGCCGCGAAAGTCAACCAAAGGTTTGGGAAGACCACCGGAGATCGTCCTGATTCGCGTGCCGTTGCCGGCAGCGAGAATCAGACATTGGGTTACTCTTTTCATAGGACACCTTCACATCGAATCCGAAAGACCTGTGCGGTCCGGCCACTAAAATCCGAAAACCAACTTTCCCTTGAAAGTGCGAACTGCACTGTTAAAAAACTGCCCGAATCTGTCGCTGTCCAAGTCGTTTTGAACGTCCCGCGGGTTGGCGTGGTTGAACAGGTTGAACACTCCAAACCCCAACTTCACGGTGTGCTCCTTGCCGTGAAAGGGAAGCGCGAAGTTCCTGAGGACCTGAAGATCGAAGGAATCAAACCGTGGGAATCGCTCATCGTTTCGCGGACCGACGAAATCGCGCTTTTCGTTCACCACGGAATACGGAAATCCAGTGTGAATATCCAGGACTGGCATGAGGATCAACTTCCCGGGCGCGTTGAGCTCTCCCCATGTCAGGAAGCGATTGGGCGCATCGAAGGCCATCGGTCCGCGAGTGTTCGGTTGGATCACGGCCTGGGGATCGTTTCCGAAGAACTGATTGAAGTCGTTGAGGTCGCCAGTGGCCTTCGACCGCACATAAGAGGCATTCAAAGTTTGCCGGTGTATCTTGTATTGGCCGGTGAGCTGAAACTCGCGATAAAAATCCCTTCCAGAGCTGGCCAATGACAGGAAGCCGCCTACGGCAATTGTTTCGGGATTTAGGGCCAAGTCATCAACGGTGTTTCGCTGTTGATAGGCCACCCGAAGCAGCAGGTTCTCGTGTACCTGGCGGTCAACTTCAACATTCCAAGTCTCGCTTCGTGGGTTTTTTAGTCCGCCAGTGATCACATTGGAGTATGGGACCGAGGAAGTCACCTTACCCGCCGCATCGAAAGTCAGAATTGTGCGATCCGGAAAGTTGGGGAAGGCTGGGGCATTCAAGGGCACTCGGTCGTAAAACAATCCCGCGCCAGCTTTTAGCAGAGTTCTGCGATCACTTGTCAATGCGAGCGTCAAGTTGGCACGCGGGGCTGCATGCGTGGAATTAGTCACAGAATCGTTGTCGAAGCGCAACCCGAGGTTGAAGGTGAGACGCGGGCCAACCGTCCATTGATCTTCGCCAAACCAAGCGCCTTCGTTTTGGTGGACAAGGAAAGTGGTCGCCGTGCCAAAGTCAATTTGTTCAAGCGTTGAACCAGTCGTACCGACGATCGACACCGGGAGGAACTGCTGGTGCCCATAGTAAGAACTGTGAGAAAAGTCGAAGCCGACCTTCAGTTCGTGGTCGCCCAGAAAATGTCTTGGGCTGAAATGGTAGATCTCCTGCCATTCGACTCGACGCGTATCTCGATTTTGTCGATTGAAGAAGCCCCCTTCCGTGGTTTCGACCAGCATCTGATAGGGGGCTTGACTGTTGGGAAACGTGTCTGCGTCAAACTCTTCATAGGCGAATCGCGAGGATAGCAATGCGCCCGACTGGGCAACGTAGCTGTGCTGCGCAGAAATCTGATCTCCGCGCTGGTGCAAGTTTGTGGTCGATGGCTGTGGGTTGAACGTGTTCAGCCCGAGGTAGTCAAACTGTTGAGGGAAAACGGCAACCGACAGAGTCGCGGTTTGTCGGTCGCTGATCTTCAAATCGAATTGGCTGAACGAATCAAAGCTCTCAAGTGTTGTGTCACGTTGCAGCGGCGGCAGACTTTCGACTGGCGTACGGACGAAGCGGTATTCCAGAGACTGGGTGAACGCGAGTCGGTTTTTTATCAGCGGCCCGGTGATCGTGGTGCGTGGCGTGAAAGCTCCAATGCCAACAATGCTCCCGTCGCGGTCTCTCGCGCGTGGAACAAGATTTTGTATGGAGAAGTGAAATTTGTCGAAGTTGCTCGTACGGGTTTCTACGCTGGAGACTGCTCCGGTGAACCTTCCATATTCGGGGTCGTAAGGGTTGGAAATCACTTGAACGGATGAGACCACATCTATCGGCAAGCTGATGGCCTGGCCGCCAGTCGCCGGATCAGTGACGTTTGCCGAATTCACGAGCCAGCCGGCCTGCGTCGCTTGCGCGCCTTTCATGTTGATACGTCCGTCGAGGCCCCGCACGACTCCCGGGACGAGCGGAAGGAGACTGTCGATCTTCTCCTCCTGATTCGGTGCGTTTTCCACGACTGATTGACTGATGGTGTTGTGCTGAGCAGACTCGTCACCTACAAGAGCTTCTGTTGCGGTCACGTTTACGGTGTTGCTGACCATTGTCACGTTCGTTTCGATAGCGACGGTCGAAGACTTTCCCGGTGTCACCTCCACCGCGAGTCCGCCACTCAACCCGGGAGCATTCGCTTCGATCTGGTAAGTCCCCGAGGGAACGCCATCGATAGCGAATGCTCCCTGTGTGTCCGACTCGGTCTCCCTAGTTATGGGTCCGCGAAGGACGATGCGTGCCCCGGGCAAAACGGCAGGTTCTCCGTTCGTGCCCTTCGTGAACACTTCACCTCTTATTGATCCGGGTGCGGGGAAGCTGCCTTGAGCGAAACCCAGGCCCAGGAATAGGAGGATCGCCAAAGCAATTCCAGTCAACGCTCGCATGGCTGCTCCTCCTCGTCACTTAAATTGCAATGTGCTGTCCAAACCAAGGGCCTCACGCGATTTCTTTCAAAGTGTTGAGAGAACGAGAGATGCAATGACTTCGAACACAACTCACGGTGGATAGTGAGATGTCACTTGAGTTCGCTCGACTTGACACGTCGAAACGTTGTGACAGTCACGCAATTGTCGCAAGGGCGAAATGCGCGAGGCAGTGCTGTCTGGAGCGGGCCGTGTCGAGTCTTGTCAGAGAGGCAAAGCGGGAAGAATATGTTGTTCGCGGACACACAAACTGGACCGATATGGGCAGTCCAGCCAGATAACCCTTGTAAGATCCTAAGGGATTACTTTGGCGCAGATGAGACTGATTTGGACTGGTTAGGCTTCACAGCAGATTTGTGGTTTTCTATGGGCACCTCAAACGATTGACCCAAGATATCGTTGTAGCGAATTGTGCGTTTCCCCACGAGCACTAGCAGTTCGCGTCCGGCAGCGTACTTCACAGTCTCCCCGCCCAGCGGTGGCGTATACAGCACCACATAGATTGTGTCACCCACTTTGACGGAAACGTCATAGCTGACGGCGTCAGAGGTGCTACTTGCATCAGTTTGATGTGTCTTGACCTCAGTGATGGTGCCCACCTGATACTTCGACGTGGACTGGCAAAAAACCGGAAATGTCGTCAAGCAAATACAAAACACACCCACTAACCGCAGCATAGTTCGCTCCTCTCGTCTGCTCCTGTCGAAGGGCTCGTTCTTTCTAGGCTCCATCCAAAGCTGGTGTATGTTGGTTCGTAACTCAGGGTTGAACGCTGAGTGTCGCAGTTGGCTCTGGTAAATCTGGCCAGGATGATTCCTTGAGCGTTTTGGCTATGTTGCGGGCGAGGTTGTGAGTAGCCCGCAAGTTGCTGCCGAAGAAGCGCACATCGCCGTTCACAGTGCGCTCTAGAACGACTTTGCCTTCGCGCGTAAGGAGTTGACTGCGCACTGTCAATTTCGTGGCGCCACTCACTGTGGTCACCGCACGGCGCGTTTCGCTGCCAGCGGTGTATTTCTCCACGGTTGTTTTGAGCACCAACAACTTTGGAACTTCGCTAGCCCTGTGGTCGCCCTCGCGGAATACCAGTTGGAATTGCTTTGTCTTTTTCAATTCGTCCACGAGATTCTCGTAAATCGCGATTTGAAAGGAATAGGCGAGGTCCAGACTGCCGGGAGCGACCTGGTCGACTTGAACGCTCCAGCGCGTCGACGATGTTCCGCTTACCCCAGAGGATTTCACCGTAGCACTTTGAGCATACGGTGCGACATTGATCGCCAGAATCGTGGCCACACACGCGATCAGTGGACTCCATTTACTTGTTTTCATACCTGACCTCCACAGCGCTGTGTTTCGTCGACTGATCATTCCGCGAACTGACAGTTCCTCCGTGCGCCGTCAGTTCGTGCCTGACAATTCCCCCTTGACCCTTATCGAGCTGGAAGATCGCGCCGTGAATTCCTCCATCGCTGTCCACATATTCCAGGGTCAGTACGTCGTACTTCTTGTGGCTGAAGAGACTCACAACTCGGCCACCGCCGAACGGGGCCGCAGCCTTGCCCAGAGTCATCGGCAAACCACCGACCTGCTTGCTTTCGTCGCCCAGAAAAACATTCCGAACAGAGCCGATCTTTACTTGCGCGCCAGGCCTCCCGGTCTGCTGAAACTGCAGGAAATCGTCTTGAATGGACAGAGTCCCGGGACAGTTGCTTTTGGCGCTTTCGAAGCCCATCAAATGAGTGGCCCGAATGGTGAACTGTTCGCCAGCCTCTTGCTGAGTTGTGTTTTGGGCTGGACCCGTCATGCCGCAGCAAATCAACACTGCCAAGAGCCTCCAACCGACGAGGCGATCCTGGCGAAAGGCGTTCTTCTGATTTCGTGGAACAACGGGGCGATCCATTTGTCCTCCAATCGCTCGCATCTCAAAGGAGCGACTCAGTATGTCGCGTCTCGCAGCGACCTCGCGGTGTTTCATCGAGCGGTGGCGCATAGAGCGCCCCTAACGGTGTCAGTCAATTTGACAGAAACGTCACAGCTGATGACATCAGGGCCACCATCTTTCAGCAACCCGAGACTGCTTGACGTCAGTGATGGTATCCACGTGCTATGGGAAGCACTTCTGTTGCCACAGCAAGAACGATCTAGCCGGAGCTCAGCAACTACGTGGCGAGACATCATTGAGTAACCAGTCCCAATCAGATTGTGCGGGTTCCGCAGTGGTCACCACGCTTCCGCGATTCGCTTGGTGTTCCAGACCTCATTCAATTCCTGGCTGGCAGAAGGAGATAGAATCGCCGCCTCATCGAGCGTTGTTGTGGAAGGCCGCATGCAAGCACCAGTGCGGAATGGTTCAGGCATGACTCAGGATCGTGCAGTCAAACGGGAAGCAGGCGGATGCCGACCTAAGAAGAGCAATGGCGGCCTCCGGAACAGAAGGGTCCAGAGGAGCGGACAAAGTGGCCTCGTTCGAGTGGCCTCCACTCGCCTGCCCACCATGTTCGGCGTGTTCGACCTGATTGGCTTTGAGCGCGCGAACGTTCACAAAGGAGAGACTGAGAGTGCCCTCCTCCTGATGCTTGGCGATCCGAAGACTCGAGCGCCTTTGGTACGCATTCATTCTCAGTGCTTGACTGGAGAAGTGCTCGGATCTCTGCGCTGTGATTGCCGAGGGCAGTTGGAACTCGCAATGTCGGCGATTGCGGACGAGGGATCGGGGCTGGTGATCTACGAGTATCAGGAGGGCCGTGGCATCGGGCTGATGGCGAAGCTAAAAGCCTACGCCCTGCAGGACCAGGGTCTCGACACGATCGAAGCGAACGAAGCTTTGGGTTTTGACGCCGACTGCCGTGATTTCAGTCTGGCCGTGGCCATCCTGCATGAACTCAAGGTCCGGCAGGTCCGCCTGATGTCAAACAACCCGCAAAAAGTTGAAGCACTGACAAAGGCTGGAATCGAAGTCATCGAACTGATTGCCTGCGAAGCAGCGCCAAGCCCTTATTCATTGTTGTACTTGCGGACCAAGAAGAAGAAGATGGGGCATTCGCTCACGATCATGTGAAGGATTGGAGAAATTGGTCTTAATCGGAGCGCCTATGTCTAGTCAGCGGCCAAGCGAAGTGGACCTACTGGTTTCGTCCGAAGGTTTGCGTGTGTCCAGCGGTGATGAGCACTGCCTTATTGCCCAGGCACTGAAGTTCTCCGAGATCGAGGAGTCGCTTAGGGAGCTGCGATCAGGGCGAATGATCGTCATTGCGGATGATGAGGATCGTGAGAATGAAGGTGACCTCGTGATCGCAGCAGAGATGGTCACTCCTGAAGTGATCAATTTTATGGCTACCTACGCGCGGGGTTTGATTTGTATCGCAATGAGCGGCGAGCGGCTCGACCAGTTGGAATTGGGACCAATGGTGCTCCACAACACGGCGAACCTTGGCACAGCGTTTACCGTCTCGATCGATGCGCGAGGAAGGGGCGTAACAACTGGAATCTCGTCGTACGATCGTGCGCAAACCATCCTGGCTGCGGTCGACCCCCGAACTCGCCCGGAAGACCTGGCGCGCCCTGGTCATGTGTTTCCCCTACGCTCCCGGCCCGATGGCGTTCTCGAAAGACGCGGCCAAACAGAAGCGTCGGTTGACCTCGCACGATTGGCAGGGTTGCACCACGCCGCAGTGATCTGCGAAATTATGAATCGCGATGGCAGTATGGCGCGCGGCCCCGATTTAGCAAGGTTCTGCTCAGAGCATGGCTTGACAATGGTGACTGTCGCTCAACTCGTTCGCTACAGGCTCGAGACAGAGTTAGGCCAACCTCCGGGCTTACATCCATCTGGGGCATATGGGCAAGGCCCAACGCGGCGCCCAGCCGATCGTCGTTTCCGGGATGTTGAATAAGCAAAATAGCAGCGGACCTAATGCCAGTACTTGATCGCCCGATTATCGAAAGTAAGGATCTAACCTCCTAAGGTCTGGCTCAGTCAGCCTAAAGTTTGATTGCTACGAGTGAGGCAAGAACATTAATCTTTCCGCATGCCGGTAGACCGAACGTCCAGATTGATAGCGATCGTCGATGACGACGAGGCCATGCAAGATTCCCTGCGCGACCTAATGGAAGCGGCTGGACTGGCCGCACGGTCGTTCGGCTCCGCCGAAGAATTCTTCGAATCCGATTTGCATACTCGGGCTGCGTGCCTAATCGTTGATGTCTGTATGCCGAAGATGTCCGGACTGGAGTTGCAGGCCAGGTTGAAAGAAGAGGAATGTAATATTCCGATCATCTTCGTCACGGCTCATGGAGATGCCAGTGTCAGAATTCGAGCGATGAGAGAGGGTGCAGTCGAGTTCCTCGCAAAACCGTTCGATCATCACTTGTTGCTGAAAAGGGTCCGTGCTGCACTTGATGTGTGAGCAACCTCGGCTATTCCAGTCGCGCTCTTATCGTGGAAATGCTTGAACGGGTCGGCTGGATCGTTGGCGGACCGCGCGGCGCAGCGGCGAAACTGGGACTGAAACGAACTACGCTGCTTGCCAAGATGAGAAGGTTGGGGATTTCCCGACCTATCCCTCAGGAAGACCAGCGTTCCCGGAGTCGCGTAAGGAGATGGCCAGATTTGAGGGTAGAACTATACTGATCTCACTTCAAGCTGATCCCGGCATGAACGCGGGATGCGGTCGGCCGGTGCAACCTGACATCCGGTCGAGGTCAGGTTTGGTAAGATTCTCAGCCATGGTTGCCCATGTCGATGCCAGGTCGCCCCGCGCCATGTGCACATCGAGAGCCCGGAAATTTCATGTTCTGCGATCGTCTCTACTTTGCATATTATCGCTGTGTTTGACGTTAAGCGCGGCTCACGCATTGGACCCGAACAAACGCCTTACCCAATACGCGCATACTGCATGGCGGATACAGGACGGATTCTTTCCGACGAATCCGTATTGGATTTCACAAACAAAAGACGGATATCTTTGGGTGGGCGGTGTCAGTGGCGCGTTGCGTTTTGACGGTGTCCGCTTCTCCCCCTGGTCGGCTCCGATCTCTTCCACACCGATTCTCCACCCAGTCAGTTTGCGGCCAAGAGAATTTTGGATTGCCACTCGAAACGAGATCACTCACATTAGGGACAGCGTCGTGATTTCCCATTACGACCTTCCGACAGTTACCGCCATCCAAAAAGATTCTGACGACTCTGTGTGGGTTCTTTCTTACCAGGATCCGGACCGACTTTTATGCCAGGCAACGGATACGAAAATCCGCTGCTTCGGCAAGGCAGATGGCATAACGATTCTCGTCCCGTCGTCATTTATCCCCGATGGCAAGGGAGGATTTTGGATCGGTAGCGACACGTCATTGCTCCATTGGAAAATGGGTGCAGCCCCTGAGATCTACAGACCTCAACAACTTCACTCAAACGTGGGTCAAATCGGCGTTCACAGTCTCGTAGAGAATTCCGACGGTTCCTTATTCGTCGGAATCCAGGCGGCGGGGCCAGGACTTGGACTTGAAAGATTCCGCAATGGTGTACTGACCCCGGTAGTTTTGCCAAACTTTGACGGAAGCAAGCTCACTGTCCAAAAGATCATCGAAGACTCCGATAAGAATCTCTGGATTGCAACGTATGGCGATGGCATCTACCGCATTCACGGCCAAGCCGTCGACCATTTTGGACGAGCGGAAGGCTTATCCAGCGACAGCGTCTTTGATCTGTACGAAGGCAACGATGGCATAGTCTGGGCGACCACGTCCGATGGGATTGACAATTTTCGGGATCTTCCGGTCACTACATTTTCGGCCTCCGAGGGGTTTGGACGGGGCGGTGCCGCTTCGGTCATGGCTTCCAAAGACGGGACGGTCTGGGTGGCAAGTCTCGGCACTCTCGATTTCATTCGAAATGGAGCTGTTTCCTCAGTTCGCGTACCTGGACAGCAGGTTACTTCATTGCTCGAAGACCGTAATCGCAACATTTGGGTTGGCGTTGACGACGCGCTCTTCGTCTACAAAGATGGCCGCTTCCGGCGTATCCCGGAACCTGATCATCAGCCACTGGGCTTGGTGCTCAGTCTTACAGAGGATGTCGACGGCGATATTTGGGCGGAATGCAAAGGCCCTCCAAGAAGACTCATCCGCATCCGCGATTTCAAGGTCCGCGAGGAATTCTCCAAGGCTCAGGTTCCGGGGGGCAATGCTATTGCGGCAGACCCCAAAGGTGGAATTTGGCTGGGCGCATACACGGGTGACTTGACGCTCTTCCGGGATGGCGTTGCCCGTACGTTTCCTTTGAACCTGAAGGGGAAATCGTGGATAGATAACGTCGCCCATCAGATTGCGGTTGATCCCGATGGATCAGTGATCTCCGCATCTGACCAGGGGTTTGTGATGCTGCGCGACGGGGCAGCCCGGCACCTGGGCAAAGAAAACGGACTACCTTGCGACGGGGTGAATGGCTTCGCGGTGGACGACGACAAACGTCTATGGCTTAATACGCCCTGTGGATTTATGGAGATTGCAGCTGCGGACTTCCAGCGATGGAGAATAGATCGGA
>Ga0210393_10001362_pt1 | contig 20572 bp, 13 predicted proteins | sample IncBWC27OmetaG_FD_160068 | JGI IMG/M metagenome (GOLD analysis project Ga0210393, IMG submission 160068) | Forest soil microbial communities from Barre Woods Harvard Forest LTER site, Petersham, Massachusetts, United States - Inc-BW-C-27-O ... | reverse complement strand
CGCGCAGTGGAGAGGCCCAATAAGGAAATGCTATGCGAATCAGGGGCTTAGGGCAATACCGGGAAGGCTTGGCTGAGGCGCTGAGATGCCAGAAGGTCAACGGCCCGCGAACGTCGCCGTGGCCCGCCCGTGTCTGCCTCAGCAAAAAAGCCGACGAGCGATTGCCCGTCGGCTTCGGAGTTCGTTTAGCAAAGCTTGAAGGTTCAAACCGGCACGACTAGCGTTGGCCTTCCTTCTTGCTGTTGTCGAAGATTTTGTCGACGCCGACTACCTGACCGTTCATGGTGCCCGGAATCAGAGTGTCGTGTTCGACCTGGCCATGCTTCGCGTCTGCAATCGTGACGCGATTGACGTCGAGGGTTCGGCCCACCGCGCGCTCGTAGTTAGCCTTTGCCTCGACGAGATTCGCCAGGGCCCGTAGCTCCGTGCCCTGCGCGCCGATCAAGTCGCGTTGCGTCAAGATGACGTTGTAAACCGTCGATGCACCGAGCTGGTATTTCTTCTGCTCGGCGTCGAACGTTTGCTGCTGCAATTCACGCGCTTTGCTCGCGGCCTGCACCTGAGCGCGATCCTGCGTCAGGGCGATGAAGGCATTTCGTACGTCCAGGACCGCTGCGTTCTTCAACTGCTGCATTTGCGCCTCGATCGCTCGTTGGTTGAGCGTCGCGCGTTGGTACGAGGCTTGGGCCACTCGATTACGAATCGGCAGCGTCAGGTTAAGCCCGACGATGTAGGTCGGGAAGTCGTTGTGGAAGATTTGGCTCTGCGCCGTGCCGAAGCCCTGCTTGCTCACGCCATTGGTAACAGTGTTGCTGGTCGGCTCGAAAACTTGGACGGGCGTACCGGTTGCGTCGAGCACGGTGATCGGAGTTCCGTCGGCTCCGACGATCGGCGTTCCGGCAACCGTGTTCTGACCGGTGATGATGGCCGAATTCCCGGCCAAGCCAGTGCTTGAGTATTGTCCGACCAGTGCGACGGTGGGCCTCAACGCTTGCAGATTGGCTTTCGCGTCGATGCCAGCGTTCGTCACGTTGATTGCCTGCACCTGCAGGTCGGGTCGCTTGACGAATGCTTCCTTCACCGCTTCCTCGAAGGTTGCCGCTTCCACCGCTTCCGGCGGATTCGGATGGTCCAGCGGGATGATTTCGATGTTGGCCACGGTCGACGCCAGTGGATCGCGAACGATCGCATTCTTGAGTGTCTGCTCGTCGGTTAATTGGATGGTCTGCGCCTGAATCAATGCCTGGCGGTCGGCCGCCAATTCCGATTCGGCGCGGGTGACTTCCAGAGGAGCCATCGTTCCGATCTCAAGCTGCTTTTTGTTGTCTCCGTACAGTTTGGTCGAGACGGTGACGGCTTGCTGTTGCACCTTCACATTTTCACGCGCGTAGACCAACTCCCAATAAGCGGTGATCGCATTGGTGACGGTAGTGATGGCCTGCTGCGAGAATTCGTAGTCGGCGAGCTTGCGGTTGTTTTTGGCGATGAGGATGTTTCGGCGATTTTGCGCGAAGCCGAAGCCGTTCAGTAGCTGCTGCTGAAAAGTGATCGTCAGCGTGGACTGGACAGACGGATTAAAAAGGTTCGCGGCCACGCTCGACGAAGAACGCGTGTTGTCCCACGTCGCGGTGAGCGATGTGCCCGACGTCCATCCCTGAGTGTACGTCCAGTTGTATTGCGAGCTGTGAGTGACCACCCCCGCCAGTTGACTCGACGCGGTTCCCGTGCCGGAGATGAACGGGTTATTGATCGGCGTGGACACTTGCGCAAGTCCGAGGCTGCCCGTAAGTGATGGATCCAATTGCTCGAACGGGACATTCGCCGTCGAAAAGAATACCTCCGCGCCAGTGGTCCCTTGCGCCTGACCGCCGCCCTTGGTGGCCAGTACGTCTGTGTCGGCCAACCACGGCTGGTAGCGCGCGACCGCGATGTCCATATTGTTTTCGAGAGCGAGCTCGACGGCATCTTGGAGCGTGATTTCAAGTTTGCCGTTGTGAATCAATTCATCGACGCGCGGTTTGTTGTTGATGTTGAACTCTGGAATGTCGATTCCGCGATACGGCGCCAATAGGTTCGGAAACGGACTTGGCGGATGCTGGTAGTTATACTTCGAGACGCCTAGGGAGACGGGAATCGGTGGATTCGTTGGCCCCGGTCCGTAAACCGGCGCCGGCTGCTGCGTGGGCGCGTTGGGATCTTGATTCGGCCGATTTTGCTCCGGCGACTGAGGCGTGGGCAGCTCCGGTCGTTGCTGCTGGTCCGCAGCCGGTGGACTTTGCCCAGGATCCTGCGCGAACGCCGGCGCACCCGTTCCGCCTGCAAGCACAGCGGCGAGCAGAGCTGCTGTCAAGGCGCGGGCCGCCTGACGCGAATAGCCGAAAATCGAATTTGCCGACGCGCTCTGGCGCGAAGCCGGCCGCTTTGCCGACACACCCGGGGACGACGGCTCTGCGGTCAACCGTAACAGGTTCATATCTTGTGTCACTCCTCGAATTGATCTTCGACCAAGCGCAAAATGGTGTTCATCCTGTTACAACGTCAACAGGACTCACTTTGTTTCATGCAAGACCACGAAAAAAGGGCACTAAGAGGCGTGCGACCGAGCTGAAACTCGAATTTCGAAGTCTAGCAGGCAGGCGCTTCCTTGACAACGAAACACACGGCGGCTAGGCTGCTGACGATTCGACGTTTACAGGCGTTTCAGGTTAGCTCCATCGGACCCGGTTACACGCCATTTGTGGTGTTCGATGCGAGGCTGCCGCGACCCGTTATCCGGTGAACGGAAATCCGGCGCGAGGTCTGGAGAGAGATGCTGAAGCGAGAAGAATTGCTGAGGATGTTTGAGAGCGCCGGCGCGGTTCGCCACGGGCATTTTGAGCTTTCCAGCGGGCTGCATAGCGGCAGCTACGTGCAGTGTGCGCAGGTGCTGCAATATCCGCGCTTTGCTGAGAAGCTGGGGCAGGAATTGGCGGCGCTGTTTTCGGATGCGACGATTGAGGTGGTCGTTTCGCCGGCAATGGGTGGGCTGATTATCGGGCAGGAAGTCGCTCGGGCGCTTCCTCAACCAAAAGGTGGACTGGCTGGTGCGGGGACCCCGGCGATGTTTGTCGAGCGTGATGCCAGTGGAACGAGGTGTTTGCGGCGCGGATTTTCGTTGAAGCCCGATCAGCATGTGCTCGTGATTGAAGATGTGTGGACGACGGGCGGCTCGACGCAGGAAGCGATTCGTGTTGTGGAAGAAGCGGGTGGTCGAGTGGTTGCTGCGGGTGCGTTGATCGATCGCAGCGGCGGCAAGATTGAGTTTCCGGTTGAATCGCAGGCGCTGCTCGATTTGCCCATTGCCAGCTATGAGCCCGACGAATGCCCCCTATGTCGCGACGGCAGTGCGGCGGTGAAACCGGGGAGTCGGTTCGTCCGCTCGGCGTGATGCGAATCTCCGAAAGTTAGGTCCGTAAGAAAAACCTTCCCAGGCATGCGCTATTTCAAGCTCACAATTGCGTACGATGGCACGGATTTTCACGGCTGGCAGTTTCAGCCGCGCAAGCCCACGATTCAGGGCGAGGTCGTCGGCCTCCTGCGCAAGTTGACGCAGGAAAACGTGCAGTTGGCGGGCACCGGCCGCACCGATGCGGGTGTTCATGCGCTGGGACAGGTCGCCAGCTTCAAGACGCAGTCGAGGATGTCGGCCGGGGAATTTCAGCACGCACTGAATAGCATGCTGCCGCCTTCGATTCGCATCGTTGGCGCGGAAGAGGTCGGCCCCGACTTCAGCGCGCGCTTTTCAGCTCGTGGCAAGGTCTATCGTTACCGCATTTATCGCGGGCGGGTCGTTCCTCCGATGTTGTGGCGTTACGTGTTGCATTATCCGTGGCCGCTCGATGAAGACGCCATGCGAGCGGCGGCGGCGAAATTTGTCGGCGTGCACGACTTTACGTCGTTCGCTGCATCCACGGGATCCGAAGAAGACGACAAAGAGCGCGACATGAAGCGTGAGATTTTTTCGACAGAGTTGGCGCGTTCGTCCGCTGACGATCAAGAACTTTTCTTCACCGTGCACGGCCGATCATTCTTGCGTTACATGGTGCGCAAAATGGTGGGCACATTGCTGCACGTCGGGCAAGGGAAGCTGACGCCCGATGACGTCGATCGACTCTTCGAGCTGCGCGACCGCTCGAAGTCTGGCCCAACCGTCCCGCCCCAAGGCTTGGTAATGGTCCGTTCAGAACACAACGAGTCCTATCGCATCGAGTAGTTTCCAATCTCTCGCCACTTCAGGCAAAATATCGACGCAAAATTTGGAGCCCGCCATGTTTCGTCGAGTCACTCTTGCGTCCGCGATTCTCTTTGCAGCAACTTTATCTCCGCTCGGCCGGCACATTGCCGCAGATGAGCCTGCGCTTGCCGGGTTCTCGTCGCAATCGTCTCGCGTTGAGCGGGGCTGGGAAGAAAAATTCCGCGCGACGCCGGATCAAGCCAAGCTGCGTGACTACATGCAGCGGCTCTCGGCGCGGCCGCACAATGTCGGCTCCCCGTATGACAAAGACAACGCCGAGTGGCTGCTCGCCAAATTCAAGGAGTTCGGCTTCGACGCGCACATCGAATCGTTCAGCGTGCTCTTCCCGACGCCGAAGGAGCGGTTAGTAGAACTCGTCGAGGGCGGGCCGAAATTCAGCGCGAAGCTCCAGGAGCCTCCGGTTCCGGGGGATCCCACCTCCGATCAGCAATCCGAACAGCTCCCGACCTACAACGCCTACTCTGCTGACGGCGACGTCACCGGCCCGCTTGTTTACGTGAACTATGGCATTCCCGAAGACTACGAGATATTGGCCCGTCACGGTATTTCGGTGAAAGGCGCGATCGTGATCGCTCGCTACGGTCACGCCTGGCGCGGCATCAAGCCGAAAGTTGCAGCGGAACACGGGGCGATCGGCTGCCTCATCTATTCCGATCCGCGCGACGACGGCTACTCCGCTGGCGAAACGTATCCGCAGGGCGGGTTGCGTCCGCGCGAAGGCGTGCAGCGCGGCAGCGTGCAGGACTCCACCGAATTCATGGGCGATCCGCTCACGCCCAGCATCGGCGCCACCGCCGACGCGAAACGACTGCCGATCAAGAACGCTCCGACGACCACAACGATCCCCGTGATTCCGATTTCTTACGGCGACGCGGCGCCACTTCTTTCTGCTATTACCGGCCCCGTCGTTCCGGAGGCGTGGCGCGGCGGATTGCCGATTACCTATCGCATTGGTCCGGGCCCGGCGAAGGTTCATCTGAAGATGTTCTCGAACTGGGAAATGAAACCGCTGTACGACGTCATCGCAAAAATTCCCGGCTCCGACTTTCCCGACGAATGGGTTCTGCGCGGCAATCATCACGACGCGTGGGTAAATGGCGCCGAAGATCCGATCTCTGGACTGGTCGCGGTCCTCGAAGAGGCACGCTCGCTCGGCGAACTCGTGAAGGCGGGCTGGAAGCCCAAACGGACGATCATCTACTGCGCATGGGATGGCGAAGAACCGGGGCTGCTCGGCTCGGTCGAGTGGCTGGAAACCCACGCCGATGAACTCCGCCGCAACGCCGTCGCGTACGTGAATTCGGATACGAACGGCCGCGGTTTCCTCGGCGTCGATGGTGCGCACTCACTCGAAAGACTGGCGAACGACGTCGCGCGCGACGTTGCTGACCCTGAGACCAAACTATCCGTATGGAAGCGATGGCAGCTCAAGAGCCTCGTGGATGGAAACTCCGAAGAAGCTCGTTCCGAACTGCGCTCACGCTCCGATCTGCGCATCGACATTTCTGGTGGCGGCTCCGACCACGCCGGATTCCAGAATTTCCTCGGTATCGCGGTACTGAACTACGGGTTTGGAGGCGAGGATCAGGGTGGCATCTACCACTCGATCTACGACGATTTCTATTGGTACACGCATTTCAGCGATACAGATTTCGCTTACGGCAAAGCGCTGGCGCAGGTTGCCGGGACAACTGTGATGCGACTCGCCGATGCGGATCTTTTACCATTCGATTTTTCAGATCAATCGGAGACGATTCAAACGTACGTTCGCGGATTGCAGAGCTACGGAGTCCAGCAGCAGAACGAAATTCGTGAGCGCAATCTCGAAATCGACGAAGGCGCTTTTAGCGCCAGCGCCGATCCAAAGCAGAAATACGTCTCTCCCGCCAGGCAAGACATGCCGCCGCACCTGAACTTCGCTCCATTGCAAAACAGTGCGGACGCGCTGACTCGCGCCGCGGTCGAGTACGGAAAGGCACTGGCGCAAGCGAATGCCAAAGGCGGTGCCGCGCTATCGTCAGCGTCGATGAGCCAAGTCAATCGCATGTTGATCGACACCGAACGAAAGCTCACAAACTCGGAGGGCTTGCCGGGGCGAGCCTGGTACAAACACCAGATTTATGCGCCGGGCGTTTACACCGGTTACGAAGCGAAAGCGATTCCGGCCGTTCGCGAGGCGATGGAACAGAAACAATGGCGCGTGGCGGAGCAAGCAATCGCCAGCGCCGCGAAGGCGATACTGGACGAGGCCGCCCAGGTGAGCGCTGCCGCGACAAAACTCGAGAAAACCACGGCGGGGAAGTAGGTTTCACCGCAGGTGGTAAGTTTGCGTAAGCTCGATGTTCGGAAAAGTTCGATTCGCTGTTAATTCGCGACGAAAGAATTGTGAAAGTCGCGATGCACGCATTGTTGCTGCATAAGAAAAACTTCACTCATTGCTTGCTCATCACAGAAACCGCGCACTATCATTAGGATTCCGGAATCTGGCTGAACTTTCGTACCCACTCACGAAACAGCCCTGAATAAAACGCGCACCTGCTGGCGGCATGCCGAGTGCGCAACGCATCAAATGTTCAAGTAACTGACGCGACTTGCCCTGCGTCTCAAATTTAGAAATTGTTCCAGGTCGCCGTTCAATTTTCACTTGCGTGAGCACTCCTTCTTCACGCACCTAAGGAGCAGTTGCAACATGGTTGTCGGCACTACTCGCGTCCCAAAAAAGCGGAGCTTGCGCCTCAAACGGGAGGCTCGCAGTTCCAAGAGATGGTCCGCACGCCTGATACGCTTGGCCATTGCAGCCGTTGTGATTCTCTCGACCGGTGTCTGCTCTCGCGCCGATAACAATAGCTTCGACCTTTTGGGACCGCGGATCGAGATGAAGGTTACGCGGAACGGCAAACCATTGCCGATTTCACAGGTCGCGAACCTGCAACCCGGCGATCGATTGTGGCTGCATCCTGATTTTCCGGATGATCAAGCCGCCCGTTATCTCTTGATCGTCGCGTTTCTGCGTGGCGCGACAAATCCACCGCCTGAGAATTGGTTCACGAAGGCCGAAACGTGGACCAAGGCCGTGAAAGAAGAGGGAATCGTCGTCACCGTTCCGCAAGACGCTCAGCAAGCGCTGATTTTCCTCGCACCCGAGACTGGCGGTGACTTTGGCACTCTGCGAAATGCTGTTCGTGGACGCCCCGGCGTATTCGTTCGTGCATCTCAGGATTTGAATCAGGCGAGTCTCGATCGAACTCGTCTCGAAAAATATCTCGCCGATGTGAAAGCGATCAACGACGCCGACCCCAAAGCGCTGAAAGAACATTCGATGCTGCTGGCGCGCACGCTGGGCATTCGCGTCGATGAAGCGTGTTTCGCGAAGCCGCTCGAAGAACAAAGCGCCTGCTTGACGAAAAACACGGAGAACCTCGTCCTCGACGACGGGCACAGCCAGTCGATGGTCACCGCGCTCGCGTCAGGACCGAGTTCCGATCTCGCCGGCGCCGTCAGCGCCACATCGTTGGCCGGTGGCGGATTTTATAGCGCTTACGTCGGCGCAGTCGTCGACCTCGCCCGCGTGCTCGGCAGCCTCCACACCGCGTCTTACGTATACATTCCCGCGCTGGCTCTGCCGAAAAAAGAGCAGATGAATCTCAAGTTGAATAATCCGCCGTCGTTTCGCAAGCCGATGTCGGTGATTGTCGTTGGCTTGCCTTCGATCGAAGCAGCGCAGATTCCCCCCTTGCGCGCAGTCAACGTGGATGCTGTTTTCTGCCTGCAAAAGTCGTCGCTGGTTCTACCGGTTGAAGGCGCTCCGCTCCTTTTCTCCTCCGACATCGCTCACGATTTAGCGCTCTACGTACCGGGCAAGGATGGCAAAGAGATCAAATTGCCGGCGAAAGCCGACGCCTCCAGCGGCGGCATTCTGATCGATACGCACAGCGTCGAAGGCTTAAACCTCGATGGGCAAGTGACCGGCACGATTCGTGGTGCGTGGGGATTCGAAGCGTACGAAGGACCAAATTTTCACCTGCGCACGTCGCGTCCTGCGCAATGGACCGTCGCGGCGACCGAACAAAGTGCGCTCGTTGTCGGCCGCGAAGACACGCTACACCTTAAATCTGACTCCGCCGTCTGCGTCGACGAAATCAAGATCCAGGATTCACAGGGCAAAGATGTAAAAACCACTTGGAAGCTCGCTAAGCCCGACGAGATCGAGTTGAAGGTGGCTCTGAAGGATCAAACCGCCGGCGCGATGCGTGCTCAATTGAAGCAGTTCGGCCTGGCGAAGTCCGATGATATTTCGCTTCAGGCGTACGCGGAAGCTGCGCACCTGGATGGATTCACGATCAATGCAGGTGATAAGCAGGGCGTTCTGAAGGGAACACGGCTCGATGAAGTCGATCACTTTGAATTAAGCGGCGTGCACTTCGTGCCGGCGAAGCTCACGCGCTCAAACGAGAAAGACGAGTTGCATCTCGCCTCGCAGGCCGATACCGACGGACTGAAGCCGGATCAAACGGTGGTCGCGAAAGTCGCGCTCAAAGACGGCCGCGTTCTCGATTTGCCGACGAAAGTCGAGCCCGCTCGGCCGAAACTGGCACTGGTCAGCAAAAACATTCAGCCGGGCGATACGTCCACAGCCATCACCTTGGGTAGCCAAAACGAATTGCCGCTCGAAGGGCAGATTTCGTTTCTGTTGAAGAGCGAAGTTCCTGCCCGATTCCCGCGCTCGGAACGCATCGAAGTTGCAACCAGCGACGAATCGTTCGCGACGATCCTCAGCGTTTCCGACGGCACGCTCGTCATGCGCGACGCCGAGACTCTCTACGCAACGATCAATCCGAAGAAAGCGTTCGGCCCGTCCGCCTTCGGCCCGCTTCAGTTTCGTCCGATTCAAGACGATGGTACGAAAGGCGACTGGCAGCCCCTTGCCACATTAGTTCGCGTGCCCGTGCTGAAAGAGATTCACTGCCCCGACAGCGCCGATCAGCCATGCCGCCTGAGCGGCAGCAATCTCTTTCTGATCGATTCGGTGGCCTCGGATCAGCAGTTCGCGCACAACGCGCCGGTGCCGACCGATTTCATCGATTCGACGCTCAACGTGCCGCATCCCGGCGACGGGGGGCTCTTCATCAAGCTGCGCGACGATCCTTCGTCGGTGAACACCGTGACGCTACCCGTGGCGACGGATCCAAAAGTGATCGGGCCTGAGCCGACCCCCGAGCCGCCAGCGCAACCCGCGCCGCAAAGCGAACCGCAGCCGCCGAGTCAGCCGCAAAACGAGCTGTAGATTTGACCGATCGATCGTTCGGACAAATCTCTATTTGTCATTTTTGATCTCCACGACCATCACTTCGATCGGTTTGTCCCCGGCATTCACGTCGGCGTGCGTCTCGCCCGGTGGATTTTTCGGCAACCAATAGGCTTTGCCGGTGTCCCACACGTGCTTTTCTTCGCCACCGCCGCTCTCCACAATTTTCATCGTTCCACCGGCTAGAGCGATGATCACCCGCCCATGCTCGTGGCGATGCATCGCAAGCGGCGTGTTCGGCATGACGACCGACTTCCACACCCTCACGTCATCATTCTCAAATTGAGGATAGCGCTGTGTCTGATTGCCTTGCTGCGGATTGACGACTGCTGCGGTCAGAGAGAGTGACAGCGCGGCGAACGCAATACCTCTGAACGAAAAGCGTTGCATGAAGACTCCTTGGTTTGAATTTGGCGCATCATCCTAGCAGCAAACTCCCCGGCGTCGAACATTCGGTTAGAATCCCGACATGCAGGCTTCCACAATCGCCGCCGATCTGATTCCGTCCATCAATCCGGCGACGGGTGAAGTGACGGCCGGCCGCCCGCGGACGGATCCTTCTTGCTTGCCCAGACGCGTTGCCCGCGCCCGAATCGCTCAGGCCCGATGGGCGCGAACGTCGATTTCCGAACGCGCAGCAAAATTGAAAAGCCTGCGCAGTTCCATCCTCGGGCTGCGCAACATATTGGCCGATCTCATCGTCATGGAGTCCGGCAAGCCGCGCGTCGAGGCGCTGTTCGCTGATATTTTTGTAGCGCTCGACACCGCAGAATATTTCTACAAAAACGCTGAAACACTGTTGCGTCCTCAATCCGTCCCGCATCACAGCCTTGCCGCCAAAGCAAAAACGGGTTTGCTCACTTATGAACCGCTTGGCGTGATCGGAATCATCAGTTCGTGGAACTATCCGCTGGCGATTCCCGTCGGTCAGATTATTCCGGCGCTGGTCGCGGGAAACGCTGTGATCTGCAAGACGAGCGAGTTAACGCCGCACTGTGGCGCCTGGATTGAAAAGCTCTTCAGCTTTCCGGCTTTTCCGGCGGGCTTGGTGACAATCATCCAGGGCGGCGCGGATGTTGGCCAGGCGCTCATCGATGCGGCTCCCGACAAAATTATTTTCACCGGAAGCGTCGAAACCGGTCGCCGCGTGGCCGAGGCGTGTGGAAAGCGCCTGATTCCAACAACGTTGGAACTCGGCGGCAAAGACCCCATGATCGTGCTCGCCGACGCCGACCTCGACGTAGCAGCCAGCGGCGCCGTATGGGGAAGTTTCACCAACTGCGGCCAGGTCTGCCTTTCCGTCGAGCGCATTTTCGTTGAGCAGAGTGTCAGCGAAAAATTCGCGGAGCTCTGCGTCGAGAAGACGAAAAAGCTGCGTCTCGGACCCGGCAGCGACCCTGCTACCGACGTCGGCCCCCTCATCCGTCCGCAACATGTTGAGCGTATGACGACATTGATCGACGATGCGGTCGCCCTTGGTGCAAAAGTTTTGTGCGGAGGCAAGCCACGCCCCGATCTCGGCCCGAATTTTTTCGAGCCAACCGTCATCGTCAATGTCGACTCGGCATCGCGGCTCTTTCGCGAAGAAACCTTCGGACCGATACTCGCGATTCACCGGCGCGTCGACGACGCGGAAGAAGCCGTCACTCGCGCGAACCGGTCGCCCTTCGCGCTCTCGGCCAGTGTCTGGACCCGCGACGCCGCACGCGGCAAAGCGATCGCCGCGAAACTTCGCGCCGGCGCCGTGATGATCAACGACGCCATCAGCTATTTCGCGATTGCCGAAGCTCCACACGGCGGCTGCGGTTTGAGCGGTTGGGGCCGCACCCACGGCAAGGCTGGTTTGATGGAAATGGTGCAAACGAAATACATCGACGTCGACCGCATGCCTCGTCGAGAGAAGCCGTGGTGGTTCCGCTACGGCAAAGATGTCGACAAGGCCGCCGACGCATTCCTGCAATTCGAGTACGCCGCTAAACTCAAAACTCGCCTGAGTAACGCCCGCGCCGCACTCAAGACCCTGTTCCGCGACCACGGCTTATAATGTGTTCCGTGATTTGCCACCGCCCTGTAGCCGCGATCGTTTCTCAGACCGCGGGGTTTAGACGCAAATGATGCCGAGCTCAAAAATATCCGCACAGCATTTGCCGCGCATCCGTAGATCGGCGAATTGAACTATGTCGAATCCCACAAACTCCGAATACATCTACGATTGGAACACCGCCGCTGCTCTGCCGATTCCCGTCGGCACTCGCGTCCTCCTTAACGACGAAACTCTCCGCGACGGCCTGCAAAATCCCTCCGTCTACGACCCCACCATCGGCGAAAAAATCGAAATCCTCCACCTGATGGAGTCGCTCGGCATCGAGTCGCTCAACATCGGCCTACCCGGCGCCGGCCCACGCGCCGTCGAGCACACTGAAGCCCTCGCGCGCGAAATCGCCACCAACCGGATGAAAATCCGCCCGAACTGCGCCGCGCGTACCGTCGAAGCCGACATCCGCCCCATCGCCGAAATTTCGCAGCGCGTCGGCATCGCCATCGAAGCCGCGACATTCCTCGGTTCCAGCCCGATCCGCCGCCTCGTCGAAGACTGGACCGTCGATCACCTCGAGCGCACCACCGAAAAAGCCGTCAAGTTCGTCGTCGAACACAACCTGCCGTCGATGTTCGTCACCGAAGACACGATTCGCACCGACCGGGAAACGGTAAAGCGTCTCTACAAGACCGCTATCAACAACGGTTCGCGCGCCATTGTTCTTTGCGATACCGTCGGTCACGCCACGCCGCAAGGCGCCTACAACCTCATCAAATTTGCCGTCGACGAAATCGTCAAGCCCAGCGGCGAGGACATTCGCATCGACTGGCACGGACACAACGATCGCGGTCTCGCCGTCGCCAATTCGCTCGCAGCCATCGCCGGCGGCGCAAATCAAATCCACGCCGCAGCAAATTCGCTCGGCGAGCGTGTCGGCAACACGGCGATGGAACTCATGCTCGTCAACTTGCGCCTGATGGGCCTGATCGATCGCGATCTCTCTCGCCTCAAGGAATATTGCGAAAAAGTCGCCGTCGCGACGCACACCTCGATCCCTCCGAATTATCCGGTCATCGGCCACGACGCCTTCCGCACCGCGACCGGCGTCCACGCCGCGGCCATCGTCAAAGCCTTTCACAGCAACCCAGCCTTGGCCGACATCGTCTACAGTGGCGTCCCCTCCCATCTCTTCGGCCTCGACCAAATCATCGAAATCGGCCCGATGAGCGGGAAATCCAACGTGATGTTCTGGCTCGAACGCCACAAAATCCCCGCCGACGAAAACAAAGTGAATCGCATCCTGACCGCCGCCAAACAATCTGCCCGAGTCCTAACCGATGCTGAGATTGAAGCGCTCTGCGAATGTTGACCCCTTGCTCACTCGCGGCCTCGGCTCGTCTGTGTAGGGGCGCAGCATTGCTGCGCCCCATGTCCGCAAGATCGATCCGCTTTGCTCAATTCGTTTCTTCTTTCTCCGGGTTGCGCCACATCCCCACCCCTCCTTCCAATCGCAAAATTTCTCCGCCCCATCCAAGATTCGCATCCCGCCCATCCGGAACTCCGCGGTGAAACATCTCCTCCTTTGCGTTATCCTTTCCACCATGCCCGTTCGCACCGTCGGCGCGACGCATCGCGCCGCTCACGCCAGCCAAGCCACCGAATCCCCCGAAGTCCGCGCGGCCCTCAACTGGTTTTCACGCAATCTCAGTTGGATCAACGACCAACAAGTGCGCATCACCGAAGTTCCCGCGCCTCCGTTTCAGGAATCCGCCCGCGCCGAACTGGTGAAATCTCTCCTCGCCGACTGCGGTCTAGAAGTCTCGATCGACAAAACCGGCAACGTCATCGGCGAACTTCCGGGTGCCAACGATAAAGAAATTGTGATGCTCACCGCGCACCTCGACACGGTTTTCCCGCCCGGCACCGAAGTGAAAGTCCGTCGCGATGGTGACCGCCTCAACGCGCCTGGCATCTCCGATAATGGCACCGGTCTCGCCGGCCTCATCTCCCTCGCTCGCGCCATCCACGAAGCCGGAATCAAGCCGCGCCGTACGATTCTTTTTGTCGCTGACGTCGGCGAAGAAGGTGAAGGCAATCTCCGCGGCATGCGCGCGCTCGTCGATGCATACCGCTCACAACTGAAAGCCGCCGTCGTCCTGGACGGCTCCGGCACCGACCACGTCACCACGAAAGCTTTGGCCTCGCGTCGCCTCGAAGTCCTCATCACCGGTCCCGGCGGCCACAGCTGGTCCGACTTCGGCATGCCCAATCCGATCAACGCGCTTGTCCGCGGATCGATTCGCTTCATCAACACAAAAGTTCCGTCGAATCCGCGCACAACTTTCAATCTCGGCCAAATCGAAGGCGGCACCTCCGTCAATTCCATCCCGTACGAAGCCAAGCTCAAAGTCGACATCCGCTCCGAAAGCGAAGACGAACTTACGAAGCTCGAATCTGCGTTGCGCGAGTCGATCACCGCAGGCACGCGCGACGAGATGGAATCTTCCCGCGACCGCTCGAAAGGGAAGTTGGAGTGGAAGATCGACGTCCTCGGCACGCGCCCTGGTGGTGAACTCGCCGCTGGCTCGCAACTCTTCGCCGCTCTGCGCGCCGCTGACGACTACGTCGGCAATCAATCGCGCGTCGAGCGTTCTTCTACCGACGCCAACATTCCGCTCGCCGCAGGCATTGAGGCCATCTCTATCGGCGCAGGCGGCACCGGCGGCGGCGCCCATTCGTTGCAAGAGTGGTACGACCCGACTGGCCGCGAATTGGGTCTCAAGCGCGCTTTCCTGACTCTGATCGGCGTCTCCGGACTCGCGGAGGAAAAATCGAAATGAACCAAGAGACGACTCCCGCTCCGTCTCGTGAAATTTTCCGTAGATTGAAAACGATCATCTCTCGTGGCTGCCATCCTCTCGCAGCACTCGTCGTGATTCTCTTCATCGCGGCGCTCGCCAACGCCCAAGCTCCACCGCCCCCGCCCCACACAACGATCTATCTCCACGGCCGCATTTACACCAACGACCCCGCTCATCCATGGGCCTCCGCCATGGCCGTTCGCGAAGGCAAAATCGTTTGTATCGGCGGCATCGAGCAAATCATGCTCGAGTGCGGTACCAGCGACGACGTCGAAACCATCCAGCTCCAAAATCATTTCGTGATGCCCGGCTTCAACGACGCCCACGTTCACATGGGCGGCGCCGGCGCCGACATGCTCGCGGTCCGCGTAAACGGCGTCGCCACCGTCGAGGAGTTACAGAAAGCCGTCGCCACCGCCATCGCCGCTCACAAGGATGGCGACTGGATCACCGGCTCCGGCTGGGACCACACGCTGTGGCCCGACAAAAAATTCCCGACGCGCCAGCAGCTCGACGCCGTCAGTCCAAAAAATCCCGTCCTACTCGTTCACATTTCCGGCCACGTCGCCATCGCCAATTCGCTCGCACTCGAACAAGCCGGCGTTAAAAAGGAAACACCCAATCCCAAAGGCGGCGAATTCGAGCACGACGCCAACGGCGAACTCACCGGTATGTTGCTCGAAGGCTCCGCGATCGGTCTCGTCCAGCAATACGCCCCCGAAACCAGCGCCGCCGATCGCCGGCGCGGCATCGAACTCGTTTTCGCCGACCTCGCCAAAAACGGCGTCACCTCGGTACAAGACAATTCCGAATGGGAAGATTTTCTCGCCTATCGCTCGCTGAAAGAGGGAGGGAAGCTCACCGTTCGCATCACCGAATGGCTGCACTTCGCCAACAACCTCGAAGACTTGCAAAACATGCGGAGCGAAGGTGGCACAACTGATCCGTGGTTGAAAACCGGCGCGCTGAAAATGGTCACCGACGGCGCTCTCGGCTCGCGCACCGCGGCCATGGCCGCGCCGTATTCCGACGACCCTTCGACCAGCGGCATCATGACCATCGACCCCGCCAAGCTGAAGCAAATGGCCATCGAGCGCGACAAAGCCGGCTTCCAACTCAACTTCCACGCCATCGGCGATCGCGCCAACACCATCGCACTCGATACATTCGAAGCCGTCGCCAAAGCCAACGGCCCCCGCGACCGTCGCGACCGCGTCGAGCACGCCCAAATCGTCGCTCCCATCGATTTCGCCCGTTTCGCCGCACTCAACGTCATCGCCTCCATGCAGCCCTCGCATCAAACCACCGACATGCGCTGGGCCGAATCGCGCGTCGGCCCCGAACGCATCAAGGGCGCCTACGCCTGGAACACGATGCTGAAAAACAAAGTCCACCTCGCATTCGGCACTGACTACGACGTCGAGCCCATCAATCCAATGCGCGGCCTCTACGCCTGCGTCACCCGCGAACTTCCCGATGGCGGCCCCGCGGGCGGCTGGCAGCCGCAAGAAAAAATCTCGCTCGACGAATGCATCCGCGCCTACACGACGGGTTCTGCCTACGCCCAATTTGAAGAGGGAAGAAAAGGCGCCCTGGTCATCGGCCAATACGCCGACTTCATCATCCTCAACGCCGACCTCACAAAAATCCCGCCCAGCGAATACACAAAAATTAAAGTTCTGCGCACAGTCGTCGGTGGCCGCACCGTCTATCAATCGCAGTAGCAAAATGCGCGATCGCGGCGCTGATGATTTTCGAGGATTCTTCCACGTGGTTGTTTCAGTGTTGTCATCCTGAGCGCCTCCGAAGGAGGCCGAAGGATCTCAGCGTCAAGCCCGAGCGACAGCTCTTCCGCACGCGTGTCACGTACCGCGCGCCAACTTTCCTCACCGCAAAATAGACCTCTATTCGATCGAAACGGAGTTTTCACACATGAAACCTCATGAACCCAGCCGCACAGCCCTGATGATCGCCCGCCAACGAGCTGCTCATCAGCTGCTCGACCACGGCTCAATTCTCAACGACCCATTCGCTATGAAGATTCTGCGCGAGAGTGAAAAAGACATCCTTCAATTCGCGATCGCACACCCCGCAGCCAGCATCGGACGCCTCTTCACCGCCGCACGAAGCCGCATTGCGGAAGATGCGTTGTCTAAATCCGTCGAAAGCGGAATCCAGCAGATCGTCATCCTCGGCGCTGGACTCGACACATTTGCTCTTCGAAATCCCCACGCCGCGCAACAGACCCGTGTCTACGAGGTGGACTATCCCGCGACACAAGCATGGAAGCACCAGCTCTTGGCTGAAGCTCAAATCGCAATTCCGCCATCGCTTACTCTTGTGCCAGTCGATTTCGAGCACGACGATGTGAAAGGGAAACTCGCCGGCGCAGGCTTTCACCAGAATTCGCCCGCCTTCTTCACCTGGCTCGGCGTCGTGCCGTATCTGACGCACGACGCAATCGCCCGCACTCTGGAATACATCTCGTCAATCCAGAAATCCGAGGTCGTGTTCGACTACATGCAATCTCCCGACGCATTCTCCGAAGAGCTCAAGCGGTCCGAAATCAAGCGAGCCGAACAACTCGAGAAAATCGGTGAACGTTCAGCCACCCGTTTCGAGCCGGCTGCCATCGCAGCGATTCTTCGCTCGCATGGACTTGAAACCATCGAAGACATCAGTTTCCAGGAGATCGCATCGAGATTCGGCCGTGCCATGCAAGGACTCGCGCCCGGCCACGCCGGCCTTCATGTTGTCCACGCCAAACACTGACTGACCGCCCCGCCACAGCCTCAATAAAAATAAATCCTCATGATCTCCCCCAAAAACCCCTTCCCCTGCGCCATCCGAAACCAGATCTTCACATTCCGCCCCGTCCAATTTTTGCAACTCGCTATCGCCGGCACCGCCGCCGCGCTCTGCCCGCTCACCGACACCGCCCTGAAATCCTTCGCGTGAAAATCCATCGGCCCGCGCGGCAAATTCACCGTCAGCGTCAACTCCGGACTCCCCGCGCAATCTACCCCCGCAATCGATCCCTCTACCGCCATCCACTCTGGCGGCCCCAACTGTCGATGCGAAACCACCGCACCGCCGGCCCCCGGATTCGTGCCTTCCGTTTTTGGAGGTGGCGCCGCTCCACCCCCCGGCGGACCAAACTCCGTCGTCGTGCCTTCCGAAATCCCCGCCTTCTCCCACTCCTCTTCATCCGCGATCGATCCCAATATCGACCGTGCCGATCGCCTCTCGTCCTCCGACTCAGCCGTCGCCTCTAGCTTCTCCGCCACAGCCCGCGCCTGCGAAATCCGCCCGTTGTTCAACAGCGCATAGGCCAAATTCATCCGGTAACTCCGCGACTCCGGATCCAGCTTTACCGCTGTCTCCGCGGCCGCCAGCGCCTTGCCTTGTGTGTCCGCAGATCTCGAATACGCCTGCGTCAACGCCTCAAACGTCGCCGCAAACACCGGATTCAACTCCGCGGCCTTCTCCAAATTCTTCCGTGCATCGCGAACGTCGTCTTCCGATTCCGCCACACTCCTCAATTCCAGCGAACCCAACACAAAATACGGAACAAAATCCTTGGCTCCTAGCGCGATCGCCCGCTTCATCTCTTCCTGTGCCTCGGCAAAATCGCTGTTCCGAAAATAAAAATACCCCAGTGCCTCGCGCACCCCCGCAATCTCCGGTCCCGTCTTCGCCGCCTCTTCCAACAGCGGCCTGGCCTCATCCATCATCCGTCGATGCGTGAAATAATCCCCGCGCAACGCCAAAACTTCCGCCGGCGTCAGCGTCCTCTCCTTCCATGAGCTTGATTGCAATCCCGCAAGCCCCGGCAACTCCACTCCCGGCCGCCAATTCGCCTGCCCGACATACTTCTTTACCGCCACTTCGAACGCGCTCAAATCTCCCAGCGCCGTGCGCCCCGCCGCAACCGCATCCGCAGCCGAATCCCACGCCACCAAATATTTTTTGAACAAATCCTCTCGCCGCGCCTCCGGATCGAGCAGCAAATAATGCACCGTCGCCCAGGACTCCGCATAAAACACCGACGCCGGATTCGTCTCGTTGTAAAACGGCGAAGTCTCCGACACCTGAAACAGCGCCTCCATCGGCATCCACTCGTTCTTCCCCAGCACATACACGTGACCGCGATCGACCGTCCCCGTCGTCGCCTTCTCCTCGCTCAAAAGGGAATTGCCGAAAAACTCCGCCACCCCTTCCCTTATCCACAGTGGCAGCCGCGAAAAATTAAAATGCATCAACGAGTGCGTGTACTCGTGGTAGCTCGTATGAAATGCGGTCGTCCCTTCCGCATCCAGCCGCAGCACGATGTAATCCTTCTCCCCGTCGCTGTGAAACACACCCGAAGGATGCACATGCTTCGGCCCGCCCCATTCGTCCGGCGTAATCATCCGCATCGTCGCTTCGTCCCGCGTCACGATGATTCGAATCGGCTGCGGCGGATCGACGCGCAGCTCCGGAAACGTCGCATGAAACAGCGCCCGAATCTGCTCGAAATCCGTCGCCACTCCCCGAGCCGCCGCCTCGCTCGCATCGCTCGCTACCACAAAGTGCGGCGTCCGCACTTCCACCCAGCTTGCCGTTTCGGTCGATGTAGTCGCACTGGCCGGTTTCTGCGCGCGTACCGAGGGATCCGCAGTCGCAAGCCCTACTCCCAAAACGCAGAGTGCGAGCCGCCTTACGGCGCACCCCAATCTCCATTTTCCCGTCATATTCAATGAATCTGACCCGCGTTGTCCCCACTGTCAAGCAACCGACCGTTACCCAAATATTCCGGTTTTATAAATTGAACCTAACTTTCATCTAAAGCCTAAAAAAAATCGCATGTAAATAATTCGTCAACTTCCTTATTGACATTCTCGCGACACAGTTCTATACAGCGCCTCAAGTTCTCTCGGTTGCCAGGTTCCCAGGGTCCTTTTTAAAAATTTGAGTCGGAGACAACGGCAGCAACGGCGGCGCCGGCAATCTTCGCGGCCAGCCTTTCTGGAACGTCGACTTCAGCGTGAAGAAAAACATCATGTTCAGCGAGCGCCTCAGCGCTGAATTTGGCGCCGTCTTCACCAACGTCTTCAACCACAACCAGCTCTTCGATCCCTACAACGCCTTGGGCGACACCGGCGACTTCGGTCAGCTCGAAGGCCAGGTCAACAACCCGAGACACGTCGAACTCGGCCTCCGCATTCGTTTCTAGTCCAGGTCCTCGGTTGCGACCGGCTCCGCCCGGCGGAGCCCGGTCGCAATGGAGCTAGATGCCGTTAGCCGACAGGGGTGCCCCACCCTCGGTTTTCGAGGGTGGGGGTTTAGATTCAACACGCCCCAAATCACAACGACGAGTCGCCGCCGCTTCTCTTCGCATCGCACACGCCCGCCATCCCGTCCGCCGCAGATGTGGTCTAACGAAAACGCGCCGGATTCCGTAACATTTCTCGCGAAAATTCGTCTTCACCATTAGCGAGCGCAATCGATTTCCACCAGGTAGAAAAAACAAACCACCACCACCGAAAAGCGGGAAGGGCTCCTCGCCCTTCCCGCTTTTTCTTTTCCCCTCTCGACCTCGAATCAAATCTTCGTTTCGCGAACTGTCATCGTAGGGGCACGGCACGCCGTGCCCGCTCCCGGTAGCGCCGGCGTCCCGCTGGCGTTTTTTCCTCGTGCGTGACGCCCATTTCGCGCGCGCTCTGTAGGGGCGCAGCACGCTGCGCCCCAGCTTGCCACGATGCAAGCGTAGCCTCGATTTGGTCTATCCGCGAATCCTCGTCTCCCAATACATTGCAACCACTCTCATCCCCCGCTAATCTACCCCCCACCCGGAGGCGCGCTCACAGCGTCGACTCGCCATCACCTCATCCCCCGCAACCACTCAACCCGCCTCCATCAAAGCCGACCTCGCTCTGGTCGTCTGCACCCTCCTCTGGGGCGCCACCTTCGTCGTCGTAAAAAATGCGCTTTCCCACGCCAGCGTCTTCGTCTTCCTCTCCCTGCGCTTCACTCTGGCCGCCGCTCTCATGGCCGCGTATCGCTTCAAAGCTCTGCGCACTGTGAACAAGGAA
>Ga0210393_10001361_pt1 | contig 20585 bp, 23 predicted proteins | sample IncBWC27OmetaG_FD_160068 | JGI IMG/M metagenome (GOLD analysis project Ga0210393, IMG submission 160068) | Forest soil microbial communities from Barre Woods Harvard Forest LTER site, Petersham, Massachusetts, United States - Inc-BW-C-27-O ... | reverse complement strand
CGGACCCGAGAACAGCACCAGAACGGCGGCCTCGCGGCCGTCGCCGCGCAACGATGCCATTGATGACGCGGCCTTGGCTGCGGTCACCATCGCCAGCACCCCGGCGGGCAGCCGATGCCGGTACGCTTCGGGGATCTGACCCACGTTGTCGACCAGCGGACGCAACCAGGACGGGCAGATGTCAGGCGTCAGCGGAACCGTTCCCGGCGAGCGGGCGGTACCCCCAGCACTCACCAGCGCCTCCCTCGGTCCAATACCCAGCTCCACTCATCCCGCGTCGTTTCCGACCGCAGCCGCGATCTCGTCGGCGCTAGCGAAAGCCCGCGGCAGCGTCTGCGCAACGCTACCGTCCGATCGCAGGACCACCGTCGCGGGCATCACATTTACCACCCGCAGCGCCGCCGCGACCCGACGACGACCGTCCTGCAGCGTCGGCAGCCGAACACCCAACTCCGCCAACCGCAGCAACGCGGCCGTCTCGTTCTCGTCTTGATGCACGGTCACCACCATCACGTCGGTCCCGGCCCGTCGTTGATACTCGGCCATCGCGGGCAGCTCAGCCGAGCATGGCGCACACCAATACGCCCACAAGTTGAGGACTACCCGGCGTCCGGCCAGCGCCCGGGCGACGTCAACGGCTGAACCGTCGGCGGCGCATTCCACCGTCACGCCGCGCAGCGCCGCCGGGCCGGGACCACTTCCTGCGGCGGGACAGGGCGACAGGCCGGCACGCTCCCGGGGTCCCGCCAGCGCAGCCGCTGTGTCGGCGTCGCGATGTTCGCGGTCGGCCGGTGGATGGGTGGTTGCGGTTGTGGAGCTGTCGCGCAACTGGGCCAGCAGCGCCGCCGTCAGCGCCACCACCACCGCCAAGATCGCGATAGTCCAACGGGTCTTACCGGTCACCGGCACCGGCCCTGTTTTACAGCCCGGCCAGCGCCAGCAAGTGCTCGGTTTCCGGACCCTGCACCAGGGGCGCGGCGAGCAGCGGTTGAGTGGGACCAAGGCCGAAGGAGGGGCAGTCTTTGGCAAGCAGGCAGACACCGCACGCCGGTTTACGGGAGTGGCACACCCGGCGGCCGTGGAAGATCACTCGGTGGCTCAACATGGTCCACTCATTGCGCTGGATGAGGTCGCCGACCGAGTGCTCGATCTTGACCGGATCCTTTTCATCGGTCCAGCGCCACCTGCCTACCAACCGTGCGAAATGGGTGTCGACGGTGATTCCCGGGATACCGAACGCGTTTCCCAGGATGACGTTGGCGGTTTTGCGCCCCACTCCGGGCAGCGTCACCAGCGCGGCCATGGTCGACGGCACCTCGCCGTCGAACCGTTCCACCAGGGCCTGCCCGAGGCCGATGAGCGACGCCGCCTTGTTGCGAAAGAAGCCAGTGGGACGGATGAGGGCTTCCAATTCGGCGCGGTCGGCCTGCGCATAATCCAGCGTTGAGCGGTAACGCGCGAACACTGCCGGCGTCGTCAGATTCACCCGTTTGTCGGTGCTCTGTGCCGAAAGAATGGTGGCCACCGTCAACTCCAGCGGCGACGTGAAATCCAGCTCGCAGTGTGCGTGCGGAAATGCCTGCGCCAGTGCACGATTCATACGGCGAGCCCGTCGCACCAACCCGGTTCGGGTTTCTTGCGACCAGCGCCTGGCGGCGGCGGCGCCGGGCGTGGCTTGCGTTGACTCAGCGCGTCCGGACGGCTTTGCCACTGTCACCTACGACAGAGTACTGATTTCGTGATCTCGCTGAGACCTTGGACATGTTTACTCTCCTTGTGTCGTGGTTGCTGGTGGCCTGCGTTCCAGGGCTTTTGATGCTGGTGACGCTCGGTTTGGGGCGGCTGGAAACCGAGATTGCCCATAAGACGGTCACGTCGACCGATGTCGACGAGTTCCTTGAGTACGCAGAGGCCGTGGATGTGCACACGTTGGCCCGAGAAGGTATGCCGGAGGCGCTGGACTACCTGCATCGACGGCAGGCCCAGCAACTCGCTCAATCTCCGTCTCCGGCATCGCACGTCGGGAGACATCGCGCCGAGACGATCTTTGCCAGGGACTTCGAAAGCGCCGCCGGGGCCGATTTGCCGTCACAAATACACGCGCATTCGCGCGGCAATCCGCAATTTAGGGGGACTAGACACGTCAATCGTGTGTAGCGTTGGCAAGTTGGACACATTGGCCTACCTCTAGACTCGTCACACGGGCATGCGGTTGGCCTGCTGATATCACATCGTTGGAAAGCTGAAGAGGCAACGTGGACGAGATCCTGGCAAGGGCAGGAATCTTCCAAGGGGTTGAGCCTGGTGCTGTCGCCGCACTGACCAAGCAACTACAACCCGTCGACTTTCCCCGTGGACATACGGTTTTCGCGGAGGGAGAGCCGGGCGATCGGCTGTACATCATCGTCGCGGGGAAGGTCAAGATCGGTCGTCGATCACCGGACGGCCGGGAGAATCTGCTGACGATCATGGGCCCGTCGGACATGTTCGGCGAATTGTCGATCTTCGACCCGGGACCACGGACTTCCAGCGCGACGACGATCACCGAGGTGCGCGCGGTGTCGATGGACCGCGACGCCCTACGGGCATGGATCGCCGATCGTCCAGAAATCGCCGAGCAGCTGTTGCGGGTGCTCGCCCGACGGCTGCGCCGGACCAACAACAATCTGGCCGACCTCATCTTCACCGACGTGCCCGGCCGGGTGGCCAAGCAGCTGCTACAGCTCGCCCAGCGTTTCGGCACCCAGGAAGGTGGCGCGATGCGGGTCACCCACGACCTGACTCAAGAGGAGATCGCCCAGCTGGTTGGCGCTTCCCGGGAAACGGTGAACAAGGCGCTCGCCGATTTCGCCCACCGCGGCTGGATCCGCCTGGAGGGCAAGAGCGTGCTGATTTCAGACTCCGAACGGCTGGCCCGCCGAGCGAGGTAAGCGCCCGCGGCTTCAGCGGCGCAGATAGTCCAATTGCGCCTGGACAGACCATTCGGCTGCATCCCAGAGCTTCTCGTCGACGTCGACATAGACGTATTCGACGATCCCGCGTGTCGTGGCATCGCTGCCCAAGTCCCACAACGCAGCGCGCACCTGCTCCAGACGTTCGTGCCGGTGCATCAAATATCCGGAGGCGACGGCCTCCAGATCGGCCAAATCCGGTCCATGCCCGGGCAACACCGCACGCCGGCCCAGGCCTTTCAGCCGCCGCAATGATTCCAGGTAGTCGGCCAGGCTGCCGTCTTCCTTGTCGATGACGGTGGTGCCGCGGCCCAGTACCGTGTCCGCGGTCAGCACGGCATCGTCGAGCACGAACGACAGCGAATCGGCGGTGTGGCCGGGGGTCGCCATCACTGTGATCTTCAGCCCGGCCGCATCGATCACCTCGCCATCGATTAGCTCACCACCGAGGCCGCGCAAAAACCCGCTGCCCGCCGACCGCACCGTCGCCCCGGTCAGCTCGACCAGCTTGTCGATGCCGTCGGTGTGGTCGCCGTGCCGATGACTGATCAGCACCAGTGCGATGCGGCCCAGCCCGGCAATCCGTGCGATGTGCTCATCGTCATCGGGCCCTGGATCGACGATCACCAACTCGTCGCTGCGCGGGCCGCCCAGTACCCAGGTGTTCGTGCCGTCCAGCGTCAACAAACCAGGGTTGTCGGCCAGCATTACCGAGGCAGTGTCGGTGACCGCCCGCAACCTGCCGTATGCGGGATGGGTCAGCGACTTGGCAGCCTCGGTCACGGCCGTTAGCCGACCTCCACGATCAACTCGACTTCCACCGGTGCATCCAGTGGTAGCTCAGCTACACCGACCGCCGAACGCGCGTGCGCGCCTTTATCGCCGAACACCTCCGCGAGCAGGTCCGAGGCTCCGTTGACGACGCTGGGCTGGCCGTGGAAACCGGGAGCGGACGCGACGAACCCGACGACCTTGACCACCCGGGTCACCGCGTCGATGCTGACCAGCGAGTCCACTGCCGCCAGCGCGTTGAGCGCGCAGATGCGCGCCATCGCCTTGCCCTCTTCGGGGGTGATCGCCGCGCCGACCTTGCCGGTGCGGGCCAGCTTTCCGGCCTCCATCGGCAGCTGACCCGCGGTATAAACCAGGTTGCCGGTGCGCACCGCCGGAACATAAGAGGCCAACGGCGCAACCACCCGCGGAAGCGTGACGCCGAGCTGGCTCAGCCGGACCGATGCATTCATGACCCGAGCCCCTTATTTAGGGCGCTTCAGATACGCAACGTGCTGCTCACCAGTGGGCCCCGGCAGTACCGCCACCAGCTCCCAGCCATCGGCGCCCCACTGGTCGAGGATCTGTTTGGTGGCGTGCGTCAGCAGCGGAACCGTGACGTACTCCCATGCTGTCGGTTGGCTCATGACGCGAGCTTATCGGTCGGATATGAACGGCTCTGCCCAGCCTGGTGGCAGCCAACGGACCTCATTGCAAGGACCCACCCGATTTGCGGGGGCCACCGGAGCGTCGGGCTAGCATGCGATGGTGGCAACCACATCTAGCGGCGGTCGCTCTGTCGGCTGGCCGGCGCGCTTGTCGAAGGCCCGTCTGCATTTTGTGACCGGCAAGGGCGGTACGGGTAAGTCGACGGTCGCGGCCGCGCTGGCACTGACCCTGGCAGCGGGAGGCCGCAAAGTCCTCCTCGTCGAACTCGAGGGGCGCCAAGGGATTGCGCAACTGTTCGACATCCCGCCCCTGCCTTATCAGGAGCTCAAGATCGCGAGTGCCGAGCGAGGCGGCCAGGTCAACGCCCTGGCGATCGACATCGAGGCCGCGTTCCTGGAATACCTCGACATGTTCTACAACCTCGGCATTGCGGGCCGGGCGATGCGCCGCATCGGTGCGATTGAGTTCGCGACGACGATCGCGCCCGGTCTGCGCGACGTGCTGCTCACCGGCAAGATCAAGGAGGCGGTGGTGCGCCTAAACAAGGGGGCCAGGAACCCGGTCTATGACGCGATCGTCGTCGATGCACCACCGACCGGCCGCATCGCGCGTTTTCTGGATGTCACCAAAGCGGTGTCGGACTTGGCCAAGGGCGGGCCGGTGCACTCGCAGAGCGAGGGCGTGGTGAAGTTGCTGCACTCCGACCAAACCGCCATCCACCTGGTCACCCTGCTCGAAGCGCTGCCGGTGCAGGAAACGATGGAAGCCATCGAAGAACTCGCGGAGATGAAGCTGCCGATCGGCAGCGTGATCGTCAATCGAAACATCCCGTCGTACCTGGAGCCTCGCGACCTGGCGAAGGCCGCCGAGGGTGATGTCGACACGGACTCGGTGCGGGCGGGATTGGAGATGGCCGGAATCAAGCTCAGCGACCCCGATTTCGCTGGTTTGCTGACCGAAACCATCCAGCATGCGACACGAATCGCGGCGCGCGCCGAGACCGCACAACAGCTCGACGCGTTGAATGTGCCCCGGCTGGAGCTACCGGCGATCTCCGACGGCGTCGACCTCGGTAGCCTGTATGAACTTTCGGAATCGCTTGCGCAGCAGGGGGTTCGATGAGTGTCACGCCGAAAACCCTGGATATGGCTGCGATCCTGGCCGACACGACTAACCGGGTGGTGGTGTGTTGTGGCGCCGGTGGCGTAGGCAAGACCACTACTGCGGCCGCAATGGCGATGCGTGCGGCCGAATATGGCCGCACGGTATGCGTTTTGACGATTGACCCGGCCAAGCGGCTGGCGCAGGCGTTGGGAGTCAACGACCTCGGCAATACCCCGCAGCGGGTTCCGCTGGCCCCGGAAGTCACCGGTGAGCTGCACGCGATGATGCTGGATATGCGCCGCACATTCGACGAGATGGTGGTCCAATACTCCGGATCTGATCGGGCGCAAGCGATTCTGGACAACCAGTTCTACCAGACGGTCGCCACTTCACTCGCCGGGACGCAGGAGTACATGGCGATGGAGAAGCTTGGTCAACTGCTGAGCCAGGACCGCTGGGACCTGGTGGTAGTGGACACTCCCCCGTCGCGCAACGCTCTGGACTTTTTGGATGCGCCGCAACGGTTGGGCAGCTTCATGGATAGCCGCTTGTGGCGGCTGCTGCTCGCGCCTGGCCGAGGCATCGGGCGATTGGTCACCGGCGCAATGAGTTTGGCGATGAAGGCGTTGTCTACCGTGCTCGGTTCGCAGATGCTGGCCGACGCGGCAGCGTTCGTGCAATCGCTGGACGCCACATTCGGCGGGTTTCGCGAGAAGGCGGATCGCACGTATGCGCTGTTGAAGAGGCGCGGTACACAGTTTGTTGTGGTGTCTGCGGCCGAGCCCGACGCGCTGCGCGAGGCGGCATTCTTCGTCGATCGGCTGTCGCAGGAAGGTATGCCGCTCGCGGGGCTGGTCTTGAACCGCACCCACCCGACGTTGTGCGCATTGCCGGTCGAGCGTGCGATCGACGGACGCGAAACGCTGGAGGCAGAAGCAGACTCCGAGGCCGCTTCGTTGGCCGCGGCCGTGCTGCAGATCCACGCCGACCGGGCCCAAACCGCCAAGCGGGAGATCCGGCTGCTATCCCGATTTACCGGAGCCAACCCCCACGTGCCGGTCATCGGGGTTCCGTCGCTACCGTTCGACGTTTCGGATCTGGAAGCTCTGCGCGCGCTCGCCGATCAGATCACTGCGGTCGGCGAACGGTAGCGCGGCGGCCCGACAAGTAGCCGGCCAGTCCGGGCAGAGCGGCGTTAATGCGGGCCGCGCAACGTTCGATGTAGGGGTTATGGCCGCTTACGGCTTAGCCAGCGTATTTGACACTAGCAGGTGATCACTGCCGAATTCCTATTGGGCACAAGCCAGTTCCTATTAGACACGCTCCAGTAAGCACGGCTGTTCAGCGTTGTAACAGAAACGTAATGAAGAGCAAGCTAAGCCAAGCCCTGGGCTACCCGGGGATCGCCCAGGCAGCCGGATCACCTATTCAGCGGTGCCAGAATCAGCCGATGCCGCGGTTTCTGCGCTTGTCGAAGAAGTCTGACCAGGAGATGACTTCGGGGTGCTGCTTGAGCAGGGCCCGGCGCTGGCGCTCGGTCATACCGCCCCACACTCCGAACTCGACCTTGTTATCCAGCGCGTCCGCTCCGCACTCCTGCATTACGGGACAGTGACGGCAGATCACTGCGGCCTTGCGCTGGGCGGCACCCCGGACGAACAGCTCGTCCGGGTCGGTGGTCCGACATAGTGCTTTCGATACCCAGGCAATCCGGTCGTCTGCGTCGACGCTGCGTAATACCCCCTGTGCGGCCGCGATGCTTGTCCTACGCGCGGCCGGTCGTGTTACTGACACGAGCTGTTCCCTTCCTCCCGGTCGCAATTTGCGACCGCCTCCCTCGGGTGCAGACCCTGCTGCGATCTACGCCACGCTGTGAGCTTCGGTGTTACCTGCATCTCACCGTGTGTCTAAGTTAGGTGGTCAGGTGTCAATTGCGCAACAGTCCGATAACACTTTTTTGGGACGAGCGTGCCGTCTCGTCCAGAGTCATAGGTCCGCACAAGGCATCGTGTACGCACTTTGGGTGCCTCATCGGTAGCGCCACCGCGAATATTGGCTGAGGATCATGATCAAGTTCGCTGGTCACGGCCCGTTACGGTCTTTCGGAAGTCAACGTCATGGTGGGGTGACCGGGGCCGCTACTCTAGTACGCATGCCGGAGCGCCCCCCCGTAGCCCTCACGATTCTCAAGCTTGCGGGGTGCTGCTTGCTGGCCAGCGTCGTCGCGGCCGCGCTGATGTTCCCCGTCGCCGGCGGAGCGGGGCTGATGTCCAACCGGGCGTCTGAAGTGGTCGCCAACGGCTCGGCCCAGCTTCTGGAGGGACAGGTGCCCGCGGTGTCGACCATGGTCGACGCGAGGGGCAACGTGATCGCATGGCTGTACTCGCAGCGCCGGTTCGAGGTGCCCACCGACAAGATCGCCAACACCATGAAGCTGGCGATCGTCTCGATCGAGGACAAGCGGTTTGCCGACCATAACGGGGTGGACTGGAAGGGCACGCTGACCGGACTGGCCGGTTATGCACGCGGCGACGTCGACACCCGCGGCGGCTCGACCATCGAGCAGCAGTACATCAAGAACTACCAACTGCTGGTAACAGCCCAAACCGACGCCGAAAAACGCGCCGCGGTCGAGACCACCCCGGCGCGCAAGCTGCGCGAGATCCGGATGGCACTCACGCTGGACAAGACGTTCACCAAGCCCGAGATCCTGACTCGCTACCTCAACCTGGTCTCGTTCGGCAACAACTCGTTCGGGGTGCAAGACGCGGCGCAGACCTACTTCGGCATCAACGCGTCGGACCTCAACTGGCAGCAGGCGGCACTGCTGGCGGGCATGGTGCAGTCCACCAGCACCCTCAACCCCTACACGAACCCGGACGGTGCGTTGGCCCGGCGGAACTTGGTCCTGGACACCATGATCGAGAACATTCCGCAGGAGGCTGACGCCTTGCGCGCCGCCAAGGCTCAGCCGCTGGGGATATTGCCGCAGCCGAACGAGTTGCCGCGGGGCTGCATCGCAGCCGGCGACCGCGCCTTCTTCTGCGACTACGTTCAGGAGTATCTGTCTCGCGCCGGGATCAGTAAGGAACAAGTGGCCAGGGGCGGCTACCTGATCCGCACGACGCTGAATCCGGACGTGCAGATCCCCGTCAAGGCGTCCATCGACAAGTTCGCCAGCCCGACGCTGCCGGGTATCTCGAGCGTGATGAGCGTGATCGCGCCGGGCAAGACCTCCCACCACGTGATGGCGATGGCCAGCAACCGCACCTACGGCCTGAACCTGGACGCCGGCGAGACGATGCGACCACAGCCGTTCTCGCTGGTCGGAGACGGCGCGGGGTCGGTCTTCAAGATCTTCACCACGGCCGCCGCGCTGGACATGGGGATGGGCATCAACGCCACCCTCGAGGTGCCGGGCCGGTTCCAGGCCAAAGGCATGGGTAGCGGCGGGGCCAAGGGGTGTCCGAAGGACACCTGGTGTGTGGTCAACGCCGGTAGCTACCGAGGGTCGATGAATGTGACCGAGGCGCTGGCAGTCTCACCCAACACCGCGTTCGCCAAGCTGATCCAGCAGGTCGGGGTGACGCGCACGGTAGACATGGCGATCAAGCTCGGCCTGCGGTCCTACGCCGACCCCGGCACCGCCCGCGACTACAACCCCGACAGCAACGAGAGCCTGGCCGACTTCGTCAAGCGGCAGAACATCGGTTCGTTCACGCTCGGCCCGATCGAGCTGAATGCTTTGGAGCTGTCGAACGTCGCGGCGACGCTGGCGTCCGGCGGCGTATGGTGCCCGCCGAACCCGATCGACAAGCTGATCGACCGCAACGGCAACGAAGTCGCCGTCACCACTGAGACGTGCGATCAAGTGGTGCCCGAAGGTCTGGCGAACACCATGGCCAACGCGATGAGCAAAGACGCCGTGGGCGGCGGCACGGCGGCCGGTTCGGCAGGCGCGGCGGGCTGGGACCTGCCGGTGTCCGGTAAAACGGGCACCACCGAAGCCCATCGTTCGTCCGGGTTTGTCGGCTTCACCAGCCACTACGCGGCGGCGAACTACATCTATGACGACTCGACCACGCCGACGGATTTGTGCTCGGCTCCGCTGCGCCACTGCGGCGAGGGCGACTTGTACGGCGGTAACGAGCCGGCCCGCACTTGGTTCACCGCAATGAAGCCGATCGCGACGAGCTTCGGCGATATAAAGTTGCCGCCCACCGATCCCCGCTACGTCGACGGATCAGCCGCGTCACGGGTGCCCAGCGTGGCCGGGCTGGATATCGACGCGGCGCGACAGCGCCTCAAGGAGACGGGCTTCCAGGTTGCCGACCAAAACAACTTCGTCAACAGCAGCGCAAAGCAAGGCGAGGTGGTCGGAACAACACCAAGCGGCGCAACGATTCCGGGGTCGATCATCACGATCCAAGTCAGTAACGGCATCCCGCCGGCTCCGCCTCCGCCGCCGGAAGGTGCGCCAGGTGGGCCACCGCCGGTCGGATCGCAGGTCGTGGAGATTCCGGGGCTGCCGCCGATCACCATTCCGTTGCTGGCTCCACCGCCGCCGCCGCCGGGGCAGCCACCCCCGTAGACATCGGCGCGCAGCAGATACGCTGTCAGCCCGCGAGCGGCAGTAGGCTGCCTGCATGGCTGATGTTCTGCCCGCCCTGATACGCACCGGCGCCGTCGCGCTCGGCTCCGCCGTCGCCGGCATCGGTTACGCCTCGGTCGTCGAGCGCAACGCGTTCGTCCTCCGCGAGATAACCATGCCCGTGTTGTCGCCGGGCTCCACACCGCTGCGCGTGCTGCATGTCAGTGATCTCCATATGCTTCCCAACCAGCGCCGCAAACAGGCCTGGCTCCGCGAGCTGGCCGGCTGGGAGCCCGACCTGGTCGTCAACACCGGCGACAATCTCGCGCACCCCAAGGCGGTGCCCGCGGTCGTTCAGACCTTGGGCGACCTGCTGTCCCGTCCGGGCGTCTTCGTCTTTGGCAGTAACGACTACTTCGGGCCGCGGCCGAAAAACCCGGCGAATTACGTGACCAACCCGTCTCACCGCGTCCGGGGTGAGCCGCTGCCATGGCAGGATCTGCGGGCGGCGTTCACCGAGCGCGGCTGGCTGGACCTCACCCACACCCGCCGTGAGTTCGAGGTGGCCGGCCTGCATATCGCCGCGGCCGGCGTGGACGATCCGCACATCGACCGGGACAGGTACGACACCATCGCGGGACCGGCCAGTCCGGCCGCGAACCTGCGGCTGGGATTGACCCATTCCCCCGAGCCGCGCGTACTGGATCGCTTCGCCGCCGACGGCTACCAATTGGTGATGGCCGGACACACCCATGGCGGCCAGCTGTGTTTGCCGTTCTACGGCGCTCTGATGACCAACTGCGGTCTGGACCGGTCCCGGGCCAAGGGACCGTCACGATGGGGCGCCAACACGCAGCTGCATGTCTCTGCCGGGATAGGCACTTCGCCGTATGCGCCGGTGCGGTTCTGCTGCAGGCCCGAAGCAACGCTGCTGACGTTGATCGCCACCCCGATGGGTGGCCGAGATTCGAACAGCAACTTGGGCCGCACGCAGCCAGCAGTTTCGGTGCGTTGACCGATCGGACCCGGATCGCGGTCCGCAGCCTGCCACGCAGCTGGACGGACAATGCGATCCGGCTGATTGAGGCTGACTCCCGTCGCAGTGCTGACACTCACCTGTTGCGATACCCGCTGCCATCGGCCTGGTGCGCTGACGTCGACATCGCGCTGTATCTCAAGGACGAGACGACTCATATCACCGGCAGCCTCAAGCACCGGTTGGCGCGCTCGCTGTTCCTTTATGCGCTGTGCAACGGCTGGATCGGAGAGGGCACCACGGTGGTCGAGGCATCGTCAGGTTCGACTGCGGTGTCGGAGGCCTACTTCGCAGCCCTGCTGGGCCTGCCGTTCATCGCCGTGATGCCGGCTGCCACCAGCTCCGCCAAGGTGGCGCTGATCGAATCACAAGGCGGCCGTTGCCATTTCGTGCAGAACTCCAGCGAGGTATACGCGGAGGCGCAGCGCGTTGCCCGAGAAACCGGCGGGCACTACCTGGACCAGTTCACCAACGCCGAGCGCGCTACCGACTGGCGGGGCAACAACAACATCGCCGAGTCGATCTTTGTGCAAATGCGCGACGAGAAGCATCCGATCCCGGAATGGATCGTGGTGGGTGCGGGAACCGGCGGAACCAGTGCGACGATCGGCCGCTACATCCGCTACCGGCGCCACGCAACCCGGTTGTGCGTTGTCGACCCGGAGAACTCCGCGTTCTTTCCGGCCTACGCCGAAGACCGATACGACATCGTGATGCCCACGTCATCGCGCATCGAGGGCATCGGCCGGCCGCGCGTTGAGCCGTCATTCCTGCCCAGCGTGGTCGACCGCATGGTCGCCGTGCCCGACGCGGCGTCGATCGCGGCTGCCCGCCACGTCAGCGCAGTCCTGGGACGGCGGGTGGGGCCGTCGACGGGCACCAACCTGTGGGGCTCCTTCGGCGTGCTCGCTGAGATGGTCGCCGAAGGCCGCAGCGGTTCGGTGGTCACGCTGCTCGCCGACAGCGGCGACCGTTATGCCGACACCTACTTCAGCGACGAGTGGGTCAGCGCACAGGGACTCGATCCAACCGGCTCCGCGGCTGCGCTGGCCGAATTCGAGCGCTACTGCCGTTGGGTCTAGGCCCCGGCCTGGGGTTTGGCTACTCGACAGGCCCGTGCGATAGGCTGTCGTGGCTTCAAGCGGGGTGTGGCGCAGCTTGGTAGCGCGCTTCGTTCGGGACGAAGAGGCCGTGGGTTCGAATCCCGCCACCCCGACCATGTGATGGGTCGTCTGCGCGAGATGACAGTCTGACCTCGGCCTTCAATACGCCCGCGGCCACGGTGCACGCGCCCCTGCCTGAGCGGCCATCGGCATCGGCCGCCTAGGCTTCGAGCTCCGGTAGCAACCGGCGCCGCTGATCGCTGGCTGGTGCTGCGCCTGCCCAGATATGCAGTTGCTGCCGCCCGACGAGACGGCAGCGGTGAGTGGTCGCCAACTGGCGAGCCGCCTTTGTGAACGCTTGATTTGTCACCACGACCGCTTGATCACAACCGTGGTGCCGTGCGCCGGAAACAACCTGCTGCACAGCGGCGACGCCGACAGCCCTTGCCAGCCTCTTACATTGGACCGCCATGCAGGTGCTGTGTTTCTTGGCGATCAGATCCACCCCGTAGTCACCTGTACTAGGGGTGCGAATGACACTCCAACCCCTGGTTCGAAGCTGTGCCGCAACGAATTCCTCGAACTCGACACCCGACATTTGATCGACAGCTGCCATCCCCGACGCCACGCGTTTGAGGTCACGTCTTCGCTGTAATCCGACTTGGAAGCGGTCCCGTTGAACCGAAAACCACAAGAGGATAAGCACCGTCAGGACGAGACCGCCCAACCCGGCCGAGAATCCAGCCGTCACGCTTGTGGTGGCCTGCTGAGTGAAATACCAAGGGAGAGCGAACCCGAACAACGGGAGGGACCCGAGTAGCTTCTCCATGACTCCTCAAGCTGTTCAATCTGTCGGTGCCACCCGACACCCACTTATCCGATGAAGCTAGTGGATGGCTATGACAATTCGGCGCAGGCGAGCCGTGCGGTGCCCTACCGCGCGGAGGCCGCGATAGGGCGGAACCGGACCCTGGTGCCGTAGCGGGGGGCAAGCATGATGGAGCGCCGGACGATCTTCTCAGGCTTCTCGTCGACTGCGCTGAACTCGCCCTCGCGCAGCAACACGTGCAGGACTGTGATCAACTCCCGCATCGAGAAGCTCGCTCCCAAGCAGCGTTTGACACCACCTCCGAACGGAACCCACGCGTAGGTCGGTGGCCGGACGCCGAGAAAGCGCTCGGGACGGAACTCGTTCGGATGCTCGTAGGTTTCGGCGTTGCGGTTGATGGCGACGATATGGACGACGATTCGCGTGCCGGCGTCAACGCGGTAGCCGCCGATGGAAAACGGTTGCGCGGCAACGCGCGCCGTTAACGGCGCGGGCGGACGTATCCGCAAAGTCTCGTTGATCACCGCCGTCGTGAACTCCTCCTCGCCGCTCACGGCTTCTTCCCGCACACGCTGTAGTGCATCGGGATGGTGCAGCAGCAGGTCGAACGCCCATGCCAGCGTGGTCGCGGTGGTTTCATGACCCGCCAGCATCAGCGTGATCACATCATCGCAAATCTCGCTGTCTGACAACATTTCTCCATCCTCGCCACGAGCACACATGAGCAGCGCCAGAATGTCGAGTTGCTCGTTCAGGCGGGGATCGCTTCGCCGCTGGGCGATCAGCGGCATGACGACGTCGTCAATCTCCTTATTGGCTCGGTCCCGGGCCGGCCACACTCGCAACGTACCCAAGCGACGCAACGCGTAGCGGACAGTCAATTGCTCGGACACACCTAGGTTCAACAGACGTTCGAAGGGCCGGCCCAATCGCCGCACTTCGTCGGGATCATCGACACCAAAGATGACCTTTACGATCACGTCCAGCATCAGCGACCGCGCCGCACGCAGCATCTCGAACGGACGGTCAACCGGCCAGCCGCACATCGCCGCGCGGGCCGAGTTCTCCAGAATCGGCACGTAGCTGCTCAGCGCAACGCCGTGCAGCGGAGGAGTCAACAGCTTGCGGCGCCGCAGATGTTCCGGCTCCTCTTGCACAAACATCGAGCCGGACCCGTAGATCGCAGCCGCGGGTCCCACGCCTTCTCCGCCGAGCAGAACGTCTGGCGGAGCGGTGAAAACCTGCTTGACCAGCTCCGGGTCGGATACGATCGCAACGTCGCCCAGGCTCAGAATCGGCATGGTCATTATCGGCCCATACCGACGTATCAATCGCAGCGTCCGCCGCTCGCCGCCCACCAGGTAAGCCAGCGCATACGCCGCGGCGAACGCCGTGCGCAGCATCCGGGGAGCGGGAAGTCCGGGCGGACGGCTCAGCGCATCCGGTGCCTTGTCCGGGCCAAGTGCGGATGCTGCCACAGGTACGACAGAAACACGGCGTTATTACCGGGTCAACGTGGCGCCCAGCGTTCGACTACGCGCACCGCTCGGGTTCGGCCTCGCACAGCGGCGTCACCCCGCGAAAGCGATATCGGTGTGCCGCCACCCAGCGGTAGACGACGTTTTGCAGCGCGCCGATTCCGGGGAGTCGATAGATCCACAACGGCAGCGGCGTGCCGAGCGCTGTAGAAAGGGCCGCATTGATTGCGTGTGCACCGGCGAAGACCGCGCCGGATGCGTCCAGCCACCACGCCGACTCGGGTAACCGGTCATTGGGAACCCCAACTCGCTCGGCTATTCCCGGAGCCTGCAGCGGTTCGATGCGGAGCCGGCCCGTTCGATTCCACCGAGCCATTCGATTGACCACGCGGGTGCACACCCCGCATTGGCCGTCGAACACCAAAATGCCGTCCATGTCCCGATTTTATTCCGGTGCTCCCAACGCCGCCGACCGATGAGCGCAGCGGCATTAGGCGCAGTCAGCGCAGATCGGCAGCCCGGAACTCGAGGTGCGCAACCGGCTGCGGTGCTGCACCAGAAAGCAGCTCGAGCAAGTGAATTCGTCGGCCCGCTGGGGAATTACCGTCACCGAAAGCTCTTCACCGGCCAAGTCCGCGCCGGGCAGCTCGAAGAAGGGCACATCGTTGGGGTCGTCGTCGACGATTGCCGTGGACGCCCCGGGCAGAGTGGGCGCGAGCTCGCGTAGGGCCGACCGGTCCTGGGTCTCGACGTCGGACACGCGGCGTGCGTCGTAATCGCTTGCGGTGGCCATGGGTGCTCCTTCCTGCGGAGGGCCGGGTTGACGCACTTCCCTGTACTCACCCGTGGCTCAGGCGGTACCCCGTTCAGGATCCATTCACACCCGTCGAGCCGAAGAAATTGCGTGCGCGACAATGACGCCGTTTGGAACCTCAACCAGCCGTGGCGACCGCCGCGGCGCACACGGCAGCCAGGATCACCGCTACACACCCAGATCAACCAGGCCGCGCCGGGAGTAAGCCAACATTGCTCCTAATGAAAAAGGTTGTGTATCAACGTCGTTCATAGGGCGATACCAGTAGCGGCCGTCGCCTCGACAGCCGCCCCTGAAATCTCGTTGCAGGTCTACCCACCGCCCAGAGGGGCCGAAACGGCCCCCGGCCGTGTCAGCCGGGCCGAGGGTGGGTATGCCGCAGCGATGACACCCGCCCGTGCCCCCGCGGTTCTGTTCGACGTAGACGGAACCCTGGTTGATTCCAACTACCTGCATGTCTACGCCTGGCAGCGTGCCTTTGACGCCGAAGGCATAACGGTCGCGGCCTGGCACATCCACCGCTGCATCGGCATGGACGGCTCGAAGTTGGTACGCACGCTATCCGACGACGCCCCGGCTGATGTGCAAGACCGGCTCAGCGACACACACAGCCGGTACTACCGCGAAACGGCATCCCTATTGGCACCGTTATCCGGCTCCCAAGCGCTGCTGCGCCGGGTCGCTGGGCTCGGCCTCCAGGTAGTGCTGGCCAGTTCGGCACCCGAGGACGAGCTCGAGATGCTGCGCAAGGTGCTTGACTGCGACGACATCATCGCCGAAACGACGTCGTCACGCGACGTAGACACCGCCAAACCTGAACCCGGCATCGTGCAGGTCGCACTGGACCGGGCCGGCGTGAACTCCAACCAGGCCGTGTTCGTCGGTGACGCCGTATGGGATGCCCATGCCGCGGCGGGCGCCGGGTTGCAGTGCATCGGGCTGTTGAGCGGCGGCATCGCCAATGCGGAACTGCAGGCAGCCGGCGCCGCACCGATCTTCGCGGACCCGCAGGATCTCCTCGATCATCTGGAATCCACCCGCATCGCGGCGCTGGCGCCCAGCTGCTAACCGTAGCCAGCTAGATCCCACGGGTACGCAGGATCAGCGGTAACACCCACCAGAAAAACGCAAACAGCGCCAGCGCGCACGCTCCTGCTACGAAGCCCACGTTGCGACTGGATACCGCGGCGAAAATGATGACGGTCACCCCGGTCAGGGCGGCACCGAGCAACCCAAGCCCGGCATAGGCACACCGGTGCGCCGCCGACACCAGCACCTGCAAGCGGTGCCGCCTGAACAGCAGCCGGTGCATGGCGACCGGGGAAATGAGCAATACCGTTGCGCCGACCGAAAATCCCACCGTCGCCAAATACACCATTCGCATGTGTTCGCCTAGAACGTCAAAGCGCTGCTGGAAAGGCAGCGTGAGCAAGAATCCGGTGAGCAACTGCACGCCGGTCTGCACCACCCGCAACTCCTGCAGCAGGCTGTTCCAATTGCGGTCGAGCCGTTCGATTTCGGTTTCACCGCGTTCCCGGCGATCCCAGCGCTGGTCATCCTCCGGATGATCGACATCCATGGCCGTGATCTTCGCACCAGCCGGCGCGTTTGTGGAGCGACCCTCCCGGTTCATCCGGCCATGAACTGGTGGTAGGCCGACTCGAGATTCGGCGGCAGCGCGGTCACGTGGCACTGACGTTCGGTGTCGTCGATCCGCGCCAGAATCCCGCGCAGGTCGCTGTACTCCTGCGGATGCGTGCTGAAATAGTCGCGCAATGTAGCCGCGGCCTGCGGATGTGGCTGGTTCGACGCAGCGATAGCCGCCTGGTTGGCGTCCGGGTGGCCGTCCAGGTACTGACGCGCCGATCCGGTCACCGAAGATACGGTGGCCTGCACACCCTCCGGACTGCAGTCAGGTGCGGCGGCGGCCGGTGGCGCGCCGACGATACCGATCGCCATGCCCCCCAGCACACAGCCGGCACCGACGCCGGCCGCTCGCCGGTATGCGGTAAAACGGCTGATTTTCATGATCGTCATTGCCCTTCGAATCTTCGAATCGATCCCCGACCCTGCACTCGACTAACCGAACCAAACACCGCCCAAACCCCACTGCCAAGTCAGGCAGCCAGCGGTCTTTCCGAAGTGGTCCGAGGGCTTGTTGATCACCAAACCTGTTGATAACGCAACTATGGACAAGCAATGTGGACCGTTACCCGCAACCGAAACGCCTTGTGCCAGTGGCGAAGTGATGCGCGCATCCATACGACGTTGCATCGCCGGGCACGCACCGTATGCGTAACGACGCTTGCACTGCGATCTTGTCCGGTGGACTTTCATGACGGCGTCGTTCCATTGCGCCATTCATGATCGGCGCCAGTTGCGCGCCGCCCAAACCACCAACAGCAGGTCGATTGCTCCGCCAGTCCTTCCAACCGCGACAAATCCTGCCCAGGCGGCGGGCCACCGGCGGCCGGCGAAGCTGGCCCGACACGCCCGGGTGGCGCTAGTGGTTGAGCTTGCCGTCGCGTACGCCGGTCAACGCGTCGTCCAGCGTCGGGTACAGCGGGAAGGTCTTGTCCAGACCGGTCAGGTGGATGGGCCGTCTAGTCGCCGGACCACGCGCGACCACCCCGAACTCGGTGGACTTGCCGAGTTTCTCGTAGGTGGCCGCGAGGATCTTCAGCCCTACCGAGCCGAGGAACTCCACCGCGGAAAGATCGATGACCAGCGCCGTCGGACCATCCGCGACTACCGCGCCGATGGCTTGTTCCAGGGCCGGAGCGGTGACCAAATCGATTTCGCCGCTCACACTGACCACGGACACGCCATCGTGGTCCGCAACCAAGGTGGTAATCGAATCAGGAGCTGACAATGGCGATCCTTCGTCCTGGGCCTTCAGTGTGGTGCAAGCCTAACCTGCTTTGTTAACTGCGAGAAAGAATAAGACCTCAACACCTGCCCCGCGACGGTCCAGGCTAGTCTCCCCATAGAACCTGCGCACTGCGACGCGGCACTCGGGAGGCCAGATGTCAGATTCGCTGTCGGATTTCGGTAGCACCAGCACCGCCGCGCAGACGGTCAGTATTTCCAGCGAGGGTCTGCTGCCGCAGTTGGTCCAGCATTTGCGGCAGAACCGGACCGTTTTGCGTGAGGAGTGGGCACGCAGGATCACCGAGGCGCAGTTGCTTACCGCGATGACCCCCGAGGAACTCTTCTCCGAAGCCACCGCCGTCTACGACAACTACGTCGAGGTGCTCGAGACCGGTAGCGTCGAGGCGCTGCAGGCCTACGCGCGCGACCTGTCGGAACGCATCATCCCGCGAGGCGTGGAGACCGACGAGGTGCTCGGCATCGTCTTGCTGCTGCGTGACGTGCTGGCTCGCTCCCTGTTCGAGAAGTATCAGACCGACTTCGAGATGCTCAACCGGGTGTTGGACGCCTACGAGCCGGCGGCCAACCGCATCGCCAATACCGTGGGCGTCAGCTTCGTGCAGGAACGCGAGCGCATCATCCGCCAGCAACAGGAGGCGATCCGCGAGCTGTCGACGCCGGTGCTCCAGGTCCGCGAGCAGCTGCTGATTTTGCCGATCATCGGCGTGCTGGACAGTCAGCGCGCCCGCCAAGTCACCGAACAGCTGTTGAGAGCCATCCGCGCCAACCGCGCGAAAGTCGTGGTCATCGACATCACCGGTGTGCCCACCATCGACTCCACGGTGGCGAACCACCTGGTGCAGACGGTCGACGCGTCGGGGTTGATGGGTGCGAGCGTGATCATCACCGGCCTGTCCTCCGAAATCGCGCTGACGCTGGTGACGATCGGGCTGGACCTGTCGAAGATGAATGCCGTCGGCGACCTGCAGGGCGGTATCGAAGAAGCCGAACGCCTGCTTGGTTACGAAGTCACGCGCACCGGCGAGACCACCGGGTAAATACGACTAGCACGAGCACCCCATGCCAGTACCAATCCTGAAACAGGGCTCGATCCTTATCGCAACGGTGCAGGCCGCGCTGACCGACTCCGAGACCGAACGGCTCCGATACGACCTCATGGAACGGGTCAGCCGGTTCCGCGCACAGGGCATCATCGTCGACGTCACAGCCATCGATGTGATGGATTCTTTCGCCGCCCGATCGCTGCGAACTATCGCGCACATGACCCGGCTGCGCGGCGCCGACACCGTGATCGTGGGCCTGCAGCCAGAGGTGGCCTTTGCAATGGTCCAACTGGGGCTGGCCTTCGACGACATGAACACCGCGCTGGATCTCGAAGAGGGCCTTGCCCTGCTGAGTCGCAAATCGACGATCGGGCGCGACGGTGGCGGGTGACATCGTCGTCAACATCGATAACCCCGACGACATCGTCGAAGCCCGCAAAGCCGGCCATCAGCTCGCACTCGACCTCGGATTCACGCTGACCGACGTCACCATGATCGCCACCGCGATCTCCGAAATCGCACGAAACATCACCAGCTATGCGGGTCGCGGCGCCGTCCGGGTCGCAGTGGAGGACCGCGAAGGGCGCAAGGCCCTGGTGATACGCGCCGAGGATGACGGTCCCGGCATCGCCGACATCGAGCGCGCATTGGAAGACGGATACTCCACCGGCCGCGGGTTGGGCCTGGGCTTGCCCGGCGCGCGCCGCCTGATGGATCGATTGGTTGTGGAATCCGCACGCGGCCGCGGAACGGTTATCGAAATGTGGAAATGGGTTCCGGCCCGTGCGTGACAACGGTCGCCTGGGTCCGATCGAGTGGGCAACCGCGGGTCGCCCGCTTCCGGGCGAGCACGTTTCCGGTGACCAGCCGATCGCTATCGACATCGGCGGTGGCGGTGCGCTGTTCGGCGTGATGGACGGCCTCGGCCACGGTCCGGCCGCCGCAACTGCCGCGCTGCGCGCCGTCGACGCGCTCAAGCATGCCCACACTGAGCGGCTCGAAGTTCTGGTCCAGCTCTGTCACCGCGTGTTGGGCGGCACCCGAGGAGTCGCCATGACCTTGGCGCGGGTGGATTACGCGGACAGCACGCTGAGTTGGGCCGGGGTCGGCAACGTCACCGCCAACCTGGTCGCCAAGGATGCGGCCGGCATTCACATCCGATCCAGTGCGCGCCTCGCCGCGGGCATCGTCGGCTACCGCATTCCGGAAATCAGGCCAGCGCAGGTGATTTCACTTCGCGCCGGCGACCTTATCGTCATGGCCACCGACGGCATCACCGACGACCACCTGGATCACATCGATTT
>Ga0210393_10001358_pt1 | contig 20602 bp, 18 predicted proteins | sample IncBWC27OmetaG_FD_160068 | JGI IMG/M metagenome (GOLD analysis project Ga0210393, IMG submission 160068) | Forest soil microbial communities from Barre Woods Harvard Forest LTER site, Petersham, Massachusetts, United States - Inc-BW-C-27-O ... | reverse complement strand
AAGCAGTAGGTCCGCTATGTCACCGCGCTGTTCGCGTCGACTTCGGGATCGGCTTTCGGGCGGGCCTGCTCGGCGTCCCGGCGGCCCTGAATCGAGTGCCGGACTCCATAGCCGACGTAGATCGCGGTCCCGACCACCAGCCAAACGGCGAACCGGACCCAGGTCAGTGCGGTGAGGTTGATCATCAGCCACACACACGCGCAGATCGAGGCGATCGGCAGCAATGGCACCCACGGAGCGCGGAACCCCCGCGGCAGGTCCGGCCGAGTCCGGCGCAGCACGATGACACCGGCGGATACCAGGACGAACGCGAACAGCGTTCCGACGTTGACCATTTCCTCGAGCTTGGTTATCGGGAACACCGCCGCCGTTATTGCCACCACCACGGCGACCAGCACGGTGATCCGGACCGGGGTGCCGTGCGAACCGGTCTTGGCCAGTTGCCGCGGCAACAACCCGTCGCGCGCCATCGCGAACAAGACGCGACACTGGCCGAGCATCAACACCATCACCACGGTGGTCAGCCCTGCCAACGCCCCGATGGCGATGATCTCGCTGGCCCAGTGGATCCCGTTCGCCGTGAATGCCGTGGCCAGGTTTGCCGGCTTGCGCCCGGGAATGGTCTTGAGCTGGGTATAGGAGACCATGCCGGACAGCACGATCGAGACCGCGACGTAAAGCACCGTCACGATCGCCAGCGACGCCAGGATCCCCTTCGGGACGTCACGCTGGGGCTTCTTGGTCTCTTCGGCCATGGTGGCCACAATGTCGAAACCGATGAACGCGAAGAACACGATCGACGCGCCCGCCAGAACGCCGTACCAGCCGTAGTGGCTGCTGTGCGCCCCGGTCAGCAGCGCCAACACCGACTGGTCGATCCCTCGTTGGTCGCCTCCGGCCTCCGTCTTGGGAATGAACGGCGAGTAGTTGGCCGCCTTGATGTAGAACGCCCCGACCACCACGACCAAGATCACCACTGACACCTTGATGGCGGTGACCACCGCGGAAAATCTCGATGACAACTTGGTGCCCAGCGCGATCAGGGTCGACACCGCCCCGACGATCAGCAGCGCGCCCCAGTCGAGGTCGACCGATCCGAAGTTCACCGTGCCACCGGCAAATCCGAACACCGTACCCAGGTAACTCGACCAGCCTTTGGAGACGACGGCGGCACCGACCGCCAATTCCAGCAACAGGTTCCAGCCGATAATCCAGGCGAGGAATTCGCCGAAGGTGGCGTAGGAGAAGGTATATGCACTGCCGGCCACCGGCAGTGTCGAGGCGAACTCGGCGTAGCACAGCGCTGCCAGCGCGCAGGTGGCCGCCGCGATCACGAACGAGATCCAGACTGCCGGACCCGTGACATCGCCGGTGGTCGACGCGGTAACTGTGAAGATCCCGGCGCCGATTACCACCGCGACTCCGAACACCGCCAAGTCGCGCCAGGTGAGCTCCTTGCGCAGCCGGGTATCGGGTTCGTCGGTGTCGGCGATCGATTGCTCAACCGACTTTATCCGCCATCGATTGGCCATCCACCCGCACCTTTCGTCTGCCTGGGACAGGCTCTGGACCGCACAGTACTGGGTAGTCTTGCGAAGATGTCCGACAGCGCAGAAAGCGCGAGGAACCACGCGTTGGTTATCGGGGCGAGCATTGCCGGTTTGTGCGCCGCACGGGTGCTCTCGGATTGCTATGACGGGGTGACCGTCTACGAACGAGACGAGTTGCCGAGCGCACCGGCGAACCGCGCAACAGTGCCTCAGGACCGCCATTTACACATGCTGATGGCCCGCGGTGCAATTGAGTTCGACAGCCTGTTTCCCGGACTGTTGAAGGACATGGTGGCCGCGGGTGTGCCCATGCTGGAGAACCGGCCGGACTGCATCTACCTTGGCGCGGCGGGCCATGTCCTAGGGACGGGGCACACCCTGCGCGACGAATTCACCGCCTACGTGCCCAGCCGGCCACATCTGGAGTGGCAATTGCGCAAACGGGTCCAAGACATCGACAACGTCGAGATCGTCCGGCGCTCGGTCGCCGAGCCGCGGTTCGACCGTGCCCAGCAGCGGGTGATAGGTGTGCTGCTGGATCCCGCCGAACCCGAAGACGGCGAGCCGGAATTCGTGCGCGCCGACCTCGTCGTCGACGCAGCCGGTCGTGGCACCCGGCTGCCGGTGTGGTTGTCGCAGTGGGGATATGCGCGCCCAACCGAAGAAATACTGGACATCGGCATCAATTACGCCAGCCAGCTGTTCCGCATCCCGGAGGGCCTGATTGCCGAAAAGGTGGTCGTCGCCGGCGCCTCCCACGACCAGTCGCTCGGGCTTGGCATGCTGTGCTACGAGGACGGGACATGGGTGCTCACCACATTCGGGGTAGCCAGCGTCAAACCGCCGCGGACGTTCCCCGAGATGCTCGCGCTTGCGGACACGTTGTTGCCGGCCCATTTCACCGACGCTCTGGCGCGGGCCAAACCCCTCGGTGAGACGGCATTCCATGCTTTTCCAGCCAGCAGATGGCGCCGCTATGACAAGCTGGACCGCTTTCCCGCCGGGATCATCCCGTTCGGCGATGCCGTCGCCAGCTTCAACCCCACCTTCGGACAAGGCATGACGATGACGTCGCTGCAGGCCGGTCATCTGCGGCGGGCTCTGCAATCTCGGGAGAGCGAACTGGCCGCAGAACTCAACCGGGCCACCGCTAAGACCACCTACCCGGTGTGGATGATGAACGCCATCGGCGACACCACCTTCCATCACGCCGGCACCAAGGGACCCGTCCCGTGGTGGTGGCGTCCGTCCGGTGCGTTGTTCGACCAATTCCTCGGTGCCGCCGAAACCGAACCCGTTCTCGCCGAATGGTTTTTGCGCCGGTTCTCGCTTCTCGACAGCCTCTATATGATCCCGCCACCACGGATCATCGGCCGTACCATCGCGCACAACATGCGGCTATGGCTGCGCGAGCGCCGGCAGGCCGCCCAAGACCAGCGGCGAGCCGTCACAACCCCACAGTTGCCCTGAACAGCTTGGCGGGCTCGCGCGCCACCAGCCGGATGGGGCCGTCGTCGGCGGCCACCCAGGCAGCCATTCCACGTTCCAGCGTGAGCGATCCGGACTTCCCGTGCACCGTCGCGCAACCCTCGCTGCACAACAGGATCTGCGGGCCCTCGTGGCTGCACGACGCGTCGACTTCGTGGCCGAGATTGTCGCCGTCGAGCACCAGCAGCGCGACCGCGAACTCGTCGGTCGGGGTGTCGTAGATCAGTCCGAGCCCCTCGCGGCGGATCTGCGGCCGCAGCGTCTCTTCGGCGGTGGGAGCGAAGTCCAGCACTCGCAGCAGTTCGGGCACGTCGACGTGTTTGGGGGTGAGGCCGCCGCGTAACACGTTGTCGGAGTTGGCCATTACCTCCACCGCGAACCCACACAGATAGGTGTGCAAGTTGCCGGCCGGCAGGAAGATCGCCTCGCCCGGAGCCAGGTTGATGCGGTTGAGCAACAACGCCGCCAGCACCCCGGCGTCGCCGGGATAGCGTTCGCCGAGCTCCAGCACCGCCTTGGCTTCGGCGCCGAATTCCGTTGCCCCGGAGCTGACGTACTGGATGGCACCGTCCAGCACCGCGGGCACCAGCACGTCGAGGTCGGGCTGGGGTGCGGTGATCCAGGTGGTGAACAACGCACGCAGCCCGTCGGCGTCGGACTGGTCGTTGAGTAAATCGATGTAGGGATCGAGGTCTGAGACGGCGAGCGCCCGCAGCAGCTCGATGGTGCGGGACGCCTGACGAAATCCGGCCAGCGCCTCGAACGGCTGCAGCGCCACCAACAACTCAGGCTTGTGCGAAGTATCGCGGTAGTTGCGGACCGGTGAGGACACCGGAATGCCCAGTCGTTCCTCACGCAGGTAACCCTCGACCGCCTGCGCGGCGCTCGGATGTGCCTGCAGCGACAGCGGCTCGTCGGCGGCCAGCACCTTGACCAAGAACGGCAGCACATCACCGAAGCGGGCGCGCGACCCGGAACCGAGCTGTCCTTCAGGATCGGCGACCAGCGCCTCAAGCAACGAGATTTCGCCCTTCTCCGTTTCCAGCCAGGCCGGGTCACCGGGATGTGCGCCGAACCAGAGTTCGGCTTCCGGATGAGCAGCCGGCACTGGACGCCCGGTGAACTCGGCGATGGCGGTGCGCGATCCCCAGGCGTACGTCCGCACGGCCCCGCGTAGCACTTCCACTTGTTTATCTATCCCCGCACCAGTCGCAAGTAAACCGCGGCCATCTCGAGCCGAACGGCCAAAACTGCCAGTTGCTGCTCGGCGCGTGCCGCGCCTCCCGGAGCCAATGCCCCCACCAAACCGCCAGACCCGCCGACACCGCCGGGTACTTCGGGCACATCCTCAGCCGCGATCAAGTAGACCTCGTTGAGCCCGGCGACGCGAGCGGCCACCACCGTCCGCTCGCCGGCCAACGTGAGCGCCAGCACCCGCAGCCGGTCGGGCAACGGTCCGTCGATTTCTTCGTCGTGAAAAAGAGTATCCACCGAAGAAGGGGCTTGGCCCAACCCGGAGCCCAACTCCGAAGTCCCGCGCAGCGCCACCACCGCATCCGCCAGCCCGGTGGCCGCGGCCACGTGGTGCGCGATTCGCAGTAGGACCGAGCTGCCATGCCGGGCCAGCGCCAGCGTCGCGGCGCAGTCGCCGGCCAGCGCCACTTGGCGACCGGAGATGCGCGTGGCAATCGTCTTGGCCGGGTTGGTGAATAGCTCGCGGCCGGCGCTATTGCGCAGCGCCTCGGCGTCCAGCTCGTCGGCGAGCAACGCCAAATCGATGCTGGAGCTGGGGTCCGCGGTGTGCAAAGCGGCCAGGCCGGCAGCCAGATACCGGGACAATTCGAACTCGTCGCGAACCCAGAGCCGCGGCTGAAGTACTGCGGCGCGCCCGGCCGTGGAGTCGCGCAGCGGACCCTCATACGGCGCCGCCACGACAACGCGCGCGCCGCGACGCACCCCCGTCGCGGCGGCCCCGACCAGCGCGGGATCGGCGGGGTCGTCGCCCGCGACGATCAGCACGTCAAGCGGACCGACCCACGGCGGCGCGTCGCTGGCGAGCGCTATCGGCGCCGACGCCGCACCACCCAGCGTCGCGGCCAGCAGCGTCCCGGCAGTCTCGGCGGTACCGCGGCCGGCCACCCAGATGATGCTGCGCGGCCGGTCGTCAGCGCGCAACGAGTCCAGTGCACCTTCGTCGGCCGCGGCGGCAACGGCGCGCACCTGCGCGCCCGCCGACGACGCGGCCCGCAGCAGGCCCTCCCGGTCGGCGGCGAGCAGGCCGTCGGTGTCTTCGAGATCGATTACCTGGGTGGCGTTCACGGTGCGGCCTCTTGGCCCAGGGCTTGGGCGGTGATCTCCGCGCTGATCTGCTGGACCACCGCATCGACGTCCTCGGTGCTGCGGCCCTCCACATTGAGCCGCAGCAACGGCTCGGTGTTGGAGCTGCGCAGGTTGAACCAGCTGCCGTTGCCCAGATCCACGGTCACCCCGTCCAGGTGGTCGATGGAGTTGATCCGGCTGCCGAATGACTTCAACACGGCGTCCACGCACTCCGACGCGTCGGCGACTTTGAAGTTGATCTCGCCGGAGGATTCGTAGCGTTGGTAGTCGGCGGTCAACTCCGACAGTGGCCGTTGCTGCTCGCCGAGGGCGGCCAGCACATACAGCGCGGCCAGCATCCCGGAGTCAGCGCCCCAGAAGTCACGGAAGTAGTAGTGCGCCGAGTGCTCGCCGCCGAAAATAGCGCCGGTCTCGGCCATCAACCCCTTGATGTAGGAGTGCCCGACGCGCGAGCGCACCGGAGTGCCACCACGCTCGGTGACCAATTCGGGCACCGCGCGCGAGGTGATCACGTTGTGGATCACGGTGGCGCCGATCTCGCGGCCGAGCTCGCGGGCGGCCACCAGACTGGTCACCGCCGACGGCGACACCGGCATCCCGCGTTCGTCGACCACGAAGCAGCGGTCGGCGTCGCCGTCGAAGGCCAGCCCGATATCGGCGCCGGTGTCGCGCACATACGTCTGCAGGTCGACCAGGTTCGCCGGGTCGAGCGGATTCGCCTCGTGATTAGGAAACGAACCGTCGAGGTCGAAGTACAACGGCAACAACGTGATCGAGTCGATCGTGCCGAGCACGGCCGGTGCGGTGTGCCCGGCCATCCCGTTCCCGGCGTCCACGGCCACCCGCAAGGGACGCAGCCCCGAGGTGTTCACCAGTGAGCGCAGGAACTCGCCATAGTCGGCAAGCACATCCCGATCGGTAACACTGCCCGGCTGCCCGTCATAGGTTGCGACACCGGCGATGAGGTCATCACTGATCACTCTCAGCCCGGTGTCCGCGCCGACCGGTTTAGCCCCCGCCCGGCACAGCTTGATGCCGTTGTAGGCGGCCGGGTTGTGACTCGCGGTGAAGACCGCGCCGGGGCAATCCAGCAGCCCCGAAGCGAAATAAAGCTGATCGGTGGACGCCAAAGCGATTCGCACCACATCCAGGCCTTGGCCGGTCACCCCGGTCGCGAAAGCCGCGGCGAGCGACGGCGAACTATCCCGCATATCGTGCCCGATGACCACCTGTCGGGCGCCTTCAGCACGCATCAATCTGGCGAACGCGGCGCCGACGTCGGCCACCAACGAATCATCGATCTCTTCGCCTACCAGCCCGCGTACGTCGTAAGCCTTGATGACACGGTGGACATCCGCGGCGGGCCGAGACATGCGGAGGCTCCTGACGACTTGGACTTGCTTCGACTATTCGACGTCAGCCTATCGGCCCCACAAAGTTATGGGCCCAAACGGTGCGCAGGGATTCGGCGCAGTGCTAATCGGCAGGGTCGGGCAACACCCGCAGATGCCCGCGACGGCGTCCGGAACGATGCTCGGGGGGCACGAGCAGACCACTGCTCGGCGCGGTGGCATGGGCTCCGCTGGAGTGAATGGCAGGGTCGGCGGTAACACTTCCCGCTCGCGCGGGGAAGCCATTCAATGGCGCGCCGGTTGCGCCTCGATAGGGCAGCCCCGCATCGCTCGGGCCCTCGCGCACCGCGTCCGCCAGAGCCACCAGGTCGTCCTCGTCGGGATTGGGAAGCGGGCCGGCGTGGCGCACCAGGTCCCAGCCGCGGGGTGCGGTGATCCGGCCGGCATGGCCGACGCACAGATCCCAGGAATGCGGTTCGCGTGCCGTAGCGAGTGGGCCTACCACTGCCGTCGAGTCCAAGTAGACGAACGTCAAGGTCGCCACGGCATAGTGCGGACACCCGGGCCGGCAACAGCGACGGGGAACGTTCACGATCGAAAGGCTATCGTGGACAAACGCCGCCGAAGCGCCGGACACGCGCAACCGTACGGCCCCCGATGTTCAACCGTTACCATCGGCGCGTGGGCGATTCGCGCAGCTCCCCGCGCAACGGTCGGTCGGAGGGCCGATCGGCTGCACACCGAGCCACCCGGCGAGGCCGCGATATGCGCGGTCCGCTGCTGCCGCCGACAGTGCCGGGGTGGCGCAGCCGGGCGGAGCGGTTCGACATGGCGGTGCTGGAGGCCTACGAACCCATCGAACGGCGCTGGCAAGAGCGAGTGTCCGAGCTCGACGTGGCGGTCGATGAAATCCCGCGCATCACCGCCAAGGACCCGGGCAGCGTGCAGTGGCCGCCCGAGGTCATCGCCGACGGACCGATCGCGCTCGCCCGCTTGATACCGGCGGGGGTCGATGTCCGCGGCAATGCGACGCGGGCACGAATTGTCTTGTTCCGCAAGCCGATCGAGAGACGGGCGAAGGACACCGTCGAACTTGGCGAGTTGCTGCACGAAATCCTGGTGGCTCAGGTGGCCATCTATCTGGACGTCGAACCCTCGGTCATCGATCCGACGATCGACGACGAATGACTTTGGCGGTCAGATTATGCCGCGCTTGAGGCGGCGGCGTTCGCGCTCGGAAAGACCGCCCCAGATGCCGAAGCGCTCGTCATGGGCCAGGGCGTACTCCAGGCACTCATGACGCACCTCGCAACCCAGGCAGATCTTCTTGGCCTCGCGGGTGGAACCACCCTTCTCGGGAAAGAAGGCCTCGGGATCGGTTTGCGCGCATAGTGCGCGATCCTGCCATTGGTCGGTGGCGGGTTGCAGGGGCTCGGGTTCGAATGCGACTGGCGCATCAGGAACCACGGTCAAGTGCGGCCGCGCAATTGGCGCCGGCGCCGCACCAATGGTGGTGTGCGGTGTGCTTGCCATAACGCCCCGAAGGTGTTCGTAAGACATGCGTCGTCCGCCTCCTCAGCTTGATTTTGAGAGAGTGAATGTTTCCCACTGTTCTGATGTACAGACCATTCGAACATGTGATCGAATCTCGGTCTGCGACACCGGAACCGGCCGGCCAACCGGGAAATGACACTGATGTGATTAGACACGGGTTGACCTGCCGGGTCAAGCACTTCGGCGCATTTCCATATCATCTCGTGATCAAATTTCTGCGTTTCTGTTGCCGTCAGCTCTCGGCGTGTCGGTCACAACCGCTCACAACTGCCCATTGCGGTCATCGAAATGGGCCCGCTATCGCCCGCTACAGCAGCGTCGCCGGCCGGTACTGTCGTGCGGTGTGAAGGTCACCGTGCTGGTCGGGGGGGTCGGCGGCGCCCGGTTCCTGCTTGGCGTCCAGCAGCTGCTCGGCCTGGGTCAGTTCAGGGCGCAAGAGCGCCCAGATACCGAAGCCACCAGCCACGAGCTAACTGCGGTCGTCAACATCGGTGATGACGCTTGGATCCATGGCCTACGTGTCTGCCCGGATTTGGACACCTGCATGTATACCTTAGGTGGAGGCGTCGATCCACAACGGGGCTGGGGCCACCGCGACGAAACCTGGCATGCCAAAGAGGAATTGGCGCGCTACGGCGTGCAGCCGGACTGGTTCGAACTCGGCGACCGCGATCTGGCCACCCACTTGGTACGCACCCAGATGCTGCAGGCCGGCTACCCGCTGTCGCAGATCACCACCGCGCTGTGCGACCGCTGGCAACCGGGCGCACGATTGCTGCCGGCCACCGACGACCGTTGCGAAACACACGTGGTGATCACCGATCCGGCCGACGACAGCCGTCGGGCGATCCACTTCCAGGAGTGGTGGGTGCGCTACCGGGCGCAGGTGCCCACCCACAGTTTCGCTTTCGTCGGCGCTGAAAAGGCCAGCGCCGCAACTGAAGCGGTGGCGGCCATCACCGACGCCGACGTCATCCTGCTGGCACCGTCCAACCCGGTGGTGAGCGTTGGCGCCATCCTCGCCGTCCCGGGCATTCGCGGCGCGTTGCGGAAAGCCACCGCCCCGATCGTCGGCTATTCACCAATCATCGGTGGAAAGCCGTTGCGTGGCATGGCGGATGCCTGCCTCACGGTGATCGGGGTCGAATCCACCGCGGAAGCGGTCGGGCGGCACTACGGTGCGCGGCGAGACACCGGGATACTGGATTGCTGGCTGGTGCACGAGGGTGACCACGCCGACATCGAGGGAGTTGCGGTGCGCTCGATACCGCTGTTGATGAGCGACCCGAAGGCGACGGCGGAGATGGTCAGCGCCGGACTCGACCTTGCGGGCGTGACGGTGTGACGGGCCCAGGCTCGATGCGTTCCCGGGGGGAACATGGTGCCGCCTCGGCGATCGAGATCCTGCCCGTGGCCGGGCTTCCCGAATTCCGGCCCGGCGATGATCTGAGTGCGGCGCTGGCCACGGCGGCGCCCTGGCTGCGCGACGGCGATGTCGCGGTGGTCACCAGCAAGGTGGTGTCCAAGTGCGAGGGGCGGCTGGTACCGGCACCGCAGGACGCCGAGGAGCGCGATCGGCTGCGGCGCAAGCTGGTCGACGACGAGGCGGTCCGCGTGTTGGCGCGCAAAGGCCGAACTTTGATCACCGAGAACCGGCTCGGTCTGGTTCAAGCCGCGGCGGGTGTGGACGGTTCCAACGTCGGCAGTGACGAGCTGGCGCTGCTGCCCGTCGACCCGGACGCCAGCGCAGCAGTCCTGCGCGCCGGCCTGCGCGAGCGGCTCGGCGTCGACGTCGCCGTGGTCATCACCGACACGATGGGGCGCGCCTGGCGCAACGGCCAGATCGACGCGGCGGTAGGCGCGGCGGGTCTGGCTGTGCTGCACAGCTATTCGGGAGCGGTCGATCGGTACGGCAACGAGCTGGTGGTCACCGAGATCGCGATCGCCGACGAAATCGCGGCGGCCGCAGATCTGGTCAAGGGCAAATTGACCGCCATGCCGGTGGCTGTGGTGCGCGGGCTCAGCCGAAACATCACAGCCGACGATGGCACCACCGCCCGGGATCTGTTGCGACCGGGCGACGAAGACCTGTTTTGGCTCGGCACCGCCGAAGCCCTCGAGATGGGTCGCCAGCAGGCCCAGCTGTTGCGCAGGTCGGTGCGCCGGTTCAGCGACAAGCCGGTGCCGCCGGATCTGGTCGAGGCCGCCGTCACCGAGGCCCTCACCGCGCCGGCTCCACACCACACCCGGCCGGTACGGTTCGTGTGGCTGCAGACTCTGTCCACCCGGACCCGGCTGCTGGACCGGATGAAAGACAAGTGGCGCTTGGACCTCGCCGGCGACGGCCGGTCCGCGGACGCGATTGAACGCCGGGTGGCGCGCGGTCAGATCCTCTACGACGCACCCGAGGTCGTCATCCCGATGTTGGTCCCCGACGGCGCGCACAGCTATCCCGATGCCGCCCGCACCGACGCCGAGCACACCATGTTCACAGTCGCGGTCGGAGCAGCCGTGCAGGCGCTGTTGGTCGCGTTGGCGGTGCGCGGGCTGGGCAGCTGCTGGATCGGCTCGACGATCTTCGCCGCCGACCTGGTCCGTGCCGAGCTCGAGCTGCCGGCCGATTGGGAGCCGTTGGGCGCCATTGCGGTCGGCTACCCCGCGGAACCCGCCGGGTTGCGCGACCCGCCCGCTATCGCGGACTTGCTTGTCCGTAAGTGAGCCTAAATCCGGAGATACTTGACCCATGAAGGCGTTCGCGGGCAAGGCGGCGGCGTCGGCTGACAAGGTCCGCGGAGGCTACTACACCCCTTCCCCAGTGGCCCGTTTCCTGGCCCGCTGGGTGCGCGCGGCCGGACCGCGGATTGTCGAGCCCTCATGCGGCGACGGCCGAATCCTTTGCGAGCTGGCCGCGCTCGGCGGTCAGGTACACGGCGTCGAACTCGTCGCGCACGAGGCGGTCAAGGCGCGAGAGTTCGCTCCCGTCGACGCGGAAAACCTATTCACCTGGCTCGCCAAGACCGAGGCCGCCGGCTGGGACGGGGTCGCGGGCAACCCGCCCTATATCCGCTTCGGCAACTGGGCATCCGATCAGCGAGAGCCGGCTCTGGACTTGATGCGGCGCGAGGGCCTGCGCCCCAGCAGGTTGACCAATGCCTGGGTCCCCTTCGTCGTTGCGAGCACCGTTTTGGTGCGCGACGGCGGACGAGTGGGCCTGGTCCTTCCCGCCGAGTTGCTCCAAGTCGGCTATGCCGCACAATTGCGCGACTTTCTGCTGAGCCGGTTCTGTCAGATCACGCTGTTGACGTTCGAGCGACTGGTGTTCGACGGCATCCTGCAAGAGGTCTTGTTGTTCTGCGGTGTCGTCGGTGCGGGCCCCGCGCAGATACGCACGGTCAATCTCCCTGACGCCGGCGCTTTGGCCTCAATCGTGCCAGCGGATCTGGACGTCGAGTCCGCTCCGGCGCTGCTGCACGAAAAGGAGAAGTGGATCAAGTACTTCCTGGACCCCGCCGCGATCCAGCTGCTGCGAACACTCAAGCGGTCCGGCACCATGACGCGGCTCGGCTTGGCCGCCGACGTGGACGTGGGCATCGTGACGGGCCGCAACAGCTTCTTCACCTTCACCGAGGCGCAAGCCCGCGAACTCGGACTCGGGCCACACTGCGTCCCGCTCGTCTCGCGCAGCAAGCAGCTGTCCGGCCTGGTGTACGACACCGACTGCCGGGCAAGCGATGTCGCCGCCGGACACCGGACCTGGTTGCTCGACGCGCCCCAAGAACCGAGCGATCCCGCCCTGGTCGCGCACATCGCCGCGGGTGAAGCCGCCGGCGTCCACCGGGGCTACAAGTGCTCGGTCCGCAGCCCATGGTGGAGCACAGCGTCATTGTGGATTCCTGACCTCTTCATGCTGCGCCAGATTCACTTGGCGCCGCGGCTGACCGTCAACGCCGCCGCGGCAACGAGTACCGACACGGTGCATCGGGTCCGACTCACCGGCGGCCCTGACTCCCGGATAGACCCCGCTGCGCTTGCCGCGGTGTTCCACAACAGTGCGACGTTCGCCTTCGCCGAGATCATGGGCCGCAGTTACGGCGGAGGGATCTTGGAGCTGGAGCCGCGGGAAGCCGAGCAGCTGCCCATTCCCCCGCCGGCGTATGCCAGCGCCGAACTCGCTTGCGACGTCGACCTCTTGTTGAAGGCCAACGAGATCGACAAGGCGCTCGACGTGGTGGACCGACATGTCCTGATCGACGGGCTCGGCTGGTCACCGGATGTGGTGGCGCAATGCCGGTCGGCATGGGCGGCGCTGCGCGATCGCAGGACAAAGCGGGGCTCGCGGTGAGCGTCCGGGAGTCGGCGATCTCGATTCTCACCGACTGGCGGGCACCCGATCCGGCACAGGATTCGTTGCGGCACGCCGTGCTGGCCTTCGTGCGTGGCCGCACCGACGCCTGCCGTCGCGAGTGCGTGCCCGGCCACGTCACCGCATCGGCGTTGGTACTCGACGACAGCGGCACCCGCGTGCTGCTGACCTTGCACCCTCGCCTTGGCCGCTGGGTGCAACTCGGCGGGCACTGCGACGAGGACGACCCCGACGTCGTGGCCGCGGCACTGCGCGAGGCCACCGAGGAATCCGGCGTCGCCGGTCTGCGCATTGCGCCCGAACTGGCCGCGGTGCATGTCCACCCGGTCGTGTGCTCACTGGGCGTGCCGACTCGGCACCTGGACTTGCAATTCGTGGCGCACGCACCGGCCGGCGCGCAGATCGCGATCAGCGAAGAGTCGGAGGACTTGCAGTGGTGGCCGGCCGACGCCTTGCCGGACGGTGCCGACCACGCGCTCGCCTACCTCGTCGCCCGCGCGACTCAGACGTCGGACGAGTAGCGAATCCCGCCGTCGGGAATGGAGATGCCGGGCCACACCCGGGCGCCACGCAGCAACTCGCAGCGTGCGCCGACGTCGGCACCGTCGCCGATCACACCGTCGCGGATCAGTGCCCGCGGACCGATGCGAACACCGAAGCCGATGATCGAGCGCTCGATCACGCTGCCGGCCTCGACCTTGACGCCGTCGAAGATCACCGCGCCGTCCAGCCGGACACCGGGACCGATCTCGGCGCCGCGCCCGACGACGGTGCCGCCGATCAGCACCGCGCCGGGAGACACGGCCGCACCGTCGTGCACCAACTGCTCGCCGTGGTGGCCATGCAGGGCCGGCGACGGGGCGATGCCGCGGACCAGATCCGACGATCCGCGCACGAAGTCTTCCGGTGTGCCCATGTCCCGCCAATACGTGGCATCGACATAACCGCAGACCTTGACGTCCGGGTCGGACAGCAGGGCGGGGAACACCTCGCGTTCGACCGAGACCTCGCGACCGCGCGGAATCCGGTCGATGACGTCGCGTTCGAAGACATAGCAGCCGGCGTTGATCTGGTCGGTCGGCGGGTCCTCCGTCTTCTCGAGAAAGGCGACGACTCGGTCCTGATCGTCGGTGGGCACGCAGCCGAATGCCCGTGGGTCGCCCACCCGCACCAGATGCAAGGTGACGTCGGCGGAGTTGGTTTGGTGGAAATCCAGCAGCTGGCCGAGGTCGGCGCCGGAGAGCACATCGCCGTTGAACACCATCACGGTGTCGTGCCGCAGCCGGCCGGCGACGTTGGCGATCGCGCCGCCGGTGCCCAGGGGACGCTCCTCGGTCACGTAGTCGATCTGCAGGCCCAGCTTGGACCCGTCGCTGAACTCGGCCTCGAATACCGCGGCCTGATACGACGTGCCCAGGATGACGTGCTCGATGCCCGCCGCGGCGATCCGCGCCAACAGATGGGTGAGAAACGGCACCCCGGCGGTTGGCAGCATCGGCTTGGGCGCCGACATCGTCAGTGGCCGCAGCCGGGTGCCCTTGCCGCCGACCAGGACCACCGCATCGACTTGAGGGGTTGCCAACTCAGTGCCGCCCTTCTGTCAGTGTCCGTCTGCGGGAACCGCGCTGTGAACTGCGCACCATCAGACGGGAACGGACCGCCAGCGATCCCCGCAGCGTCCAGCGCAGCGGAGCCCGCAACCAACCGGAATGCCGGTCAGCCAGAAAAATATAGGTGCTCTTGTGATGAGCCGCCAGGTGGCTGGCCGGATCGTGTCCGGTGGAGTGGCCCTTGTGGTGCAGAACTTCCGCCGACGGCACGTAGACGCTTTGCCAGCCGGCCTTGCCGAGCCGGTCGCCGAGATCGACGTCCTCCATATACATGAAGTAGCGCTCGTCGAATCCGCCAACTCGGCTGAAGGCCGACCGGCGCACCAGCAGGCACGATCCCGACAGCCAGCCCACCGACCGTTCGCTGGGCTCAAGCCGCTCTTGGCGATATGCCGCAGTCCACGGGTTGCGCTTCCAGAAGGGCCCGACCACGGCATGCATGCCGCCGCGGATCAGGCTGGGCAGATGGCGCGCCGACGGATACACCGAGCCGTCCGGATCCCGGATGAGCGGACCCAGCGCGCCCGCACGCGGCCAGCGAGTGGCCGCGTCCAGCAGCGCGTCGATGCTGCCCGGGCCCCACTGCACGTCGGGGTTGGCCACCATCACCCAGTCATCGACCCAGGGTTGGCCGATTTCGCCGAGGTGCGCGATGGCGCGATTCACCGCGGTTCCGTACCCGAGGTTCGCGCCGGTGGCGAACAGCCGCGCGTTCGGATAGCGCTCGACGGCCGCCTGTGGCGTGCCGTCGGTGGAGCCGTTGTCGGCCAGTAGCACGCTCACCGGGCGCTCGGTGGCCAGCGACAATGAGGCCAGGAACCGCTCCAGATGAGGGCCCGGCGAGTAGGTCACCGTTACGACCGGCAGGACGTCAGTCACGCGTAGAGAGTATCGGTCGATCGGTCGGGGCATCCTGGCCGGAGGCTGCCAGCGCCGCGATAAGCGCTGCGCGCCAGTGCCTTAGCGGCCGCAAACCCGCCGCCGCTGACTGCCGGCTCGACAGGGCCGAGTAGCTCGGCCGCGGCGCCGGCCGTGGAAAGTGTGCGGTGCTGACCGGCCGCACCCGGGCCGGGTCGGCACCGCTTTCTTCGAAGACCGCGCGGGCTTGCTCGAATCGCGAGACCGCACCCTCGTTGGCGGCGTGCAGGACGGGACCGGGTACACGGTCGTCGGCGACCTGCAGCAGCGCGGCGGCCAAGTCGCCGACGTAGGTCGGTGAGCCGATCCGGTCGTCGACCACGTCGACGGGATCATCTCCGGCGGCCAGCCGGCGCATGACCGCGACGAAGTCCTTGCCCGCACCGCCGGTGTAGACCCAGGCGGTACGCACCACGACGGCCTCCGGCAGCGCTGCCAGCACGGCGCGTTCCCCGGCGAGCTTGCTGCGGGCGTACACGCCCTGCGGCGCGGTTTCGTCGCTGGGTTCGTAAGGATGGGGTGCGACCCCGTTACCGTCCGGGCCGAAGTCGCCGTTGAACACGAAGTCGGTTGAGAGGTGGATCAGCCGGGCGCCAGCGCGGGCGCAGGCACGAGCGATGTGTTCCGGACCGGCCGCATTGACTGCATAGGCGGCCGCCCGGGCGCTCTCGGCGCCATCCACGTTGGTGTACGCCGCACAATTCACCACGACATCGCCGCTTTTCACGATCCACTCGGCCGCCGCCGGGTCGGTGATGTCCCATTGTGACGAGTTCAGCGCCAGCAGATCGCGGCCCTGATCGGTTGCCTGCGCCGCTAAGCAGCTGCCGAGCTGGCCGCCGGCGCCGGTGATGACGATCCTGCCCGACATGCTTCGAGTCTGGCACGCGTCGGGCACGCCGCAGCCGGCTACCCGAGAAGCGGGTGTGTCGCAAGTAACCTAATGTGATGCCTGTGCAACGTGTGGTTCGTGCGCTTGCCACTGCCTTGGCCGTCGCGGTCGTCATCGGCACCGGGGTCGCCTGGAACAACGTTCGGTCATTCGAAGATGGCATCTTCCACATGTTCGCGCCCTCGCTGGGTAAGGGCGGCGACGACGGCGCGATCGACATTCTGCTGGTCGGCCTGGACAGCCGTACCGATGCACACGGTAACCCCTTGTCAGCCGACGAACTGGCCGCACTGCGCGCCGGCGACGAGGAAGCAACCAACACCGACACGATCATCCTGATCCGGATACCGAACAACGGGAAGTCGGCCACCGCGATCTCGATCCCGCGCGACTCCTACGTCGCCGCGCCCGGCCTGGGCAAGACGAAGATCAACGGCGTCTACGGCCAGACCCGGGAGGCCAAGCGGGCCAGCCTCGTCAAAGCCGGTGATTCCGCTCAGGACGCGGCGGCGCAGGGCACCGAGGCAGGCCGCGATGCGCTGATCAAAACGGTCGCCGACCTCACCGGCGTCACCGTCGACCGCTACGCCGAAATCGGGCTGCTCGGTTTCGCCTTGATCACCGACGCGCTCGGCGGCGTCGACGTCTGCCTCAAACAGCCGGTGTTCGAACCGCTCTCCGGCGCCGACTTTCCGGCCGGCCAGCAAAGGCTCGACGGTCCGGAGGCACTCAGCTTCGTCCGCCAGCGCCACGACCTGCCGCGCGGCGACCTGGACCGGGTGGTGCGCCAGCAGGTGGTGATGGCGTCGCTGGCCCACCGGGTCATCTCCGGCAAAACACTGTCCAGCCCCACCACGCTCAAGCGGCTGGAGGCCGCCGTTCAGCGCTCGGTGGTGATCTCCTCCGGGTGGGACGTCATGGATTTCGTCCAGCAGATGCAAAAGCTGGCCGGCGGTAACGTCGCCTTCGCCACCGTCCCGGTGCTCGACGGCGCCGGCTGGAGTGACGACGGCACGCAGAGTGTGGTGCGGGTGGACCCGCACCAGGTCGCCGACTGGGTGGCCAGCCTGTTGAACGATCAGGCTCAGGGCAAGACCGAGGAGCTGGCCTACACACCCGCCAAGACCACCGCCAGCGTGGTCAACGACACCGACATCAACGGGCTGGCAGCAGCGGTGTCAGATGTGTTGAGCTCCAAGGGGTTTACCACCGGCACCGTGGGCAATAACGACGGCGGCCATGTGAAGAGCAGCCAGGTGCGGGCCGCCAAGACCGACGACCTGGGCGCCCAGGCAGTCGCCAAGGAACTGGGTGGATTGCCGGTCGTCTCGGATACCTCGCTGGCACCGGGATCGGTCCAGGTGGTACTTGCCAACGACTACACCGGCCCGGGCTCCGGGCTGTCCGGCAGCGGAACCATCATGCCGGCCAAGCTGTCCGACCAAGGGGCGACGGCCGACCCCAACACCCCCGCACCCTCGCCGATCCTCACCGCCGGCTCCGACAAGCCGGAGTGCATAAACTGACCAAGCAGTGCATGAATCGACGCTGACTACGCTTTCTGGGGCGATCCTGGATCCGATGCTGCGGGCCGACCCGGTCGGCCCGCGCATCACTTACTACGACGACGCCACCGGCGAGCGCATAGAGTTGTCCGCGGTGACGCTGGCGAACTGGGCCGCCAAGACCGGCAACCTATTGCGCGACGAGCTCGGGGCCGGCCCGGCCAGCCGGGTCGCGATCCTGTTGCCGGCCCATTGGCAGACGGCGGCAGTCTTGTTCGGCGTGTGGTGGATTGGCGCCGAGGCCGTGCTCGCCGATGGCGCAGCCGGCCCTGCCGATTTAGCGCTGTGCACCATCGATCGGCTGGACGAGGCCGACTCGGCCTTGACCAGCACGGCGCCGGGCGGCGAGGTGGCGGTGCTGTCGTTGGATCCGTTCGGCCGCTCCGCACCCGATCTGCCGATCGGCGTGATCGACTACGCGACGGCGGTGCGGGTACACGGCGACCAAATAGTTCCAGAGCGCCATCCCGGGCCCGCACTGGCGGGCCGATCGGCCGAGGAGATTCTGGCCGACTGTGAGAACTCCTCGGCGGCAAGGGGTTTGACGTCGAAAGATCGCGTGCTGTCCAGCGCCTCGTGGGCCGGGCCTGCCGAGTTGGTGGACGGCCTGCTGGCCATCATGGCCGTCGGCGGGTCGTTGGTGCAGGTGGCCAATCCCGATCCGTCGGCGCTGCAGCGCAGGATCGAGACCGAAAAGGTCACCAAGGTTTTGTGAAGCGGCACGTCGGACCACTTCGGGCACTGCGCATACATATTGATATAGCAATACATAGATGTTAATGTCGTGCAAGCATTAGCTGGCGCGGCGGCGACAGGAAGGTTCAGGCAATGGCGGTGTACGGGCTATTGGCAAAGGCGGCCGGCACGGTATTCACCGGCCTGGTCGGCGTGACGGCCTACGAGGTGGTGCGCAAGGCCGTGGCCAAAGCGCCGCTGCACGAGACCGCGGTGTCAGCGGCCGAGGTGGGATTGCGCGGAACACGCAAGGCCGAAGAAGCCGCCGAGTCGGCCCGGCTGAAGGTGGCCGACGTCATGGCCGAAGCCCGCGAGCGCATCGGCGAGGAGGCGCCCACCCCGTCCATCAGCGACGTGCACGAGCACGAGCACTAGTCGCTCGAAATGACCCTCGCGATCGCTCAAGAGGTCGATGCTGCCAATGATTCTGCCCTAGTGGTGGTTTCGGATGCGGCCGGACGCATGCGGGTTTCGGTCGACTGGGTCCGCTGCAACTCGCCGCGCGCCGTCGCGGTCGAAGAGGCCGTCGCCAAACAGAACGGCGTGCGCGCCGTGCACGCCTACCCTCGCACCGGATCCGTCGTCGTTTGGTATTCACCGAGGCGCTGCGACCGCGCCGCTATATTGGCGGCGATCAGCGGCGCCGAACATGTTGCCGCTGAACTGATCCCGGCCCGTGCACCGCATTCGTCGGAGATCCGCAACACCGATGTGCTCCGCATGGTCATCGGCGGCGCGGCGCTGGCCCTGCTCGGCGTGCGTCGCTATGTGTTCGCCCGGCCGCCGCTGCTGGGCCCGAGCGGCCGGGTGGTCGCCACCGGCGTCACCATCTTCACCGGCTATCCGTTCCTGCGCGGCGCGCTGCGGTCATTGCGCTCCGGCAAGGCCGGCACCGATGCCCTGGTCTCCGCGGCGACCGTGGCGAGCCTGATTCTGCGCGAGAACGTGGTCGCACTGACCGTGCTGTGGCTGCTCAATATCGGTGAGTACCTTCAGGATCTGACCCTGCGCCGGACCCGGCGGGCCATCTCCGAGCTGCTGCGCGGCAGCCAGGACACGGCGTGGATTCGACTCACCGATGGCCCGCAAGCGGGCACCGAGATACAGGTGCCGATCGACAGCGTGGAGATCGGCGACGAGGTGGTGGTCCACGACCACGTCGCGATACCGGTGGACGGAGAGGTGGTCGACGGCGAGGCGGTTGTCGACCAATCCGCGGTCACCGGTGAAACCCTGCCGGTCAGCGTCATGGTGGGCGCGCGTGTGCATGCCGGCTCGGTCGTGGTGCGCGGACGCGTCGTGGTTCGCGCGCAGGCCGTCGGCAACCAAACCACCATCGGCCGCATCATCACCCGCGTCGAGGAGGCGCAGCACGACCGGGCACCCATCCAGACGGTCGGCGAAAACTTCTCTCGCCGTTTCGTTCCCACCTCGTTCATCGTTTCGGCGATCACCCTGGCGATCACCGGTGACGTCCGCCGGGCGATGACCATGCTGCTGATCGCGTGCCCATGCGCGGTCGGCTTGGCCACCCCGACCGCCATCAGCGCCGCCATCGGCAACGGGGCGCGCCGCGGCATCCTCATCAAGGGCGGGTCTCACCTGGAGCAGGCGGGCCGGGTCGACGCGATCGTCTTCGACAAGACCGGGACATTGACCGTCGGTCGCCCAGTGGTTACGAATATCGTTGCCATGCATAAGGATTGGCAGCCGGAGCGGGTGCTGGCGTATGCGGCCAGCTCGGAGATTCACTCTCGCCACCCGCTGGCCGAAGCGGTGATCCGCTCGACCGAGGAACGCCACATCACCATCCCGCCGCACGAGGAGTGCGAGGTGCTGGTGGGCCTGGGCATGCGGACCTGGGCCGACGGCCGGACCCTGCTGCTGGGCAGCCCCGGGCTGCTGCGAGCCGAAAAGGTGAAGGTGTCGAAAAAGGCGTCGGACTGGGTCGAAAAGCTGCGACGCCGGGCGGAGACCCCGCTGCTGCTCGCGGTGGACGGCACACTGGTGGGGCTGATCAGCCTGCGGGACGAGGTCCGACCCGAAGCGGCCGAGGTGCTGAAGGAGTTGCGGGCCAACGGGATTCGCCGCATCGTCATGCTCACCGGAGATCATCCGGACATCGCCCAGGTTGTCGCCGGCGAGCTGGGGATCGACGAGTGGCGTGCCGAGGTGATGCCGGAGGACAAGCTCGAGGTGGTGCGCGAACTGCAGGGCGAGGGTTACGTCGTCGGG
>Ga0210393_10001357_pt1 | contig 20615 bp, 23 predicted proteins | sample IncBWC27OmetaG_FD_160068 | JGI IMG/M metagenome (GOLD analysis project Ga0210393, IMG submission 160068) | Forest soil microbial communities from Barre Woods Harvard Forest LTER site, Petersham, Massachusetts, United States - Inc-BW-C-27-O ... | reverse complement strand
CGGCATTGCTGACCAGTACGTCGATTCGCCCAAAAACCGAGATCGCGGCCGCCATGCCGGATTCGACGTCCGATTCGCTGGTGACATCCATCGCCACGGCGATGACGCGCTCGCCCGAGCTGTCGAGCTCCTCGGCCGCGGCGCGGGCAGCGGTGAAGTTGAGATCGGCGATCACAACGCAGGCGCCGGCCTCCGCGAAGGTCCGGGCGATCTCCTTGCCGATACCGCTGGCGGCACCGGTTACGACGGCGGTCTTGTCTTTGAGTTGCATGCGCGTGGCTCCGTATGGTGCTGCGGTTTCGCGGCGAGACTCACTCCCGTCCGTTCTGCGACAGATCGAAGGTCATGACGCCCTCGAGGTTGTTCGGCCGGGCGAGTACTTCGGGATGGCGCAGGGTGCGCACCGTATCGTAGTAGCCCGCGCGCCAGTGGTCCTCCATGCTGTGCCGCGAGAATTCATAATCCTTTGAGTCTCCCTCGTACTGCTTGGCCCGATAGATGAGCTGGACGAGGTTGTATACCTTACGGCTGGCATGCGCCTGCAGGAGCGCGACCTCCGGGCTGTTGCGCAGCTCGGCGGGAAGCTTGCGCAGCAGGCTCGCGACCGCATTGCGCAGCTTCTGCGTGTAGCGGAACCGGTCCGTACTGCTGCGCGTGCGGCTCGAGTATTGAATCTCCTTCTGGCGCGTCATCACTTCGGCCATCGTGCGCGGCAGCGTCCCGCGCGCGCTCCACAGGTCGACCTGGAAGGCGAGTGTGTCGCGACGCGGCTCGCTTTCGAGCACCCACTGGAGCGGGGTGTTCGAGACGACTCCGCCGTCCCAGTAGAACTCACCCTCGATCTCAACCGCCGGGAATCCCGGGGGCAGGGCGCCGCTTGCCATCACGTGCTCCGGCCCGATCCTGTGGGTCGTATTGTCGAAGTAGACAAAGTTGCCGGTGCTGACATTCACGGCACCGACGCTGAAGCGGGTCTGCCCGGCGTTGATGCGGTCGAAGTCGATCAGGCGCTCGAGAGTCGACCTGAGCGGCGCGGTATCGTAGTGACTGGTCGCCTCGGGCGAGCCGGGCGGCTGCAGCCAGGCGGCCGGGAAGCGCGGGGCGAAGAAGCCCGCGATGCCGCCCAGCAGCGCCCCGCCTGCGCTCAGCTGATTGAGAACGCTGCGGGCGAAATCACCACGTAGCGCGCCGGGCGCCATGCCGAGCAGCTCGGCGCCGTCCCAGGGAGCGCCCTGGGTGATGCGCTGCCAGAATTCGCGCAGCTTCCCGACGCGCTCTCCGGGCTGATTGCCTGCAATCAATGCCGCATTCATCGCGCCGATCGAGATGCCTCCAACCCAGTCGGGCTCGAGGTGCGCTTCCGAGAGCGCCTCGTAAACGCCGCCCTGGTAGGCCCCGAGAGCGCCACCGCCCTGAAGGAGCAACGCAATGCTTTCGAAGGGAGGCCGCTTGAGCGCGGTGTGGCTCTTGCGCGCGGTCCGTGTTGTCTGCTCATCGACGACCATGGGGGTCATGCTCATCGCCTGGCTTCGAGGACGAGGAAAAGCGCCAGGGCGAGACAGACCGGGATCGCGAGCAGCAGAGTCAACGCGAGGCGAAGCAACACGCGCAGGGGGAGCCTCTCGGGCTGAGCGTTGCTTCTGCTGCCGGCGGTGCGAAGGATCTCTACTAACTCGGTGTCGCTCATGGCAAGTCCGTCGCGTTGGCGGCCAGCGAGTGATCGAGATTGAAGGACGGATTGATCGCGTTTTGCTGCTGTCTGCCGAGACCAAACAGGCCGGAATCGAGCCGAATCGTGAAAGTGGCAAAGTCCTGACCATGGTTCGGCAGTCGAATCCCGCCGTTGGACCAATGCCGCATCGTCACCTCTCCGACCACACGGTTGCCGGGGAAGCGAAAGCGTAGTCCCAGCTGCTCAGCGAAGTCCCAGCGCGTGACACTCAGGACGTCTGACTCAGATCTGCCCGCCAATCCGAAGCCGAAGTAACCCTGGACCGGACCGTGCTCGAATAGCCGCCAGCGGCGCGAGAGGGACGCCCCCCAGTAGGGATCGGCCATGAGGCGCTCTCGGTGTGTTCCGGGAAAGGGAAGCAGCTGTTGGTCGGTAAAACGAAATGCGGCCAACTCGTAGCGGTTATTGCTCCAGGTCAAGGACACGGGCAGCACCAGGCTGCCGGTCTCGCCCCAGTAGTGATAGGTTCCGCCTACTCCGACCTGGACCTCACAGCTATTGCAGAATGTCTGCGCATCTGCAGGGCGCGGCGCCCAGGCTGCGCAAACAAGCAAGAACAACAAACCGATCTGGAAGAGTTCGCGACCTTTCGCTCCCAAGGTGTAGCGTGGCAGCTGATGTTGGTCCGACGTCATAGTGGGAAGCCTGCGGCGTCAGCCCCGCGCGAACAATCCGCACGCGTTGGATGCAACGTTTCGCGCCAGGAAACAATGCGGCCGGATGAGCCGGCGGGTGCATGCGACGGTCGAAAAACAGGGCGACGCGCTACGTCGTGGCTGCAGGCGTCGGGCGTCTCCTGCGACGAAACGCTTCGTCAACCGGACGAGTTCGCGACGCTTCGCTCCCATGGTTGTTGCAGCGTAGGAGAGCGGCAGCGCACACGTAAGTTGCCTCTATGGAGAGATCCAACCGCGCTGAAGAAGTATGACGGGGTGTTTCTTCTGGGGGACAAGCCCCCGGAGAAATTCGGCGGATTCAGTCCAGACGGCCCGCCTCAAGCAGGCGTCTCTTGATCGACAGTATGTGCGCCTCGCCATCGCGCAGTGCGCCCGGCGAGGTGTGGACCGAGTAGTAGCCAAGGACGAGATCATGCACATGCGGAGCGGCCGAGCCGAGGACGAACTCGGTATCGGCTAGCGCTTCGAACTCCACCGCTTCGCTCGACGGCTCGAATGCCACGAGCTCCCCGCGTCGCAGTTCGTCAGGCGTCGCAAGCGCGCCTGATGCGATAGCGACCCACAGAACGGTGTGGCCCGCGGCGGGTTCATAGCGCCAGCGCTCGCCGGCCTTGAGTCGTACCACGAGATAGCGGATCGACGAAGGGAACGCGATGGCGCTCGACACGGACCCGTGACTGCCGAGCAGGACTCGCGCCGGGCCGTCTTCCGGCACATCCTTAGGGGCCTGATAGAGGCTTACCGTCGGGCCGAGTTCGAGCTGCGGTGGCAACGCGATCCACAGCTGGAAGCCGCGCGTGCGGGCGGCTTTGTCGAGCCCGCCTCCGTGCCACATGCCACGCCCCGCCTGCATCCATTCGACGCCGCCGGCGGGTAGCGTGCCCCTGACGTTGTCCGGATCGATATAGCTCACCGCCCCTTCCGCGACGTAAGTCAGAGTCGCGATACCCGAATGCGGATGCAGAGGACCGTTGAACGGCGGCCCCTCATGGTCGAACAGGTCGAGAAACACGAATGGCTTCAACAGTGCGCCGAAGTCGGACGGGCTCATCAACCGTGTAACCGGGCCGTGCGTTCGGCCAAGTGTTCGCCGCGCGATTGCCCGCCGCGGGCGCGGCAACGTTGATGTCGCTCGTCTGACGGCCATCGGGACTCCGGTAGACACTTCAGCGGCCCGCCCGCGCGTCCAAACTGACAGGACCAGCGCCGAAGTGCACGATCTGCAGCAAGCCACCCGCGATCAGCAGGTTCTTGAGGAAGTGGATCATCGCGTTCTGATCCGCGAAATTGCTGTGGAAAAAAATCGCCGTCACCAGGCACCAGATCGCCAAACCCAGCGCGACGGGACGCACGCGATATCCGATCAGCAACAGCACTCCCAGACCAATCTCGACGAGCACCGCGAGCGCAAAGCCGAGGGGGGCGAACGGCAAACCGGCGCCGGAAATAGCCGTTGTGACCCCCGTATAGGCGGTGAGCTTGCTGAGCCCGCTCATCAGGAAAATGCCGCCAAGGAGCAGTCGACCCGCGAAGGGCAGAAAGCGCGTGCTGTTGTTCAGGGTGCCGATGTTCGTCGTGCCAGTGTTTAGGGTGGTAGCGTTCATGGAAAGGTTTCTCCAGGTTGCTGGGCTGAATCAGGCGGCGTGAAGTGCGGCGGCGGCCTGCAGCGCGCGCTGCATGGACTGCTGCCGCTGTTCCGTACCGATCATCAGGCCTTCCGCGACGATGAGCTCCGGATTGGCCACGCCGATGAAGCCGAACACGCCTCGCAGATAGGTCTCGAGATGCTCGAGCACCGCCGCCGGCGCGCCGGGGCCGTACAAGCCGCCCCTCGAGATCGCAATGATGACTCGCTTGTTGCCAGCCAGACCCACCGGACCTTCAGCGCCGTAGCGAAAGGTCTTGCCCGCCACGACGATCCGGTCGATCCACGCTTTGAGCTGGGTGGGAATGGTGAAGTTGTACATTGGCGCGCCGATCACCACGATGTCGGCGGCGAGGAACTCCTCAAGCGCCGCCTGGCTGGCTGCCAGGTCCTGCTGCAGGGTAGGAGACTCCGGTGTGGCGCCTTGCATCGCCCCCAGATGCGCGCCTGACAGGTGCGCGAGCGGCGTTACCGCGAGATCACGATAAGTGATCTGGAGACCGGGCGTGGCTTTACGCAGGCGCTCGACCACGGCCGCAGACAGCTGCCGGCTGGCCGAATTGGCACCCTGAATGCTGGCATCGATATGCAGTAACCTCATGGTATCCGTCCTTTCCTTAGTATCAAACGAGAACTGGGACTATATTGGTTACTGCTGATACACTGCGCAAGAAGGCACACTCTTGATACCGAAGCACTCCGAAGTGACCACCCTGGACCACAACTCCACCGATTGCCGCGCAGTGAACGGGGTACTGGCGCGGGTCGGTGACAAATGGAGTGTGCTCATCATCGCGCTGCTGGGGGATGGACCGAAGCGCTTCAACGAGATGAAGCGCATGGTCGCGGGGATCTCGCAGCGCATGCTGACGCTCACACTGCGCGGGCTGGAGCGCGACGGGCTGCTGACGCGGACGATTTTCCCCACGATCCCGCCGCGCGTCGACTATGAGCTGACCAAGCTGGGGCGCTCGCTGCGATGCGCCGTCGAACCGCTCGGCTCCTGGGCACGGGCCCACGTGGCCGACATCCACAAGGCGCAAGAGAAGTTCGACGGCAGGAAGAAGGTGTGACCGTGCTCGGGCGTGCCACGCGCGCGCTGGTGGGAGTCAGAGTACCGGCACGGTCCAGCTCGGGGCACAGTTCAAAAGAATCCGCGATGGAGGCAGGTATGCAAACCGTCAAAGTTGGCCTTGATGAAGCGTTTGTGGAAAGGCAGCGTCAGCACTTGCTTCGCTTGCGCGAGGATCTTCTCGCGGCGGCTCGGGCAGCCGAATCCGATGAAGCGGATGTAAGAGGGAGGAGCGCCCGTGAGGCAGTCGAGTTCGAGGATGATGCACAACGACTCGACGCGCTTGAGCGGGATGGCAACTTAGTCGTTCGCGACGCCGAGCGGCTCGAGCGCGTTGATCGTGCGTTGAAAAAGATAGAGGAAGGCACTTACGGTTTGTCCGACATAAGTGGTCAGGCGATCCCGCGCGAGAGACTCGAGGTGATTCCGGAAGCTCTGTACACGGTGAGCGAGGAAGAACGCCGCGAGAAACAGCTGAGCGGTTAGGCGTCCTGCGACTGACGACTCTGCCCGCACCGCAGGCAGCGCTGCGACGCGGAATTTAGGCGCCCCAACCGGGCGCAATCAATGCCACGTGCCCGGCATATGCTGTGGATTCTGAGTTCCGTGTTCTTCTTCTGGTGTGCGTGCCGCGAAATCTACGCGAGCATCGTCGCTCCGGCCGGCTTTGATTCTCCGCTGCCGGTGTCGAAATCCTATCTCGCCATCGTGTTGGCGTTAGGCGTGCTGTTTGCCTGGCCGCCGGTGCATACCTGGTATTTCGAGCAGTTCCTGTCTGCGAAGGCCACGGAGCTGGCCGACAACCATCGTGCCAGGGTTCATTGCAACACTGTCTGGGACACCATGCTTGACGCCGAGATGCTCGCCGCCGCCCATGCCAATCCGCAAACAGGGAAAATCGGCTTCCAACATCCGTGGTGCGGTACCTTGATGTCGTACCTGCGTCACCCTGGCCACGCGAGCGAACAGGAACTGTGGAGTCTTGGCATCTTCACGCACGAGAGCATGCACATACGCGGCGAACTCAACGAAGCCCGCACCGAATGTGAGGCCGTCCAGCGAAACTACCGCGCGGCCAGGCTACTCGGGGTTCCAGATGGGATCGCAAGGAGAAACGCCCTTGACTATTACAACATTATCTACCAGGAGCGGGGGAAAATAGGCGGCCTGCAGGCCCAGTATTATTCGAGCGAATGCGCACCCGGCAAAGCCATGGATGAACATCTGAGCGATTCGACCTGGGCGACACCGTAGGTCTGCCAGGGTGCCCCCGGAGCGCTACTCCAGTCCGAGCACGGACACTTTCGCGGTTGTGATCTCTGTCGGCCAGAGGACCTCGGTCAGGCCGGTCGCTACGGCGACCTTTTGCGTTCCATTGGCGGCGTAGGTGATGACGCCGCCGCCGATCGCGCCGCCGACCTTCTGCCCCCACAACTTGCGCCCGTCCGTGGCGTCGAGCGCATAGAAATTGCCGCCCATGTCGCCGAAGAAGACGACGCCGCCGGCCGTTGGCGTCATGCCGCTTTGAATCGGGTAATTGGTCTTGGCTCGCCATCGCCAGGCGCCGGTGTCGGCGTCGACCGCGTAGGTCCAGCCCGCCCAGTCGAAGACGCGATCCGGTTTGCCCCAGGTGTTGAAAGGGTTGCGCGATGCTTCAGCGGACCACGGTGTTGCGGGCTTGGCGGCCGCGATTTCTTGCACCGGCATGAGCGTAGCGGTGGTACACCACTCGACCTCGCCGACGTAAACCAGGTTCGTCTGCGGGTCGTACGCGGGACCGTTCCACTCGTTGCCGCCGGTCGAGCCGGGGCAGAAGTGGACGGCTGTGCCCGCGGAAAATGCTGCATCCGCATTTTCGATGCGGGTGACCGGCGTCCGATACAGCAGGGCGTTCGTGTCAAGATCGAATCCGTACAGGTGGCCGTCCTTCGGGGCGAGCGACAGCACCTTCTTGCCGGCTGCGGTGCGGATGATCGCGGGAGCGCTGGAAACGTCCCAATCGTGCCAGTCCCGCGGCACGATCTTGAAGTGGTTCTTATAGGCGCCGGTCTGCGCGTCGAGTACCACCACCGAGTCGGTATACAGGTTTGGCCCCGGGCGCACGTCGGGGGCGAAATCGGGCGCGGGATTGCCGCCCGGCACATACAAAAGACCCGTATCCGGGTCCAGGCTGTACGAAGTCCAGGTGCCGCCGCCGGTGATCGGCACTCCCTGCAGAGTGTTGCCCCACGTGGAGGTGTCTTGCCCGGGTGCGCCCTCAGGTCCGCGCGTTGGATCCCCGGCGGTCTTTGGCACGAGATAGAATTCCCAGGCGATCTTGCCGGTCTTGGCCTCGAGCGCGTACATGCGCCCCTTCACGCCCTTGATATCGCCTCCCGCGGTGCCGATGAAGATCAGGCCATTCCAGGCGATGGGGGCGGCCGGTGCGGTCTCGCCCTTTTTCGGATCAGCGATGGACGTTTGCCAGACGCGCTTGCCCGTTTTCGAATCATAGGCGAGCACGCGGCCATCCTGCGTGCCGCGAAACAGCATGCCGTCCAGATACGCCGCACCGCGATTGACCCCCTGGGGAGTGGCGGGGGCGTAATCCTCATGCGTCCGCCACCTCTCGCGGCATGTCGCAGGATCGATTGAGAACAGGTCGTACTCGGTCACGAAAATCAGGGCGCCGTCCACCTCGAGCAACCCGGACGTGAAGCCGGTACGTTGCCCGGTGTCATAAGTGCACAACACCCTGAGCTTGTCAGCGTTCGTGCTGTTGATCTGACTCAGCGGCGAGAAGCGGTTCGAGGTGAGTGTCCTGTTGTAGCTTGGCCAGTCTGCCTCGGTCCCGGACGCGGCAGCCGCGGGCGCGGCCGCAGCCGTCGGCGCTGACGGCTGCGGCGCCGTTGGGCTCGGCGCGACTTCCGTTTCAAGGGTGCCGGTAGGCGCGGACCAATAGCGTACGTAATTGAGCGCCAGGGCCGCGACGGGCACCGCCTGGTCCCAATACGCGTAAAGCACGCCGGCTGCAACAATGCCGATGACGATGAGTGCGCCGAGAATCGCGCCAAGCCCGGATTTCATCGGTTAACTCCCGCAGGCCCCTGAGCAGGCCGCTGTTAGTTTACGTCCGCGCCACACGAAGCTCTACGGCATTTTTGCTCGCGTAGCGGGCAAGCGGTGCATGCTTCCTGCAACGTTCGCGCATGCTGCGTTGCAGGTTGCCAGCAAGCTCATGTGACAGGCCGCGGCCGCCGACACTGTCAAGCATGTGAGTTTCCTAGGATCCTATCGAAGGATATTCAGCGCATTCGTGCGGCTGTTGATAAACGCTAAGCTTGCGGTTCCCCTTGCAGCTGGCATTGTTGTATTGCATTTGGTGGGTCGCGCACCGCCGGACAGAAAGGTCTGTCGGCGGGGTGCGTTTACGCGAGGGGTTCGTGAGAAGGCCTGCACGCGCAGCTATGAAAGCGGGAGTCACCGTCGTCAGCCGCAGCCTCGTGCCGCTGCTGTTGCTCTCGCTCGCCGGATGCCACACCGCGGTCCTTTCCTCCGCCGGACCGGTGAGCGAGGGCGAGCGTATCGTGTTGCTCGATTCCCTCGCGATCATGCTCGCTGTCGGGATTCCGACCATCGTGTTGACTCTTGTGTTCGCGTACTGGTTTCGTGCCTCGAACACACGCGCGCGCTATCGGCCCGACTTCGCTTACTCGGGACGGCTCGAGCTGCTCGTCTGGTCCATCCCCGCCCTGGTGATCTTCTTCCTCGGCGGCATCGCCTGGATCAGCGCCCATCTGCTTGATCCGGCCGAGCCACTCAAGTCAAAGGCGCAGCCCCTCGAAGTCGAGGTGGTCTCGCTCGACTGGAAGTGGCTGTTCATCTATCCGCAGCAGAATGTCGCCAGCGTGAACCACATGGTGGTTCCGGTCGGGGTGCCGCTGAATCTGAAGATCACTTCGGCCAGCGTGTTCAACGTGTTCTTTGTGCCGCAGCTCGGCAGCGAGATCTACGCCATGTACGGCATGACGAGCCGCCTCAATCTGCAGGCCGACCGCCCCGGCGTCTACCTGGGGCTGTCGGCGCACTTTAGCGGCGATGGGTTCCCCGGTATGACCTTCGATGTGGACGCCGTGGCGCCTCGGGAATTCGCCGGCTGGGCCGCGGCTGCGCGTGACGCCGGTCCGGTGTTGGATGAAGCCGCCTATCGTGGCCTCCTCAAGCAGACTCAGGACGTCAATCCCTATACCTATCGCTCGGTGCAAAGCGGATTGTTCGGCGAGATCGTTCATCAACAATTGCCGCCGGGCGAGGGACCACCGACTGCGCGCACCGCCGCAGGTGGCTCGACGGTGCTCGCGCAGAGGCACAACTGAAATGTTCGGCAAGCTCACTTGGGCTGCGATCCCCTTTGGTCAGCCGATTCCGCTCGCGGCGGGAGCCCTGGTCGTTTTCGGTATAACTGCGGTTGTCATCTGGGTGGTGGCGCGGGGTTACCTTCCCTATCTGTGGCGCGAATGGATCACCAGCACCGACCACAAGCGCATCGGCGTCATGTACTGCCTGCTGGCCGCGGTGATGCTGCTACGCGGCTTCATCGACGCGCTCATGATGCGTTCGCAGCAGGCGCTGGCCTTTCACGCCGCGGGGTATCTGCCACCTGAGCATTACTCTCAGATCTTCTCGGCTCACGGCACGATCATGATCTTCTTCGTGGCGATGCCGTTCGTCATCGGACTCATGAACTTTGCCGTGCCGCTGCAGCTGGGGGTGCGCGACGTCGCTTTTCCCACGCTGAACTCGGTGAGTCTGTGGCTCACCGCATCCGGAGCGCTCCTGATCAACGTCTCACTGGTGGTCGGTGAATTTGCCCGCACAGGGTGGCTGCCGTACCCGCCGCTCTCCGAGCTTGCCTACTCCCCGGGAGTCGGCGTCGATTACTACCTGTGGGCCATACAGATATCCGGCATCGGCACGCTCATGACCGGGATCAACATGGTGACGACCATCCTCAAGATGCGTGCGCCGGGCATGAGCTACATGCGCATGCCGATTTTCTGCTGGACGTCGCTCGCTTCGAATCTGCTGATCGTCGCCGCATTCCCGATTCTGACGGCGACCCTGGCCATGCTGCTGCTCGACCGCTACGTGGGGTTTCATTTCTTCACTAATGAAGCCGGCGGCAACGCGATGATGTTCATGAACCTGATCTGGGCGTGGGGACACCCGGAGGTCTACATCCTCATCCTGCCCGCCTTCGGGGTCTTTTCCGAGGTGGTTTCGACCTTCTGCGGCAAGCCGCTGTTCGACCGCCGCTCGATGATCATTGCCACAATGGCGATCTGTATCCTCTCCTTCACCGTCTGGTTGCATCACTTCTTCACGATGGGCGCCGGAGGCGATGTCAACGGCTTCTTTGGCATCGCCAGCATGATCATCGCGGTGCCCACCGGCGTCAAAGTCTTCAACTGGCTGTTCACCATGTATGGCGGTCGCATCCGCTTCACGTCCGCCATGCTCTGGGCGGTCGGCTTCATGGTGACCTTCGTCATCGGCGGCATGACGGGAGTGCTGCTCGCCTCGCCGGCGGCCGACTTCGTGCTCCACAACAGTCTGTTCCTCGTGGCGCACTTCCATAACACCATCATCGGCGGGGTGCTGTTTGGCGCCTTCGCGGGTTATACCTTCTGGTTCCCGAAGGCTTTTGGCTTCACTCTCGATGAGCGGCTCGGCAAGGCCGCCTTCTGGTGCTGGCTCATCGGTTTCTACGTTGCGTTCATGCCGCTCTATGTACTGGGGTTTGAAGGCATGACGCGGCGCATGCAGCACTATGACCGGCCAGAGTGGCATCCCTGGGTCTTGATCGCGGGCGTGGGCGCGCTGCTCATCCTGTGCGGCATTGCGCTGCAGATCGCGCAGCTCTGGGTCTCCGTGCGCGGCCGCGCGCAGCGGCGCGAGCCGACCGGGGATCCCTGGGACGGCCGCTCGCTGGAATGGGCCACCGCCTCGCCGCCGCCCGCATTCAACTTTGCCGTGCTGCCCACGGTGACGAGCGAGGAGCCCTACTGGGACATCAAGCAACAGGCGCGCGCCACGCACCACCTGGCGACCCCCGAGCCGCAGTATGCCGCCATCGAGATGCCGCGCAACAGCCCGACGGGATTCGTGACGGCGTTTTTTGCGGTGGTGACGGGGTTCGCCCTGATCTGGCAGATCTGGTGGCTGGTGGTGCTTGGCCTCGTCGGTGCGTACGTGACCTTCGTAGTGTTTGCCTGGCGGGACATCCATGAGACTGAGATCCCGGCTGAGGAGGTGGCGCGTATCGATCGCGCCAACCGCGCCGCGCGCGCCGCAGCGCTGCTGGCGGGAGCAGCCCGATGAGCACCCCTGCGTTGCGTCTGGCGCACGATCCGCTCTTCGGTCCGCCCGAAGCGGCGCATCGGGCGATGAGCGGTTACGGCAGTGGCGGGCCTGCGCCCAAGCGCATCATCGTCGGTTACGGGTTCTGGATCTTCCTGCTCTCCGACGTGATCATGTTCTCGGCGTTCTTTGCGGCCTATGCGGTGCTCTTCAAGAACACCGCTGGTGGGCCGTCCGCGCACCAGCTGTTCGACCTGCGCAACACCGCGGTGCAGACGGCGTGCCTCCTCGCCTCCACCTTCACCTGTGGAATGGCAAGCCTCGCGGTGGGACAGCGTAATCAAAAGTGGACACAGCTCGCGCTCCTGGTGACCGGGCTCCTCGGCCTCGCGTTCATTGTGCTCGAGATCCGCGAGTTCTCCGGCTTCGTTGTGCGCGGGGCAGGTCCCGGTCGCAGTGCTTTTCTTTCTTCATTTTTCACTCTGGTGGGATGCCACGGGGTACACGTGAGTGCCGGACTCCTATGGCTCGGCACCATGATGGCGCAGTTCTTTGCCAAGGGATTCCGTCAGGATATTCGCCATCGCTTTCTGTGCTTCAGCCTCTTCTGGCATGCGTTGGACATCATCTGGGTTGGCATCTTCAGCCTGGTATACCTGGTGGGCTCGCTCCCACCGGAGCTGCTGCCATGAGTAACGAGCTTGACTACGAGGCGGGCTCCTACGTCGGCGAGGACCGTGTCGCGGGCGGTGGTCAGCCCGGGGAGCAACACACTTTGCGCCGCGAAGTGCGTGGCTATCTGCTTGGACTTGCGCTCGCCGTCGGCCTGACGATTGCCTCGTTCTGGGTGGTGGGCACGGATGAGATTTACCGCCCAGGGCTCGCCGTGGCCATCCTGGTGCTGGCGGTGGCGCAGATGGGCATCCACCTGGTCTTCTTTCTGCACATCACCACGGCACCCGACAACGCCAACAACATCCTGGCTCTGGCTTTTGGTGTGTTGATCGTGTGTCTGGTGGTGTTTGGCTCGCTATGGGTCATGATCCATATGAACCACAACATGCTGCCCATGGATCAGGTCATGCAGATGCAGCGCTGACGCCGCGAACCGAAGACGGTGAGCGGCGCATCGTCCGCCACCATTGCCCCACAGCTTTGCCACAACCGGCTGCGAGACTTTCGTACTCGAGGCAACGTCAGCGGCAGTGGTGGTGTTTATGTCAGATCGCTTCGAGGCACTTCTGCTGTTCCTGCGGCGCGTGCTCATCGTGCCCCTCGGCCGGCTGGGTGCAGTAGCAGTGGCTGCGCTGCTCAGCTTGTTTGCGGCCGGCCGGAGCATGGGCAGCCGCCTGGTGATCGCAGCGCTTCTGGCCGCATTGGCTTACGGTCTCTATCGCCATCCACCCTTCGCCAGCGTGCACCGCAGCGAAGTACTCGTGCGCACCAACGTGTTGGACGGCGCGGCGAACGCCTACGTCACAGGCACCGTGCTGGTGCTGCCGGGCCTGCATGAGGTGCGCCGCTACTCGACTCGCGATCAGCTGTACCGGTCGATTGATAGCGCGAGCGCCACGGGCAAGGCACCGTTCCAGTCGAACGAGGGTCTGTCGATCGGCGTCGACCTGACGGTGCGCTGGGCGATCGATCGCACCCGCGTCGGGCAGATGTCGAAGCAGTTTCCGGACGATCTCAATGCCGACCTCGTGCGCCCCGCGGTGCAGGGCGTCGTGTACCCCTTGCTCGCCCAACATTCCGTACGCGAGATCTTCTCGAGCCAGCGGGCCGCGATCCAGCGGGACATCACCACCGAGCTGCGGCCCAAGCTCGCAGCGATGGGTCTGGTGCTGCGTGGCGTGGACCTGGGGCAGGTCGATCTGCCGCGCGACTACCGTGCGGAGATGGAGAAGCTCCTCGCCGAGGAGCTCGAGACGGAAAAGGTTCGCTACACGCTGCAGCTCAAGGAGGCGCAGGTAAAGGAGACGTTGCTTGAGGGCGAGGCCGACAAGGTACGGCGGCAAAAGGCGGCCGAGGCTGCCGGCGAGGCGCAGGTCATCGCCGCGCGTGCGCAGGAGGAGACCATGAAGCACATCCTGCCGTTCAAGCAGAAGCAGATCGAGCAGCGTCAGCTCGAGGCCGAGGCTGAGAAGGTTGCGCGCATCCGCACCGCGGAGGGTAGCGCCGAGGCGCGCCGTATCGAGGCCAAGGGCGAAGCGGACTCGCGGCAGCGGCTCGCCGACGCGGAAGCCTACCGGCTCGATCTCGTTGGCAAGGCGAATGCAGGGCAAATGGAACGCGAGGGTGCCTTGCTCGCCCACTACCCGCTGCTGATCCAGAAGACGCTCGCCGATAAGCTCTCCGACAAGGTTCAGGTCATCATCGCCCCGACGCCGGCGGCCGGGCAGTTCATCGGCGCGAACCTGATCGGCGTCCGGGCCTCGACGGGCCCGGTCGCCGATCCGGCAGCCGCGGCGAGCGCGGATGTCGAGAGCCGGCAGTGATCCTCGCCCTCGCGGCGACCCTCGCCATCGTGGTGCAGGATCACGCCTCGCTGCGCGCGGCGCCGCGCGCCGCTGCTCCGGAGCTGGTGGCGCTGTGGCAGGGCGATGTGCTCGAGGTTCGTGGCGAACGCGCCGGATATCTCAAGGTCTACGACTATCGCCGCGAGCGCGGCGGATATGTGAGAGGCGAGGCGGTCCGTCCGCTACGCCTTACCGAGGCCGATGCGCCTGAGCTGCTCGCAGTGCTGCGATTTCTGCGCGACCAGCCGGGCTCCGAGGCGCTGGGCATCAGCTACGGTGCCGCGTACCTGAAGGCCGTGCCGCCGCGAGCGCTCAGCGCGGAAGCCTTCGATGCCATTGCCCGCATGGCGGAGCGGCTGGCCGATGCGGCCTCAGGCGGTGGCTACTCCCGCGCCGACGTGGCGGCGCACCTGGAAGTGGTGACGCAGTTCGGCATTCACATGCGCACCTTGGAGCGCGACGGTCGCATGCAGCTGTGCTACGACGGCGAGCTGTACCGGCGCGTGCTTAGCGTGCCCGGCGCGAGTTCCGAACAGCGCGCGCACGCGGTGCTCGGCCTCACGCGCCTGGATTGCATCGACCCGGACTCAGCTCCCGTGCTGCGTGCTTCGCTTGATGATGAGCGGCGAAGACTCCTAGAGGGCGTCGGAGACCGGGATCTGAGCGCGCTCACCCGCAGCCGGCTGCACGTGCGGCGCGCTACGGTGTGGGCGTCGATCGCCTTTGAGCAGGCGCGGCGCCGCGAGGCGCCCCAGGTGGCAGCGCAGCTTGCGCTCACCGAGCTTCTGGCCGCGAATGCGGACGATCTCGGGGATGACCGTCGCGCCGAGTACCTGGATGCGGTGGTACGGGTAGGCGCGATCCGCTGGGCGGCGCTACCGCCCGCGGCGGCGCTGGGCCCACTGATCCTCACGGCAACCACGGGTGACCCGGGTCAGACGTGTGTGGCGCTCGAGGAAGCGCCGGGTCGGCACGACGCGCCGCTCGTGCGACGGTGCACTTATGGGATCGTGTGGATGGCCTCGGCACAGCCGCTCGCGCAAGGTCGGGGGCTGGTGCTCGCGGTGCAGCCGCTGGAGAGCTGGCGTGAGCTGTGGGTGTTCCATGCAGGCGTGGGTGGCTGGAGGATCGACGTGTTGTCACCCTGCCTGGACGATCCCGAAGAGGGGTATGTCGAGTTCGCGGGCTTCGTGCCCGGCACCGGCCGCCTTCTGATAGCCCGCGACGTCAGGCAACGCGGACGATTTCGCCGCAGCTTCGAGGAGCTGCGGCTGGAGGATCTCGCGCTGGTACGGCAGGCGAGCACACCCGATCTGCTGCGCGACCTTGGCCGTTGGCAGGACGTTGCCTGGCGACGTGACACGCTCGCGCTTCGCTAGAAGCGAATGCCCGGTCTCAGGATCAGCTGAAATGCGATCAGCAGGATCAGCAGAGCTCCGAGCGGATAGGCAATCGATCCGCAGCCCGTCCCGCCCGAAGGCTTCACGCCGCTGACACGCCATGCCCCGGCCTGCAGCCACGCGAGGCCGGTCACGGTCACGACCGCCGGCACCACGACCACCTCGACGAACTCGCGCGGTATCCGAAAGGGGACGATCAGCAGGATCGCGCTGACAGCGGGCAGCGTGGCAACCCGAAAGACGAAGCGGGTCCGCGCCCGGGCGCTGGCGACACAGGCCGGATTCCCGGCGAGGTTGAGCAGCGGACGCGCGAGCCACAGCGCCGCCGCCGGCATTGCCGCGAGTGCCACGAGGGCCGCCAGTGTTCTGGCCATTGCAGTGAGGCCCAGGTAGCCCATGGCCATACCGACGTCGTTTCGGGGGTTTATCGCTCCCACGACGACTTGTGGGAGTGACTGAAAGATTCCGTTGTAGCTCATCCAGATAAGAAACAGCCGGAGCGTGATCGAACGGCCAAGCCCGCGCCGCAGCAGCACGGCGCAGACGAGGCCGCTGAGCAGGATCGCCAGCGCGCCCGTGCCTTGCAGCAGGTTCGCGAGCGGGTTGTCGCCTTGCCAGGTGTGATTGTTGTGGAAGAGAGTAGGGCGCAGGCCGGGAGTGAGCGCCTTGGGCAGCACCAGGAACAGCTCCTGAACGAAGAAGGTCAGGTTGAAGGCGAGGGCATAGAGGAGCGCCGAGTTGATCGTCAGCGTCCAGTTCCACGGTGCGGCTGGTGGAGGGAGTGCGGCTGCCGAGACACGCCGCGCCTGCATCAGTCCGGTCACACCGAGCCACAGCGGCCCGGCAACGAGTGTCACTGCGACCGCGATACCGATTGTAAGGGGTCCCGTGTTCAAATCCCGGTGCTCCGCCGAATAACTCGGCCGTTCCGCCAAGGGTCCGCACGCTGAGACGTTCGCCGCACGCTGAGACGTTCGCCGACATCCTTCCAGGCAGCGAGGTCACCACCATGGAGCTTAAGCGCGCTGGGTCACAACCTTCCCAGAAGGGACCTGCAGAATACTTCACCGGAATCGTGCGGATTGATCCGCTGAACAGCGCCCCCGCGCCGGCCCGCGTCTCGTGTGCCAGCGTCACGTTCGAGCCTGGCGCACGCACCGCGTGGCACACCCATCCGCTCGGCCAGACCCTCATTGTCACCGTTGGCTGCGGCTGGACGCAGTGCGAGGGCGGGTCGATCGTCGAGATCCGCCCCGGCGATGTGATCTGGTGTCCGCCGAATCGGCGGCACTGGCATGGGGCGACGCCCACCACGGGAATGACCCACATCGCGATCCAGGAAGCGCTCAACGGTAAGGTCGTCGAGTGGATGCAGCATGTCACCGACGCGGAATATCTCGCCGGCCCGCGAAGTGACGCACCCTCGCCAGCCGGCGAATAGCGCGGGCGAGCCGCCGGGAAGCGTGGGTAATTGCGAAAGTGTGATGAACTGTCGCAGGGCGGGCGCCGCGAGCAGATAGCATCGCGATATGAACGAGACGATCCGCGCCTATCTGAAACGCCGCGTGCGCTGGTGCCTGGCAATCGCCATCGCCGGTTGGCTCATCATCATCGCCACATCCGTCGGCGGCCGCGGCGCAAACCCGGGTTTCCCGATGCTCGGCTTCCTGACGTTCGGCGGCGCGATTGTTGCCCTGCAGTGGATCAAATGCCCGCGGTGTGTCGTGCGTCTGGGGCAGCTCGCCATGATCCTGGGGGTGCCGGGGCTGAAGCCGCAGCCGAACTTCTGTCCATATTGCGGTGTGAGCCTCGACGAGCCACGCATGCGGCTGACTCCGGGCGCCCAACCGACGGCCGTCAACCCTATCAGTTAGGGGGCACTTTCCCAGGATGGTCCCGGGGACAGCTTGTGGCGGCGAGGTCTCGCCCCACTACTCAACGGTCAGTACGACCTTCCCTTTGGCGTGCCCGGCTTCCAGGTAGCGCAGCGCTTCGGAGGTCTCGCTCAACTTGTAACGCCGGTCGATGACCGGTGTCAGCTTGCCGGACTGCATGAGCGTCGCGAGGGTTGCCAGATCGTCCTTGTTGAGATCTGCCAGCATCATGCGGAACTTCTGGCTCACGAACTTCGACATGATCATGCCCTCGATCGGCGCCACCACCCAACCGAACCAGTTGCCGGGAGCCGTCGAGCCGATCATGACGTAGATGCCATTGGCACTGAGGACCCGCCGGTAGTCGGGCAACGAGTGCGTACCGACGTTGTCGACGATCAGGTCGTAGTGCTCCGTGCCCGCGGTGAAATCCTCGCGGGTGTAATCGATGACGTGATCGGCGCCGATCGAGCGCACCAGCTCGACGTTGCGCGTGCTGCACACCCCGGTCACCTCCGCGCCGAATGACTTCGCGATCTGCACGGCGAAGGTACCGACGCCGCCCGAGGCGCCGTTGATCAGGACCTTCTGTCCGGCCTGCACAAGTCCCTTGTCGCGCACCGCCTGCAGCGCGGTAATGGCCGCAATCGGCACGGCAGCGGCTTGCTCGAACGTCATGTTGGCGGGTTTCAGCGCAACGGCGCGATCGTCGCGAACCGCCACGTAGTCGGCGAACGCCCCGAATTTTCCGCCGAACACCTCATCACCCGTCTTGAAGCGCGTCACCTTGCTGCCGACCGCCTCGACGGTGCCGGCAAAGTCGACACCGAGGCGCGGGTTCTGCGGTTTGCCGAAGCCGCTGTCGATGCGCACCATGTACGGCTTGCCCTCCAGGTAATGCCAGTCGAGCGGGTTGACGGAGGCCGCGTGCACCTTGACCAGGATTTCGTTATCTAAAGGAGTGGGCTTGGCGAGGTCTTCATATCTGACGACTTCGGGTGAGCCGTAGCAACGACGGACGATGCCCTTCATCAGGGTGGCGCCGGCCGGGGGTGCCGCTTCCGGGCCGCAGGCGGTGGTGTGGCTCATGAGGAGCGTCACTGTGACCACTCCCGCTGCCACGATGAGGACGAGAATGCTGAGGATTTTATAGCGTAGTTTCATGGACCCCCCGGTCGCCCACGTGCTGCGGTGAGGATCGCTGCCGCACTGCGGCAGTATTGACCCTCACGCTCCCTGGTCAGGAGTGTACCGCACGCCGTGCGCTGCCCGGATTCGCCTGAGCGCGCAACCCCATCGCTCCGCGGCGCTCACGAAGCCGGAGGAAAAAACTGTCACGAGCGCCAAGCCCTGTGACCCGTTTCCCAACAGGCGTCACGGTTTGTGGTGGCCCTGCTTTGCGCGGCAGGCGGAAAGCTGCTGTAGTCCGCGCATGAAACGATCTCGTGCATCGATAAGCCCCGCTTTGGTGTGGCTGGTCCTCTCCGGCACGCCCGCCGCGGCGCTTGCCGGTGAGTTACTGCACACCGCCGCTGGTGCCGAAAGCGAAGCCGCGGTGAGCGCGCTCGTCGGTAGGCCGACTGGGGTGACACTGACGGCACCGGGCGGTAAGGGTGGCGTGTGCGTCTTTACCGGGCGCGGCAGCTACCGGCTCGATGAGGCCGGCGTGCTCAGCATCCAGGTGGAGGAGAACTGTGCCGGCATTGTGAACGTCGGGTCGCTGCCGATCTGCGGCCTTTCGCCGGACTTGCAGTGCTCACCGGGCGGACGATTCCCGCACCAGTACCGCGTCACCGGCGCAGCCCTGGTCGTCGACTCGCGCGAGATCCCCTGGCTCGCCAGCTCGGCGCCGAGCGTTCCGGAGCTGCTGCAGGCGCTGAAGGTTCGCATTGCGGCCGAACAGGGCCTCGCTCGCGCCGAGCGTTCCACCGCCAGCGCGAATCCCGACGGGCTGGTGATCAGATGCCAGTCGCCCCACGCGAGCTTCATGGTGCGCTCGAACTTGAGCAGCCTGATGCAACGTCAGCAGCGCCCGGATCCATCCGGGCTGTGCGCGGACAGCGTGCTGCAGCGCTTTCTCAGCAGTGCGCACGGCGGCGATCCCGTCGGCCCCGACTCTGGCGTGGGACGCTGCTTTGCCGCGGCGGGGATGGTTACCGACTGGACCGTGACCCGCTGCGCGGTTGCGGACCAGTCCGCTGCGCTCACACCAGCGGCCAGGACCGTGCAGGCACAGGCCGGTGCGCCCGTCGATGGACCGGCGGGCTACCAGATCGCCTGCGCGATCGGCTCGGCGTCCAACGTCAGGAGTTGCGATGAGCTTCCGTCGGCCCGCCTATGCGAGAACCCGGCGAGTTACGCGTCCCCTCCATCCAGGGAACCTACCGGCTTGACGTTCGTCAATCGCAGCGCCGAGCCGCTGGAGATCTACTGGTTGAGCTTTCACGGCGAGCCGATACATTATCGCCATCTGGCGCCCGGCGATCGGGCGGTCCAGCAGACATTCATCGGGCACAACTGGCTGGTGAGCGGGACGGCGGGACAATGCATCGGTGTATTCAAGGCCGCCCCGCAGTCGATCGCGTTCTTCTGACGATCACGGCGGGCGTCCGGCTGTCCCGGCGGAGCGAGCTGCGATGGCCGCATCCCTGACCGGCATTCGTGCCTGCGTGTTCGACGCTTACGGCACGCTGTTCGACTACGTCTCGGCTGCAGCCGCCTGCCGCGACGTGCTCGGCGAGCGCTTCGGGTCACTCGCATCCCTGTGGCGCGACAAGCAGCTGCAGTACACCTGGCTGCGTGCAGCGCAGGGGCGGCACGCGGATTTCTGGCAGGTGACGGGCGATGCGCTCGATTTTGCGCTCGAGACGCTCGGCATTGCGCCGCGCGGATTGCGCGAGCGCCTGATGAGCCTCTACCTCACCCTCGATGTCTTCCCGGAAGTCCCCGCGGTGTTGCAGCGCCTGAAGGCAGCAGACTTCAGGCTCGCCATCCTCTCCAACGGGTCCCCCGACATGCTGCGCGCCGCGGTCGACGGGGCGAGGATCGGCGCGATGTTCGACGCGATCCTCTCGGTCGAGGAGGTCGGCGTCTACAAGCCACATCCGCACGTCTACCAGCTCGCGGTCGCGCGGCTGGGGATCGACCGTCAGGCGATCTCATTCCAGTCAGCCAACGCCTGGGATGCCTGCGCGGCATCGGCATTCGGCATGCGGGTGGTGTGGTGCAATCGCTACGGGCAGCGCCCCGAACGGCTCCCCGGTCGCCCCGATCACGAGGTCACCTCGCTCGCGGAGCTGCCGGCGCTCCTTGGCGCTTAGATTCCCGGGAGGCTTGTCACTGCGTTCCCCCGGCGGC
>Ga0210393_10001351_pt1 | contig 20643 bp, 15 predicted proteins | sample IncBWC27OmetaG_FD_160068 | JGI IMG/M metagenome (GOLD analysis project Ga0210393, IMG submission 160068) | Forest soil microbial communities from Barre Woods Harvard Forest LTER site, Petersham, Massachusetts, United States - Inc-BW-C-27-O ... | reverse complement strand
CCCCGCAACCGAGCACATGGGGCGGTAGGTCAGAACAACTCTCGCTCGATCGTATGGGCTGAGAAGCAAGAAAACTTCCAGCCGAGGGAGAAGTGTTTTTTCTTGACTTCTTCCTTTATAGAACTTATCAGGTGCTGCTGGATGCTCGCAGACGCGAACTGCAAATCAAGAAATGGAAATTGGCGACGAAGATCAAAGAATTGATTGACGGCAACATTGGCTAGCGCAGGCCGCAAGGCGCGGCCAGGTCTGCGGTTCGAGCCTGCACGGGCCTTCCATCGTCCTCGGCACGCCGGTGAACGTGCGCGGATGCCTGGGTTAGAGGGGTAGCCCGATTCGGCGTTGCAAATCCTGGAATCTGGGGCTCGAGCGCAGGGGATCCAGTTCTGGATCCACCTTCAAGAAAATAAGCGGATTGGATCGGTCTTGATACGCCTTATCCAGCCAATCGAGAGCTTTTTCGTTTTGTTTCAGGCCCGTGAAGATGAGCGCAATGTAAAAGGGCGAAACGTATTGTCGCCCGGATCGCCGGAGGAGATCGTCCCGTAGTTTTTCCGCGTCGGCGGTATCGCCCGCCACCGCATAGGCGTGGCCAAGCGCGCCCAGCATCAGAGGACTATCCGGCGAAATCGAAGCTGCCTTCTTCAGCTCCGCGATAGCCATTTCGAACTCGCCCTTCTGCTCGTAGGTTTGACCCAGGACAAGATGCGCGAGCACGAAGTTCGGATCCAGGTCAATCGTGCTGCGAGATTGCTGGATCGCTTGATCGTATTGGCGCGCCAGATAAAGGCGCCAAGCGAGGCTGAAATTTATGCTCAGTGAGAGCGGGTCCAGGTCGTGGGCGCGCTTCACTTCGACGATACTATCTTGCGAGCGGCCCATCGCGGTGAGGTAGAGAGAGTAGCGTTGGTGAGCCGTCGCTTGATCGGGGTTGAGTTCGAGGGTGTGTTTGAAGCCATTCTCCGCGCCCTGCCAATCCCAGTCGTAATTCAGTTTTACGCTGGCCAATGTGATTTCAGCGTCAACCAGGCTAGGGTCAATCGCGAGCGCCTTCAGCGCGGCGGCTTTTGCCTTCGGCGCCGCGTCAGCGGAAGGCATGGCCCCGATGACCGTGCTCCCCAACAAATCGTAGCAGTCAGCTAATCCGGCGTATGCCAGGGCATACTGAGGGTCCTTGTCGGCGGCGCGCTGATAGTATTCCACCGCCTTGGTCAGTCCCTCTTCTGACCGTTTGTTCCAGTAATAACGCCCCTTCAGATAATCTTCATATGCTTGGGCGTTAACCAACCGAGGTGTCGCCAGGCGCTTTTGCTCCTCAGGCGTGAGGTTGATGCGGATTTCATTTACGATCGCGCTGGCCACCTGGCTTTGAAGCGTCAAAATATTCCCTAGTTCGCTCTCGTAGGTTTCCGCCCATAGATGACGGTCCGTGGAAACTTGGACCAACTCCGCCGTGATGCGGACCCGATCTCCGGCGCGCAACACCGTTCCTTCCACGACCGCATCTACATGCAAGTCGCGCGCGATTTCAGAGAGTGGTTTACGTGTGCCCTTATAGGCCATGGCCGAGGTGCGCGAGATCACGCGCAATTGACGTATCTTCGCCAAACTGGCAATCAATTCATCCGTCATCCCATCGGCGAAGTAATCCTGATTTTTCTCTGCGGAAAGATCTTCCAACGGAAGGACAACCAGCGACTTGATCGGTTCCGAATTAGCGCTGCTCACAGAGGGCTTTCGCGCGTAACGAACAATAAGTAGCGACATCAGTGCCATGGCGGCAATGAAAAGTGCAGTGCCGGCAATCGCGCGCGTGGAGATTTGCACGTAATGCGGCGCGCGGTGCGCGGGATGCTCGGCCTGCGGGAAGCTGGTGGACGTCGGCGCCGCACCCTCGCCGTTCGCGGCGACATGGGAAGCGCCGTTGAGACCCGCGAGCCTATGGCTCGACCCGTTCGGAGCCGCGATCTCCTCGACTGGCGCAATAAATCGGTAGCCGCGGCGTGAGAGAGTCTCAATGAAAATTGGGTTTTCCGGGGAATCACCGAGAACTTCGCGGAGCCTCATGATCGCGGTATTGAGGCTGTGGTCGAAATCAACGAACGTATCGCGCTGCCACAACCTGTTTCGTAGATCTTCGCGGCTGACGATTTCGCCGGGCCGCTCCAGGAGCATCGCCAGGATTTGGCATGGCTGTTCTTGCAGTTTGACCCTGACGCCCTTTTTGCGTAGCTCGCTGGCCCGCAGGTCTAGCTCAAAAACGCCAAACCGGATCGGCGGATGCGCCGCAGTAGCATCTTTGATCGACATGTTTGTCTGGACGAAAGTGTCGGAGCAGTATAACCCCGCAGCCTTGGAGGGTCAAAGCCTTCCCTGCAGAGTCCCTTGTTATCACTTCCCGTAAGTATTTAATTCCATTGGTCTAACTGAGTTACTTATAAATGTTTTGGATGTGATGCATAAAGCATTGCACGGCGCAGTGCGGCTGGCGCAGAGTCCCCCTCAGAATGAGGTGTGTGCACTCGGTGGGGTCAGGGGGGAGCCGATGAAATTCAAGAAAATGATAGGAAGTGCGGTCATCGTGTTGTTGTTTTGTATTTGCACGGCAGTTGAAACTGTCCCGGCGTTCGCGCAGGTTTCTGGCGCAACCCTTTCGGGGTTGGTAACGGACGCATCGGGCGGCGCGGTTCCCAACGCTAACGTCGCGATACGAAACGTCGCCACCGGTGTGGTCCGCGCGGTCGAATCCAACGGAGACGGTTTCTACACGGCGCCCAACCTTCTGCCCAGCACCTACGAGGTGACGATTTCAGCCCAGGGTTTCACCACCATCGTTGAAAAAGGAATTACTCTCACTGTCGGCGCGCAGCAGGAATTAAACGTTAGTCTGAAAGTCGGACAGATGACGCAAAGCGTCGAGGTGACTGCCGCCGCGACCGGCGTGGAAACGAGTACATCGGCCGTAAGTGCGACCGTGGATTCCGCGACGGTTCGGGAAATGCCGCTGAACGGACGCGATTGGGCCTCGCTCGCAACGCTGGAACCCGGCGTCTCCACAATTCAAACTCAGGTGGGGACCAGCTTCAACGCCAACAAGGGAAACCGAGGTTTCGGAAATCAGTTGAGCGACTCCGGCCACCGTGCCAATGAGAACGACTACCGCGTAAATGGCTTGACGATCAACGATTATTCGAACGCCGCGCCCGGCGGGCCGACCGGCTTGAACTTGGGGGTCGATGCCGTGCAGGAGTTCTCCGTAATTACGACCGGTTATACGGCCGAGTACGGGAGAACCTCCGGAGCAATTATCAACGCGATTACAAAATCGGGAACCGATGCGTTTCACGGCACGGGATACTTCTTCGATCGCGATAGCGTTTTTGACGCACGCAACTTTTTTGATGGATCGCAAATTCCGACATTTCACCGCACGCAATTTGGGGCGTCCGCCGGTGGGCCAATCATCAAGGACAAGACATTCATCTTCGGTAACTATGAGGGCTTCCGCCAGAAGCAGGCCGGATCCACGGTGATCAATGTTCCCACGGATGAGGCGCGCAGCGGGCAATTGTGCGTTCCTAGCGGGACAAATCCATGCGCATCATTGCAGACGATCGCCGTAAATCCCGCAATCGCCCCTTATCTGGCGTTGTGGCCTTGCCCTGCGTCTTGCCAAACTGCCACCAATGCGGACACGGTATCGGAAAAGGTCAACATCCCAACTATTGCCAACGAAAACTACGGCATCGTTCGTGTGGATCACAAAATATCCGACCGCGACAGCCTGGACGGAAGTTATTTCCATGACTCCGGCCCGCAGTCTCAGGGCGATCCTCTCGGAAACACCGTTCACGAGGTTGTTTCCAGCAGAGAAGCAGGCAGCATTGAAGAGACCCACATCTTTAACGCGGAACTATTGAACACCGCCCGATTTGGCGTAAGCCGCGTGCAAGGTGACATCAACACTCCTGTTTCGGGCGATGCGGTTGCGACGAATCCGGCTTTGGCGATCGCGCCCGGTGCAAAAGCCACACCTCAGATTCCCATATCTGGGATCACCACCGCCTTCGGTCTCGGTGGCTTTAACCGGTTTAAGCACGCATTCAATTCATTTCAGGCGGACGACGACGCGTTCATTACGCACGGCACGCAGTCAATTCGTGTCGGATTCGCGTTTGAGCGGATGCAGTACAACATCCTGGAACAATTAAGTCCCAACGGCCGCCTCAATACCTACGGCTCCTTGCAGAATTTCTTGACGAACGCTCCCATCCAACTGAATGCACTGGCTCCGGGAGGATCAACGGAGGTCGGATTGCGCCAAAGCCTTTTCGCCGGATACATCCAAGACGACTGGCGCGCGAAGTCGAACCTGACGCTGAATCTGGGCCTGCGCTACGAAATGACGACGCGGCCCACCGATGCCAATACAGTAGCGGGATATACGGTCAACGGATTCACGGTGGCTAGCGCGGGATTTCAGCAAATTCAAACGCTAGCCAACTGCACGCCGGGTACCACGCTCTGCGGACCGGTGGGCACCAACAGCCCCATCCGGTCGAATCCGACCGTGTACAACTTCGAACCGCGTATCGGTCTGTCATGGGATCCGTTTAAGGACGGCAAAACAGCCGTGCGAGCAGGGTTCGGTATGTTCGACGTTTTACCGCTGCCCTATGAATTCGGTCTGAATACAGCGGCAACGGCTCCCTTCCAAATCATTGGAGCTGACCCGGCCGCCACGTTAGGAACCGGTGTAGCCGATCCTAACGTCAACTTTAATCGCCAAAAGATTCGCAATCGCTTCGTTGATCCGAATCCACATCGCGCTCTGGTGATGAATTGGAACGCAAATGTGCAGCGAGACCTTGGCTACGGCTTTTCCGCCACCGCCGGGTACGTTGGCTCCCGTTCCGTGCATCTGTCGGTCGCATCGGACGACATCAATCTGGTGCAGCCAACGGCAGTGGCTGGGACCGGTTTCGTATTTCCTTGCGATCCCAACTCACCCGCTATCTTGGGTAACGGCCCGTACAGCGCAACGAATAACTGCAGCAATAACTTGACTGGCACCCGCATTGATTCCAATTGGGGCGGCGGTGCAGGTATCCGCCCGGTGTTATTCGATGGCGAGTCCACCTACAATTCGTTCCAGGCACAATTGAAGAAGACGGCAAGCCACGGTATTCAAGGGCAACTGTCCTACACATACGGCAAATGCAGCGACACCAGTTCGGCTCCCGTTACCGGTGACACGTATCTGACTTCGATTGCGGTGCCGTTGCTCCTGGTGAAATCCGCGCGTGTGGGTGCCTGCGATTTCGACATTCGAAACGTGCTGGTTGGCAACTTTATCTGGAACCTGCCGTCGCCACATTCGTCATCCGCGTTTGTCTCGAATTTGGCGAGCGGATGGCAGCTCGGCAGCATCATTACCTATACCACCGGCTCGCCTTTCACGGCCACGGTGGGCGATGGCAACGACCCGCTGGGCACCGGCTTCAATGGCGATTTCACCACGAATTTCGCAAGTCTATTGCCCGGGTGCAATCCGGTTCACGGCGGCGTGAACTATCTGAATACGGCCTGCTTCACGCCCCCTACAGCGCCAACATCTTTGCCGCTCGCGACGACGGCTAATCCGTTCGGCTGCGCGCCGATTTCCTATACCAACTACCCACTGGCGCCGCCGGCCGGGCAGCAATTCTGCTCGAATGTGCTCGGGAACACGAAGCGCAACCAATTCTACGGGCCGGGCGTCACCACTGTGGACTTTTCGGTTTTCAAAAACACCGCGGTGCCGAAAATTTCGGAAACATTTAACGTGCAGTTCCGCGCGGAGTTTTTCAATATTTTGAATCACACGAACTTCATCGGACCGAATTTCTTGAACGGGACGCAGAACAACTCGCTCTTCGACTTCAATGGCAGCGCGTTGCCGACCGCCCTGAACCAGACGTCCACGAGTTCGCGGCAGATTCAACTCGGATTGAAGCTCATCTGGTAACCGGTAGGTCCACCCCGGAGAGGGCCGCGTCGCAATGACGCGGCCTTTCTTCCCGCTCTCTCGGGTGTCGATTTCAGCAATGAAGAGCCACTAGTCTTACCACGGGGCCAAAAAATCTCTTGAACACTTCAGGCACTCTTCCTCCGCAAGCGATGCAGGCCCAAGGCGCGTCTTCCAGCGCTGTTCCCACCCGGGTTCGCTGGCGAATCATGCTCACCGTTATGTTGATCATGGCGGTGACCACACTGTGCCGCCTGAACCTGAGCATCGCTGGGAAGTATATCTCCGAAGAATTTTCCTTCGACACGATCACCATGGGCCGCGTCTTCAGCGCGTTCCTGTGGGGCTACGGTCTATTTCAAATTCCCTGGGGATACATCGGAGACTGGATCGGCCCTCGGCGCACCTTGACGATTTCTATGCTGCTGTTCTGCGTTGGGACTGCTGTGATGGGCATCGCGCCAAGACTCGCCCTGAGCGGCGGAATCAGCGTTCTGCTCGCTTTGCAGGTGATTCGATTCGTCACGGGCGTTGGAGAAGCCGCCAGCTCGGCGAACGTCACGCGCGTGATTGCATCTTGGACAACAGCTCGAGAGAGAGGATTCGCCAGTGGTCTGCAAACGGCGGGACTCGGACTCGGCGGAACTTTAACCCCCATTCTCATTTCGTGGACGATGATCCATTGGGGTTGGCGAGTGTCCTTCTATCTGTGTGCGGCGATCGCTTTCATCGTTCTCTTTTGGTGGTGGTATTACTGCACCGACTGGCCGGAGCAGCACCCGAGTGTGAATGCGGCCGAACTTGCCGTCATTCACCCGGAAGGCCAGCCACTTCTTGGGCGAATGAGCCAAGCCGTGTCGCAGCGCAAGGCTGTTCCATGGGGCCGAATGTTTTCCAGCGGTTCAATATGGGGGCTGATTCTCGGCTACGGATGCCAAGGCTACGCTTTTTACGTTTATTATAATTGGTTCTATTTTTACGCGGTGAAAGTGCGAGGGCTCGGAATCATGCAGGCGGCGGCGTGGACCTCGTTCCCATTTCTCGCGATGACCCTGATTTCTCCGCTCGGCGGATTGTTTTCTGACCGCGTCTCTCGGAATTTTGGGCGACGTCGCGGACGCCAGTGCGCGGTGTGGCTGGGAATGGGGTTGTCGGCCACGCTGCTATTCTCTGGCAGCCACACGAGCAACACCTCTTTCGCGCTTCCGATGATGGCGATGGCCGCGGGGTTCTTGATGTTTGCTGCTGCAAATTTCTGGGCGGCCTGTATTGATCTGGTGCCTGACCATTCCGCGACACTTTCGGCATTAATGAATACTTTAGGCAGCGTCGGCGGAGCCATCTCTTCCACGGTTACGGCCTACATCGCCACCCAATACAATTGGACGCGAGCGCTAGATCTTGCGGCAGTGATCACCGTTTTTTCAGGGTTGCTTTGGTTTTTTGTTGACGCCGGCAAGAGTCTCGAAGACAAACCGGTTTAGGTTCGCAAGGCCGGCCGCGCACCTCGTTGACGGTTAATTTGCGTCGAGCGCGTGAGCATCGCTCGAGTTCTTGAGGCAATTTGCGGGGAAGGCCGTTGCAAATCACCATCGAGGAAGGTTTTCGGTGCCGGGGGTTCGCGCAGCGGCCTTTTGAGGAGTGAAAGAATGAGGAAAGTTCCCGACATCTCCGCCACGGCGATACTTGTTCTCGCTATCGTTGCGTTTGCCGCTGCGTATGCGCAGGAGCAAACAAATCCGCCGCTACGCCTGCTGCAAACTATCTCGATGCCCGGCGTGAAGGGGCGACTGGACCATATGGACGTGGATGTACAGGGGCAGCGACTATTCGTCTCCGGCCTTGAAAACGGCTCGGTCGAAGTGGTGGACCTGCAAGCGGGGAAGTGGCTACGCCGGATTTCTGGATTTAAGAAGCCACAAGGAATTGCGTACGTCGCGGCACTCAACAAGTTTTTCGTTGCGAGCGGTGATGACGGAATGGTTCGCGTCTTTCGCGCTGATACGTTCGCTCTGCTCGATTCCATCCAGCTCGAGCTTGGTCCCAATCGCGTAGCCTATGACCCACACCGAAACCTGCTGTATGTGGGCTACGGCGGCAAAGACGCGGGCAAGGATTACGGTGAAGTTGGAATTGTTGATGCCGCGAAAGACCAGAAGGTCGCCGCCGTGCCCGTTGCGGCTCATCCCGCGGAGCTTTTGCTGAATCGATCCGGAGATACTCTGTTTGTCTTGATCCCGGCGGCCAGCGAGGTCCAGGTGATTGACACGAAAAAACGTCAGGTAGTTGCCACATGGCACGTCAGCAGCCAGCGCCCTGGTGATGCAGCCTTCGATGAATCTGCGAAACGCCTGTTCCTGGGCACGCATGTTCCTCCGCAAATGATTGCGATGGATTCGGCGACGGGTAAGGAGGTAGCCAGTCTGCCTACCATGGACGGGATGGATGGCGTTTATTTCGACTCGCAGCGGAGTCGCGTTTACGTGTCGGGCGGCAGAGATGTGGACGTCGGCTTCGTTTACATCTACCAACAAGCAGAGCCCGATCATTACACGCAAATCGCGACGATTTCGACGAAACCCGGGGCGGGCACGTCCTTTTGGTCTCTCGAACTCGATCGCTATTACGTGGCGGCGCCCGCAAATAATCAGGACGCTGCTTCGATTCTGGTCTACCAGCCGCGTCCATAAGCTCGGGTGCTAAGAGTGATAAAAAACTGACCTCATTCGGGAGAAAAACATGAAGACAATGTTGGCAATGGGAGCGTTAGCATTGACCGGATTTGCTTTCCTGGCTGCAGATAGCGCGAGATCGTCGGCGACCGAGCAGCAAGGCCGAGAGATTTCTCCACTGCAGCTGGAAGAAGAAATTCCCGTGCCCCATGTGGCTGGGCGGCTGGACCATTTCACGGCCGATACCAAACGCAAACGTCTGTTTGTATCCGCGCTGGGAAATAACACCGTGGAGGTCATCGATGTGTTCTCCGGCAAAGTGATTCACAGCATTGAGGGACTCAGTGAGCCGCAGGGTCCTCTCTATGTGGCGGACTTTGACAAGCTATATGTCGCGAATGCCGGAAACGGCAAAGTGAATGTGTACGACGGCGCAACGTACACTCTGCGCAAGTCCATTGACGTGGGCGAAGACCCAGACAACATGCGCTACGATACCGCTTCCAAAAAAGTCTTTGTCGGTTTTGGTGAGGAGGACGGAGGGATCGCGACGATTGATCCCTCGACCGACGTGCGAGTCGGCGAGATATTCAAAACGGGCGGGCATCCGGAGTCATTCCAGGTAGAAGCATCCGGCGGGCACATTTTTGTCAACGTGCCAGACGCTGAAAATGTAGTCGAATCAATTGATCGCAAGAGCGGCGCGGTCGCGAAATGGCCGCTGAAAGCCTTGCGCGGCAATTATGCGATGGCACTGAATGAAGAAGACCACCGGTTGTTCACCGTCACGCGCAAGACGCCCATGCTGGTCGTTTTCGATACTGAGTCGGGCAAGGAAATCACCAGACTCAGAGCTGCGGGCGAGTGCGACGACGTGTTCTTTGACGCTTCACGAAAACGCATTTACGAAATCGGCGGCGAAGGTTTTATCAGCGTTTTTCAGCAAGACGACCCGGAGCATTACTCACTGATTCAAAACGTCGCTTCCACGATCGGGGTGCGGACAGGATATTGGTTCGCGAAGCGCGATCGCTTTTACGTGGGCGTTCCGGCAAAAGGAAATGAGCCCGCCCAAGTCTGGACGTATGAAGCGGAGGATTAACAAACCGCGCTAGCAGCTGTAAGCATGCGGCGTTCCTGTCGGGATGCGTTGTATTTCTTATTCTGGTGCTGCGCGCTCGGAACCGCACTTAGATAGAAAGCTTGCCGCCATCGAAGCCGCAGAACGCAAATGCGTGAGCACTTCCTGATGTCGCGTCGATTGCCGGTCAGTCTAGCTGCTGATCGGTGCGTTACCGGACATCCGCTCTTGGCTAGATTCCACTTGATTGCGTAACGATGTCGGCCTCTCGACTCGAGTGGGCGTTTGTGGAGAGGCTCGGGAAGACGGAGCCGGAATTCGGTTCGCACGCGGGACAGCTCGGTACCGGACATGGCGTGAACTAGAACGCCGTCCACTTGAATGGGCCTCCCGCTCCCTCGCGAGAGGGAGTTCGAAAAACTAATCATGGTCTGAAGTTTACGATCGAAGAGATGCATGGGTCGGACTGGAGCCGACCGCCAGATTAGGAACGAGCCGAAGTGGTCAAGGCCGACAAGAAAGACAACCCAGCACCCGGAAGAAAAAACTCTTTTCAGTGATTGGAGAGGTCTGCTCAAAAATTGTTTGACAGCGCCGACATTGTTATCGCGCTGGGAAAAGCTTGGAAGAGGAGGAGCCGAAGATGAGACGGTGAAACCTCTTAATGGAGTCCAGCGGGTGCCAGTCCCGCACGGCCAAAGCGAGCAGGCAGGCCGGTAGCGAGTGTTGCCATTCACCGGGCGACTGGTGGGTGCGAAGCGTACACAGCAAGGAAGCAGGCCGCGAAGATTCAGCTCCGAAAACCGGCTTATCGCGATGCCGACGCTGTTAACAAGGCGGAAGGCAGCATCCGGACGACCGACATTGCGAGGTCGTTCCGGGATCGCCGGAGTCCCTAGCTCGGGGCATGCTTCCAAAGGGATTCCCCAGGAACCCAGGAGAGCTCGCCATCTCCGCTCGCAAGAGCGGAAACGCAACCGCCGAGGGAAACCAGAGGCGGACGCATACGGATGGAGGAGCAGTCTTACGAACCCGTAGTACCGATGAAGGTGGGGAACCGCAGGGCTTCCGCAAGGAGCGGCCACGGGACCCACTGGAGGGAAGGGGGAAACAGGTGCACGTATCTGGCGAAAGGAAACATAGACGAGGCTCAGACCTCAACACACTGTGTCCACAAAAATCGACAGAATATCCGAACTGGCCAAGGAGGATCCGAAGCGACAATTCTTTTCGATCGCTCATCTGATCACGGCCGAGGCGTTGTATGCGGCATTCCGGGGATTACGAAAGAAAGCCAGCGCAGGAGTGGACGGCGTCACCTACCAGATGTACGAAAAGGACGCCGCGGGGAATATCCGACAGCTTCATGACCGGCTCAAAGAGGGCAAGTACCGGGCTCAACCGCTGCGCAGGATCTATATCCCCAAGGAAAACGGGAAGGAGAGGCCGATCTCCATACCATCCTTGGAGGACAAGATCGTGCAGAAGGCGACGGGCGAAGTGCTGAACGCCATCTATGAGCAGGATTTCCTCGAATGCTCGTACGGGTTCCGACCTGGACGAGGACCGCACCAGGCGCTGGACGAGGTGGGACGAGTCATCTGCACGAAACCCACCAGTTGGATCCTGGAATTAGATATCACCGCCTACTTCGACACGATCGTGAGAGGGCAACTCATGGAGATGATCGAAAAGCGAATCCGCGATGGCAGTGTTCTCCAGTTGATACGGAAGTGGATTCAAGTCGGAGTCATCGACGAAGGTAGATTACTCGTGAGCGAAACAGGGACCGGGCAAGGGCAGACGATCAGTCCGCTCCTGGCCAATATTTACCTGCACTACGTGCTGGACGAATGGTTCGAGCACGAAGTGAAACCCCGCTTGAAGGGGGTCGCACACGAGATCCGTTTTGCCGATGATGCCGTGCTGTGCTTCCAGTATCGGGAGGACGCTGAGAAAGTGATGGAGGTCTTACGGAAACGATTTGCAAAATACGGTTTGACGCTCCACCCGGAGAAGACCCGGCTGGTGGACTTTGGGCGATATGCGGAGGAACATGCGAAGCGGCAGGGGAAGAGACCAGCCACGTTCGATTTCCTCGGCTTCACGCACATCTGCGCCCGCAGCCGGAAAGGGAAATTCACAGTGCACGTGCGGACGATGAAGAAGCGGTTACGACGGGGCCTGACGGCAATCGCCGAATGGTGCCAGGAGCACCGCCACGAGCCTGTGGAGCAACAGCAGCAGCCCCTCAACACCAAACTCCGGGGCCACTACCAATACTACGGGTTACCGACGAATTCCAGGAGCATCTGGCAGTTCTATCGGGAAGTCTGCAGCATCTGGCGGAAGTGGCTCAGTCGCCGAACTCGCGGGACGAGGCTGACGTGGGAGAAGTATAAAGCCCTCCTCCGTCGATACCCTTTGTCGCTTCCACGGATCATACATTCTTGGAATGGGGTGGGGAGTAGCGCCTGAGGAACCCGCTGCGTGGAAATCTGCACGGTGGGATCTGTGAGGGGAGAGAGCGTTGGTGCTGCCATGGTGGACCTAAACGGGCACGAAGCTGGAAACGGCGGATACAGCCAAGGAACACCTACAGCGCATCGGCCTCTCTTCTACTCGGAGAGATGCCATACCACTTTTTCGGTCATTTCGGTGCCCCAAATCGTCCCCGTCCTACACACGCAACGAAATTACCGCCCGAGCATAACATTGGAGGCTGCCAGCCGATCGTCAATGGTTCGCTTAACCCAAAAAGGTACCGGGATGGTTCGAACGTGACCGGCTTTGCCAATCAGGTCGATGATGGCCCAGTGATCCTCTCGACGCTGGAAATGATCAACGGTCAGTTCGGTCAGCTCGCGACGCCGTAGTCCGCAACCCAACAGCACAGCAAGAATGGCCCGGTCCCGCTTGCCCTTGAGTGTGGCAGGATCAGGGAGTTGCCAACGCGTTCGAGCTTCCTCAGCCGTTAACCAATTTTCAAGTCGGCATCCAAGTTTGTTTGCGCCCCTGACGCGTCGAATGCCGGCGGCGAGATCGGGACTCAACAATCCGGAATCTGCTGCTTCCTATGCGAGTCGGGGTGCGGCCGTCAGCCTGTCGGTAATCGTCCCGGCTGCGAGGTGACGATCTTCCAAGTGAATTCGATATCGGATCACGACCGTTTTGTTGAACGATAATCGCGGGGCGGAGCAATACCACGCCACGAACTCGTCGATCGAGTACCGATAGCTGCGCTGCGATTCGAACGACCGCAAACTCACAATCACGGCGACCTCGGCATGCTCTAAATCGGGCAGTCCGAGCTTGGTTTTGACCCAGCTCTGCTTGCTCTTGAGTTTGCGCCTCATATTCAGCCGCCTCCTGGCGGCTAGGCATGAGACTCCCCGAGTGACGCTTTAGATTTCTGAGAGAGGATCGCCAATGTCCGATAAGGCGGCCCGATGAGGTTGTGATGTAGACTCTCTCATTCGCTGTGGTGCAAAACTCGGGCTGGTCATTCAACGGCCACCCATCCGAAAGTCGTCCCTGTGGGTGCGGGTGTGGGTGCAATTGGCGAAGAAAAAATGGCCCCCAATTTCTCGTAGGCGACACCAGATGGGGCGTTTAGATGTTAGGTCCCAACGGCTGTTAACCGAAGAGTTGGTTCTCCACGCTTTACGGTAGGATTAAAAGTAATGAAAGTTAAAGGCGCTCTGGTCCAAAGCGTCCACCGAACTGTTCGCGCCAGCAGTTCGTAAATCTAGCTGTACCAGAACTGTACCAAAACCCTATGTAATTGGTGCTTCGGGGCTTACTTCGAGCGAGAAGCAGATTCCCCGAAATTGTTGAAAACATTGAAAACCGAGCGCAAAGGAAGGAGTCTTTGGAGTGCCCGAACGCGCTTGCAAAGCAGGTGCTCTCCCAGCTGAGCTACACGCCCACAGTAGGAGTGAGCTTCATTCTAAAGCATTTCCGCGCGCGCCGAAATCCATTCCTTCGCTTTTCGGTCGTCTGGAGTGAACCCCTCTTTTGAGACAGTTTTCGGTGGCACACTCTTCGCGAGCGTGGTGCAGTCGCAGATTCTGTCGCGGCTCGGTAAAGTCGATGATCGTGTGCGGGAGCATCGTAGAGTCGCTGCAAAATCGAGAGACAAACTATGAGCCAAGCTGAATAATTTGGTCCCACTCGATTCCAAAGCGGTTGAGGTACTTTCGCAGGCGATCCGCGTCGTTGCTGCTCGTCTTACGAATTCGCGATGCACCAAACAATCGACGGCCGGCTTCGGACATTGAACGCGAATTGCGGCAGACTTCGGCTACCTCAGCCAGTTGCGCTCGGTCGAACAGATCAATTCCGCCGAGAGCCTTGTCACTCAGAAGTCGCGAGAGTATTTCATCTGATTCTTCGGTCTGCGGCCTCGCCCAAGACGCACCAAGCCGTTCGATTTCTTCCTGCACGATCTCAACGGAGATTCGTCCCCCGTGCGCCAGAGTCGCCATCCGGACCACAGCGGCATTCAGATCGCGAAAGTTGCCCGTCCACTTCGAAGACGGCAAGAGCGCGAAATCGAGAAAGCGTTGACGGGCCTCCTTGCTGAAGGTCACGTGATGGCCGGTACGCTGCGCATACTGGTCGAGTTCGAACTGCAGGTTCGGTTCGATGTCTTCGGAACGGGATCGCAATCCCGGCAACGTAAAGGTCCACAAATTGATTCGCGCCAGCAAGTCTTCGCGAAAGCGGCCCTCGCGGACGGCAGAAAGTAAGTTACGATTCGTTCCCACAATCAGCTGGAAATCGCTGTGGGCTTCGCGGTCCGATCCGAGCGGCAGGAATGTCTTTTCTTCCAGCGCCCGCAGCAGCATCGCCTGTTCATCTGCGCCAAGCTCGCCGATTTCGTCGAGGAAAAGCATGCCCTTGTCCGCGGCACGAAGTACGCCCGGCCGGTCGCGAAGAGCTCCCGTAAAGGCGCCCTTCACGTGGCCGAAAAGCGTGGACATCGCGCCGTCGCCTCGCAGAGTGGCACAATTCACGTCCACGAATTCCCCCGTGATGGTGTGCCGCATCTTTTTCAACTCAAAAAGTCGCCGCGCCAATTTGGATTTCCCGGCGCCCGTTGGGCCCATCAAGAGCAATGGATCGCGCGTGGCGATAGCGACCTGTTCGATCCGATCAATCAGTTCGTTGAAAGCCTGGTTCCGGGTATCGATGCCTCCTTTCAAGTACGAAACAGCGTCACGCGCTTCCTGACGAAAACGCGAAGCAATTCGATCGTATCGCGAGAGATCAAGATCAATGACCTTCACGTCTCCCGGTGCGCTGCGATCTCGATCCGGAGAAGCCTGGAGCAATCTTCCCGGCAAATATCTTGATTCAGTGAGCAAGAAAAGACAGATTTGCGCAACGTGGGTGCCTGTGGTGATGTGAATGAGATATTCCTCATTGTCGGTTTCGAACGGATACGCCCGAGCGAATTTGAAAAGCGTCTCGTAAACGCGCTCGAAGTCCCACGGATCACCAAACTCAATCTCGTGCAGGCGCACGAGCGTTTCCGGCGATACAGCCGCGATGTCGCTCGCGACCCGCGAGGCCAACGCCTTGTCGCGCAGGCCATGCAGGAGTTCCAGTCGTTTCACGAGGAAGTGCGGCTGGCGACAAATCGACACGGTGGGGCGCCAGCTTTGCCAGCGATCCTGCCGGCCTGCGTCCAGGGTAGTTCCTAGCAATCCGATCACGACTTGCGACTTCTCTGACATATCTTTAATTATAAGATATTATCCCAAAAGATTGTATTCTGATTATTGGCCCGGGGTGCTTTAGTGTATGTCTTTTGTTTGCAGTGTCTTGCCCTAACCCTAAGATCGGCACGCTACTTGCTTTTGTGTGTTGTTACAGACGATGAAAAATGGCGGTACGGTTCGTGAGCGAAGTGGGAGTCGCGAACAATCGGAGGCGCGGGGCTAAATGCGGCCCGCGCCTCTGAGGATCGGCATCGGTAACGGAGGAGAAGAAAAAATGTCTGAGCCGACATACAACGTAATCGTCCCTGAAAAGGGCGCACCAATCAAAGCCTGGACCAAGGGCGTCGCTCTCGAAGACCAAGCGCGGAAGCAACTGCTCAACGTCGCGCAACTTCCGTTCATTTTCAAGTGGGTCGCAGCCATGCCGGACGTGCACTGGGGAATCGGTGCAACCGTCGGCAGCGTGATCCCCACCAAGGGTGCGATTATTCCCGCGGCAGTCGGTGTGGACATCGGCTGCGGCATGATGGCCGTTCAAACAGACCTGAACGCGCGCGACCTGCCCGAGAATCTGAAGGGCATTCGCGCGGCAATTGAGAAGGCCGTGCCGCACGGCCGCACCCAGCACGGTGGTCGCGGCGATCGCGGAGCGTGGAACGATATTCCGGCGCGCAATATGGAAATCTGGCAGACGCTGAAGCCGCGTTATGACGAGATTCTTGCGAAACACTCGAAACTCGATCGCGGAAATCACTCGAACCATCTGGGCACTTTGGGAACGGGAAATCATTTTATTGAAGTGTGCCTGGATGAAGCGGATGCAGTGTGGTTCATGCTGCACAGCGGGTCGCGCGGAGTCGGCAATCGCATGGGCAGTTACTTCATCGAACTCGCGCGGAAGGATATGGAACGGCTTTTCATCACTCTGCCTGATCGCGATCTGGCTTATTTCCCGGAGCGTTCGGAGCATTTTGACGACTATGTGGAAGCGGTCGAGTGGGCGCAGGATTTTGCCCGCTGGAATCGCCACTTGATGATGGAGCAGATTGTCGCGGCCGTTCGCTCTTCGGGAGAGGCTCGGCCCTTCGTGGCCGAGCTAAAGGCGATCAATTGCCATCACAACTATGTGGCTCGCGAGTCGCACTACGGGGAAAATATTCTCGTCACCCGAAAGGGAGCGGTCCGCGCCCGTGAAGGTGATATGGGAATCATTCCCGGCAGCATGGGCGCGCGTTCTTACATTGTGCGCGGCAGGGGCAATGCCGAGAGCTTTCAGAGCTGCAGCCACGGCGCCGGTCGGGCTATGTCGCGCACGGAAGCAAAGCGACGTTTCTCAATCGCCGATCATGAGCGTATGACGGCAGGTATCGAATGCCGCAAGGATGCCGACGTGATTGACGAAACTCCCGCGGCATATAAATCGATCGAGGCCGTAATGGCTGCTCAGGCTGACTTGGTGGAGATCGTTCACACGTTGCATCAAGTGGTGTGTGTGAAGGGATGATTGGAAGCAAACGGAGCGTACGCATGATTCGGATTGACGGATCTTCGGGAGAAGGGGGCGGGCAAATCTTGCGCTCGTCGCTGAGCCTTTCGCTCGCAACCGGAAAGGCTTTCCGCATCGAGAACGTCCGCGCTAAGCGCGAACGCCCCGGGCTGCTGCGGCAACACCTTACGGCGGTTCTCGCAGCCGCGGAAATCGGAGGTGCCGACGTCGAAGGAGCGAGCCTAGGCTCTCGCACGCTCACATTTGTTCCAGGGACGGTCCGGCCAGGAGAACATCGTTTCGTGATCGGTACAGCCGGCAGCGGCACGTTGGTGTTGCAAACGATTTTGCCGGCTCTGATGACCGCGACAGCAGCGAGCCGCATAACGATCGAAGGTGGCACGCACAATCTGGCGGCGCCTCCGTTTGACTTTCTGCAGAGGTGTTTCTTGCCGGTCATCTGCATGCTGGGGCCAAAGGTCGCGGTGAACCTCGAGCGGCATGGGTTCTACCCGGCAGGGGGTGGACGTTTCACCGCGGTAATTGAACCGTGCGCGCAGTTGTCGCCGATTGACTTGACGGAACGCGGCGACATCACGCACCGGAAAGCCACGGCAATCGTCGCGAATCTGTCTCGCGCGATTGCGCAGCGCGAGCTGGACACCGTTGCACGCTTGCTGAATTGGGAAAAGGAACCCATGGAAATTGTCGAAGCCAAGAACTCCGTCGGCCCCGGAAATATTGTGTTGATTGACGTGGCGAGTAGCACGGGGGTCGCGGAACAGTTTTGCGGATTCGGCCGGCTCGGAGCAAGCGCCGAAAGTGTCGCGACGGAGGCCGTTAAGGAAGTGCGAGCCTACCTGGTTTCCAGCGCCGCAGCGGGAGAGCATTTGGCTGACCAGCTGTTGCTGCCGTTCGCTTTGGCCGGCGGAGGAGTGTTCACGGCGACAAGGCTGAATCGCCACGCCCGCACCAACATGCAAGTTATATCCACTTTCTTGCCGGTCAAGTTCGTAACCCGCGAGGAAACTGGACGAATCAGGGTCGAAGTTGCGTCCCGCGATTGAACCTGGGTGGCGAAGTTTACGGTTTCATCGACTGTCCATCGAAAAGAAAGACCGTAGGCGGTCATTCCCCCGGGATTAGACGACCAGTGGTGCAAGGCACGGATACTTCTCTGGTGAAGCCTCCGCTTGCGGAAGTGAACGGAGGTGGGGTTCGAATCCCCGATTACGCCGTGCCTGATTTTCCCTGGTCACAACATTCGCCTCGGCGCTCCGATTACTTTGCCGGCGCCGGGCGGAAGCGCTTCGGACAAGAGTCACAGCAAGCACCGGGTTGCGCCGGTGGCGAAGGACACGGTTACTTCCATGACGTAGAGCGTCCGCTGTGCAAACAGCGGAAGGTTGCAGGTTCAATTCCTGCTCCCGAGATTCGGGATAGCTCAATGCGGGCAACCGCACAGAAAAGCACCGTGGCCGGTTTTCCCCGGCGAATCATTTGAGTAAGTGGAAAAAACGCTGTTCGCCGGTGGCGAAGGCGACGGTTACTTCGGAACGGTGAGTCGCAGGTTCGAATCCTGCCTTGGAGTTACCGAAACGTAGCTCCTTGTAGCTCAGTGGATAGAGCAACCGCCAGCGCAAGCTGGGTCCGTTGCCGCCAATTCCCCGGCGAAATAATTTCGGGCACGAAGGAGGGCACGATGGCGCGACTAAATATGTTGAAAATTCCCAATCCGTGGGGCATCACCCGCACGCACGAGGGTGCTCCTGCGCAAAATATTTCTTCGGAGCTTGAACTGCGGCGTTCCGTGCTTGCGTGCTTGCTCTGGGAGGACCAGTTCTATGAAGACGGAGTCGAAATCGCCGGCCGAATCCAGTCGCTCGTGTCTAAAGTTAGCGTGGAAAAGGTAGCGGCTCTTGCACTCGAGGCGCGCGGCGAGATGAAGCTTCGTCACGTTCCGCTTCTGCTGGTTCGCGAAATGGCGCGGCTGAAGACGCACCGTGAACTCGTATCGCAAACGCTCGCCCAGGTAATCCAACGCGCCGACGAACTCGCCGAATTCGTCGCCATCTACTGGAAAGACGGCAAAGTTCCGTTGTCTGCTCAGACGAAGAAGGGGCTGGCCAAGACTTTCCACAAGTTCGACGAGTACCAGCTCGCGAAGTACGATCGCAACGGGCCTATTCGCCTGCGCGACGTTCTGTTCCTGTGCCACGCGAAGCCGCGTGACGTGCAACAGGCCGCGCTTTGGAAACGGCTGATCGAAGGAGAGCTGCAAACGCCCGACACTTGGGAGGTAGCGCTCTCTTCCGGTGCGGACAAATGCGATGCATGGGAGCGATTGCTGCGCGAACGAAAACTCGGCGCCTTGGCATTGCTTCGCAACCTGCGGAACATGAAGCAGGCCGGCGTGGACGAGTCGCTCGTTCTGGGTGGCATCGATGCCATGAATACGGGGCGTGTGTTGCCGTTTCGTTTTCTCGCGGCGGCTCGCTATGTGCCGCAATGGGAGGAGGCGCTTGAGCGAGCCATGCTTTCTTCGCTGACCGAACAGGAGAAGTTGCCTGGGTGCACTGTGGTCCTGGTGGATATTTCGGGCAGCATGACGGCCGCCTTGGCGCGCCGCTCGGAGATGCTCCGAACCGATGCGGCTTACGGTCTCGCCATTCTGTCGCGAGAGATCTGCGAGAAGGTAGCGGTTTTCACGTTCTCGGACGATTTGGCCGAGGTGCCTCCGCGGCGAGGATTCGCGTTGCGCGATGCACTCCACGCGAGCCAGCCGCACAATGGGACTTACCTCGGCCGTGCGCTCGAGAAGATTCGGGAGAAGTACGACCGGATTATCGTAATAACGGACGAGCAGACGCACGATCGCGTGCCCGGGCCACAAGGTCGCGGCTATGTGGTCAACGTGGCCAGTAACAAGAACGGTGTAGGTTACGGTGCGTGGATGCACATCGATGGTTGGAGTGAAGCCGTCGTCGAGTACATTCGCGCGCTAGAACAGATGCCAGAGGGCGCAAACAGTAAGGATAGACGGCGCCCGATCATGTGACGCCGTCTTCCGAGTTTCCTGCCACGTGTCTGACCGATCCATTCAGCGTCAATTCCGATTGGCACTGTGAGAAGTTCATCTTACCGGTATGCAGATGGGCACGCCGTCCCTAACTTGAAGGTTCTCGAACCCATGGAGTGAACCCCTATTTTGAGACAGTTTTTGGTGGCCAGACTTCAAAGATCCAACTTCCGAGTCCTATGTCGTACTTGCGGGATGTCGCGCAACTCTCCGAACGCGAGGCCATTGCCAAGAATGAGAAAGCGGTCAGCGGCCTTTTACGATTTTGCGATCACACTTCGGTTTGGGTGCACTAGGTGCAACTGGAAAAGTAAGAACGGCTATGAGTCTCATGCAAGGTTGAGCGTATGATACGGCCTACGTTCCAAAGGTGAGACAGTAGGGCACGCAGGACATGAGGAGCACCGAATCTCGATATCGAATTTTGCTGGATGCCTCCAGCGCCCTGGCCGATCAGCCCACGGTCAAAGCCGTTCTGCACAGCCTGCGTGACGTTCTCTCCAGTACTTCGAGGTTGCACGGAACCGAACTCTACGTTTTGGACGATGACGAACAGAGTCTGCACGTGCTCGAATTCGATCGAGATCCCGAC
>Ga0210393_10001350_pt1 | contig 20664 bp, 22 predicted proteins | sample IncBWC27OmetaG_FD_160068 | JGI IMG/M metagenome (GOLD analysis project Ga0210393, IMG submission 160068) | Forest soil microbial communities from Barre Woods Harvard Forest LTER site, Petersham, Massachusetts, United States - Inc-BW-C-27-O ... | reverse complement strand
TAGGTGACTACGTCCTTGACGGTGCGGATTTTCTCGGCGTCTTCGTCGGAGATCTCGATGTTGAACTCCTCTTCCAGCGCCATCACCAGCTCGACGATATCGAGCGAGTCGGCGCCGAGGTCCTCGATGAACGAGGCCTCGGGAGTTACTTCGTCGGCGGCCACGCCCAGCTGCTCGCTGATTTTCTCGCGAACTTTCGTTTCGATGTCTTGAGCCATCGTGCTCTCGTTCCTCCTGGCAGCGAGCCGTCGTCGGGCCGCCAATCAATATTCCAACATTATCCCTTTGCCGCAAAGGCCAGAGGCGACGGCGAGGGCTTCGGATTCAAGTTATCAGGGCAGCATAGGGACTGAAAGCAGCCGACGCAAGGCGAAGGGTTAAGCTTTGGCGGCAGGCGCCGGTTGCGTGATTGCTTTCAGCGACGCGAGATCCTCCAGCGGGCGCACGCGAATCGTGCGGTACATGCGACGCATCATACCCATCAGCACGCGGCCGCTGCCGAATTCGATTGCGTCGGTCACGCCGCTGCGCGCGATGACGCCCATCGACTCTTCCCACCGAACCGGCGCGGTTATCTGTTCGAGCAACAGAGGCACGACGCGATACGGATCACGATTCACTTCGGCCGTGACATTCGCGATTACGCCAAACTTGAATTCGCCGATCTTGAGCGCGCGCAGCACCGGCTCCATCCCGTCCCGTGCCGGTTGCATGAGCGAACAATGAAACGGCGCACTGACCTTCAGCTCGACCGACATCGACGCGCCCCGCTCCTTGGCGATCTCCAGTGCGCGACGCACCGGCGCCGCATGCCCCGCGATGACGACCTGACCGGGGGCGTTGAGATTGGCCGGCACGGCGAGCTTACCGTCCGCCGTAACCTCGTCGCAAATCTCGCTCACCTGTTGCAGCTCGAGGCCTATCAGCGCCGCCATCGCGCCGTTACCTGGCGGCACAGCCTCTTGCATCAGGCGTCCACGCTCGCGCACAGCACGCACAGCGTCGGCAAACTCAAGAGCACCGGCCGCGACCAGCGCACTGTATTCGCCCAGGCTATGACCCGCCGCGATTTCGGCTTCGCCGCCGATTTCCTTGCGATAGACGCGCAGCGCCACGATCGACGCGGTCACGATCGCGGGCTGAGTATTGGCAGTCAGCCTCAACTCGTCTTCAGGGCCTTCGAAGCACAGTTTGGAAAGCGGAAAGCCAAGCGCGTCGTCGGCTTCTTTGAAGGTTTCGCGAGCGATCGGAAAGTTATCCGCGAGTTCCTTACCCATCCCGACGCGCTGCGATCCTTGTCCCGGAAAAAGAAACGCCAGCTTCATCTACGAATCGCTCTTCGGACGATCCGCCGAATGCGCGTCCGCTTCCGGCTCGTCTTGCGGATGAAGCTCGCCCGACTTGTGTGCTTTGTCGCCGCCCGGCGTATTGCCGTTGGTCGATATCGGTACTGATACCGCCTCGACCGGCTCGATCCGCGCTTCTTTCTTCAGCGCGCCGGTGCCCTGCGATCGAGAATGCGTGGACTCGTAGTTGGCGCGTTCGATCTTCGGATCGACATGCACGTCAATGACTGGCGCCGGCGTGGGCGGCATGGCCGCTTCGTCGACATGCGCCGGTTGCGAATCATCGCGCTTGGCCGCCAACTCGGCTTCCTTCTCGCGGCGGTGTAACCGTTCGCGCATTTTACCGAACAACGCCCTGAATCCTTTTCCAGCAGCGGGTTTGACCGGCCCGACCGGCTGAGTCTTGGCGAGGATTTCGAGAATCTCGGCGTTAACGTGATGCACCAGTTGCTCGTTCGCTGCAGCGCGAATCGCATTGCGAATCGCCTTGGGGTTCGACGATCCGTGCGCGATAATCGACACGCCGCTCACTCCAAGCAGGGGCGCACCGCCGTATTCCGACGGGTCGAGCCGCTCGCGCATCGCATTGAGATTCTTGCGCACGAGGAGGTACGCGAGCCGCGTGCGCCAATTTCCGCCAAACACTCCGCGCAGACTGCCGAGCAAAAACGACGAGAACCCTTCCATCGTCTTCAGCGCGACGTTGCCGGTGAAGCCGTCGGTGACGACGACGTCCGCTTTGGCGCGGTTGATATCGCGGCCCTCTACGTAGCCGATGTAATGCACGTACGTCTGCATCTGTTCGAGCATCGCGGCAGCGGCACGAGTGTTGTCGTTGCCCTTCGAGGCTTCCTCGCCGTTTGACAAAATCCCGACGCGCGGCCGCGACACGTTGCGCACGTGGCGCCAGTACACGGTGCCCATCACGGCGAATTGCACGAGGTTGATAGGCTTCACGTCGGTGTTCGCGCCCGCATCGATCAGCAAACTGAATCCTTCGCTGGTGGGCACGAGCGAAGCGATCGCCGGCCGATCGACGTTGGCCAGGTTGCCGAGGATCATCATCGACGCCGTCATGACTGCGCCGGAATTTCCCGCGCTGACGAACGCTTCCGCGTCTCCCCGCTTGACCAGGTCGAGTCCGACGTGAATCGAGGAGCGCGGCTTCGACAGCACGGACTCGAGCGGCGAGTCGTCCATCAGTACGACTTCGGGCGCGTGTTCGATTCGGATTGGCAGGTTGGCGGCGTCATGATCCGCGAGTTCGTGCGCGAGGATTTCGCCGTCGCCCACCATCACGACTTCGATGCCGAAGTCGCGAGCGGCCAGGACGGCGCCCTCAACGGTCGCCTTCGGGGCGAGATCGCCCCCCATCGCGTCAAGCGCGATTTTCACGGTCGTACTCCGCCGCGCCTATTCCTTTATCTCGGCGAGCTGACGCCCGCGGTAGGCGCCGCAATGGCGGCAGATGCGATGCGGCATGACGGGCTCTCCGCACGACGCGCAGGTGCCGGGGTTGACGGCGCGGAGCGCATCATGTGCCCGGCGCATGTTTTTCTTCGAGTGCGAACTACGGCGTTTGGGTGCTTGCATGACGAATTACTTCCTAATGTTGAAGGTTGAGCCTATCAGGTGCGCGGCAGCTTTAGCGACCTTAGAGCTTCGAGTCGTGGATCGACGGTTTCCACGCGGCAGCCGCACGCGCCGCGATTGAGATTGATGCCGCAATGCGGACACAAGCCCCGGCAATCCTCCTGGCACAGCGGACGGGTCGGCAGCGCGAGCAGCACTTGCTCGCGAATTAGAGGGCTGAGGTCGACCTCGTCGCCCTCGTAGAGCGAGAATTCGAGGTCTTCGGCGCGCAGGTTGTCGTCGTCGTAGCCGATCGACTTGGGCGAGAGCACGAAGCGAAACGGCCGATCGCCGGCCGCGTCGAAATCCTCGGCGCAGCGTGCGCACACGGCGCCGGTCCGAGTCTTCAGCATCCCGGAGAAAAACAGCTCCGTGCCGGCACGATAAAACGACACCGACACTTCAACCGGCCCTTCGAGATGATACTCGCGGATCGGTCCCTGCCCCAGGATCCGATTGATTTCCTGCTCTGGTTCGGCAAACGCCATATCTTTGGCATCCGCCGTTATGTCCTCGATCCGAACTTTCACTGTTTAACGCTCACGTGAAGCCTTGGCCGGGAGTAGTGGAACCGAAATTATTGCATTTCGCCCGCGATGTTCAAATACGTTGGCGCAGCCGCCCCTTTCGCGCTACCGTCGGCAATCTTTTCGTCCTCGAAGGTAAATCAACATGGCAACCAAGCGCTTCACTTTTCCCCACAACTTTCAGTGGGGCACTGCCACCGCCGCACACCAGGTCGAGGGCAATAACGTCAACAGCGATTTCTGGGTGCTGGAGCACACGCCCGGCTCGCCGTACGTCGAGCCGTCCGGCGACGCGTGCGATCAATACCATCGATACGCCGACGACATCGCGATGCTCGCGCGGCTCGGCTTCAACGCGTACCGCTTTTCCATCGAATGGGCCCGCATCGAACCGGAGCGGGGCGAGTTCTCGCGCGCCGCACTCGACCATTACCGCCGCGTGCTCGCGTGCTGCCACGAGCACAAGATCACGCCGGTCGTAACCTTTCATCATTTCACTTCACCGCGATGGGTCGCCGGCGACGGCGGATGGGAAGACAAAAAAACTGCCGAACACTTCGCGCGATACTGTGAACGCGCGGCTGACCATCTCGGCGATCTGATCGGCGTCGCGTGCACCCTCAACGAAGCCAACCTCGGCGCCTACCTATATCTAGTCGGTATGCTGCCTCTGAAGCTGGATCCGTCGAACCTGCCGTGGCTCGCGGAGGCGGCGCGTCGCATCGGCGCCGATCCAAAACGCTTCGCGCCATATTTGATGTGCGATCAGATGAAGGCGCGAGACACGATGCTCGAGGCGCATCGCCTCGGCGCTGCCGCGCTCAAATCGTCGCGCGGAAAATATCCGGTCGGCATCAGCCTGGCGCTGGCAGACCTGCAGGCAGTAGACGGCGGCGAGAAGCGCCGCGATAGCATCAAGGCCGAATGCCAGGACATCTTCTACGAGGCAGCCCGCGGCGACGATTTCGTCGGCGTCCAGACCTACACTCGCAATCGCATCGGCGCCGACCGCACGCTGCCGCCCGAAGCCGGCGTCGAGACCACTATGATGCACTACGAATTCTGGCCCGAAGCACTCGAAGCAAACATTCGCCAGGCGAGCGCAGTCGCCAAAGTGCCGATCATCGTGACCGAGAATGGAATCGGCACCGACAAGGACGATCGCCGTATCGAGTACGTGCGCCGCGCGCTGGGCGGCGTCGCGCGATGCCTCCGCGACGGCATCGACGTCCGCGGCTACCATTACTGGTCGCTGCTCGACAACTTCGAATGGAACTCCGGCTACCGTCCGACGTTCGGGATAGTCGCGGTCGATCGCAACACTCAAGTGCGAACGCCAAAACCCAGCGCCGAATGGTTGGGTAAGATCGCTCGCGCGAACGCGATGGAAATTAACGGCGACTGATTCTATTGAGCGGCGTAACAGACGAACGCATCGGTCTTGTCGAAAGCAGGATCCTGCGCTGGATAGCAGGCAAACTTGGCATCGAGACTCTTGGTCTCGGCTCCAGTGCTTTCTTTGCCACTGAATGTGCCCGTGTACGGCGCGACATTGCGCTCGACCGTCACACCAGCACTTGTTTGGGCTTGGCCGGGATGGCCCCCGAGTCCGACGCCACCCAGTAACTGCGACACATCGAATCCCTGCGCCTGCGACGAGCCCTGCAACACGAAGCAGGATAGAAATATCGCTATAGCGCCGACTAGCACCGTAAATCGCGTGATTTTCATGTAACCCGCCCTGTCGAATTCAGTGTCACTCATCCAATAAGACGAGAACTCCGGCGACGGGTTACAGGGCCGCGGCCCGGACCTAAACGAAACGTCAGGCTTCGCGCCGAATTCGAGACGGCGATTGCTTGGAACGCTTCCCCACACCAATTCGCAGGCAATCTTCCGCAATCGCACAAATCTCGCACTGCGGCTTGCGCGCGATACAAATCTGACGGCCATGCAGAATCAGCCGCATCGAAACCGGCGTCCAATCTTCAGCCGGCAAAATCTTCTGCATGTCGGTTTCAATTTTCTCCGGCTCCGTATTCTTCGTGAATCCGAGCCGATACGTCAGCCGCCGCACATGAGTATCGACGACGAATCCCGGCTTGCCGAAGATATGCCCGAGAATCACGTTCGCCGTCTTGCGGCCGACGCCCGGAATTTTCACGAGCGCTTCCATCTCGGAGGGAACCTCGCCGCCGTAGTCCTCGACTATCTTCCGCGCCGCGCCCACCAGCGAACGCGTCTTCTGCCGAAAGAATCCCGTCTTGACGATTAACTCTTCGACGTGGCGGGGATCGGCCGCCGCCATCGCGTGCGCGTCGGGATATTCCTTGAACAGTCGCGGCGTTACGCGATTGACACCCGCATCGGTGGACTGTGCCGACAAAATCGTCGCCGCCAGACATTGCCACGGCGTCTCGAAATCAAGACTGATGCGCGCCTTGGGATACAGCTTGGCGAGCGCGCGCGACGCTCGGCCGGCGCGCTTCTTCAATTCGGCGATCGATTCGCGCGCCGCCACCGCCCGTCACGCGACGACGCGCCGGCTCTGCTGCTCATGCGTAAAGCTGGCGACTTCGGCGTCCTCGCGCGCGCGATCCCATCCAAGCTCAGCCGCCATTATTCGCGCGACCGCCGCCGCGGCCGCCTCTGCCTCGACCGGCGCGCGCCACGACAGCGACGTGCGTCGAATCAGAAAGTCGCCCACCGAATGCGCCATCTCGTTGACGACGGCATTGACCACTTCGGCTCCCACAGCTGGACAGCCGCGCGACAGCGGCTGCGCCAACTCGGGCCGCCGCGATGCGATCCGCGCGACAATCGGCGCGCGCGTTCCGTAGCGCGCTTTGAGAATCGTCGCCGCCGTGCCCGGGATGGTGCGCATCACCGCGGCTCCTCCCGACTCTTCGCCCTTCTCCAGCGGCCGCGCGCCGGGAAACGGCGTCGTCAGCGTCGGACAAATGCCCGCGCGGCGCCCCAGCCGCTTCATCACGAGATCGACCAGCTTCTGCGCAATCTCGCGATGGGTCGTGAACTTGCCACCCGCCACCGTGATCAGACCCGACCCGCTCTCGAGGATCACTTCCTCGCGCGGCACCGACGAAGGCGCCGCCCCGTCCTTCTCCCTCACTAGCGCGCGCAGGCCGGCAAAGCTCGTCGCCACGTCGGCGTTGGTGAGTTTGATTCCCGGCAGGCTCTCGGCCAGCACCGCGATCAGATATTCGACGTCGGCAATTTCCGTCCTGACGCTCGCGGGGTCGCCGGTAAAATCCGTATCCGTAGTCCCGACGAGCACGTAGCGGTCATGCGGCATCACAAACACGATTCGTCCGCGCTCATCGGCGAGCACGATCGATTCGCGCACCGGCAGCAGCGTTCGCGAAAACACGAGATGCACGCCCTTGGTCAATCGCACACACGGCTGCGCCGCAGGATCGTCGAGCCGCCGAATGTCGTCGACCCAAGGCCCGGCAGCATTCAGAAATTCCTTTGCGCGAACTTCGCACGTGACGCCGCCAATCAAATCGCGCACGCTCGCCGATGCCAGCTTCCCGTCGCTCGCGCCGAGACTCTCGACCGCCGTGTAATTTGCGATCGCCGCGCCATGCAGGTCAGCGTCGAGCACATTCTCGAACGTAACGCGCGCGTCGTCGGCCCACGCATCGAAGTACATGGCGCCTCCCGTCAAGCCTTCGCGGCTCAGCGCAGGCTCCGTCTCGCGGACCTCGGCCGGGTTGAGACTCGAGTGCCATTCCTTGAACGGCATCCGCGCAAACAGATCGTACAACGTTAGTCCCATCGACATCGTGAAGCGATTGAAGCCGCGCCGCCGATAGATGGGAAACAGAAACTGAATCGGATGCACCAGGTGCGGCGCCGTGCGATGCCTCAAGCGCTCGCGCTCGCGCAGCGCTTCGTACACGAGCTTCAATTGCCCTTGCGGCAGATAGCGGAAGCCGCCGTGAATCAGCTTCGACGATCGTGACGAGGTCGCGCCGGCGAAATCACCGCGATCGATCAGGGCCACGCGAAGCCCGCGCATCGACGCGTCACGCGCAACTGCCGCGCCGTTGATGCCCGCGCCGATTACTGCGAGATCGAATTCCTCACCGCGGAATCGCGCGAGGCTTTTGTCACGGTTGAGAGTTGAGACCAACGCACGTGACCGTCAATCAGTCTTCCCGATCTTCCTGGACCGAGTAGCGCTCCTCGGTCCAGGGGTCGGCATGGTTGTGGTAGCCGCGCACTTCCCAAAATCCGCGCCGGTCTATATCGGCGAGCTCGATGGCCCGCACCCACTTGGCGCTCTTCCATGCGTATAGTTTGGGCACGATCAGGCGCAGTGGAAATCCATGATCGGGATCGAGATCGCGCCCGTCATGGCGATGCGCCAGTATCACGTCGGCGTCCAGAAATTCGTCGAGCGGCAGATTCGTCGTGTAATCGCCGTCGCAATGGATGATCACGTGGCGCGCCTCCGGGCTGAGCTTGACCAACTTCATCAGGTCGGCGGCGCGCACGCCTTCCCACGCGTTATCGAGCCGCGACCACGTCGTTACGCAATGAAAGTCGGCCACCTCGCGCGATTGCGGCAGTGCGCGGAATTGTTCGTAGGAAAATCGCAGCGGCTTCTCGACCAACCCAACAACTTTGAAATTCCAGGTCTTCGGATCGAACCGCGGCGTCTCGCCGTAAGTGAGCACCGGAAATTTATTTGTCAGGACCTGCCCCGGCGGAACCCGAGGATTAACGTCCTGCGAAGTCTGCTGCTTTGCCATATGCGTGAGTAATATCCGACCGATCGATCTAGCGAAAGAGACAGTGCTACGCGATTTCTTTCAGTGCCTCGATAACTCCCTCGGTATGCCCGTTGACCTTCACCTTGGGAAACACCCGCCGCACGATGCCCGCCTGGTCGATGATGAACGTCGTGCGCTCGATCCCCATGAATTCGCGCCCATAGAGCGACTTCATCTGATATACGCCGTACAGCTTGCAGACCTTGTTGCCGGGATCGGCGAGCAACGGGAAGTTGAGCTCGTGCTTCGCGATGAACTTGCCGTGCGAGTCGGTCGAGTCGGCGCTGATGCCGACGACTTTCGCGCCGAGCTTCTTGAGTGGCGCGATGTTGTCGCGGAAGCTGCACGCCTCGATCGTGCACCCGGGCGTCATATCCTTGGGATAAAAATAGAGCACGAGGCTGTTCGAGCCGATCAGATCTTTAAGCGCGATCCTTTTGCCGTCGGCGTCGAACAGCTCGAAGGCGGGCGCTTTCTTTCCTTCGAGCGCGGCGCTGGCGCTCTTCGACGTTGCGCTGGTGGATTTCTTTGGAGCTTTGGCGGCAGGTTTTTTGGATGTCGGCATGCGATTGATTTAGCCGCGCCCGATGCCTGACGCAACTTGGACGTTGTGATGCCAGTTGGGAGCCGATTTCGCGAATCGCTAAACCCCCACTGCCAGAAGGGTTTTCTCTTCCCTAGTTGACGACGTGCTCGTCACCACCTAGACTTGGCGGGCTGACAGTCCTCATTGATCGCGCGCACCTCGTCCCTATGGCCGTTTATACTGAACTAAGCAAACCGTTCCTCAAAGAGCTCGCCGACGACTACGGTCTGGGCCGCGTGACCAGCGCGACCGGCATCCCTGAAGGTTCGGTCAACACGAACTACGTGCTCGAGGCGGCCAAGGGCAAATTTCTGCTCCGGATCGACGAGGTCAAGAGCGAGAACGAGCTGAAGCGCGAGATCGATCTGCTGTCGTTCCTGCGCAAACACGCGTTCCCATGCCCCCATCCGATGCAGGATCGGACGGGCCGCTTCTATCGCAACTTCAACAATCGCTGCGTGTCGCTGTTCAAGTACCAGGAAGGCAAGGTGCTGGTGCCCGCGCGCCTCAAGCCGAGTCAGCTCGAGACCATCGGCCACGCGCTCGGCGACCTGCACGTGATCGGCAAGGCTTACAAGAAAGGAATCGACAACCGCTTCAGCTTCGAGCGAATCGCCGACCTCTACCTGAGCGTGCGCAACCGGCTGCCGAACTATTTTCGCAAGATTTGCCGCACGCTCGACGACGAGGTCGAGTATCTGACGCGCTATCTCGAAGGCAAGCTGCCCAAGGGCGTGATTCACGGCGACATCTTCTCCGACAATCTGCTGTTCCGCGGCGAGAAGCTGACGGCGATGCTCGACTTCGACGCCGCCTGCCGCGGCAAGTTTATCTTCGACATCGCGACCGCGGTCAACGCGCTGTGCTTTGTCGACGGCGCTTACTCGCTCGACCGCTTCCGCTACCTGCTGTCGGGCTACGAGTCGGTGCGCACGCTGTCGTTGGCCGAGTGGGACGCGTTTCCCAATGAGCTGCGGTTTTCGTCGCTGCGCTTCACCGTAACGCGGCTGCATGACTTTTTCCTGTCGCCGATCGACGGCAAGAATCGCGTCGACAAGGACTTCCGCGAGTTCTTCGATCGCCTGCGCGTGCTGCGGCGCGAGCGCGAAGGCGGCATGGAACCGCTGCTGATGGCGATGGCGACCGGCTACGACTACCGCAAATACCAGAAGGTCAAAGCGACCGAGCGCCGCCAGGCCTGAATCCAGCCTCATCCACTAGTCCGCGGAGAAATCCGTTGCCGCCAATCCTCGACAGCCTCAATGCCTCGACGCCCGCGCTGTGGCTCGAAGTGTCTCCCCCGCGCGGAATTAATCCTGCGCCTCTGCTGCGCCATCTCGGCGAGCTGGCGGGGCACGTCGATGCGATCAATCTGACCGACAATGCGCTCGGCAAGGTCAAGATGTCGGGGCTGGTGTTCGGCGCGGCAATCAAGGAGCGGCTGAACATTCCCGTGGTGCTGAACGTCTCGTGCCGCGACCGCAACCGCTTCGCGCTGAAATCCGATCTGCTGGGCGCGGCCGCGATTGGAATCGACGCGATAGTCGCGCTCAATGGCGACAAGATTCCGCCCGGCGCCGACGGCAACGCGATCGTCTCGCACGATATCGACGCCTACGCCTTGCTGGCCATGGTCGCCGCCCTGAATCGCGGCGATACCGGCGAAGGCAAGTCGCTCCTCAAGGCGATCCCGTCGCTCGTCGCAGGCTCGGTCGCGAATCCGAATCGAAAAAATATCGAGCGTGAGTTCGAACTGCTCGAGCGCAAGGCGGCCGCGGGCGCGCGCTTCGTCATCACGCAGCCGGTGTTCGACGCCGAGACCGGGCGGCGTTTCGCCGCAAAAGCGAACAGCCTTGGAATCAAGACGATGCTCGGAATCCTGCCGGTCAAGCGCGAGGCAATGGCGGCCTACCTGATCGACCGCGTGAAAGACTTGAGCGGCGCGCGCAGCCATCTGGACAGATACGCCGGGATGAGCGAAGAAGAAGTGCGCGCCATGTCGATTCGCGAGAACCTGGCGCTGATGAAGTCGTTGGCTCGCGACGCCGCGGGGTTCATCATCATGAGCGGCGGCGGCCCCTCACTCGCTATCGAGCTGGCGCTCCAGTTCAGCCACTGGCGCAAGGAGATCAGCAAATGAACCGAACGCTTGCAAATGGTTCGCGGGCCAAGGTAGCGGCGGAAAAAAACGGTACTGCCACTGACAGCGGTGCCAAGCTCGAAGATGCGGTCCGGATCATCCTGCGTCAGATCGGCGAAGACCCGAATCGCGAGGGGCTCGAACGCACTCCCGCCCGCGTTGCCAAGGCGTACGAGTTCCTGACCAGCGGCTATGCGCAGGATCCCAAGGAAGCGATCAACGGCGCGCTGTTCAGCGAAGAAGACTACCAGGAAATGATCCTGTGCAAGGATTTGGATTTCTATTCCCTGTGCGAGCATCACATGCTCCCCTTCATGGGCAAGGCGCATGTCGCGTATCTGCCCAATCGGAAGATCGTCGGGCTCTCGAAGCTGGCGCGACTGGTGGAAATATACGCGCGGCGGCTGCAGGTGCAGGAGCGGCTGACGACGCAGATCGCGCAGACTCTCATGTCGGAGATCGACCCGCTCGGCGTCGCAGTCGTGCTCGAGGCCGAGCATCTATGCATGCGGATGCGCGGAGTCGAGAAGCAGAATTCCTACGTCACGACGTCGGCGATGTTGGGCGTATTCCGCACCAATCACGAAACGCGCCACGAATTCATGCAACTGCTCCGCAACGGCCAGCCATGACGGAATCGGTGGAAGGGTAAATCGCTTAATTGATCTGAAACCCACCGTGGGTTTCAGACTTCCTTGGGCAGGGGTGACCCCTGCACCCAGTATCAGGAGCTGAGGGAGGTTCCGCAAAAAGTTTCTCATGCCTGCTGATGATGCATCGCTGGAGGCGCTGGGGCGGTATGCCCTTCGGTACGTTAAGCCGGGACAGACCTTGGGTCTCGGCACCGGGCATGCGGCCAGTGCCTTCATCCGGGCTCTGGGAGCCAGTGGAATCAGCGTGCGCGGAGTGCCCACTTCCAAGGTGTCGGACGAGTTGGCGCGATCGGTAGGGATTCCGATCGTCACGTTAGCCGAGGCGGGGAAAATCGACGTCGATATCGACGGCGCCGATGCGGTCGATCCGCGGTTCAATATGATCAAAGGCTACGGCGGCGCGCTGGTGCGTGAGAAGATCGTGGCTGCCTCGTCGCGGCGGTTTGTCGTGCTGGTGGGTTACGAGAAGATAGTCAAGTGGCTGGGCGAGCGCGGGCCGCTGCCGGTCGAAGTGATTCCGTTCGGACTGTCTCTTGTGACGGCGAAGATCAAGGCGATGGGGATGAAGCCGCAGGTTCGCGAAAAAGACGGTCAGCAGTACATCACGGACAACGGTAACCTGATTCTCGACTGCGCGGTGAAGAAGATTACGAATCCTGCGCGGCTGGACCGCGAGCTGCTCGCGATTCCGGGCGTGGTCGGCACCGGCTTGTTCGTCGCGTTGGCGAGCGTGGTGCTGGTGGCGGAAGAGTCGGGCAAGATTCGCACGCTCAAGCGCTAGCGCGACAGCGCAAGGCTGTCTTTCAAATTGAGTTCGCAGATTACAGATTCCGCTACGGAGCAGGCGCGTTCTGATCTGGAGAAAATTTATCGGGCTGCCGTGGCCGCTGTAGATCCTGCAACGCTTGTCGGCAAGGCGCTCGAGGGTGCGTGTCTCGGCGCGGAACGAGTGCCCGATTTGATTGCCGGCGCACCGCGAATCCTGCTGCTCGCGGTGGGAAAGGCGGCCGCCGGAATGACGATTGAGATTAAGCGGCGCGTTGGGGACAGGCTCGTCGATGGAATCGCCGTCGTCCCGCGACACTCCGCCGCGACAGCGGAGCCAGTACTCAACAAGAAGATCCGGGTCGTCGCGTCGAGTCATCCTGTGCCTGACGAGTCGTCGGAGCGGGCTGCCCTGTTGGCGTGCGAGATGCTGCATGGGGCGACGGCCGACGACCTGGTGATCGTCGCGCTTAGCGGAGGCGCGTCTGCTATGTTGACGAGGCCGGCCGAGGGGCTCACGCTCGCCGACAAAATCGCGGTCAACGAAGCCCTGCTGAAAGCCGGCGCGTCGATTCGCGAGCTGAATACCGTGCGCAAGCATCTGTCGGCCGTGAAAGGCGGTCGCCTGCTTCGCCATTGCGGCGGAGCGCGCGTGCTCGGGCTGATCCTGTCCGATGTGCCTGGCAACGATTTGGCCACGATCGGATCTGGCCTTACCGCCGGCGACTGGAGCAACTTCGGCGACGCCGTCTCGGTGATGAAGCGGCGCAGCGTGTGGGGGCGTGCGCCGGAAGCCGTGCGCTCGTACCTCGAGCGAGCGGTGGCGGGCGAAGCCGGCGCGACGGTGAAGCCCGGCGATCCGATTCTCGAGCGCGTGACCAACGTGATAATCGGCGACAACGGTCTGGCTCTGGAAGCAGCCGAGCAGGCCGCGGCAGAACTTGGCTATCACGCACAGCGATCGAAGGGACTGCAGGGCGAGGCCAACGACGCCGGCCGCGCGCTTGCGCAAAAGTTATGCGCGGCCACCGACGAGCGCGTGTGCGTGGTGGCGGGCGGCGAGCCTGTTGTGACGGTGCGCGGAGGCGGCAAGGGCGGGCGCGCGCAACAATGTGCGCTGGCAATGGGAATCGAGCTATCGCAGACAGGGCGCGGACGCCGAATCGCGGCGCTGGTTGCGGGCACCGACGGAATCGACGGACCAACCGACGCCGCGGGCGCATTTGCGTCGCCCGACACGGTCGCCGATGGAGAGCGCGCGAAGGTCGGCGCCGCGACCGCATTGACGCGCAACGACGCGTACAACTTTTTCAAAGCGTCGGGCGGATTGTTCACGACGGGGCCGAGCGGGACCAACGTCAGCGACGTTTTCGTCGGGCTGGTAAATTACTGATCGTGAATGCAGAGGCAGAATCTTGAATCGCACGCTCCGCCTGCTGTATTAGGACCCTCACCTTCATCCTCTCCTTTCCAAAGAAAGATGCCGAAAACAAAAAAACAATCGATGCCTTCGCGCAAGGCTGTTGCAAAGAAAACTTCGGGCAATCGCGCGGTCACGCTGATTTCCGGCGACGGCGTCGGGCCGGAAGTCGTCAGCGCGGCGCTGGCGGTGATCGGGGCGACCGGAGTCGTAATCGATTGGGATCGGCAAGCGGCGGGGATGAACGCGTTTCGGCGCTTCGGAACTCCCGTGCCCGAGGCGCTTATCCAATCGCTGGAGCGCACTCGTGTCGCGCTCAAGGGCCCGCTCGAAACGCGCGTGGCGGAAGGATGGCGCTCGATCAACGTGCATCTGCGGCGCACCTTCGATCTGTACGCCAACGTGCGGCCCACGATGAACTTCGCCGGAGTGCATACTCCCTTCAACAAGGTCGATTTGATCGTCGTGCGCGAGAACACCGAGGACCTCTACTCTGGAATCGAACACGAGATCGCGCCCGGCGTGGTCGAGAGTATCAAGGTGATCACGGCGCGTGCGTCCCGGCGAATCGCGAAGTTCGCGTTCGAGTACGCGCGGACGCATCGGCGAAAATCGGTCACTGCGATTCACAAAGCCAACATCATGAAGCTGTCGGACGGCCTCTTTCTGAAATGCGCGCGCGCCGTATCTGCCGGCTACAAGGAGATTCTGTACCAGGAGCAAATTGTCGATGCGGCCTGCATGCGGCTGGTGACGCATCCCGAATCGTTCGACGTGCTGCTGCTGGAAAACCTCTACGGCGATATCGTGTCGGATTTGTGCGCCGGCCTGGTCGGGGGACTGGGTCTGGTGCCGGGCGCTAACTACGGCGACAAGGGGGCGATTTTCGAAGCGGTCCACGGCACGGCGCCGGACATCGCCGGCAAGGGCGTCGCGAATCCGATCGCGATGATCCTGTCTAGCGCGATGATGCTCGACTATCTCGACCATCGTGCAGCCGGCGACAAGATCCGCGCAGCGACAGCGTCAGTGCTGCGCGCGGGCAAAGTCCTGACGCGAGATGTCGGCGGAAAGTCGTCGACGCAGGAAGTGACGGCCGCGATCATCCGTGCGATGGCGCGCGGGTGAGAGGGTGCGCCGCGCGTTAGCGCATCGGAAGCAGGTCGCGCAGAGTGACGATTGCGTTGTCCAGGATGATCGACGTGTCCCAGTTCTCAGAATCGACTTGATGAAGCATCTCCCGGCAGCGCCCGCATGGAGGTATGACTGCGCCTTTGTAGTTGACGGCGATCACGGCGACGATTCGAGTCTGCCGATGCTTCAGCATCTCAGCGATTGCCGCGTGCTCTGCGCAGAATCCAAGGCTGCAAGCGCTGTCGATGCAGATGCCGGTAAATATCTCGCCTGAAGCGGCGAGCAGAGCTGCTGCGACTCCGCCGGCGAAGCAGTCCTTGGAGCACTGGAATTTGCCGACGACTTTGAACGCTTCAGCCTTGAGCACATCGGGGTCGAACTGCATGGATAGGTTGTCCTGATCGTTACGATCGCCGCGCGCGGTGAGCGGTTGATTGTAGATTCAGACTGAATTTCGCGCCGGCGCTTACGACGCGGCTGCCCGTTGGGTGCCGAGCAGATTGTCGCGCAGGAAGGCGCGCAGTTCAGGTTCGACCTGCTTGCCGAGGTCGTGCGACGCTTGCGGGAAATAATGCGTCTCGACCTTTGCGCCGCGCTCACGCAACGCGTCGGCAAGCTTCACCGCCTGTCCCACCGGCATCCGATTGTCCTGCTGACCGTGCATGATCAACACGCTGCATTCGAGGCGCGGCGGCAGATGCGCGATCACGCTGCGCTCCTTCAGGATGCGTTTGCTCGGCCATACTTCGCGCAGAATCGAGAGCTTGGTGCGCAGCGGCGCTTCCTGAAACAGCGAGAGCGGATCGTAGCATCCCGATTCGAGGATGAGCGCGCGCGGGCGAGAGTCGTAGTCCATCAGCAGGCCGGCCGCGACCGCGCCATGTCCGAGTCCCCAGACTGCAAGCCGCGACGCGTCGACGTCGGTGCGTCCCGCAAGCAGGTCGAGCGCCTTGCGCGACGCCATCACCGACGGCTGCCCGACGAAGCGGCTCGGTCCCGACGAATTGCCGTAGCCGGGGATGCTTACGCACGCGACCTGGATGCCCATCGCGGCGATTCCCTGGCTCATCTTCACGCACTGGTCGACGTTGCCCTCGCCGCCATTGAGCACGAGCAGCCCGGGCCGCCGTCCCTGCTCAGCGCTGCGCGTCAGGTAGCCCTCGATGTGATAATTCTTGGGACCCATCGCGACGTCGAAGTTGAACTGGTCGACGTTCGTATAGTTCGACGCAATCGATTTGCCGGGAATGTGACAGGCAATCGAGCTCACGGCGAGCGCGATCGCCACGATCGAAATTTTCACCAATCGGCGCACGTTGAAGGGGGACATTTTAGGTAGTGGGCGAGATGAAAGCATCGCCAAATCGTGTGACATCGATCCGGTAATCTACACGCCTTGTCTCTAATTGAAAACAGTCTGGCGTTTCGAGACAAGCTGGGCGGCGGAGCTCCACATTGAATCATGCCGGAGATTCGCCGATACTGCTTGATCCGCAAGCGTAATTTTCGCGGTATCATATTCGGTGACGGCAATGGCAACGCAGGCAGAAAAACCGGCATCCGCATCGGCGGTGATTGATTTCGACAAAAGCGGCGGCGTCGTCGCCGCGATCGCCGTCGATCATTTGAGCAATCGCGTGCTGATGGTCGCCTGGATGAATCGCGAGGCCTTCGACGAGACGGTCGCGACCGGGCGTGCGTGCTACTTCTCGCGCTCGCGCAACAAGCTGTGGCGCAAGGGTGAAGAGTCGGGGAATTTTCAAGTCGTGCACGAGATTCGCACCGACTGCGACGCCGACGCCGTCGTGCTCGTGGTCGAGCAGCGCGGTGACGCGGCCGCATGCCATGAAGGCTACGAGTCGTGCTTTTTCCGCAAGCTCGAAGGCGGCCAGTGGAAGATCGTCGACCAGCGCCGCGTCGATCCGGCCAAATACGGTCCCGGCTACGGGCATCCGGCGAAGAAGTCGGCCGGTTGATTCGCGACTAAGAGATCAAAATGGCTGATCAAATTCTAAAGTTCGGCATCCCCAAGGGCAGCCTCGAAGAGCAGACGCTCGAGCTGATGCGCAAGTCCGGCTGGCGAATCACGGTCGGCTCGCGCTCGTATATCCCGACCACCGACGACCCGACCCTGAGCTGCCGCATCCTGCGCCCCCAGGAGATGCCGCGGTATATCGCCGACGGCTCGCTCGACGCCGGCATCACGGGCAGCGACTGGATTGTCGAGAACAACGTGACTCTCCACCAGGTCGAGAGCTTCATCTACGCCAAGGCGACGCTGACGCCCTCGCGATGGGTGCTATGCGTGCGCAACGACTCGCCGGTCAAACGACTCGAGGACCTCGAGGGCAAGCGCATCGCGACCGAATTGGTCCAGTTCGTCACGCGAATTCTGGCTGAGCGTAAAGTTAAAGCGGAAGTTGAATTTTCGTGGGGCGCCACCGAGGCCAAAGTCGCCGAGGGAATCATCGACGCCGCCATCGACGTGACCGAGACCGGCTCCTCGCTGCGCGCCAACGGCTTGCGCATAGTCGAGGAGCTGCTGATATCGAATCCCGTACTGGTCGCCAATCCGGCGGCGTGGGCTGACCCGTGGAAGCAGGCGAAGATTCGCCAGCTCGGCGTGCTGATTCGCGGCGCGTTGGACGCGGAGAATCGCGTCGGCATCAAGATGAACGTCGCCAAAGAGAATCTCGAGAAAGTGATCGCGCTGCTGCCGTCGATCACCGCGCCGACTATCTCGCACCTCTACCCGTCGAAGGCGCTGAAAGGCGTCGAATGGCTGGCCGTCGAGACTGTTATCGCCGAAGCTACCGTACGCGAGCTGTTCCCCAAGCTGCTCGAGGCGGGCGCCGTCGGCATCGTCGAGTTCCCGCTGAACAAGATCATCGGCTGACGAAGAAGCGGCTGGCGATGACGAGTAAGCGTAACCGTGCTGTCGCCGCGGCGATGGGCGCTGCTGCAGCGCTCGGCCTACCAGTCGATGATGCGATCGTGCTTCAGGAGTCGAACAAGCTCGCTATACGCCTGCTGCCATGCGACGTTCTTGCTCGGGTCGCGGAGGAGCGCATCAAGCGCCAGGCGGAGTTCGAAGTCGAGCTTGCTTTACGGCTCGCGGAAACCAGGAGCCCCGTGGCAGCGCTTGAGCCCCGGGTCGCGCCCGGCGTCTACGTGCGTGACGGCTTTGTGATCACGCTGTGGACCTACTACGAACCTGTGCCGTCCCGAGAGTTCGCGCCAGCCGACTACGCGCACGCGCTCGAACGGCTGCATGACTGCATGCGGCAGATCGACTTCCCTACACCGCACTTTACGGATCGAATCACCGACGCCCAACGGCTTATCGGAAGCCGCGACCAGACTCCAGAGCTCGTTGACACCGACCGTGAGCTTCTCAGCAATTCGTTACAAAGTCTGCGGCAGGCGATCAGCGCTCGCGGGCGACCCGAACAACTTCTGCACGGCGAGCCACACCCGGGCAACGTGCTCAGAACGAAGAAGGGCCTGGTGTTCATAGACCTCGAGACCTGTTGCCGCGGGCCCGTCGAGTTCGATCTCTCCTACGTGCCCGAAGAAGTGAGCGCGGTCTACCGGAGCACCGATCAACAGCTGCTTCGCGAATGCCGGGTCCTGATGCTTGCGATGGTCGCGGCATGGCGCTGGGATCGAAACGACCAACTCCCCAACGGGCGACAAGCAGCGCGAGAATTCATCAGCGAGCTCCGGTCGGCACTGTCGGGCGCACCCTTCTCGACGCTCTTGCCGCGCTGGACTGACAGCTGAATCGTTGGTGGACGATCAGCTCGAAACTTCAAATTAGAATACTACCGCTCATATGAGGCCTCTGGCCCCTTGCCTCTCGTTGTGGCACAACAAAAGTACTCATCACGGAGGTCGGCATCATGGGTTTAGCCAATGGCGTGCATCACCTCGCTATCTGCACCAAGGACATCAAGCAGCAGATCGACTACTTCTCAAATGTCGTCGGCGCGGAACTGGTCGCGCTCTACTGGATGCACGGCGTCGACAACACCTTCCACGGCTTCATGAAGTTGAGCGACAGCTCGTCCATTGCCTTCGTGCAGCATCCAGACGTCGCCAAGATTCAGCCCATCAAGGGCGTCTCGCACGCCGGACACACGACGCAGAATGTCGCGCCCGGCGCGATGCAACATCTGGCGCTCAATGTCGACACTTACGCCGATCTGCTCGCGATTCGCGATCGCGTTCGCTCGCAAGGGCACTGGGTGATGGGGCCGCTCGATCACGGTTTCTGCAAATCTATCTACTTGGCCGCGCCCGAGGGCATCATGCTGGAGTTCTCGACCTCGGAAGGCGGGTCAATCGATGCGGAGGCGTGGATCGATCCCGAGGTGATGGCGCTGGCGGGAATCAGTGCGGACGAAGTCGAGAAGTACAAGCATCCCGCACCGTTCGCGTCGCAAGGCGGCAAGGTCGCGCAGCCCAAGCCCGATCCGTCGAAGCCGCTGATGGACTATCCGCCCGATGATCGCATCTGGACGATGAGCGACGAGGAAACAACTCGCCGCATGAGCGAGACGACGCCGCCGGTGCAGAAAAAGCCGAAAGCCGCTTAGCTCTTAATTAGCTGGGCCGAAGATGATCTGATTGTCGCCGGCTTCGGGTATCGTCACTACGACCTTGGGAACTGGCGCGCCGCTCGCCGTCAACTGTTTGGGCGTGAGCTTCGAGATCGTATCGCCGACGAAGGTCGCAACCAGCAGATCGCCACTGCTGTCGAATGCCACTCCGCTTGGCTCATCATCACTGAAGCTGGCGCTGTTCAACGTCACGGTGGGCGTGGGGCTGCCGGAGCTTGCCAGTTGACTCTTCGCAAACTTCACGACCGTGTCCGAGCAGGCGCCGGCGACCCACAGATCGCCTGCCTTATCGAACTCCATATCTTCCGGGCAGAGATTGGTGGTCAGCACGATCGTGGCCGACTTGCTGCCGCCGCTGGTCAACTGGCTGGCCGTGAATTCGGCTATCGTATCTTCGCCCGAGCCACTCACCCACGCATTCCCATCTTTGTCGAACGTCACAAACTCCGCATTAAACAAATCAGGGGAAGTGATGATGATGTTGGGGGTCACATCGTCTGCGCTGCCCGCAGCGAGCTGCGCTTTTGAAATTTCATCGAGCGAGCCGTTCTGGGTGTCCGCTATCCACAAATTACCCTGTGAGTCGAAGTGGCAGCCAAAGAGATCTCTCACCACCGTTGTATCAGTTGAGATCACGACTGCGGGCGTTGGGTTTGGGGTGTGCTTCAGGTCCTTGAGTTGTGCAGCAGTGAATTGTACCACCTCGGAGTGATCGGGATGAACGGTAGCCCAGAGGTTCTTCGATTTATCAAACGCAAGACCTTGCGCAGAGCCGGTTGTGTTTAGTTCAATCGGCGTCGGCATCCCGCTCTTCTTCAGTTGTTTTGAACTGTACGACTCTATGACGCCATTCTGGTTTGCCACCCACAAGTTCTTGCTAGCGCACCATGCGGACGGCGGCGAGCCGCAGGTCAGCATCAGGAGCGCAATGGCGGCAGCTGGAAAACGAACTCGTCCGAGGTTGCGAATGTTTTGCACGTGAACTCCTTGCTTGCAGTTCGGTAACCGCTATCTTGCGGATGCCGTGCGGGCGATACAAG
>Ga0210393_10001348_pt1 | contig 20671 bp, 12 predicted proteins | sample IncBWC27OmetaG_FD_160068 | JGI IMG/M metagenome (GOLD analysis project Ga0210393, IMG submission 160068) | Forest soil microbial communities from Barre Woods Harvard Forest LTER site, Petersham, Massachusetts, United States - Inc-BW-C-27-O ... | reverse complement strand
CTATTTTTACTCCGACAAGATTGCGCTCGCCATGTACCGGGCGCAACCGGTGACGCGCGAGCAGTTGCCGCGGGCCTATGCTGCGGTGGAGCGGCTGACCCAGAAGATTGGGATCCCCATGCCGAAGATTTACGTGATCCCGACCGAGTCACCCAATGCGTTCGCCACGGGCCGCAACCCGAAGCACGCGTCGGTGGCCGTTACGCATGGCATTTTGGGGCTGCTGAACGACGAGGAGTTGGAAGGCGTGCTGGCTCACGAATTGGGACACGTGAGTAATCGCGACATCCTTATCAGTTCGGTGGCGGCAACGATTGCCGGCGCAATTACCATGCTGGCCAGCATGGGGCGCTTTGCCATGATCTTTGGCGGGATGGGAGGCGGCGACCGCGACCGGCGCGGTGGCGGGCTTTCGGCGCTGGTCATGCTGATCGTCGCTCCGATTGCCGCAGGCCTGATCAAAATGGCGGTATCGCGCTCGCGGGAATATCAGGCGGACTCCACCGGCGCGCATTTCACCGGAAACCCCTATGCGCTGGCGAGCGCTTTGCAGAAACTGGACGCTTATTCGCGGCGCGTGCCCATGGCGGCCAGTCCATCGACCGCGCACTTATTTATTATCCAGCCCCTGCTGGGAATGAATTTTGGAAGCTTGTTTTCAACCCATCCCCCCATTGCCAAGCGGATTGAGCGTCTGACCGGTCGCCCAGCGGAGTTTATGCAGTGAGCAGCTCTCAGCCGTCAGCTTTTGGCTTCAGGCCTCTGGCTTCTGGCTCCTAAATCCTGTCACAGCCTCCGCTATCCGACAGCGTGTCATCCCCCGCCAAGCGAGGGAACTTGGTCTTCCTCCTGGCTCGAACTTATCGCAAGAATGCTTCGTGCTCGCGTTCTGAAGGGTGGCAGTAAACCCAAAGTGCCTCGCTTCGCTCGGGACGACGCGCTTTATGAAGTTCTGAGATTAGCTGACGGCTGGGGCTATGACATCGGTAACTCCGCCGCTTGCATGTCTGATAGTAAAATCCATCCAATGTCGCCTGAAACTGCCATAGCCGTGTCCTACAAAGCCGCCGAGTTGGAAAAAGCCCTTCGCCGCGTGATTCGCGGGAATGATGAAGTGGTACGGCTCGCCCTGGTCAGCATCTTCGCCCGCGGACATCTTTTGATTGAAGGCGTCCCCGGAGTGGGCAAAACCACGCTCGGGCAGGCCTTGGCTCGCGCTATCGATTGCACATTTCAACGAGTGCAATTCACTAGCGATATGCTTCCGTCCGACGTGCTCGGAATCTCGGTGTATTCAGCGATGGAACAGGTTTTCGAGTTCAAGCGCGGCCCAGTCTTCGCCAATGTGCTGCTGGCGGACGAAATCAATCGTACTACGCCGAAGACGCAATCCGCCCTGCTGGAAGCGATGAATGAGGGCCAAGTAACGGTCGACGCGCATTCCTACGAATTGCCGCAGCCCTTCCTGGTGATTGCCACCCAGAACCCGGTGGAACATCACGGAACGTATCCCCTCCCAGAGTCGCAACTTGATCGATTTTTGATGCGAGTGAGGATGGGGTATCCCGATGCCACGGCGGAGCGCGTGATTCTGCGATCGGAGGCGGGAGCAGCTCACTTGCAGGAGTTGCAGCCCGTGCTTACGGCCGCGGACGTGCTGGAGATGCAGGAAGCCGTCAAGCGTATTCGCGTGGATGAATCTTTGGTAACGTACGCGCTCGAGATTGTGAAGCGGACACGAGGGTCGGAATATCTATCGCTGGGAGTTTCACCGCGCGGCGCGCAGGCGCTCTATCGCGCAGCCCAGGCCATGGCCTTCCTCGATGGCCGCGGTTTCTGCACCCCGGAGGATTTCAAACCGCTGGCCGTTCCCGTCTTCGCCCATCGCGTGGTGGTCAACGGGCAGTATGCCTCGACGATGAAAAAGTCTGAGCAGGCTGACCAGGTGCTGCGCGAGATCGTTGAGAATGTGGCCGTGCCGGTATAGGAACTACGGAAACGCCAAACTCGGCTCGCCTATGGCACAACTTCAGTCGTGCCGTAAATCCTCCTAAGATCCAGCGGGCTTTGGCGCCGGAGGCACTCTTTCAGTGCGGTGATCCTGTAGAAACCTCTCAGTTTTTCGAACTCCAGGCTTTTGACGTGACTATATAATTCTCCGCTATGTCCTTCCTTCGTTTTCTCATGCTGCTATCGCTCGTCTGCTGGATTGGTGGACTAATCTTCTTTGCTTTCGTGCTGGCACCGACGGCATTTTCTGTTTTGCCTACAACTCATCTCGCTGGCAATGTTGTCGGACGCGCGCTAGGAAAGCTACATTGGATCGCCATTTTTTCTGGAATTGTTTTTCTGGGCAGTTCCCTGCTCTACAACCGCCTTACTGACGGAACACCGCATGTGTTTGCGACCCGGCACGTGCTCCTCTGCCTGATGCTTGTGCTCACTCTGATTTCGCAGTTTGGAATAATTCCGCGCATGGACGTCTTGCGGGCATCGCTGGGCGAAGTGAAATCAGTACCGATTGACAATCCCGAGCGCGTGCAGTTCGATGCGCTGCATGTATGGTCAACGCGTGTGGAAGGAGCAGTTCTGTTGTTCGGGTTGGTGGTTGTGTATTTGACTGCTCGCGCCTTATAGCCGCTGGCTCGAGCGAAGACTTTAGCATGGCGATTGGGCAATATCCTCTTCATCATTTATCCTGAAATGTTGGCCGACCGTCATTGAGCCCACCGTGGGTGGTCGCTCTAAGCTCGCGTCGGCGTGGCAATCCACAAGAAATCTGGGAGCTAGCAGCTAGAAGCCTTCACTTATGAAAACTGGAATCATCGGCCTGCCTCAGGTGGGCAAGACATCCTTGTTTCGCATTCTGACTAAAGCGCATCTTTCCGATCAGTCTCGTGCCAATCCGCGGGAGGCCCATATTGGCGTAGCCAAAGTACCGGACGATCGGCTCGACCGCCTGGCCGCGCTTTACAATCCGAAGAAATTGACGCACACATCGGTTGAGTACGTTGACGTTGGAGCCATCGGCCAGGAAGCGTTGAAAGACAGCGCTTACGCCGCTCATCTGCGCAACGTGGATGCTCTGGCGCACGTGGTGCGCGTGTTTGACGATCCGTCGGTGCCGCATGCGGGGGAGATTGATCCGCTAAAAGACATCAAAAATGTGGAATTCGATCTCCTGGTCAGCGATCTTGGACAGATTGAGAAGCGCCTGGAGCGTCTGGAAAAAGATCTGAAGAAGATGAAGACGCCAGAACTCGAGAGAGAATTCGAGTTGCTGAAGCGCGCCAAGGCTCAGGTGGAATCCGACAAGCCGTTGCGCGAAATGGAGATGACTGCCGAAGACAAGAAGCGAATCAAGGGATTCATGTTCCTCAGCGAGAAGCCGATTTTTTATGTGCTCAACATCGGAGAGTCGACCGAACTCGGCAAAGAACTGGAAGAAGCGGTGAACAAGTACGGCCTGACCGAAATCGCGTCTCGGCCGAATGCCGCGGCTACGGCAATTTGCGGCAAGGTGGAAGCGGAACTGGCGGAGATGAGCGACGCGGATGCGGCGGAATTCCTGTCCAGCTACGGATTGACGGAGAGCGGACTGGTGCGTCTGATTCGGACCACCTACAAATTGCTCGGCTTGATTTCATTCTTCACCGCGGGCGAAGATGAATGCCGCGCCTGGCAGGTTCCGGCCCATTCGCGCGCGCAGGAAGCGGCGGGAGCGATCCACTCCGATCTGGAAAAACATTTCATCCGCGCCGAAACCATCCGCTGGGATCAACTGCTCGAAGCCGGGTCGGAAGCGAACGCTCGCGCCAAGGGCACGTTGCGGCTGGAAGGAAAGGACTACATCGTGCAGGATGGGGACGTGATGCATATCCGGCACTCGGGCTAATTGCACAACTCGGCCACCAGGCACCACGGAGAAGGTCAAGGAATTGGGTTTCTCAGCGTCTCTGTGCCTCCGGGTTCATGTATGGGAACTGATATCATCCTCGCCAACCGCACATGAGCGCTATTGTCATCAGCATTCTGCTTGGCCTGACGGCGGCTGCCGCCAACGTTTTTGGCGGCGCGATTATTGTGCAGCGCAACTGGGAGCGCCGCTACTTGCGTTACTTCGTGGCGCTGGGCGCAGGCTTCATGCTGGCTACAGCTTTGATTGAGATGGTGCCGGAAAGTCTGGAACTGCGCGGCCGGAGCGCGGCGTTTTTAATTCTGCTCGGTTATTTGATCGTCCATTTCTTCGAGCATACCGTTACTCCCCACTTCCACTTTGGCGAAGAGACCCACAAAGACGAGTTCATGCATTCGCACAAGGGATACTCGGTGCTTCTGGGACTGATCATCCACACATTTTTCGACGGCATCGCGATAGCATCTGGATTTCTGGTCTCAACTGCTTTAGGTTGGATCATTTTTTTCGCCGTGTTCCTGCACAAGATTCCGGAAGGCTTTACGGTAAGTTCGGTGATGCTGGCTAGCGGCCGCAGTCGAGGAACGGCTTGGGGGGCATCGGTGATCCTCGGGGGAGCAACGCTTGCGGGCGTTCTCACCATGGCGCTGTTTCGCCATCACGTAGCCGCCGGCTTGCCGCTCTCGGCTGGTGTGACGATCTATGTGGCAGCTTCGGATTTGGTTCCGGAAGTAAACAGGGAACCGGCAATGAAAATGGCGCTGCTGGTCTTCGTGGGCGCAGGATTGTTTTTCCTGCTCGAAAGTTTGTTTCACCTGCATTAATGGGAGTTCGCAGATCAAGGCTTGTGAGACTGATCGAGCGGCAATTTAACTCTTCCTTTTGTGTTCCGGTAGTGGAAGGATGCGCAATCCCGGGATCTTTTCGCGGTCCTTCGCAATCGAGGTCACCAGAACCTCGTCTTTGGTGGTGGTGGCGGCCGCAAAACAATCGGTGTAAGGAAGGCCGTGACCGGCTTTGAGTTGAGCGGCTTTCGCCGTTACCTCTTCCCCGGCATCGAGCACCGCGAGCGGCGACCACTTTACGCCATTCAGCGATCCTGGCAGTTTCTGCGAAGCCCTCAACTTTGGCAATAGTGTAGTAGACCTCGCTCCAGTTGATCACCGACATAGGAAGCGGCCGCTCCGCATCGAACAGCTCGACCTCCTTTTCCAGGAAGGCGATGCGCGTGCCTTCATCAATCTCGAACCTGCGCCGCATTTCGACGGGGACTACAACTTGGCCTTTGGCTTTGACGGTTGCATACTCGATTGTCCTGGTAAAACCTCTACCACCTAGTTTTACCTTCCATCAATTAGTAATGCTTCTAACCCGAAGATGGATTTCCATCGGTATTGTCATTACGCTCTATTCCAGCTGGAAACAGTCCCCCGGGGCACAAAAAGAGCGCAGGAGACTCTCCCGCGCTCAGGCGAAGCGAACCTGCTTACGCCCCGGCTAAAACCGGTTCTACTCCATAGATTGAGTGCCACGAGGTTGCAGCTTTGAGTTTATCGTTGACGTTGTTGATGTTCTTTACGCCTTCGGTTTCGAGCCACTTGCGGAACGCCGCCGCACCCTGCTTGGCATAAATCGGAATACCCTCTTTCCACGTGGCGCGCCCGCAGAGGACACCGTTGAACTTCACTCCAGATTCGCCCGCGAGTTCAAGCGTTTCGCTGAACTCCGCGTTGCTTACTCCGGCGGATAGATAAATGAAAGGCTTGGTGGCTACGTTCGCAGCCTTGTGGAACAGGTCGATCGCTTCCTTCTTGCTATACGCTTTTTGTCCGCCGAACGACTTCGTGCCCTCGACGAACTTCATGTTCACCGGCACTTCCACCTTCAACACGTCCACGCCGTACCGGTCTTTGCTGAACTCTCGCATGCTTTGCGTAACAATCTCGGGTTTCTTCTTCGCGTACTCCAATCCTTTTTCGTCTGACCCTTCGTCGTAGCCGACAAACTCGAGAAAATATGGAATGTCATTGGCGCGGCATTCGTCGCCGATACGCTCCACCCATGCGTGTTTCTTGTCATTAACTTCTTTCGGATCGAATGGCGTGTAGTAGAGCAAAATCTTTACACAGTCCGCTCCAGCTTCTTTCAATCGCCGCGCCGACCAATGATCAAGCAGATCGCCCAGGCGTCCGGGACCGGTTTTATCGTAACCAGTTTTTTCATAGGCGAGCAGTAGACCGGCATTTTTGGCGCGATGCTTGGAAGCGGGCAGTCCCCACTCGGGATCCAGCAGGATGGCGCTGGCATGCGGCGTCAGCACTTCGGTGACCAGCGTTTTGAACTCCTCCATCATGGCGTCGCTGACTTCTCCGCCCTTTTCTTTGGAGAGCGATTTCTGCAGCGAGCCCCGCTGATCCATCGCAGCAGCCGCAATTACACCGTGATCGTTCGAGACCTTTCTGAGACCACCAAGTTTTCCAGGGGTAAGCTTCATAGATTCCTCCAGGCCAGCATCAAGAAGATGAATGCGTGAAACAGGTAATTGTAAACCACCTCAGAGGGAAAGAGACCGAAGTGTACAGCGGGAGTGAAAACAGCGAGCCTACGCCGCCCAGTTCTAAATGGCAGGAAGCACTGCTTCCTCTGGACGGAGCTTGCGGAATCGCCGCAAAACCTCCTCGGGTCTTTTCTGGCGGATGTAGATGCAGATGTTCGTGTCCAGCATATACCGGGGTTCCATCACGGCCCATTGCGCTTCTGCGTCCTGCCCTTCTCGCGCTCGGCCGCGGTAAGGTCAAAATCATCGGGTAAGTCCGCCAACGGACCGGACGCGCAAACCGTGGCAAGATGATCTCATCCCCGCGCCGAAAGATTTCCACCTCTGGTTTCGCTGTTCAACCTAAATTGCTTCGGCGGTCGCGCCGCCTGGCTGTTCCCCGATCTGAATACCCCCGCTGGGCGCTGTCCCTCGGCGTAAATCTCGATATATACCTGAATGTACAAGGCCGCACGAAATCGCAAAACGACCAGCGTCTCCGGGGCTGAGCGGACCGCTGCCCAGTCAGCGCCCTGCCGTGCCGAACACGCGCTAGTTCTGTTGTAAAGATCAGGGCTTCGTCAATCCACCGAGTGCCTGGCGGTGTATCCGTCGCGGGCAACAACTTCAATTTTCTGGTCTTTGCCTTTCTGGTCTTTCACTTTCAACTGGCCGCCATCGGGTGCTACGACCTGCACCTTCAGCTTACGGTAGGTGCCGTCCAACTTGTCGTTGGTGGGCCGATAAGTAATCGAATATTGATTGCGGATGTCAGTGGAGATATCGTGGAACAGCTCCGGCATTTCGCCTTCGAAACGCGGAAAGTAAGCGCGGCCGCCGGTCATGGCGGCGAAAGTGCGCATTTCGTTATCCGCCTGCAGGTAATCCATGTTGCTTACCGGGATACCCATCCCATGAGGCGCGGAGCGGCCGCGAGCCTCATACATTTCGCGGATGATCCATCCCACGCTGACCGGAAAGATTGTGACATCCTTCGTGTCTTTTATCTTCTTTGTGATCTTGTCCAGCGTCAGTTTGCTGAACGTATCCACGCCCGTGGTCACCAGAATGATGTACTTCTTCCCCTCCACGCGATCAAGACGATCTAGCGTGTCATACAAAGCGTCAAATAGATTGGTCTCGGAGAATCCCGGAATACGCAACTGGTTTAGCGCACCGTAAACCGCCTTCTTGTCCTGGGTGAAATCCACCAGCAGGTGCGGCTGCATGTCATAGTAGGAAACTGCAATCCAATCGTCCTTTTGGAGCGTGTTGGCGAAGGAATATGAAGCTTGCAACGCCTGGATCATAAACGCGTAGTTGGTGGACGCGAATTCCACCAGCAATACCGCAGTGATGGGAGCTTTTGACACGGTGAAGCTGCTGATGCTCTGTGGCGCGCCGTCTTCATACAAACGGAAATTATCCTGCTTCAGGTTAGGCACGAACTGCCCGCTTTTGGTAGTCACCAGCACGTCGACGTTGACCAGCGGGGCGTTCACCCGAATGGAATAGTCCGGCATGCCTTCCACTTTCTTAGGGGAAATCGGCTGCGGGGGCGGAGGCGCTTCCTCGGTTTTTCTCTTTGGAATGGAGTATGGACCGATGTCGCCGCCGGGACCACCGGCCTCGGCGGGAGCATCCTGCTTAGGCTTGCCGTTGTCGCTGCCTTGCGGCGCAGTCTGCGATTGGTCCTGGGCGGACGCGGGAATGACGCTGGAAAGCAACGACAGCGAGACGACCGTGGCCAGCATCCATGTGGCGAGATCTAGCCAACTGGAGCACCGGTTTCTAGTGAGAAAATTGGCCAACATTTGTAAACCCCGACGATGTAAATAGATTCTTGGGACGGAAAAGTCCCTGTGCTAGTATAGACGCAGGGATTCGCTATTGGGATGTTTTGCCCGGCTCTCGTATTTCCCCTGCCGGCAACGACTTACAATTTGGCGAAATCTAATCCAGTAGAGCGGGCCCCCGAAGTCCCGTCAGGCGTCGTAAATGAAAAAATTGGTTTCCGCATTCTCCGCCGTTTGCCTGTTTTTCTCCTTGATCGCGGTCGCGCAAAAACCTGATTCCGCGCAGACTCCGTCCACCATCCCGGTAAGCCAGATTCATGTTGGCATGCGTGGCATAGCCTATACCGTCTTTCAAGGCGTGAAGCCCGAGTCCATGGAAGTGGAAGTGCTCGGCGTGCTCCGCAACGTGAATGGCCCGAAGGGCGACGTGATCCTGGTACGTTTGCATGGACAAAAGGTGGAGTACACCGGCGTCGTGGCCGGCATGAGCGGCAGTCCGGTTTACATCGACGGGAAACTGGCCGGCGCGCTTGCTTTTCGCATTGGCGAATTCTCTAAGGAGCCGATTGCCGGCGTTACACCCATCGCCGACATGCTCGAGATCAATGCCCTCGACCGTTCCCCCGCGGAAGAGACCGCCGCGGTTAAGCCCGCGATCAGCGTGATTGCCGGAAAGACCGCCTCTCCCGGCGAAATTTCCACGATGCCGAACTCGGCGCAGGATCCGGCTGGAAGTTTCGCCAATTACCTGAAGCCTATCGAGACACCGCTGGTGTTCAACGGATTTTCCGAACAGGCAATTCATCTTTTTGCCGGGCAGCTTGGGTCTGCCGGAATTGTGCCGGTGATGGGCGCGGGTTCAGTGAGCGACGATAAGCAGCCAGAACCAGTGGAAGCTGGATCCGCGATTAGCGCAATTCTGGTGCGTGGCGATATGGATATCGAGGCCACCTGCACTGTGACCTACGTTGACCCCCAGCGGCTGCTGGCTTGCGGACATCCCCTGTTGCAGTTTGGTTCCGTCGACCTGCCCATGAATAAGGCCGAAGTGCTGGCCACTCTGCCTTCGCCGCTCAACGCCTTTAAGATTGTGAATACAACCGAGCCTGTGGGAACCTTCATCCAGGATCGCCACACCGGGATCATGGGCGTCTTCAACCGCCAGCCTGAAATGATTCCAGTCACGTTGAGCATCCATAGCAGCACAGGGATGAAGCAGTTCCATTACGAAGTGCTGAATAATCCCAAGCTGACCCCGGTGGCGTTGATGGTGACGGTATTTAACGCGCTACACGGTGTCAACGAGTTCGGCGAGGAGATTACATACCGTCTCTCGGGCAGCATCGGTGTGAAAGGATTTCCCGATGTCACGATGCGCAACATGTTCGCGCCTTCCGAGAATGCGCAGCCTGCGGCCATGCAAGCTGCAATTTCCCTGGGCGAGCGCTTCGGCCGCATCTATGACAATCCCTATAGCGCCGCGGCCGTTGCCGGCGTGAAGCTGGATTTCGACCTCGTCCGCGAGCGCCGCTGGGCCCGCCTGGAGAGCGCTCGAACCAGTGTGACCGAAGCTCGTCCTGGGGAAGAGATTATGCTCGAAACCGTGCTCGCGCCCTATCGCGGCGAGCGCATTGTGCAGCAGATCCCGGTAAAAATCCCGACCTCCGCAAGTAAGGGAACTCTGCGCATTCTGGTGAGCGACGGCGAAACGCTCGACCACATCAGCCGTTCGAATGCCGCGTTCGGGCGCAAGCTCGATCTGGCCTCTACCATATCGTTGCTCAACAAAGAGCACTCCAACAACCGCGTCTACGTGTCGTTGCTCGAAGCCGATCCCGAAGCCCGGGTGGCTGATAAAGTGATGCCCACGCTGCCCATCTCCATTATGAATGTGATGGATGGTATGCGCGGCAATCAGGAAATGATCGTCAGCGGCGAATCAAACGTAGACGAAACCGCAACCGCCGCTCTGGATTATGTAGTGTCAGGAGCTCAGCTGCTAACGGTGACGGTGAAGTAGGCTAGCGTGGAGTGGTTCTGTGGCAATGCTTGTGTGGCAGGCCTGTGTGGCGCGGGCACTCTTGCCCGGCGGACTCTAACCACGAGCAAGCCGCAATTACAGTCCAGAGGCCGCCACATTCCGGCCCAAAGCCATTCATCCGATTCTGGTGTGTCCAGCAGTCCGCGTCTGACTGGGTTTTGTCGAATGTAATCAATCGTTTCTCGTAGGCTTTCGTTCCCCGCAGCACGTGACCGAAGGATTCGTCTTGCCACAACCCTCCAACCCGGTTGGCTACGTTATGGACGCCGCGCGCAGAGGCCGCCTTGATGGCCCGAAGGATTTCCGGCAAAGCGAAAGTCCAACTGTCCGCATCCGCAGCGCTGTAAAAAGCAAATGCACATGGTCCGGCATGACAACCACCGCATGTAGATGGATGGTCTTACCGTTGTCATGAAAACAGTGTTGGAGAAACAGCCTTCGTGCTTGGCAAGAGAGGGTAAAGCGAGGGGATGTTCGAAAGGTCACGAACGGTGGGCGTCGTCCGGCTGATAGTGTGGCAGCCGACGCCGGTATTGGGAGCGCCGGAAGCTCGCTGTGGACATGAGGAATTGCCTCGCCCACTACGATACCTTCACTATGGCACGAATCGGTTGCACATCTGAAATTTCTCGCGGTTGAGGTGCCGGATCGGAACTCGGAATTCGTGCCCGTAGCCAGATCTCGCGGGCAGGAGTGCCCGCGCCACACAAGCAAAACCAATAGGACAATCAAAACAGCGCCAACCCTGCCTTCTCCATGTGCCTGAAACCATCCGTAGCCCAGGCAGCCAGCACCATCAGCGTCGCGTTATATCCGACGTGCGCCAGAAAGCTTGACGACACCGACTTCGTCACCGCACGCACTGCCGTAAGCACAATGCCGACCAGAACGATGATAAGCACCGCTGACCACGAACGATACTGCACGTAGTGGATCAGTCCAAAGGGCAGCGCGGTCAGAATAATTCCCCAGAACGCTCCTATGCGGCGCGCCAGAACTGGATACATAAATCCGCGGAAAAAAAGTTCCTCCATCAGCGGGCCGAGGGTGACGGCGAAGGCCGCGGTCAGATAGGCATCCGTGGGATGCTCGAAGAATTGATCGAACGGCGTGGTCTTCGGCATGGGCAGAAATCGCCCCAACACGTCGAGACCGAGCATGAGGATGCCAATGCCTAAAAGACTGAACCCAGCCATGCCGGGCCAATTCCAGCGAATCGCCGACCAGAATCGGGTGTGATATTTCACCTCCAGCAGCAGGATCATATAAATCGCGACCACGCCGTAAGCCAGGAACTCGGAAAGCAGAGCCAGTACGGGTTTCTGCGCGACGTCGACCCAACTCATGTGCGGATAAGCAAATCGGCGCGCCCCGAAGACGATGGCCAGCTGCACAATGAAAACCATTCCAATAGTCAGCGCAGCGATGCGAAGGACGTCCCATCCGCTCCAGACTGGGTTTTCGCCAGCGCGGGGCGCAGCTGGGGGTGGCGCCTCAATCGGCGCGGGCAAGTAGCTGACCGGGGGCGCAGAGAGCTGCGTCTCGCCATTTGGTGGCTGCGGAACAAATTGCGGGTTGTCGGATGATGACAGATAGATCCTTCCGGCAAACCGAGCGCTAGTCGCTGGAGCTTATCTCGCCGAATGCCTGATGGAAACTGTTCGGTGCAATCAGATTCTACTTCAGGTTCTCGCTTCGCATCAGGAACAGAAAGGTCAACAGAGCGATGCGCGGCGGTCTTTAGCTGTTCAGCAAACCGCCGCCAGCCCAAAGGCCGGCAGTTTTTCTTCTTTGGCGCGCAATCTCACGCGCTCCGCTTCCCATTCCCTGAAAAATATCCCGCCAGCGCCTGCCCTGTATACGACTTCTTCACCCGCGCCACTTGCTCTGGTGTCCCCTGGGCTACGAGCCGCCCGCCTTCTTCGCCACCTTCGGGGCCGAGGTCAATAATCCAATCGGCGTTGCGGACCACATCCAGATTGTGTTCGATGATGATGATCGAATTGCCCAGGTCGGTCAACCGGTGCAGGACGTCGAGCAATTTTCTTACGTCGTCGAAGTGCAGGCCGGTGGTGGGCTCATCCAGCAGGTAAAGAGTCTTGCCCGTCTGGCGCTTGCTCAACTCGCGGGCCAGCTTGATGCGCTGTGCTTCGCCACCGGAGAGCGTTACCGCCGACTGCCCGAGATGAATATAGCCGAGGCCCACATCGACCAGGGTTTGCAGTTTCTGTTTTATCTGCGGAATGTTTTCGAGAATCGGCAGCGCATCGGAAACCGGCATCTCCAGCAAATCCGCGATGGAGTTTCCGTTGTACTTCACCGCCAGCGTTTCGTGATTGTAGCGCCGTCCGCCGCAGACCTCACAAAGCACATACACGTCAGGCAGAAAGTTCATCTCAATGCGGCGCTGCCCTTCGCCTTGGCACGCTTCGCACCGGCCGCCGGGGACATTGAAGGAAAAGCGTCCGGGCTTGTATCCGCGCTCGCGGGCCTCGGGCAGCATGGCATAAATATCGCGGATCGCCGTGAACACGCCGGTATAGGTTGCCGGATTCGACCGCGGAGTACGCCCGATCGGCGATTGATCGATGCGAATCACTTTGTCGATGTTCTCCGCGCCTACGATCGATTTATGTTCTCCGGCTTTTTCGCGCGAGCGATACAGTTGGCGCGCCAGGGAGCGATAAAGAATGTCATTGACCAACGTCGACTTGCCGGAACCCGAGACGCCCGTGACGACCGTCATCACACCCAGCGGGAAGGTCACGTCGAGATTCTTGAGATTATTTTCCCTTGCACCAAGAATGGTCAGCGCCGCACCGTTCTTCTGCCGACGCTCCGCACGCATGTCGATCTGCAGCTTGCCGGAAATGTATGCGCCGGTCAACGAATTCGGATCACGCATGATTTCTTCCGGCGTGCCATGAGCGACCAAGCCGCCGCCGTGGCGTCCCGCGCCGGGGCCGAGATCGATTACATAGTCCGCACGGCGTATCGTCTCTTCGTCATGTTCGACCACCAGCACAGTGTTACCCAGGTCGCGGAGATTTTCCAGCGCAGTCAGCAAGCGTCCGTTGTCGCGATGATGCAGGCCGATCGAAGGCTCGTCCAGCACATAAAGCACGCCACGCAGCTTCGAACCAATCTGCGTTGCTAAGCGAATGCGCTGACCTTCGCCGCCTGACAAAGTCGCAGCCGAGCGGTCCAGAGAAATGTAGTTCAGCCCGACTGCATTCAGAAATTGCAGACGCTCTACCACTTCATGCATCACACGCCCGGCAATTTTTTCTTCACGTCCCGCGAGCTTTATGCTGCGCGCCACTTCGAGCGCCTTCGAAATTGGAAGCTCCGTGAAGTCCGCAATCGACATGCCGGTCACTTTCACCGCCAGACTCTCCGGCCGCAGGCGTTTACCGTGGCATGCCGGGCAGTCGCTCGCCGACATGTGATCCATCAACCAATCGCGGTAACCTTCCGAAGTCGACTCTTCAAGATTCTGCTTGAGGTACCCGAAAATTCCGCGGAAGCCCGTCTTGCCGCGGCCCGACTCGCCATTCAACAGCAGGTCCTGAATCTTCTCCGGAAACTTTTCAAAGGGCGTATTCAAATCAATCCCGTGTGCTGCCGCCGTCACTTGCAAACTGTGGATCAGCCCCTGCGACGCCGAGCCCGGCCCCAGTCCGCCATCGAGCAGCGGCTTGGACCAATCAGTAATCACTTTTGCAGGATCGAAATCGTACCGGCTGCCGAGGCCATGGCATTCGGGACATGCTCCATACATGCTGTTGAAGGAAAACGAGCGCGGCTCAAGTTGGGGGACGCTGATACCGCAATCGGGGCAAGCGAGCTTTTCCGAATACAGCTGATCATCACCCCCGACCACGGCGACTTGAACCAGGCCCCCCGCCAGCTTCATCGCGAGTCCCACCGACATTTCCAGACGGTGCTCAATGCCCGGCTTCACCAGCAGACGATCGATCAGCACTTCGATAGTGTGGTTCTTCCTCTTGTCGAGATTGAGGTCATCCTCCATGTTCACCAGCTCACCATCGACCCGGGCGCGAGTATAGCCGTGCTTGAGCAGCGTCTCCATCTCTTTTTTGAACTCGCCCTTGCGCCCGCGAACAATTGGCGCGAGCACCATCACGCGGTCTTCAGGCGTGAGCGCCATCACTCGCTGCACAATCTGTTCGGCGGACTGGCGGCTGATGGGCCGCCCGCACTTCGGACAGTGCGGAATGCCGACGGAAGCGAACAACAGGCGAAGATAGTCGTAAATTTCGGTGATCGTACCCACGGTCGACCGTGGACTGCGGCTGGTGGTCTTCTGCTCAATCGAGATGGACGGGCTAAGCCCGTCAATCGAATCGACATCCGGGCGTTCCATCTGGTCCAGAAACTGCCGCGCGTAGGTGGAGAGCGTCTCCACGTAACGGCGCTGGCCCTCGGCATAAATCGTGTCGAATGCGAGAGATGACTTACCCGAACCGCTTAGGCCGGTGACGACCGTAAGTGTATTTCGCGGGATCTCAACGTCGATGTTCTTCAGGTTATGCTGGCGCGCCCCGCGCACCGAAATCTTGGTAATAGCCATTTAGTGCTTGTCTGAAAAATCCGGGCTGGATTGCCCTTCCGTAACGTCGACAGGACTACAGATTTGTCCGACATTAGGAGTGCACAGCTCTACTTCGTATCTTACTACGGCGTATCTGGGTCGTCACTAGCGGCGGGCGTCAACGCAGGTAGATTGAAGATGCCGCATAGACGAAAGTCGATGCGGCGGCATCTGAGTTATTGTCATTTCTTATCTTACTACGATTAGGACAGGGTGGTTGACCGTGATTTCGCTTTTCATGCCTCTGATTCTCTGCGTTACGGTAGTCGCCTCGGTCGGAATTGGCGTTATCGCGGCTTATGCCGCAGTCATCGGAATCCTGCAAGCTTGCGGTCCTGCGTCGCCTTCACAGCCCGCGGGAACAAGACCGCGCCTGCTCCTCGTGCCCACGCAGAACCAAGCCAGCGGAGACTAGAATCACCTGGCTGCTTCGAGCTCCCCATCTACCTCGATTGAACTTCGATAGATTCCGCCACATTCATCGGTCGACCACCCTGACTACTGACTCGTATTCTCCTCCCATGCTTCAAGTACGCGGCGATGACAAGCGGCTGTGACCAGTCCAGGTCCCATCCATTCTCGATAGCCAGAAGAGTATAAGAGCCAGGGACGACGCCTCGCAAAAGAAAAGTGCCGTCCAGATCGCTTTGGTCGCGCCGGAAAAGATCGTGGTCCACTTCAGGATTATTCGGTACCAGCACCACCATCGCACCGGCAAAACCTTTCCCCGCCCGCGTCACCGTTCCTTCAATTTCCGCGCTGCCGCTGACCACTGTAAGCGATACCGATGGCGAAGAACCCGCGGCGACCGACAGTGTGTGTCCCGAGACCTGGGCGCCTTCCGCTGAGATGCGTGCGATGGAATAAGCTTTCCCCGGACCCCATACCACGACTTCATAGCGGCCAGCCGCGATTTGTTGGAATTCCGCTTCGCCCTTGGCATCGACTACCCGAGAAACAGAGACCATTCTCTTTCCGGAGCTCAAGCCGACGGAGAGATGCGCCGGAAGCGTCGCCTCTGACGCAGTTTGCATTGAGAATTTTAGATTACTAAAGGCCTCACTGCTGGAAACGTCGACCTCTTCACCATCTTTCGTGAGATCGACTCCGTTCATTTGAAGGGTTGCGCCTTGCCCAGGGATGCGCACATTGTAGCGGCCTGCGGGAATGCCGGTGATTTCCATGACCCCTGGCGAAACAACGTTTCCTCCACTGCTTTGTACGAACGTCGAACCATCAAACACAGGCAGTTCGAGTTGCGGAACGCTGTAGCCGTGCTTGCCTTCATCTGCCATATGGAAAAAAAGAGTGAGGGACGGAACGGGATTCAAGTGGATATCCGCCTGCACTCTCTCACCACCGCGGATCGATATCGGCATTGCGTCGTCCGTCTCGGTCACGTCCGGGTAATAAGTCACTCTGTAGGCGACATCCAGAGATCGATCGATGGCCGGTGGGACCTCGCCCCGCTGATCGGAGTCGGATTGAGCCGATTCCGAGTGAGGGTGTATGGCGTACCAGGGTTTGCCGCTCGCCGACAGGAAATAAATACCGGGCCTGAGCGGTGTGAGTTCGTACTCTCCAAGGTCGTTCGTCTGAGTGGCGCCAGACTGCCGAATCTGGTCCACGCCTGAGCTGTGATCGTCGTAGTACAACGTCACCGCGGCGTGACGAACCGGGTCATTGGCTTCATCCAGCACTTTCCCGGCGATCACCGCATCAGGAGCAAGGCGGAGCGTCAAGCTTTCGGTGTCAAGTCCAGCACCGGTCACGATCGCGGTCGAATACTGATCATGCTCATCATAGCTGGCGGCGATAAATCCGCGTTTTGCTCCAGTCAGCGAATACTTTCCCGCAGGCACACCGTTAAACTCATACTTGCCATCCTCAGCGGTGACCATAGATTGAAATTTCTGAGGTTCCTTCGCGTCCCTCACGGTTACTCGCGCACGGCCTAAAGGACGCCCGTCCGCCTTGCTCACCACGCTTCCGGCGATTCTGTACCCGCCGAGAGTTGTTGCTGGAGGAATGTTTGCAGCCTGCGGCGCGGCCCCGGCGACAGCCGTTGTCAACCCGACGATGAACCAAAACGAACGCGCCGAATTTGAGCCAACCGCCATGTTTCCTCGTTACCCTTACTCGCCACCGGAAATGACCTGCAACTGCAGCGTCACCTTCTGTCCGGCTGCGAAATGGACAATCTGCCCCTTCGTTTCATACGCCCTCATTGCTTCCGCGTCACGATACGGAATATCCCGCTGTTGCCTGCTGAACGCGATCACGCGATAAACCCCGGGCGCCACTCCCTGAACATCGAACTTTCCGTCGGAAGATACCGAGAGTTCCAGCAACCGTCCTGGGTTATCGGTCAGGGGAAAGCAATATATATAGCTTTGGGTCCCCGAGCGGCTTGCGTCAACTGTCGTCGCCGCGACGCCAAGCAACGAGCCCGAGAGTTCCGCGGTATCGTCGCGCATCGTGATCTCGATTGGCGTGGCCGCCCCCGGCACCACCACCAATGGCTCACGCAGCAAATCGGCTCCTCCCATCGAGGCCGATGCCACATAGCCACGGAAAGGTCTCACTCGTAGCCAATATTGCCCTGGGGGAAGATCAAGGACTAACGAATCATCATTGGCTCCCGTGACGTGTCGAGGAAATGTCATTCTTTGTCCCCCAAAGTCATCCATCGGCTCAGCCACAATTTGGGCATCAAAGCGCGGACCATGCGCGGTAAAAATGTGTACGTCACCGGCAGAGACCATGCGGGAAGCCATCCCCTGCGAAGTAAACTCTTCCTTCACATTCAACGGGAACGAACTATTCCGCGCCAGCGCCATGGCGGGACCCTCTGCTGGCGCTCCCGCTACAGTAAGGTTCACTGAGCCGCTGGCGGAAGAATTTGGATCGAAAGTCGCTGCCTCGACAAGATATTTCCCGTTCGGAAGCTGCCCCTCGATAACATCCCTTCCCCTGTTGTAGCCGAGTGAATAGCCAGGGCCGCGCTGGCCCTGCGGTAATACCGTGATGTTCATTCCGCCATTAGGTTCCGTATTCGTGACCGGAATCTTGACGGGATAATAGGGCTGGCGCACAAGGGAGAAATCCCCCTGGAAAGTTTGGCCAGCCGTGAGCTGAATCGTCGACGCCGACGCAAAATCAGTCGCGCTCGGATAATAAACCGGGGGGAAGCCGTAGACTTGGCCGCCTGGAGCAGTGGCATCCGGATCATTGTCCATCCACTCGCGTGTCAGCACCTTGTAGGTCCCGGGCTCGAGTTCAGCAAAACGGAACTCGCCGTTCGAGTTCGTGCGAGCTGAATTTTTCTGCATCCAACGAGGGCTGCCGTCCTGCACCTGCAGGGCGAAGAGTTGCACGTCCACGCCGCGGGCCGGATCGGCTGCGGGAAGCGTAACTCGCCCTTTAACCAACGCCTCGGGCATTAAAGCAATCGTGAGCTCTGCACCGGGCAATACCTCAACCTGCCTTGTTCCATAAGGCTCATCCAGAAACCCAGGCTTGCGCGCCATAAGAAAGGTGAGTTTGCCGGAGTTCCCGGTCGCGAACGTGACGCCTCCGTTATCAGCCGCGGCCTTTGGCAGAGTGAATTCGAAATGTCCCTCACCATCGCTCAGCATCGCGTAACGATTGTCGGGAGAATAGACAAGGGCCCGGCCAATGGGCTCGTGAGTAACAGCATTGACCACGATGCCGCGGACAATATTTGCCTGATTGTCAGGTTGCAGGTTCTGCGCAAGACCTTGCCGGGCGCAGACGACCAAACCCGCAAGAAAAATGATCAGTGAAAACGCCAGGTGGTCGATCGTCACACGAGCCCCAGACCACTGAGGTTGTCGGCGCACCGGAGGACCATCGGCACTTCGCAAGGAAATCACTCCTACGTCATCGTTCCCCAGGATCGCCCGTGCTTAGTAGATCATTCGCGAATCGGTCGGCACTATTTTAACTTCTTTTCGTTCCGCCCCGTAAATCACCCCGTCCGATTTGGCGCCGTCAACCCTAACCCTCTCATTCATTGACTGCCCAGCAGGTCGCCCGTAAGATGGAGCCGCCCCGGTACCTCAAACCATAAGACATTGATCGACCAGACCATATCGCACTACCGCCTTGTTGAAAAACTGGGCGGCGGCGGCGTGGGAGTGGTCTACAAAGCTGAAGACACCGAACTTGGCCGCTTCGTCACCCCGAAATTCCTGCCTGATGAACTATCTCGCGATCCCCGCTACGCCGAACTGATGCGCCCCCTCGGACTGCCCGAGTAATTCCGCACCGCCTCGTTTCCGTCGGTTGCCTTGTCCCGCCACGTGGTAGCATTTTGCTTAACCCGTTTCTAGGCGGAATGCTCATGGTCCGCACTCGCTCCATCACGCTTTCAATCGTTCCTGCGATCCTTCTGGGAGCCTTTCTCTCCACATCTACACCTGCGCCCGCGGCAGAGCCATCCCCCTGGCTCGAAATTCGCTCCCTGCATTTCACCGTCATCACCGACGCCGGAGAGAAAAAGGGCAAAGAAGTTGCCCTGCGCTTTGAGCAGATGCGGGCGGTATTCGCCATCCTGCTCATGAAGGATCGCCTGAACGAACCACAGCCCTTGACCATTCTCGCCTTCAAGAACGACAAAGATTATTACCAGGGTGCGCCGCTCCATCAGGGGCAGCCCATCAGCGTTCCTGGATTTTTCGTGCCCGGTGAAGATCAGAATTTCATCGTTCTGAACTTGTTCGAAGAAGAACCGTGGCGCGCCGTCGCTCATGACTTCGCCCATCTGCTGTTGAACTATAACTATCCTCCGGTTGAGGGATGGTTCGACGAAGGCCTGGCAGAATATTTCGGTTCAATCCGCGTCGACAACAAACAGGTTGAGATCGGAGGCGATCCCGAGCTAGGCAATGCCTTCGCCCAGGATCTGCTCGAGAATCAACGCGAAGTTCGCAATCCTCCGAAGTCGCTGACGGAACTGCTGAGCGGTCAGGTCTGGCTTTCTCTTCCCGATCTGCTCGCCATGAAGCATGACACTTCCACTTACGTGGAAGCCACGCATCACACATTGTTCTATGCGCAATCCTGGATGGTGGTGCATTACCTGCTGCACGAAAAAAAGTTGCCTGAAACGGGGATGTACTTTGATCTGGTCGAAAACCAGCACCTGCCAGCCGAAGAAGCCATTCAGAAGGCCTATGGCGTCACGCCCGCTCAATTCGACCAAGCGGTAAAGGCTTACTTCCATTCGTTGACGCCCCTGTTTACAGCGCTCGACGCCTCGAAGCAACCAGATGCTCCGGCCAATACGCCGCAGGTGTATCAGTTTCCTGCGCCCGTAGGACCGAACGACAGCGCCATCATCGTGAAGCCAATGCGCGAAGCGGACGCGCGCGCCTCCGCGGCCGAAATCAAGACAAGGATTCTCGAACGCCGCGAGGCCGGCTTGCACGAACTCCAGGTGCTGGCCACCGCTCCCGAGCCCGGCACTTCCAGCAAAGCGAACAACAAGAAAACCAAAGACGACGCGCAAGATGGTCCTTTGGTGGCGGCCACGGGCGACGAGATCGCCCACCGCGCTCTCGCCTGGGACCATCTCGAGCACGGTGAATTCGACGCGACCGCCGAAGAACTCAGCGACGCCGCTGCCCTAAACCCGCGCGATATGTGGATCCGTTACTACCTTGCCGTGCTGAAGTACCGCATCGCCAAAGCCAAGCACGGCGATATTCAGGGCCTGCCCAACATGCTGCAGGATCTGCGGGCC
>Ga0210393_10001347_pt1 | contig 20677 bp, 18 predicted proteins | sample IncBWC27OmetaG_FD_160068 | JGI IMG/M metagenome (GOLD analysis project Ga0210393, IMG submission 160068) | Forest soil microbial communities from Barre Woods Harvard Forest LTER site, Petersham, Massachusetts, United States - Inc-BW-C-27-O ... | reverse complement strand
CGGCCACAGCGGTGGCGGAGGCGGACACAGGTAGCCGTCCGGCCGGTGTCCGGACGTTGCTCGGCGTTGCAACTCGGTTAACCCGTGGCGAGAGGCTCTTACCACCCTGCGGCTACGCGGGTACGCTCGAAAGATAAGGGCTGGTCGAGAACACGCGCCCCATTTGTCAGAACTCCATAACGCCCAGCTAATCCCGGATTCTAGAGCCTGCGCGGTGCTGTGGCAGCAAAATCCGTGGTTAATAACGAGAAAACATTGCTGTCCGTGAGCTGAGCGGGGCGGCACAGCAAACTAGCAAAGGGGAATTTTAAGCGGTGGTGGGCGTCGTACTTGGCGTGTCGATGGCGCCGACGAAGGTCCGCATGGTGCTGGTCGAAGGTGAATGCGCCGACGGGGCTGCCGTCGACCAGGACAACTTCGACGTGGACGACGCATCACCCCGCACCGCACCCTCCCAGGTGGTCTCGGCCATCTTGGGTACTCGGGAAGGCGCTGAAGAAGGCGGCTATCAGCTGCTGTCGGCTGGCGTGACCTGGACCGATCATGTCGAGGCGGCGTTGCTTCGTGATGCGCTTATTTCGCACAAGATCGAGAACGTCATGCTGGTCTCGGCTTTTATGGCCGCGGCCGCGCTGGCTCAGGCGGTTGGCGACGCCACCGATTATGCGAACACGGCGCTGCTGTTCGTGGAGCCGTACACCGCAACCCTGGCTGCGGTCGACACCGCTGACGGATCGATCTCCCAGGTGCACCGCAGGGTTCTCCCCGACGACGAAGAGCAGGCCGTCGCGGAACTTGTCGACATGGTCTCTGGTGCTGAATCGCTGGAAACGCGCCCAAACGGTGTGGTCGTCGTCGGTTCTGGTGTCGATATCCCTCTGATCAAGCCGGCGCTGGAGGCCGCAACTTCACTCGAGCTGTCTGTACCCGACGAGCCGGAGATGGCCTTGGCTCGGGGCGCGGCGCTGGCGTCGGCGAACGCGCCGTTGTTCGCGTCGTCTACAGCCGCATTGGCTTACGCGCTGGACCCCGGCACCGGCGAGGTCGACCCGCTGGCACTCGCCGGACAGTCTCCCGGGTTGCTACCCGGATATCTGCCCGAATATCGGGGCGTTCCAGAGTCTTCCGCTGATGCCGAGGCGGGCAAGCCCAACGTCGCCTACAGCGCGGTGCCGGACGACGACGCCGAAGCGGGCACCGTCATTGGTTTGGACGAGGCCGCGCAGCGGCGCCGGTCTGTCCTGCTGGTAGGCAGCACGCTCGCCGTGATATTCATCGCCGCGGTGGTGGCGCTGGAGATTGCGCTGGCGATAAGCATCCGCCCGACAGTCGCTCAGCGGCCCAGCCCCGCCGAAAACATCGTCGTCCCAACCCAGCCCGCGCCCGCACCACCTCAGGTTCCCGACGCGAAGCCGAAGATCGAGGCGCCTGCCCCGGTGGCGGTGCCCCATCCCGTGAACCCTCCAGCAGCAGCTCCGGTTCCCGCGCCCGCGATTCCGCCGCCCGTGCTCGTTCCCATTCCCCGCGTTCCGGTTGTCCAACCTCCGGTGCCCGGGCTGGGGGGTGGCCACGGGCCCTTCGGCGGCGAGGACGGTCCCCGCGGGCCGTTTGGTGGCGGTCATGGTCCCTTCGGTGGCGGTCATGGTCCCTTCGGCGGCGGCCACGGTGGCTTCGGTGGTGGCCACGGATTTGGTGGTGGTCACGGATTTGGTGGTTTCGGTGGTGGCCACGGATTCGGGGGCTTCGGGCACAGGTAGCCACCGCGCGTCAAGCGGGGCGAATCGGGGGCGTCGAGCTAGGGTGGCGGATTAGGGCTTGGTTGTGGCGCCGGCTTGATGAAGTCCAGCTAATGCGGCAATCGTGACGCCCCGCGATGCGGTGGCAAAGAAGTTGTTCCGGCCAACGCAGCAAACCAGTTGGGGGACTTGGAGAAGCGGTGGACGTCGTACTTGGTGTTTCTATGGCACCAGAGACAGTCCGCATGGTGCTCGTTGAAGGTGTAGGCGCCGGCGGGGTCACTATCGATCAAGACGACTTCGACGTCACCGGTAGTGCGCCGGCCGTGGCTGCGGCGGATCGGGTGATCGCGGCCATCCTCGGGACTCGGGAAAGCGCGGCGCAAGGCGGCTACCAGCTGCTCTCGAGCGGAGTGACCTGGACTGACCAGGTCGCGGCGACTGCTCTCCGTGATGCGTTGGCAGCACGCAAGATTGAGAACGTCATGCTGGTCTCCGCGTTCATGGCTGCGGCAGCGCTGGCGCAGGCGGTCGGCAGCGCGACGAATTGCGCGCGCACCGCGCTCTTGTTCGTCGAGCCGGCCAGCGCGACGCTGGCTGTTGTCGACAGCTCCGACGGGTCGATCGTCGATGTGTATCGCCAGCCCCTGCCCGAAGGCGATGACGCGGCGCTGGCACAGCTGACCGCGATGATCGCAGGTGCTGAATCGATGAAAGTTCGCCCGGACGGGGTGTTCCTCGTCGGTTCTGGCGTAGACATCCCGTCGATCAAGCCAACGCTGGAAGCGGCAACGTCGCTGTCGGTAACCGCACCTGAGGAACCCGAGATGGCATTGGCGCGTGGGGCGGCGCTGGCGTCGGCAAATGCTCAATTGGGAGCCCCGTCCACGGTTGCGATGCCTTACGTGGGTCCTGGCTCGCTTGCCGAGTCAGGCCCGGGGGAGCTGGCCTACAGCGCCGTTGCGGAACACAAGACCGGCGTCCACCGCAAATCCCGCGCCGATCTGGGCAAACGGCGCAGCCGCAAGCCGCTGCTGGCGATTGTCACTGCGATGGCGATCTTCGTCGGTGCGGCGGTTGCCCTGGCGCTTGCCCTGGCGTTCGATATCCGGCCGCACGTGGACCAGCGGCCGGATATCAGCAAGAACGTCGTCGCGCCGGCAACGCAGGCACCGGCGAAACCTGCGGTGCCTGCCCCGCCTCCGTCCTCGGCGGTCCCCGCCCCGGAAACCGCGGCACCCTCGCAGGCGCCGGCTCCGGTGTCCCCGCAGCAGGATCCGTCCACGCAGCCCAGGGACCACGATCACGACTGGCTTCACCGCCACATCGAGCGGGGCATCCTCGGCCCTTAAGGAGTAACCTCGCCCGAGACCCTGGCGGTCCGAACAAGCGTAAAATCGGGCAATTAGGGGAACTCAGGGGGAGTTCGCGGCGTCCGCCGCCAGTCGAGAGTACGACGACGTCCCTGGACGTTGAATGGCTAGCAAAACAGACGAGGGAGGAGCTTTGGACACCGTACTTGGCGTGTCGATGGCACCGACGGCAGTCAGGATGGTGCTGGTCGAGGGTGAAAACGGGGATGGCGCCACCGTCGACGAAGACAATTTCGACGTTTCCGCTCAAGGCGACGCGGCAACAGTAAGCGCCGCCGACCAGGTGGTGTCGGCGATCCTGGGTACCCGCGAGGGCGCCGTCGAGGGCGGCTACCAATTGGCGTCGACTGGAGTCACCTTTACCGACCCCATCGAGGCCGCCGCCCTGCGCGACGCGCTGGCCGCCCACAAGATCGAGAATGTGATGTTGGTCTCGGCTTTTCTGGCCGCGGCCGCGTTGGCTCAAGCGGTCGGCAACCAAACCAACTACGCGCAGACCGCGCTGCTGTACATCGAGCCCGATACCGCGACCCTGGCGGTCGTCGACAGCGCCGACGGGTCGATCGCCAATGTGCATCGCGAGGCCCTTCCGGACGACGACGACGCTGCGGTGGCGCAACTGGCCACGATGGTCTCCGCCGCTGAGGCGTTGGAGACGCACCCGGATGCGGTCTTCGTCGTCGGCTCCGGCATCGACGTTCCGTTGATCAAGCCGGCGCTGGAGGCGGCAACCACGCTTCCGTTGACGGCGGCTGAGGAGCCGCATACGGCGCTGGCCCGTGGAGCGGCGCTGGCGTCGGCGAATGCGCCGCTGTTCGTGTCATCCACCGCTGCGCGTGCTTACGCTCAGGATCCCGGCACCGGTGCCATAGACCCGTTCGCAGTCGCCCCGGGCTATTTCGAATTTCCGGCCGGAGCCGAGGCCGGCGAGGGTGCCCTTGCCTACAGTGCTGTCGGCGACGACTTTGCCGACACCCACACCGGTCAGCACACCGCCGCCACCACTTTCGTCGACGCGGGCGAGCGGCGGTCGTTCGGTCTGGTGGGCAGCGTTTTGGCGGCGATCTTCATCGTGGGCGTGGCGGCGCTGGTCGTTTCGCTTGCGATCGCTATCCGGCCGACGGCCGGTGTGCGGCCCGTCCCAGGGCACGACGTGGTCGCCCCCGCCCAGCCGGCACCGGCGGCTCCGGCGCCGGCAGCTCCGGCACCTGCCCCAGCTGCGGTTCCCGAGGCTCCAGCGCCGGCCCCGCAGGCTCCGGCTCCGGCGCCAGTTGAGATACCCGCTCCAGCGCCTGCCCCCGTGCCGGAGGCGCCGGCGCCTATTCCTATTCCTGCCGCACCGGCGCCGGCTCCGCCGCCGATGGCACCCATCCCAGTGCCGATCCCGCTGCCGATACCAGGCATTGGCGGGCCGCCAGGAGGCGGCTTCGGGCCTCACGGCGGGGGAGACGGGCCTCACGGCGGGGGCGGTCCCTTCGGCGGTGGCGGTCCCTTCGGCGGTGGCGGTGGCGGGTTCCCCGGCGGTGGTCACGGTGGCTTCGGCGGTGGCGGTGGCTTCGGCGGAGGTCACGGCGGGGGCGGTCATGGTAGGTAGTTCTCCGGCGGCCACCTGTCACCTGCCGTTTGCCTCCCGCTCAGCGGGGCGACGCAGTTAGCTCATCACGGCCACCTACAACCGGTGGTATGCGATGCACCGTCTTCGGCACCGGTTATCTGGGCGCCACGCACGCTGTCGGAATGGCCGAACTGGGACACGAGGTCATCGGGGTCGATATCGATCCGGGTAAAGTCGCCAAGCTCGCCGGGGGTGACATCCCCTTCTACGAGCCGGGCCTGCGAAAGCTGTTGACCGACAACCTGGCTGCTGGGCGACTGCACTTCACCACCGATTACGAACTGGCGGCCGATTTCGCCGATGTGCATTTCTTGGGGGTTGGCACACCGCAAAAAAAGGGCGGATACGGCGCGGACTTGTCCCATGTTCATGCCGTCATCGACAACCTTGTGCCCCGGCTGACCAGGCCGGTGGTGCTTGTCGGCAAATCGACTGTCCCAGTTGGCACAGCGGCAGAGCTGAGCCAGCGGGCCGCTGCGCTCGCACCTGCGGGAGTCGACGTCGAAATCGCCTGGAATCCCGAGTTCCTGCGTGAGGGTTACGCGGTGCGCGACACCTTAGAGCCAGATCGCATTGTGCTTGGCGTGCAGGATGATTCAGCGCGCGCCGAGAGGATTGTCCGTGAGCTGTACGGGCCGCTGCTGGATGCGGGTGTGCCGTTCCTGGTGACGGACTTGCAGACCGCGGAGTTGGTGAAGGTTTCGGCCAATGCCTTTCTGGCGACCAAGATTTCGTTCATCAACGCGGTCTCTGAGGTGTGCGAGGCCGCGGGCGCCGACGTCACCCTGCTAGCCGACGCGCTGGGGTACGACCCACGTATCGGACGCCAATGTCTCAACGCCGGTTTGGGTTTCGGCGGCGGCTGCCTACCCAAGGACATCCGCGCGTTCATGGCCCGCGCGGGCGAGCTGGGCGCCAACCAGGCGCTGACTTTCCTGCGTGAGGTGGACAGCATCAACATGCGCCGGCGGACCCGGATGGTCGAACTGACCACCACGGCGTGTGGAGGCTCGCTGCTCGGGGCCAACATCGCCGTGCTCGGCGCGGCGTTCAAACCCGAATCCGACGATGTACGCGATTCGCCCGCACTCAACGTCGCGGGCCAGCTGCAGCTCAACGGTGCCGCGGTCAACGTCTACGACCCGAAAGCCCTGGAAAACGCCCGCCGTCAATTCCCCACACTGAATTACGCGGTTTCGGTGACGGAGGCGTGCGAAGGCGCGGACGCAGTCTTGGTGCTTACCGAGTGGCAGGAGTTCACCGACCTCGACCCGGACGATCTAGCCGAGCAGGTGCGGGCCCGGGTCATCGTCGACGGCCGCAACTGCCTCGACGTCAGCCGCTGGCAGCAGGCGGGCTGGCGGGTGTTCCGGCTGGGCGCGCGACGGCCTTAGCAACGCTGCAGCTGTCGATAACCTGGCGGGTAACCTGACCGCGTGGACTATGCGGCCGCATTCCTGGAAGAGAACCAGGCTTTCTCGGAGCTTTTCCGCGACGTCGACGAAGCCACGCCGGTGCCGACGTGCCCGGGCTGGAGCCTCAAGCAATTGTTCCGCCATGTCGGCCGCGGCGACCGCTGGGCGGCTCAGATCGTGCGAGACCGACTCGACAGCTTCCTCGACCCCCGCAGCGTCGAGGGTGGCAAGCCGCCACCGGACCCCGCCGACGCGATCTCCTGGTTGCACGGCGGCGCCCAACGACTGGTCGATTCCGTCGAGTTGTCGGGCGTCGAGACGCCGGTGTGGACTTTTCTCGGGTCGCGCCCGGCGAACTGGTGGATCCGGCGCCGGCTGCACGAAGTGGCGGTGCACCGGGCCGACGTCGCCATGGCCCTGGGCAGCGAGTTCACGCTGGAACCCGACATCGCGTCCGACGCGATCACCGAATGGCTTGAACGGATCGCGATTCAGGCCGGAAGCGACGGGGAGGCATTGCCGCTCGAGGAAGGCAACACCATCCACCTGCACGCAACCGATTCGGGTCTAAATGAACCCGGCGAATGGACCATCAGTGCCTCCGGCGATCGGATCAACTGGTCGCACGAGCACGGCAAGGGCACCGTGGCGCTGCGCGGCGGCGCCACCGAGTTGCTGCTGGCGCTCGTGCGCCGCGTTCCGGTCGGCGACACTGGTGTCGAGGTGTTCGGCGACGACTCGGTATGGCACAACTGGCTGGAACGCACGGCGTTTTAGCCGGGGTCGGGTAAACGACGTGTTCGGAGCGGGCACACGGTAACTTGCAGACCATGACCACATCGGAGATCGCCACCGTTCTGGCGTGGCACGACGCTCTCAACGCTTCTGACCTCGAAACGTTGGTGGACTTGTCCAGCGACGACATCGACATCGGCGACGTTCACGGAGCCACACAAGGCCACGAGGCGCTGCGCAGGTGGGCCGCCTCCCGCAAGGCGACAGCGGAGATCGGTCGGATTTACGTGCACGACGGCGTTGTAGTCGTCGAGCAGAAGCTCAGCACCCCGGATGACCCCGGTGCGGTCATGAATTCCGCCTCGGCATTCCGGGTGGTCCATGACCATGTCACTTCGGTCTTCCATCATCAGGACTTAGCATCGGCATTGGCGGCCACCGAACTCACCGAAGCCGATGCCATCGAATGAGGCAGCAGGAGCCATTCATGCGCGGGATCATCTTGGCGGGCGGCTCGGGCACCCGCCTGCATCCGATCACTGTGGGCATAAGCAAGCAGTTGCTGCCGGTCTACGACAAACCGATGGTCTACTACCCGTTGTCCACGCTGATGATGGCCGGTATCCGCGACATTCTGGTAATCACCACCCCTCACGACGCGGACGGCTTTGAGCGCCTCCTCGGCGACGGCTCGCAATTCGGCATCGACATCAGCTACGCGACCCAGGATCAACCCGACGGTCTGGCGCAAGCCTTCGTCGTCGGCGAGAAATACATCGGCGCCGATTCGGTGGCTTTGGTGTTGGGGGACAACATCTTCTACGGTCCGGGACTGGGTACTAGTCTGAGTCGCTTTCAAAACATCAGCGGCGGAGCCATTTTCGCATATTGGGTGGCCAACCCGTCCGACTACGGCGTCGTTGAATTCGGACCCGATGGCATGGCCCTGTCGTTGGAGGAGAAACCGGCCACACCGAAGTCTCAATACGCGGTACCGGGCTTGTATTTCTACGACAACGATGTGGTCGAGATCGCCAAGGGGTTAAAGAAATCGGCGCGCGGCGAGTATGAGATCACCGAGGTCAATCAGATCTATCTCAACCGGGGGCGGCTCGCGGTCGAGGTGATGGCCCGCGGCACGGCGTGGTTGGACACCGGCACATTCGACTCGCTGCTGGACGCCAGCGACTACGTTCGCACCCTGGAACGACGGCAGGGTCTGAAGGTCAGCGTTCCCGAGGAAGTGGCTTGGCGGCAGGGCTGGATCGACGAGCGGCAGATGGAGCGACGCGCCCACACTTTGATCAAGTCTGGGTATGGGAGTTACCTGCTAGAGCTGCTGGAGCGGAGCTGACGCCGCCTGGTTTGGCCAGCACCGCGGCGATCGCCGTCGTCAACGGCACCGAAAGTGCCAGCGCGACACCGCCCACCGCCGAGCGCGCAAGCTCGATGGCCACGCTCTCGCTCATCAGCACGTCACTCAGCGAGCGGTTGGCCACGCTGAACAGCAACAGCAGTGGCAGCGAACTGCCCGCGTAGGCCAGTACAAGCGTGTACACCGTGCTGGCGATGTGATCGCGGCCCACCCGAATCGCGCCCAGGAAAATGGCGCGTCTGGAGGTGTTGCCGCCGAGATGGGCGAGCTCGAATACCGTCGACGCCTGTGTCACCGTCACATCGTTGAGCACACCCAGCGATCCGATGATGAACCCGGCCAGCAGCAGGCCGCTGATCGACACGTTGCCCAGATACGCGCTGACCGTGGAGTTCTGCTCGTCTGATAGTCCGGTCAAATGAGCCAGTTCGATTGCCGCCCAAGATAATCCCGCGGCGAGTAGCAATGATGACAAGGTGCCCAGCAGGGCGGCGCTGGTCCGCAGGTTGACCCCATGCGCGAGGTAGATTACCGCGTACAGGATCGCTGCAGATGCCACCAGCGCCACCGGAATCGCGGGCGCACCGTCACGCAGCGCCGGCAGCAAGAACACCACGAGCACCAAGAACGCGACAACGATGCCCACCAGCGCCAACAGCCCGCGCCAGCGCGCCACAGCGACGATCACCACCGCGAACGTGAGGGCGAGGGCCACCAGAGCCCAGCCACGTTCGAAGTCGTAGAACGCGTAGCTGGTGGCGCCTTGTTCGTCGACCTGCCGGACGAGCCGGATGCGATCTCCCGCTGCGAACTGGGGCTGGCCCGGGCCGGGGGAGGACTCCAAGAGGGTGTTGGCACCGGCGTTCGGACCGGAATCGATCGCGACGAGTGTCTGTATGCACCGCCCGGCGCCCGGGCTTGCCGGTTGCGGGGCGGTGGTAAGCACCTGACCGGTCGAGGGGCTGCCGCAGTCACTTAGTCCGCTGGACAGCACGTGCCCGCGCTGTGTGTTGACCGCGCCGCCGGTGCCGTTCTGGAACGGCATCGGGATGTCGACGTGCTGCCGGCTGGGCCACAGCCACACCGCCCCGACTATCACCGCTAGACCGATCGCGGCCAGTAGCCCGACGACAATCCGGGCGGGCAACGGACCCAGGCCAGACGGGCCGGACGACGAGTTGTGCGAGTGTGAGTGGGTCACCCGGTCCACCGTAGAGGCGGCCGGAAACTGCCTACTGTCGATAGCTGGTCAGGAAGTTGCCCAGCCGGTCGATCGCGGCCGCCAGATCCCGGGCCCAGGGCAGCGTCACGATGCGCAAGTGATCCGGCGCCGGCCAGTTGAACCCCGTGCCCTGGGTGACCAGGATCTTCTCCTGCAGCAGCAGGTCGAGTACCAGCTGTTCGTCGTCTTCGATGTCGTACACCTCGGGGTCCAGCCGGGGAAACGTATACAGTGCACCCTCGGGTTTGACGCAGGACACCCCGGGGATTTCGTTGAGCTTCTCGCATGCGACGTCGCGCTGCTCGAGCAGCCGACCGCCGGGAAGCACCAGGTCTTCGATGCTTTGGTGGCCGCCGAGGGCGACCTGGATCGCGTGCTGCGCCGGAACGTTCGGGCACAGCCGCATGTTGGCCAGCAGGCTGATTCCCTCGATGAAGCTTTCGGCGTGGTCCTTGGGCCCGGTGATAGCCAGCCAGCCGGCGCGATATCCGGCGACCCGGTAGGCCTTGGACAGGCCGTTAAACGTCAGACACAACACGTCGGGCGCAAGCGACGCCACGTTGATGTGCTTGGCGTCGTCGTACAGGATCTTGTCGTAGATCTCGTCGGCCAGTAGCAGCAGCTGATGCTTGCGCGCCAGGTCGACCATCTGGGTGAGGACTTCGCGGCTGTAGACGGCACCGGTGGGGTTATTCGGGTTGATCACCACCAGCGCCTTGGTGCGCTCGGTGATCTTGGATTCCAGGTCGGCGATGTCCGGCTGCCAGCTTTGTGTCTCGTCGCACAGGTAGTGCACGGGTGTGCCACCCGCCAGGGAGGTCGACGCCGTCCACAGTGGGTAGTCCGGCGAGGGGATCAGCACCTGATCGCCGTTGTCCAGCAGGGCTTGCAGCGTCATGGTGATCAGCTCGGAGACCCCGTTGCCCAGATAGACGTCGTCGACGTCGAACCGTGGGAAGTCCTCGACCAACTCGTACCGGGTGACCACCGCGCGCCGGGCCGGCAGGATGCCCTTCGAGTCGGAGTACCCCTGGGCGTACGGCAGCGCCTGAATTATGTCGCGCATGATCACGTCGGGCGCCTCGAAGCCGAACGGTGCCGGGTTGCCGATATTCAGCTTGAGGATGCGGTGCCCTTCGGCCTCCAGCCGCGCGGCGTGTTGGTGCACCGGGCCGCGGATTTCGTACAGGACGTCCTGAAGTTTGGACGACTGCGCGAAGGCACGCTGCCGGGGATGACCGGGAGTGTGCAGGTGCAGCTGGTGAGGAGTCACGTCACCAATGGTGCCATTACTGTCCACCAAAATTTGCTGACTGTTGCCAAACCGTGTCAGCGCTTGCCTGGTGGACGGGCGCCGCGCGCAATGCCCAGCCCTTTGACGGGCGCTGCCGGCGGAGTGGGGTCGCCATCGGTCTCCGCTGACTGCTCCGGTTCCGGCTTCGCTTCAGCCTTTTGCTCGGCATCGGCGGGTGCGGCTTGGGCGGGTGCTTCCGTTTTGGCTTCGGCCGCCGGGGCGTTGGCCGCTGATTTCTTGGCGCCGGGTCGTTTGGCGCCCGCGGCGATACCCAGCCCTTTCACGGGCGCGGCGGGTGTGGCGGGAGCTTCCTCCTCCACAGCGTGCGCGGCCTCGGTGGTTCGCTCGGCTGTCGGGGGTGTCGGGGCTGCCGGGGCTGCCGCTTTCTTGGCACCGGGTTTCTTGGCGCCGGCGGCCAAGCCCAGCCCCTTAGCCGGCGCGGCGGGCGCGGCCGGGGCCTTGGCTTCCTCCGCCTCAGTGGATTGCCCGGCTGCCGGGGCTGCCGCTTGCTTCGCGCCGGGTTTCTTGGCGCCGGCGGCCAAGCCCAACCCCTTAGCCGGCGCGGCGGGCGCGGCGCTTGCCGAAGCGTCGGACGGTTGGGCTTCGGCCGTCTTGGTGCCGGGTTTCTTGGCGCCGCCGGCGATACCCAAACCGGTAACGGCCTTGGTGGCCTTCTCCGGTGCCGCCTTTTCAGTAGGCTCCTCGGCCTCGGCGGGAGCCTCAGCGGGTGCCGCCGGGGCAGCCACGGCCGCCTTCGGCGCGGCCTTGGCGGCCCGTTCGCCGGCTCGTTTCGAGGCCTCCTTGGCGGCCGTGCCCTTCTCCGGCAGCTTCGCCTTGTCGTAGTCGAGTGACCCCAGAAGCACCTGGGCCACATCAAGCACCTCGACGCCGCTGCGACCGGCTTCTTCCTGCCGGTCGTTGACACCGTCGGTGATCATCACCCGGCAGAACGGGCACGCTGTGGCGACGGTGGTGGCCCCGGTGGCCAGGGCCTCGTCGACGCGTTCGTGGTTGATCCGTTTGCCGATGTGCTCTTCCATCCACATGCGTGCACCGCCCGCGCCGCAGCAGAAGCTGCGTTCGGCGTGGCGCGGCATTTCCGTGAAATTCGCCCCGGAGGACCCGATCAGTTCGCGTGGCGCCTCGTACACCTTGTTATGCCGGCCCAGGTAGCAAGGGTCGTGATAGGTGATGTCCTGGGAGACGGGGGAAACGGGGACCAATCTCTTGTCCCGCACCAGCCGGTTGAGCAGCTGGGTGTGGTGCAGCACGCTGTAGTTGCTGCCCAGTTGCCGGTACTCCTTACCGATGGTGTTGAAGCAGTGCGGGCAGGTGACGACGATCTTGCGGTCGACGGTCTCCACACCCTCGAACAATCCGTCCAGGGTTTCCACGGCCTGCTGGGCCAGCTGCTGGAACAAGAACTCGTTGCCCGACCGGCGCGCCGAGTCGCCGTTGCAGGTTTCCCCGGTACCGAGCACTAAATACTTCACGCCGGCGATGGAGAGCAGCTCGGCGACGGCCTTGGTGGTCTTCTTGGCCTTGTCGTCGTAGGCGCCCGCGCAACCCACCCAGAACAGGTATTCGTAGCCGTCGAAGCTCTCCACATCCTGGCCGTAGACCGGGACGTCGAAGTCCACCTCGTCGATCCAGTTGGTCCGGTCGGAGGCGTTCTGCCCCCACGGGTTGCCCTTTGTTTCCAGATTCTTGAACAACGTCGACAGCTCGGAGGGGAACTCCGACTCCATCATCACCTGGTAACGGCGCATGTCGACGATGTGGTCGACGTGCTCGATGTCGACCGGACACTGCTCGACGCACGCGCCGCACGTCACGCATGACCACAGCACGTCGGGATCGATCACGCCGCCCTGTTCGGCAGTGCCGACCAACGGACGGCTCACCTGCTCGGGCCCGTGCCCGGGTACCCGGCCGAAGCCGGACTCCGGCACATGGTGGCCCTCTTCTTTGGGTGTTTCGAGGTCGAGGCCCTCAAGCGGCTCCGAGCTCTTCTCACCGAGGATGTAGGGCGCTTTGGCCATCCAGTGGTCGCGCAGGTCCATGATGACGAGCTTGGGCGAAAGCGGCTTGCCGGTATTCCAGGCCGGGCATTGCGACTGGCAGCGCCCGCACTCGGTGCAGGTGGCGAAATCGAGCATGGCCTTCCAGGTGAAGTCCTCGATTTTGCCGCGCCCGAATTCCGCCTCGTCGGGCGGGTTTTCGAAGTCGATCGGCTCGCCGCCGGACTCGACCGGCAGCAGCGGGCCGAGCCCGTCGGGCAGCCGCTTGAACAGAACGTTGATCGGCGCCAAGAAGATGTGCAGGTGCTTGGAGTGCAACACGATCAGCAGGAAGGCGAGCATGACAGCGATGTGCAGCAGCAGGGCTGTCGTTTCGACGATTTCGTTGGCCGGCTGACCGAGTGGACGCAGGATCGCGCCGAATAGCTGCGAAAGGAACGCAGGCTTCCCGTAGGGCAGGGTGCCATTGTTGACCGCGGACCCGCGGACCAGCACGTACGTCCAGATGACGTTGAAGATCATGAACAAGATCAGCCACGCGCCGCCGGTGTGCGAGCCGTAGAAGCGGGACTGGCGGCCATACTCTTTCGGTTCGCTGCGGAGTCGGATGATGGCGAAGGTCCCAATACCGAGGAAGACGGCCGTCGCGAAGAAATCCTGCAGGAAGCCCAGCGCGTCCCACCGACCGATGATCGGAATGTGGAAGTTCTCCTGGAAGAGGAACCCGTAGGCCTCGATGTAGACCGTGAGCAGGATAAAGAAGCCCCACATGGTGAAGAAGTGCGCCAGGCCCGGGATCGACCACTTCAGTAGCCGGCGCTGCCCGAGAACCTCAGCGATCTGCGTCCAGATCCGGGTGCCGAGGTTGCCGGTGCGCCCGCTGGCCGGCTGGCCGGACATCGTCAGCTTGTACAGCCAAAGGACCCGCCGTGCAGCGAATACGAGCACGACCAGCGTCATGCCCATGCCCACGATCAGTCTGACGAGCATCTGCGTGGTCACAGAAGGTCTCTCCAATGCATAGTTACTCTGGCGCGCTTTGTTGCCTGCTGCTTAGGCCTGCTCATAGTGACATCTTCGCCGCTTTCGCCGCGAGAAAGGCTGCCCTAACCCGCCGTTCATCGGTGCCCCCTGGCCTGCGGTTCAGCGCTCGGGAGCCAGCATGGCGCGCAGGGCCTGCCGCGCCGCGGTACGCAGCGCCGAGGCGATGGTGGCGGATTTCGCCGCACGCGGTTACGACGTCCAGCCCCGTTAGTACTCCGCTGCGCGTTAACGCCGGAATGTAGGTCTTTCTCGCGTGGTCGTCGAGGGCGCGGTGGTGGTGGCCGGCGATGTCGTGGTCGGCGGGGCCGTGGTGGTTGTGGTGGTCGGCGGCGAGGACGTGGTGGGGGGCGGGGTTGTCGTCGTGGGCGCGGGCGGCTGCGTGGTGTTCGTGGACGGCGGCGGCGGTGGGATCACCGTCACGGTGGGGCTGTTGTTCGGCCCGGTCACGGTGACAGTTTGGGGTGCCGGTTCGTTCGGCGGGGCGTTATTGGTATGGCCCAAGGTCAGCGCCAACACCACCGCCACCAGCACCGCCGCGGCCGCACCGGCCACGCTCAAGACCAGCGCCGTGCGTTTGTACCAGGGCAGGCGTGCGGCTTGCACGCCGTAGCGATCATCGTCGGTGCCGCCGAATCCCGTTGATTCCCTGCCGTAATCGCTTGGGTGTTCGGGGCCGGTGTAGGGGACCGGCTCTGCTGCGTCGGCGTCTTGTGACCACGCAACCGGAGCTCGGACCATCTCGCCAGGAACGGTGCCCACCAATTCGGTCGGGTTCTCGACGATGGGACTCGCGGCGGTTGCGACGCCCGCCGACGACTGCAGTTGGCCGAGCACCGCGGCGCCGACGGCAGCGCTGTAGATGGGTTGCGGCGTGGTGAGGACCGGCACCTGCAGACGCCCGGACAGTCGCGTGGTGACCAGCGGGATGCTCGCGCCGCCGCCGACAATCGCCAGCGCGGCGAGGTTGGATCGCGGAATCCCGTTGCGCTGCAATATTTCTTCTACCGTGCTGACGAATCGATCCAGCGGCCCGGAAATAAGTTGCTCGAACTCGCCGCGAGACAGCCTGACATCCGCACCCGAACCGGCTTGGACTGTGGCTATGGTGGCCGCCGACAGATGTTCCTTGGCGCGCTGGCATTCGCCCAGCAGGCGGGTCAGCGACCCCAGTCGCGTGGTGCTGGCGATGTCGCGGGTGGTGCCCGCATCGGGCGCAGCTGCCCGCAGGTGATTGAGGATGAGCTGATCGATTGCGTCGCCGGAGAAATCGGTGTACCGGACCGGCGGACCGACCTGCTGAAAGTTCGCCCCGGCGTTGGTCAGAGTGACGCTGGTGCCGCCGGCGCCGAAGTCGCACAGTGCGACGATGCCGTCGGCCGGAAATCCGGGTTTGGCGCGCAGCGCTGTCAGCGCCGCCGTGGCGTCGGAGATCAACGCCGGAGCCACGCCGTTGGGGGCCAAGGTCGGTTGGGCGAAAAACTCAGCACGCAGGGCGGCGTACTGCCCCTCGGACCAAAACACGGGGACGGCGACAGTGACCGGCGTGCCGTAGCCGGCTGTGCGCGCCATCACCTCGAGCGCTTCGACTGTCAGCGCCTCGCCCAGGTACTTGGTCCCGTCGGCTGCCACCAACGGAGCCCGGTCCCCGACCCGCTCGACGAATCCCCGCATCACCAGGCCGGGTTCGGTGGCGTTCGGGTTTTCTTCGGGCAGGCCAACTTCGGACGCCCGCTGGTCGTACACCGTCAACACGGATTTGCGGGCCACTGGGGTGCTACCCTCGCGGGCCGCAACCAGGTTGGCCACACCGAGCGACAACCCCAGCGACTCGCTCATATCGCACACCCCCGTGTCTGTTGTTTCGCTGGCGGTACTCGGCGGTGCTCACCCTAGCGGTGGTGGATTCCAGCGAGTCTAGGTGCGCCGCCGCATCACAGGCCCGGCGGCAACGTGATCTCGGTTGGTAGCCCCGGCAGCGACGGCAGCGTGATCACCGAGGGCAAGTGTGGGAGAGCCTCGGGCGACGGCGAGTTGTTGGTCGGCGTGCCGGTGTCTGTGCTGGAAGTGGGCGAGGCCGATGTCGTGGCGGTGTCCGTGGTGGGCGTGGTCGGGGTAGTCGACTCGCCGTGCATCGGTCGCTGGGTGGGTGGAACGACCGGCGCGGCGGTCGTCGTCGGCGTTGTAGTGGTTGTCGGTGTGGTCGTGGTCACCGGCGCCGAGGCTGGTGGACCTTGGACCAGCTGGATGATGCCCCAGATGATCAGTCCGACGAGGACCGCGATAAGGACGCCCCATCCGACCAACGCGATCGGTTTGCGCCATCCCGGGATCGGCTCTTCTGGTTCAGGCAGTTGACTTCCCGCGCTGCCGCCAGGGTCATCCGGCGGCACGTAGCTTGCCATAGCGGTTGACGCTATCGGCGGAGGCTGCTGGGATACCGCTGCCACGCATGCCGCTACCGATCGGCAGCCAAACCTTGATCGGGCCGCAACCTACGTGTCAGCGCAGCCCGGGCGGGACCGTAATCGTCGTCGGCACTTCCGGAATGGTGATCACCGGCGGCAGTTGCGGCAGGTGATGCCGATGCGTTGGCTGCTGCTGGGTGGGCTGCTGCTGGGGCGGCTGCTGGGTTGGCTGTTGTACCGGCGGCTCGACCGCACTGCTGGTCGGCGGCGTCGTGGTCGTGGCGGTCGGCGGCGTTGTGGTGGTGGTAGCGGTCGGCGGGGTCGTGCTGGTACTTGGGACGTGGCTCGTGCCCTGCTGTCCCTCGAGCAGCTCCGTGATGCCGTAGACGATCAGCGCGATCAGGATCAGAACGAGCAACGCCCAGCCAATGAGCACCGCAGGTTTGCGATACCACGCGGTTGGCTCGGTTTCCTGGTCGAACGGGTCGACAGATTGGGCAGGTTCGAACTGCTCAGGCTGAGTTTCCCCAGGGGGCTGATCGGTCGGGGCCGGTTCACCGGGTGGCGGTTGTTCAACCATGCCGAAGTTGGCATGCCGGGTCGGCTGATTGTGGAAGTCCTCCGGTGGGCCATAGCGTGCCACGGCACCGATGGTACTGACCCCACCTGCGAGCCAGCTCAGAACGTGTTCACCTTTTCCACGCCGACGAGCCTATCTGCGCGTTTGGGTCCGTCAAGCTGTGTTGATAGTGCTACGAACCTGCAGCTCAGACCGTTGGCTCTGATGGTGACGGAAAGTTGGCGCAAGCTCTACTGCGGACTGGCTGCGGACGGGACCCGGGATCAGGTCGAATCCGAACAGCTCGCGGACTAGTTCTGTGCTGGCCACGATGCCATCAGGTCGCACCGCAACGGGCTGTGAAACATCGTCGGAGACAGTCACTTTGAATCGGCCGGCCAGATACCGGCCAGCGCCGACACCAAAGCCGTTGCGGCCACCGTCTTGTCGTTGATGCATGGCCTGATTGTCATGCATCACCTGGTCGATGACGTATCGGCCGATGCCCTACTGCGCGGGGTATCTTCGCTCGGCGCCGCGACGGACAGCTCATCACTGCACCGCGTACGAGAGGTCGAATCATCGCCGGCATCGATCTGAGGGGTTTCAAAGACCTCGGCGGCCAGCGGCTGATATCCGCCCGGGCTCCGGCTCTCCTCGGTAGCCTTCGGCAGCGGCGATGATGCGTTGTAGCGCTTCACCGAAGGCGTCCAGGTCGATGCCCTTGAGATTGTCGAATAGGTAGCGGCGCAGGCTGACGTTGTGTGTGGGCGTGGCCTCTTCATAGCGCTTGAGCCCGGCGTCAGTGAGCACGGCGTTGTAGGCGCGCGCGTCTCGGGTTGACTGCTCGCGGCGCACCAGACCCTGGGCTTCCAGGCGCCCGACGCTACGGCTGATCGCCGACAGCGACTGCTGGCAGCGCGCAGCGAGCTCGCTGAGCCCCAGGGTGCGATCGGGAGCCTCGGCCAACCAATCCATCGCGACGTATTCGGTGTGCGATAGCTGGTGCTGGCGCTGCAGGTCGGCGTCGAACTGCCGCATCATCGCCATGAAAGCGGCGTGTAGTGACCTGATCACCGTGAGCTCCTGAGTGGTCCGTGGGGGCACCGCTGTGTTGTGCGTCATACCTCAAACGTACCTATTGCTTGTGCGCGCAAGCAAGTATATATTTGTTGGCGCAAGCAACTATTGGAAGGGGCCTCAAAATGAGCATTCGGATTCTCGGCCTGGTCGGCAGTTTGCGCGCCGACTCCTTCAACCACCAACTCGCCGAGGCCGCCGTGAAGCGCGCCCCCGACGGCACCGACGTCGAGATCTTCGAAGGACTGGCCGAGGTGCCGTTCTACAACGAAGACCTTGACCGGCCGGGTGATGTCCCGGGGCCGGCGCTGGCGCTGCGCGACGCCGTCCGGCGCGCCGATGCCCTACTACTGATCACCCCGGAATACAACGGCAGCGTCCCCGCCGCCCTCAAAAATGCCATCGACTGGACCTCACGCCCCTACCAGGACGGGGCAATCGTGGACAAGCCGGTCGCTGTGGTGGGTACCTCCGGTGGGCGTTACGGCGGGGCGTGGGCCCATGAGGACGCCCGCAAAACTGCCCGCATCGCCGGGGCGCACGTAATCGACGACATTGCCCTGTCCGTGCCGCTGGCAGCCGAGCGATTCGCCACCACTCACCCGGCGGATGACGACGAAGTCGCCACCACCATGCCTGAGATCTTGGGCACCTTGGCCGCGGCCGCCCGAGCCACCACCCGAGGCGCCTGAGGCCCGCACTGCTGAGTCCGACATTTCCTCAACGATCCATAAAAGGAGTTAGCCATGACCACAACAACGTATACGACTCCGGTCAACCACCGTCGCGACGAGAACGACGTTCGTAATTTCACGGCATCACCATCGCTTGCCGAAGATCTTCAGCGGGTCCTCGCCGATTTGATCGAATTGCACCTGCAGGGCAAGCAGGCCCATTGGAATGTCGTCGGGACGAACTTTCGCGACTTGCATTTGCAGCTGGACGAACTGGTTGACTTCGCCCGCGGGGGCAGCGACACGATCGCCGAGCGGATGCGCGCCCTAGACGCCGTCCCAGACGGTCGCTCCGACACAGTGGCTGCCAGTACCAGCCTGCCCCGGTTCCCGGCCGACGAGCTCGACACCGCGGAGGTAGTCGACCTGATCACAACTCGCACGTATGCCGTTGCCGAAACCCTCCGCACGGTGCATGACGCAGTCGACGCCGAAGATCCCAGCACCGCGGACATCCTGCATGGTCAGATCGACGGCCTGGAGAAGCTCGCATGGCTGATCAAGTCGGAAAACCGCAAGGTCTAAAGACCTTGAAAGGGCCTTTCAGCCGCTCAGAAGGTATTCACTTTGTCGACGCTGACGAACCTATCTGAGCGTTTGGTGCGCCAAGCTGTGTTGCGTGCGTTAGGGATTTGCTGGTCAGGGGGTTGGTTGTGTTGGCTAATGAAAGCGGTTATCAGCTCTACTGCGGACGGTCTGCGGACGGTCTGCGGACGGTTGCCGGTACCGCGCAGACATCACACGGAGGTCAGATTCACCAGGACGAGCGCCGTCACGGCCCGACGCGGGCTAGCCGCCGACCCGCGCATGGTGCGCGATCTGCACAGCCAGTGCGTCCCGCACCTTGCGGTTCGGGTGCGCGACGCCACCGGTCTGGTGGGGCCGCTGGTCATCCCCGGCGTGTTTTCGACGGTGCTGGTCAACGGCCTAAACCGCGTTCTAGCTGCAAATACACATCACTGAAGTTCAACGGAGTTATATGTGACTCGACGGTGATTGTGGCCACGGTGTGGCCACAATGGCGGCCTTAGCCTTCATCAGCCGCCTCATATTCGACGTCGACCGACTCCACCCACGGCAACGTCGGGTGCTTGCGCGGGCCTGTTTCTTTGCCTGTCAGCCGTATGAACGTTGGGTCTTTCGAACCGATCTGCGCCGCAAGCAGCTCGCACCTTTCCTTGAGGTCATTCTCGAGGTGCTTACTAACCAGGCATCGCATCGTCTTTTTCACGAGAGACATTCTGGCCCTTGTCAGAGACAAAGTGAGCCGGGCTTCGGGCCCGGCGGCCTGATCGAGGACCTAAAACTGGGCCTTGGTGCCCTGATTCAGCATCGTTCGGCGTTCAAGCGAATTGCAGTCGTGTCCGACAAGCCACCAAGTCGCACCATAGGCGTCATACCGTCGACCGGTGGCGAACTGCGTCTGAAGGAACGCACGGTGTCGTCATACGGCGAGGTATCACCCGGAAGCGGGGACAAGCGTGCGCTGGATGCTGTGCTTCACCGAGGACCACGCCGCCGGCGAGTAGTGCACGGTGGTTTCCTCGAATCCGTTGGCCCGGGAAATGGTCAGCACGCCGGTGTTGGGGTTGAGGGTGAACGTGTCGCCCTTGGTTTCGCGGATTTCTTGCCCGTCAACCATTTTGATCTCGAACATTTGGTTTATTCCTTTCCTTGTCGGGTTTGGTGTTGGTTTGGGAAGCCCCGGGTCGGCGGTCAAGGTGTTGGTCTTGGCCGCCGCCGCGGTGTGGGTCGATGCAGCGTGCCCACTCGGCCGGTCCGAGGTGAGCCGCCGCATCTGTGGTCGGTCTTAGGCCCAGCTGGACCCGACCACGCTGTCGGTGCTGGCCATGTTGCTGCCGGCGGTTTGCACCTTGGCGCCGTGGGTGTTGGCCTGCTCGTAGATCACCTGGAAATTGCGTCCCAGCTGGGTGATGAACTCCTGGCAGCCCGCCGACCCGGCGCCACCCCAGAAGTCACTGGCGGCCAACACATCCCGGATGATGGCCTGATGCTCGGCCTCCAGCGACGCTGCCTGCGCGCGGATGGTGGCGCAACACTCTGCGGAC
>Ga0210393_10001346_pt1 | contig 20680 bp, 25 predicted proteins | sample IncBWC27OmetaG_FD_160068 | JGI IMG/M metagenome (GOLD analysis project Ga0210393, IMG submission 160068) | Forest soil microbial communities from Barre Woods Harvard Forest LTER site, Petersham, Massachusetts, United States - Inc-BW-C-27-O ... | reverse complement strand
TGCCCATCGGCAATCGGTGGTGAGCAGATCCCAAACGATCCGTTCCTCGTCATGACTCCTGGAAGTTGCCATGTCGAGAGCTGATAATCCCCAGTTATCAGCGACCAAACAACCCTTTCCTCATAGTGACCGGCTGGCTCGCGATCACACAGCTGTGGCAGCCGCGCGTTTCGCAACTGCGGTCAGCGGATTGTGCCGTGGATATCAAGCCGCCTGTTTGTGTTGGTTGTAGGTGCGCATAAGTAAACGCATCGACTGCAGTTCGTCCGCACCCTCTCAGCTTCCAGGCTACAGTACCGTGGTTGACCACCGACGCTTTGGAGGCCCCGAGAAACACGATGCTCTACGGATTGTGCGATCTTTCGCAGCAGTTCATCGAGAGCTGCGCGAAGCGAGGCCTGTCGGCACACACGGCTCGCGCTTATCAAGCAGACCTTGCGGACTTCAGGAAAAGCCTTTTGCGCTCGACGCCTCTATCCGAGTGCGACGCCGCCGATGTTCAACGTTACATCGACTCTCTTGTCTCAAATTGTCGGCTCGGCGCGAGCACTATCCGCCGTCGGCTCGCATGCCTAAAAGCAACATTCACATGGCTGGTGCGCGAGCGGATCATCACAGAAAATCCGGTCTGCGGTATTCGGCTGGAACTCAAAGCGCCGAAGCTGATTCCAAGAAATGTGCCGACGGAGGACTTGGCGAGGCTCCTCCAATACGTTGACTTTTCGATCCCGATTGTCGGACCGGCGGGCGACGGACCGGACGAACCATCGCGATCCACTTTTGACAAATGGACCTCGCGGCTGGCCCTTGAGGTTCTCTTTGCAACCGGCGTCCGAGTAGGCGAACTCGAACAAATTGACCTCAACGACGTTGATCTTCGACGAGGCGCAATACGGATACAGGGCAAAGGCGCGCGACAACGTACCGTCTATATGAGCAATGACCAAACGACGACGGCGTTGAGGGAGTACATGCGAGTACGGCCCCGATTTGCGGCGAACACCGAACGCTTGCTAATCAATTCTCGTGGACGCCCCCTGCACGCAGCGTCCGTGAGAACTCGCCTCAAAAGACTCTGTAGCGCGGCCGAGATAAAGCGTCGAGTGACACCCCATATGCTGCGTCACAGCGCAGCCACGTGCCTGATGGAAGCCTCCGTCGATATCCGTTTCGTGCAACGCTTCCTTGGGCACGCCAGCATCGTTACCACACAGATCTACACCCACGTGTCTGATGCCGCGCTTCGCAAGGCTGTAATCGAAGCCGACCCGCGTGCACGATTGCTGGCGCTCGCGTAAGTGGCCTTCCAAGCGATGGGTCGTTGCTGTGGGCGGCAGCAGGCGCTACAGGAGCGAAACGCAGCAATCACGTAAACCGGAGTCCAGTTCCGGTCATGCGTTACCGAATCGTCGATCGAAGGACCATCGACTTGACTGTTGGCGGCAACGGCAGGTGACGCGAAACACGATCGGACGATTCGGATCTGACGACGTAGCTCATTCAGATTAAGTAATCGGGAGTGCCGCCCAGTTTTGAGTACGCCACATTCTTGATTAGCCAAGCATTTACGCATGCCAGCAGCCTCCCGCCGAGCTCCGCGGCCGTAATCCAGAAGTCGGTCGTCAAGACATTCGAGATTCTCAGTTCATCTCCGACAGGAACGCTCCCCAGCACGGGATCATCGCCATTCGCTCTGGCAAACGCGGAGTCTACACGCCCTCCTTTGTGCACCAATAAATGCCTCGTTCTTTCCAGCCGACGCAAGCCGGAATTTTCAAAGACCGCACGTAGTTCGGGGCTGTAATCTTTGTCAAATGCGTAATGGAAGGCGCCTCGGATCTTCTCCAGCGATTGAAACCTCATTCTCCGCGCCAAGAGCGTCCCCACTTTGTCCCGCACATCAAACTCTGCCCGCGCCAAATCGTCCCAATTAACCCTGTCCTCTTTAGCCAAGCGTTGATTGCAGTGCCTACCGAGAATGTCCGGGCTTGCGTTAACGGCAGGAATCCAAACGTCGCCACAAAGGACTTCAAAGCACATCCAAGCCTGTATCACTACCGAGGCGTTGTGCGCATCTCGCCCCATTGCAACGGCTTCTTCTCGGGCCATCTTCTCAGAAACGCGATAGTCGAACACATCGCTGTCCTTCACCGGCTCAAGATCGGGACGTAATTCGGCGTCCAATTCATCCTGGACCTGCTGTTGGAGCTGTGTGGCTTCTTCATCACTCGGAGGCCGTCCATGGTCCACGGCAAACAGAAATGCCCGCTCGCTGATTCGACGCGGCCATTCGGAATGGTATTGGGCGTATCTCTGCATCGCGGCTGGAAAGGCCTGCAGCAGGAATACTCGGTTGATCCCAAGTTTAAAGGAATCGGCTGCCTTTCGCAGCTGCTCGTACTCGATTGAGTTGACGATCGAGATCAGCACTTCCAATGCTTGAATGGAGCGCGCTCGTTCGCCCTTGAGGAATTCTCGAATCCGAGCATCGTCGTTGCTCATCGCGCTTTCAGTCCTCTCACTTACGTGGGGCTCTCTCGCAACGCAGCACGAGCGCCGGCGTGGCGCAAAGATTGTTGCAGGCTCACTTGCGATCTCGGAACTTGGTGAAGCTTATGCATTGACGTGGGTTGGCCGGCAGCTGGCGCCGGAACACCGAGATGCTAGGTACATCGGAATTGGGATCCTCGAAACCGGCGGATTCCTGGTCGCGAGCTTTGAAGAGGACCCCGCGTATCCGTTGCGAGCGACCCTCCGCGAGCAGTTCGATCGGCTTCCTGGACCGAACGGTGAACGCTCCCAACCGCCTCCCATCTCCGCGATGCTTACACCGATCAAGGTGGATTGGAATTGACCGATGCAAGACAAAGAGTGATAGATGGCTTGGCTCCGTGTCGCTTGGCAATCAAGTTGCACAAGATTGTCATGCGATGCAATTGAAGGGGAGCCGGAATGTCTCCCGGACTCTCTCAAACTGCCGGTGTAGCGGGATCACTAATCCTAGTGCCGACTTCCGGCGCAGCCGATCGAAGGACTGGAGCTGGCCCTTCGGCCCGTATGGATGCGTCGAATTCACCCATGACACTCCGCTTTACGGAGCCGGCTTTAGTCCATTCGCGCCGTCAGCGGGGCTTGATCGCTCCCACAAGTACTCAAACTGCTGTTGCAAACTGACTATCAGGCCCGGGCTCAAGTTGCCAAACCGGACACTGGGATTTAACATCTGATCGCCAAAGAACGTAATTTCAAGATGCCCCATCCCGCTCCTCACCTCACCTGCATCGCGAATCCAAAAGCTATTAATAAATGGACCTCGCCACCACCGCAGTTCAATCTTCCCAGTCTGAGAATTCTCCGTTTGCAACCTCCGCAGCGTGGCCTCCGCCAGCTTTGATGTACTCGTACTGGCATCAATGCCGCCCCCATGGCTACCACAAAACCGGAAATACGTCTCGACATTCGCGCGATTCGATTCGCTGTGATCCATCAGCAGGAAGCGAAACCGAACGCCCCGCCGCACTGCTTCGCTCAACACTTCGGTGTTGACATAAAAGGAGGTTCCAGTGACTGCAAGGACGTCAAATGTCCTTTGTGATTGCTCGATCGCGGACACCAAGTCGGTTTCGGTCACTAACGCGTGCCGGTCCGGCAGGCATCGTGCTACCTGGTAAGCGTGGCTACCACCGGTCGCAAATACCGTCGGTGTCACGCGCTGCCGACGCGATAGCAACGGCAACGCGACGAGCGGTCAGAAGTTGAAAGGAACGTGTGCCCCTCCGAGAAGCTAAGATAATACAACAGCCGTCACCTCGCGGCGCACTGATCAGCGTTGTCTCACAACCATCAAGGCCGTTGTTCCAGAGCGGCAACCATCCTCTCCGCTCCACTGTCACTTGTGGCCTGTGGCCGGTTCTCTGCGCAATGACTTCAATCGGTCATCCACCACGATCTCCGTTCGCACGATTCTCGGATCATCCGGCCCAAGGTAGATCACCTGGATGCCCGTCCAATCAATCGCCTTCGGGTCGTCGATTTGCGCGTAAGCCTTTCCTCCGACGACCTTTTTTCGAATGGCAATCGATTCTGCACCGGCACGATGCCTCGGCAGCCTGATTTGAAGCTCAAAGTCATAATCTTGGATCAACCGGTTGTCGATAAGCGCTGCCACCGTGATCGACTTATCCTGTGCTGCCAGAAAAATCGTGATTCCCACTCGAACATCGGTCTCCGCAGAGACGAAGGAATGGTCCTGGGACTGGATGACCGCACGCAACGGATTCGCTGCCCCGATCTTGCGGTCGGTAAGAAGATGGTGATAGGCCGCAATCGGAAACGAGACCTTCCCGTCAGACGAGGACACGTCGACTGACGCTGTTCGCTGATGTGTTCGAGGATTCTCCAGCGACACCTTCACATCTTCACGCGGCCCATCGGCTGCACAGGTCACGAGGAGCGTGTCTGTATCGACCGCCAATCCCTTCGCAGCAGACGTCCCGCTTTCGATTCGAATCCCCGAGATGTTCAACGGCCTAGGCCTCGACACCTGATAGGCGTACAGTCCAGTGCCAATCACAAAAAGGGCAACCAATATGATGTAAACGACCAACCGTATGAGAAACTGCTGTCGGAGCGTTTGCTTCAGGAGCTCGAAGTCACCCTGATCGACCGCGGCTCGAAGGACGCGATCCGCGTCGAGTGTTGCCCTGAGTTTCGCAGGGGTCATCTGCCCATATTTGTCTACGTCGAGCGTCCCTTGCTTCCGAAGTTTCTGGACGATGTCACGAGAGATGTCGTCATGGAGAATCCTTCCCTGAAGCATCGTGAATATCACGAATCCGAGCAGCGCGAGCATTGCAGGAAGTGCCGAGAGGAAGTCCAAATAATTCAAGGCCGTCCTCCGGCGTTCATTCGCTGAGCGACAAGTCGGCAGGCTTATCGCAAAAGCAAGAACGCACGCATCGAGCGAACCTTCGGGGCTCGAGTGGTGAAGAGTCTGGCGGCTAAGTGACCAGAATCAGTGCATGTTGTTTGGTTCCATTTATCGTATCCCATAATGCCCGCTCAAATTCAAGCATGTTGTCGATGGCATCGCGACGTCGATTCTCATCGGTGAAGATAGGGCCAAACAGCGGGTCGTTGCAGTTGCTTTCGGAAAACGCGGTGTTCAATGATTTGAAGGTACGGGGCAGGACAATGTTAATCAGATCGCTGGCAAACGGCGCATCGTGTTTAGTGATCCGACGTTCCATTCCCCTCAATACGCTAAACCAGCGGGTCTCGGACAAAGGATAGTCCGGGATTCCTTTAAGGCCATTGGCGAGCAGTTGTGCTTCGAATTGCACGAACGTCACGCCGGCCGCGAAAAGCACCGTCTCGGCCAGCTTAAGGGTCTCCTTTCGGCGTACTTCTTCGTCCAAGGACGCAGCAACGCGGCCTGCTGTTGCGAATGAGTGATTCAGGATACAATCCCCGAGAGCCGCACCTGCACTGAAGTCTGCCGCGAATTCAAGATCAGCGTTCGCCGATCTGCTCGACAGCTTATCATGCGGTACCTCGAACAGCGCACAGGGACCGAAACGCAATTCCGAGTGTCCTAGATGTCCCAACATGATGTGGTTCAGTTCATGAAAATAGATGAGATCAAGAGAGAGGCGTTGAAGGAACGTCACCAATTGATACCGTCTGTCGCCATTGGGCATCGATATTGGAAGTCCCAAGTCAGCGCCCTTGACGGTCGCCTCTTTAGGGCCCGCCGCAACACCAATGTGGTTGAGGTCCGTGGGCATTGCGAAGTCTAAATTATTGAGATCGCCGGTTTCCGGAAACACATCGCTTCGCGTCAGCAATTCACTGAAAATCTGCATCATTCCCGCGACGGTGATGTGATGGACGGCAATGCAGTGCAACGAGCCGTGTCGGAACACGCATGCGTTGACAGTTGGTTCATTTATGAAGTCAAACCAAATATTGGCGTTTTCGTGCGTCGAGTAAGATTGCAGCCTCAATTGTGTGAGGGCCGCATTAGCGCGTTGGCGGAGCCATTGAAGCGGATCCGTGTCGAGGATCGAACTCTGATGGCGCGTAACCCGATGGCCGAACAACGTTGAAGACAAAGCCTCCAGTGCTTCATCGAATTGCGACGACCGATCGTGGTCCGAATGTGCGGAGTCGTGCATGATGTTCGATGTGTCCGATTGAGCGGAGGGTGATTCGATGACGAGTATGCCAGATTCACAGTCGGCCCCCTATGTGCTGCAGGAGCTTCAGCAGCTGTGGACTGAGGAGGCTCGGCGACTCTTGAAAAGTGACGACGACGCCCTTTTCCTGCAATTAGGACGCACGTTGCCGGCGCGTTCGGGAGAGCCAGTCGGCGCACTTCCCCGTCCTGACATCATAGTCCGCCGCGGACGCGCGTGGATCGAAGAGAACCGACGGCAATTATGCACCATGCTTCATGCGAGTTCGTTCCTAACTCGCTTCATGTCCGATCGCAATGCGTACGACGCAGCAACAGTGGCTGTGATCATTGCCGGCGCCATTGTTGCGAACACGACCAACGTGGTAATTCCGGTTCCTCTGACGGTCGGTGTAATTGTCGCGCGCCTCGGACTCGATAAGTTGTGCGGGCCCGATTGGGGGACCCCGTCCAAAGACAGCGCGACGGCTAACGAGCCGTAATCCGAGGGCCGACTTCGAGGCGTCTGCGCGAACGCGCTTCTGCCCCTTCGCGAAGGCTGCAATGTCTCATATTCCGCACCCAATGCACGAGGAATGCGGCCGACGAAAGCTGCGAACACGCGCTTGCGGCTGGAACAAACCGTGGCCCAGTGCTCCAACTTAACAACCCGTCTTAGACGCCGGACGCAGCTGCAGTGCGAACCGCGAAATATTCTACACGAAACATAAGAAAGAGCGCCGCGAACATAGTTAGTCCGTCCAGCCGCTTCTGATTTGCGAAGCAAGTTTCCGCAACCTGCCTGATCCGTCGATGAAAAACGCTCGAATGGCGTTTTGAGAAGTACCCCTCGACCCGCCTTGCCGGTACTCGGCTCCGACACTCAGCGACACCGACACCTCCGATTGCGGCAGTCGGGACGTTACAGTTGCAATCACATCGTACTATCGAGTCGGTGAGCCGGCCTACTCATGAGCTCTGGCGGCGCCCATTGCGGCTCTAACTGCGCCTACCGAAAGGATCATTTCGCGCGCAGGCGTCGGCGATCGCAGTCACTGAACCGCTCTTGCCGTTTCAATCAATGCTGTTAGTCCCGCGAGTCGCTCTCGGGCCTGTTCGAGGCCGCCAGCGAGCCGGATGAAATCGAGACCGGCTTTCATGATGTGGTCGGAGTTGCCGTTGTGAGCCGCTATGGCTCGTGGCTTGTGCCGTCGAACAACCTTCCGCTTCCCGCCGCCTTCCAGCTTATAAAAGGTTGCCTTAAACGTCCCCTCGTTAATCTTTTGCGAGGGATGGGCTTTCTTGATACCCTCCAACGCATTCTTCGCCGATACGCCGCGATGGGCCTGACGGTACTGTCGAACAACCTCGGAGAGATTGAAACCGGCGGACTTCTTGACCATGGGCTCCTCCCTCGATCGCGAATGAATGAGAGTAACAGACGACCTTACTTAGGTATCGTCGTGATATCAATCGTTGCCATGCTGGAAGACACGACGTAGCGACGCGGCCGGCCTATTGCTATTGCGCTTGGCAAGGGTCGGCAACCGTCACAATTCTGGCCGAGAAACCAACTGAATCGTGTCGATTCCATCATCAGCGCAGGTCCTCTGTTCAATGAGCCACCGGGCTGGTCTTGGACCGGCGCAAACTTCAACGATCGTTACGCGTTCCCTTCTGCCGATTTCGCTGGATCGTCGCGTATTCGGACAACTGGACTACCGACAAAGCTGGCATTTCGTCGGGCGTCAAATCCCGCGTCTTAGCAATCTCGAGCAATTGCTTTGCTCGTTGCTGATCGGCAGCGCTCTTCGTCGTGCCAGCCCGCGTTGTCGGAGCGAGCGCCTTCGTCCTCTTCGTTTCCCGCGAGTTCCCTCGCTCCTTTGCCATCACTGAAAAACTTCCTTAAAATGCGAACTCAACATCGCGCGGGACGAATCTCCTTCATGGTAAGAACCCGAATCGCCGTGCAGCCACGCGAGGCTCAAGGAGATGGACGACTCAGCGCAACGCGAAATCACTTTGCTTCAGTCTCAAGAATAAAGTCCCAAGCCTTCTCGAGCAAATGCCATGGCGACTGGAATTTCATCGCGCGCGACCCAGCGAGCGCGTCGCGAGTCAAGGATTTGGCGATAACTGCTGCGTTGATCGTGGGCCAAGCGCGTCCCCGCCAGTCTATGCCGGAGTCGACCCATGATTCTGTAACGCATGCAAGCGTGGCGCGTTGACTGAGTTATGCCGTTGCGCCGGTCGGGGGTTTGGGCATTTCCGGATAGAAAGCCCACGGACGGGCGATGAACCGCACCAGCGAATCATCGACGACATTGTTGGTCACCCGTCCGGACGAGAGGCCTGACTCGTTTAGCGTCCGGCGGTTGGTCGGATTGACCATGAGGCGATGGCTGGGAACGGTCGGCTGACGGTCCCATGCCAGGCCAACTGAGAGATAGCGCGACATCGACTAATGTCTGTATGGACCAATTATTTCAAATTTCCCGCGTGGGCCCAACGTCGCCACAGCGTTCGTCGGGTGTCATCCGGCACCCTCCCTCTCAATGCCTTTGTCTTTAGTCTTCTCAGCCGCCGGAGCTTGTTCCTTCGCGTCGAGAATGTTCTTGAAGGCTTCCCTCCCGTACCAATGCGCGTCCTCACGTTTTGCCGCCGATTCATCCGCTTGGATTTCTTTGAAGAGGGCGGCCAACTCCTCGGCAGTGTAAAACTGTTTCACCATCCCTATTCGCCCCAGAAAACAGCTGAGTTAGCTTTCCGCGCCTTCAAAACGTCATGGCGGGACGAGCGATTGCCTGCCTTAATCATGCCAACGCTTTGTGTTCTCGTCCTTCGATTCGAGGGCTGCCGGATATGTCGCCACTGCGCTTTGGTCGGAGACAAACTCACTCGTCCACCCCGTCATGCCAATCGCCACGACAAGAAAGAAAACGCAACGGGCGAAGATCAAGGTCTTTTCCCAAGCCAGTCCGCTCCTCGCAGCGGTCTTCTCTTCGTAGTATCGGATCAACGTCGTTTGCAAAGGCGGAACGCCTGGAGTGAACGTAATCGCGGTCCGACTGGACAACGCCGTGACTTCCTCCGGCTTAAGCAGCCGCCTTGCCTGTTGCGCCCAGTTATCCGATTGCTGGAAAGAACGGCTTTCGGTTGGCGGCCCGCCCATTGACCCTTGATACGTCTTGCTCCTCGAGGTGCCGCCTGACGTGACGATGATGGTCTCTTCACCGAGGCGATCACTCACATACTGGGCAGTGTCCTTGTCGTTAACTCCGAAGTAGATCTGGCTGCAGTTGCTCAGGAGCGTTTGCTCCTGCCCGTCCGGAAAACATTTCTTGAGTTGCCCAACAGATTGGTAATAGAACTGTAGTCGTACGCCGTACCCCCGGTACTTATTCACCGCGTCATCGAGCGCATCCATGTGGCCAAGCGTCGCGGCTTCGTCGAGAACAAAATGGACAAAGTTCTTTTCCTGTAAGCCGCCCTTTACGATCGCCCGGAGCATCGTGCCGATCCACAGGCGAAGCAGGGCCTGCTGGGCGCGCGCATGCTCGGGAGGAAGTACCAGGTAAACGGTCGTTTTCCGTTTCACTAAATCCGCCGGGTCAAATGTGCTTTCCTTGGTGTTGTCCGCTATGGCGATCGTGTCGAGGAATTTCAGGAACCGGCTCACGGTGGTGAGGCACGATGCCAGCTCGTTGTCTTTGAACCGCGTAAGCCCATGGCCCATTCTCGCGAGCATTCCCGACCACGCGCCAGGTGATTCGCACATAAGGCGTATAATTTCGTCCATCTTCGCGGGGTTGCTTAGCAGCGTCCGCACCGTTTGCAGTGACCTCTCTCCCTGCTCGCCGAAATAGGCAACGACAGCCAGCATCGCGCTAATCCATGTTTCGGCCGAGTCCACCCAGTGGGGATCCTTTTCCTCACCGGTACGGATCACTAGCGTATTCGCCATGTCCCGGCAGTCATCGATTGCCAGCGGAGAATCTTTGTCGATTCCATCCAACGGATTGAGCGTGTCGGGCGTTTGCGTCACCTGCATGTAGGGGTCGATGATTCTGACGTCATGACCCATCGCCCTGCGCTTGTCCGCCGTAAGTTTCGCCAGCTCGCCTTTGAAATCCACGACAACGCACGAGTCAGGGCAGGTCTCGAGGAAGGGGACCACCAGCGACACGCCTTTTCCCACGCCCGTAGGGGCGAAGATTGCTGTATGGACCGCATTCAGTTTCACGAGCAGGTTCCCCGGCTTGCGAAGCGCTGCGAGAAACTGCCGGCACGCCGTCGTCGCGTCGACCCGCGGGCTAAAGAGCGCCTTCAGGGCCGGAACGAAGTGCCTGCGCGTTTCCATCGAGTGGCCAAGGATTAGGCCGCTCGTGGCGTCGAGCATTCCGGCCCTGCGTAAGTCGTCAGCGTCAGCCCATTTGGCGGAGCCAAGCGTCGTCAGACGCTTGCGGCCATGCTTCGCCAGGTACGCCAAGAAGCACACGACGCCAGCTGCCAACAGCCAGGGCATCCCAGTGCCGGCAAGTAGAAAGCAATATGCAAACAGGACGACTCCAGTTAGCAACATCAAACGGCAGAGAACCATGAGTCACCCCGCCTTTCGTGCGCGATCGTGCATCATACGGACCCACGTCCTGACGTCGTATTGCGGCGCGGCTTTGCGGGCCTCCTTAAGCGTCTCGCTAAGCACCTCGATGAAATGGGCCATGTTGAGCTGTTTGCCGCTCACGGCGATCGTCTCGCCGCCCGGCATCGAGATTTTCACCCGCGACAGCTTGACCTCGGGCTTGCCGCGGCTCATGCGCTCTTGCCGCTCGACGTCATCCCGCGACGCGCCGGCCAGGATGTCGGCCAACTTGCGGTTCTGGTCATCCCTGGAACCTTTGACGATCGCATACGCTTTGGCAAAGCCGAACGCCCCAGCGAGGAACGCCTCTCTCGCTTCCGGGATCAGTTCATCGACGGCCAGAATTCTGGTTACCATCGACGCGTCGAAATGAAGCGCCGACGCCAAATCCTTTTTGAGCCAGCCAGGATTCAGAGCCATGAGCTCCTTGCACGCCAGGTAAATCTCGGCGTCATCGAGTCCTTCCCGCATCAGATTTTCGATCAGTTGCAGCTTTTTGATCTCACCCGTACTGAGCTCTTGCTCCAGCACTTTCACGTCGACCTGCGTAAGTCCGGCGAGCTTCGCCGCGCGTAGCGTCCGCTCGCCGGCCACCAGCGTGCCATCGCGAAGAACGAGAAGTGGACGCAGCTGCCCATCTTTTTTCAGGCTCTCCGCGTGCCGGTGTAGGCTGTCTTCGCTGAAATTCTTGCGAACGTTCTCTTTGACGATCGGCTTATCGACCGGCCATCGCTCGTATGATCCAATCCCCATGTGAACCTCTCCTTTCTTAGGGCGCCGAGTCACCCGGCGAATATCCGATCACGCAGCAGGCCGCCGGACCGGCAGCAGCCCCTCCCTTTGAAACCGAAGCAGCTCCGTGTGGCTAATTGCCCACGAGGCATAGGACCCTCGTCCCGACTCTTTTTTCTCTGCATTGATGCGGCCGTGGCGGCACCATTCGCGGCAGGTGAACTCCGCGCGTCCGACGATCCGTGCGAATTCCTCGACCGAATAAAATTCACGCGTTCGCTCACGCTCTACGAGCGACGTCAAAAGCGCTTCGATCTTTTCCAAACGTTCTTCGAGAGTCATAAGGCACCTCACCGCGAACCGCAGCTGTTACCTCACATGCTGCGACCGTGACTTTGCTCTGGCGATTCGATCGCTGGCTGCTCCGGTGGCTCGATCGCCTTCTCGGCTTCAGTCCTGTTTTGGCCAGGGCCGTACGGAACGAATGCTTGACCGTTGTGAAGCAAGTTTGCCGTCTCCGCGGCGCCTTGAACGGTCAGGCGTTCCGCCTCCGCGCCAACATCAGAGATGAATTTGCTCAGACTCAGTCCCGGCAATGCTTGACTGATCGTTTCACCGGCGTTTTTCACAATGTCCATGAATTTCGACATGAGTCACCTTCTTGCCGAGTTGCTCGGCGGTTTGAGATTCATAATCAGGCAGGTCAAAGCTGACCTCGCCCCACTTGCCCTTGCAGCGCAAATCGGGGGTTCGCATCGAACAGCCCGGCAAACATTTCGTCCTTGAGGTAATCGGGCCGTCGGCAGACAAGACTTCCTTGCCCCTGCCGAAGCACAACCTCATCTTGAGGAGCAAGCTGGCCCAGGACCTGTTGAGGCACGCCCAGCAATTCACTCCACTCCCTAGCCATGTTGTGATTAGGGATTCCGAAGGCCTGCAAAACCGCAGAATTGTTGATGATCGTCTGCCAATCGTCCGGGTAGCATCGCCGCAGTTGGCTCAAATCCTGCCAGAACGTAAAGGTCTGGAGGCCACTGCCGCGGAGCAACGTAATGGCCTGTCGCAGCAGTGGCAGCGAGCCAAGTTGGGCACATTCGTCCAAGAGAAACAGCGTTCGTTGGCGCGGCATGGTCGTTCGACGCATGACCGTCGTCAGCAACGTTCCAACCCAAAGTCGGAGCAGCGCCTTGTGGCTTTCGAGCTTTTCGGGCGGAATAACGATGTAGATGGTAAGTGGCCGTCCGTCATAAACGTCCTGCAATCGCATTGACGACGTACGCAGCGTCTCCACTACCTGATCGCTACCGAGGGCGCCGATGTAGCTTGTTGCCATGGATCGGATACACGCGCGCGTAGGCTCGGGGGGCGCCGTCAGATAAGCGGCAAAAAGCTCCCGTGCCATCCGACTCTTGACGGTGTTTTCGTCAAGCATTTTGGCAATGGCCATGTCCATGTCGCCGTGGTAAAGCCATTTGCGCAGCTGACCGAGGTGTCGCTCTTTTGTCTGGTAACTGGCGATATGAGCGATCAGCGCTCCGATAAGCCCGTTAGCCGTGTCGTTCCAATAGGGTTCTCTCGAGGATTCGTGTCCCACGGCCAGGAGTGACGCGATCATCTCCGAATCGGAGTCGAAGTCCGACCGGGGTAAATCCAACAAATCCAGGGGATTCAAGCTATCGCTTCGCGACGTCACGAGATGAAAAGGGTCCAACACGACAACCTGCTGTCCCATCTCACGGCGGCGCCGACTCGTAACTTGGTAGAGCTCCCCCTTTATATCGATGGCGAAAATCGATCCGGAGTAAGTCAACAGATTGGGAATGAGGACACCCCGGCCCTTACCGGCGCCGGTCGGAGCACAGCAGATGAGATGAGAATCTCCGTCGTAAGTCACCGTTTGCGAATGACCCGGAGGTGCAACCGTGTCGGGTGTAATGCCGTACGAATCCGGCGGGATTCCATCGATGACACCCAAAACAAGGTGCTGTTTCCCGGGGACCTTGACCGGGCTTGGCGGCACTGGGCGATTAAGAAGATTCAACAGCATCGGGCATCAACTCCAAAATGGAACACCTGGAACATTCGCTGAGTCAGCCGCTCGGGTGCCGTCATTGCGGAGGGTCGCTAATTGAGTGACGCCTTGCAGAGTCGCAGTCGATCTCCGCTGTCGTGAGCTTGGCGGCGTTTTCCCAGCTCGTATGCCGTCCAGACGACTAACGCCAGGGCAGCACCGTGCACCGACCCTTCCACTCCTCGGCGCACGATTGCCATCGCATCGATTTGGTGTTCTTTGCAGTTCCGTGTCACAACGGCAGACCGAAGCCACACACCTCGTTCGCGAGGACCACTCTTTGCTTTTCGGCAATGAAGGCAGAGCACGCCAGCCGACAGAAGAATCGTTCCGGCAAGGTCAGCCACTGAATGGGACTTGTTCATTTCTGAGTGACTCCATCATCAAGAGAGAAAATAGAGAGAAAGGGGCGCCGAGGGCGCGCCCCTTCACGCTGTGACGCCAGGGTTAAGCGGCGAAATGGCCCTTCACGAGCTCGTGAACTCGCTTGAGCTGAAGCGAAGTCAGCCGGTCCAGCGATGTGCTGTAAAGCCGCGTCGCATAGTCCGCTGCTCGGAGATCTGCTTCCGCTTGCTCGGCTTTGCTGAGGTTGTGGTACCACAGCAACCCATACCCACCCATCGCCGCTACGAGCGCGCTCCCGATTCCGACCCATGGAAAATTCATTGTCGTCCTCCAGTCCAGACGTTAGTTCCTGATCCGTGCAACATGCGTCGGATCATACAGCCGAGCGTTCACGGTTCTTGGTTCCTCTCGGCTTTCATAGGTAAGGACGCCCCAGCGGCCGCGACGATCGACAATTCCATTTTTTTCTCTCGAAATATTCTGGTGCTTCGCAAAGGCCGCGACGAACGTCGCACGTTGTCCAACGAAGGTTTGATACTCGTGTTCAACGTCTGCCGATCGAAGGCGACCCGAGGGGCGGTCCATTGCCGATGCGAAAAGTCATAGACTTCCGCGTCAATGCGTGCTACGAGGACAGGTGGGGGGATTCTCTGGCGGTCCAAAAAATGGCCCTGGCGAGAATCGTTAAGCAACTAGCGCGATGGGGGACATCTGCCTGACCGAAAAACATCAGCCAAGCCCAAGCTCCGCCTAAAGAACGGAAGCGAGGTCGACGCCCGCGCGGCGTATGTGCACTGGCGCACGCTGCAACAGCTTGAGATAGACCATCTGCAGGCGTTCGTGATGCTTGCCCGCGGAGACGAACCAGTTGCCCCAGGCCCAACTCGTGAAGATCTGCGTGGGCTTCACGGCGAATGCTTCACGCGCGACGGATCGCTTGAGCCCGTCGTCCGTGAGGTCGTTTTGAGCGCCTTTCGGGAGACTGCCGAAGGGGCGGTAGTGGTCAATCCGTTTCAGCTATCCAGTCAAGCCGACATGGAAGTGCTGGCGAAGGTCGCACGGCAGGTTCTTCGCGAAACGCAACGGCTATTGCGGCGAATGCGGGGCGATGACAAGCCGCCTGGCCATGCACGTTGAGCCATTTGCTGCGCCTCTTTGGCCGTAATCCCGAGAGCCTCGGCGATCTCTGACCAGGATTGCCCAACCAGTCGCCTCCTAATGATTGCGCGATGGATCGGCGGCAATTCATTGATGGAGCACTCCAGCGCGGACTCCTTGGCGAGCGAGTCTTTTGCTTCGGCCCGATCGAGGGCGTCATTCGCTCTCGCAAAACGGACCCTGGTTCGGCGAAGCCGGCGAAAATAGTCAACCAAGACGCTCTTGCGCGTATCGCTTGCGTAGGTGCCGAAGTTTCCGTTTGGTGTTTTCCCGCCCTTCATGACCGTAAGCAGCTTTTCGATGACACGGCTGCAGAGATCGTCAATTTCATAGACGGGCACGTGTCGCTTGAAGTACGTCCTCGATTGTGCCCAGATCAACCCCATTAGGGCGCGCGCCGCGATGGCTCTCAAGAAATCGACGAGCGTCGCACTTTCCCAGCGTTCCTTTGACCATCGATCGAGTTCGCTCACAACTCCCCGTCTCACGGCGGATTGCTCCTCATCACGGCAGGCCACGGATTTGATCATCTCTTCGATGACTTGAGCGTGCGGCGGGACGTCTCCGCCAGGGCCGGCGAGTAGATAGCGCTTCAGGGCCTCAGACACCGCGACGCAGCTCGCGATGGGAACGGCGCCTCGGCCTGAATTTGGTTGGTCCGGTGCGGTTGTTCGAGGGAGACCGAGATAGACGCAAATCCGCTCTTCGATTTGCCGGTCCTTCGCTTCGCGCAATTTTCTGGATTCGTCGTTCTTCCCGGCCATATCGCATTCCTCCCACGTTTATTTCCGCTCCGCGGCGAATCAATCGCCATTCGCGAGTCTGCTCGTTTGGTCCTCAAACAATCCGCAGTGGACCCACATTCACACCGGCCTCGGCGCGCACCGCGGACGCCAGTGCGGCTCGTTGAGGGAAATCAACGCCAGATTTCTAGGCTCTAAGCGTCCCGGTGTTACGAACGACGCATGAAATCGTGTTTCGTACCGACGGTCGCGCTGCCGGGGCACGGACCACCTGGCCGATCCCCTCCTTCGCTAATGCGAAGCCGAGGAAGGTCGCAGCCACGAAGTTGGGGCAATGTGCGTAAGCGCTACGAAACTGATGCTCCTGGTAGCCCGTGACTTTTGTTCCACCGACCATCACGGGGTGACCCGTCGCATCGACCTTGGGGTGTCCCAGATCATCCGTCATTTGGAACTCTGGCTCCGTGACGCTGATCGTCCGATGGATGGCGGAGTAGAACAACTTGTGCCCACTGTCCAGGCGCACGCGGAACCCGACGCATATGCTCTTCTCTTTGCACTCACCATTCATGTTCTTCTCGTTTTTGATTCTCACGCGATGAAACACGGCTTTCGCCTCACTGATCTTGGGCTGATACGCCATTGGGGAAAGCTCCTTATGCTGCCTGAATTCTGTGCTGTTCTAATTTGTGTCCGTTTCCGGCAGTCGGGGCCGCGCATTCCAAAGCGCCTCGTCCGACTGGAATGAAATCGCAGTTGACGCGGTACGCGGGTGCGACCATCCCTGGTCCGGTAATCGACTCGTGAGGAAATGGGAACTGGGCGTTAGACGACCTCGGCCGGTAGGACCCCAAGCCAAAGGGCCACTTCCACGCGGATGTCACATTTCCGGTGAGCACGCTTAAAAATCGCAATTCGCAAACTCCTGGCAATATCAAAGTGCCGTGCGAGCTCGGTCCTGACGTTCTCCTCGACGATTCGTCGAGCGCCTTCGCCAAGACCAGCCTCAGGACACTGAAAGGTAGTAGTTGTGGAAGCGAGTGCTGTTTCAACCTCCCGTGCGAGCTGGGTCCTGACGTTCTCCTCGACAATTCGTCGAGCGACTTCGCCCAGAACCAGCCCCAGGACATAGAACGCCCCCAGCGAGACCAGAGCTGTTTGCATCGTCGCGAAGAAGTCGGCTTCGCAGAAAAGCCCGCGTAGGGCCGCCGTGGCAAAGGCGATCAAAGCCAGGCGTTTGGCGAATTGCGTAGCCAGGTTGACCCGCCGAATGTTCGAGGGGACGCGGGAAAGGCGCGTCGACGACGCGTCCGCGCGGGAACGCAAATTCCCGTACATCCTTTATCGGTCGGGACCGGAGCATTCAGAATTTTCTGCGCAAATTGCGCAGTTGGAATGCGTTACGCCTCTCGCCCAAACTTCCAGGCGCGATGCGGGCCTCGGCCTAAGCGCGGGACAGTCGGGCTTCTCGATGACGAAGGGGCGCCAGCGGGCGACCGCGGCGACATTACGGACGCGCGGCCTTTATCCCGCCGACTTAAACTTGAAGAGCTTCTCGCGTCGGGGGGTGGCATCGCTCGAGACGAATCGCGGCACCCAGGCCATCGTGCGCAATTCGTCGAGCATGGCCAATGACCAGGGCTAGACTTCCACGGCTTTTGCCGTCTCGATCAGCTCTTGCAATTGAGCGAGCTTCGCCTCGGGTTGCTTTACGCTGCCGGCGAGTCGAATGAAGGTGAGGCCAGCTCTGATGGCGGAGGTGTCGTCACTCGCTCCGTGACCTGGCTTTCGTCTCTTCACCGTGCGTTTTCGTTTTCCGTCGCCGGCCAACTTGTAGAACGTGGCCCTGAACGTGCCGTCGTTAATTTTCTGGCCCGTATGCGCCTTTTTGACGGCGGCCAGCGCATCGTTCGCGGATACACCCCGGTGCGATTTCCGGAAGTCTCGAATGACCTCCGAGAGATTGAATCCGCTGCTCTTCTTCGCCATGGGCTCGTCCCTCGGAAAATGCTGGCTCCGTTCGGCCCAGCCAGACTAACGTTGTTCGGCCGGAGGCATCAAGAGCTCCGGTTCGAGAGGCATGGGCTTCCTCATCTCGTCTCCCCACGCCCGGACACAAAAGTTATGCTCGACCCGCTGCGCGTTTGAACCATCATGTTAGCCATGGAGGGCGGTGATGCCCCTTTTTTCGCGAAGAAACCAAGTCCTCGAACCGTTTCGTTACGATCTTCCCGAACACGTTCGCAACCGCATTCTGTGCACGATCGAGCAGTCGATGGCACAGCACTGCCAGAACTTCGATTTGGAGGACATGCTTTTGGAGACTCGGCGACAAACTCGTCGCTCAGTACGGATTCTTGAATCGCTCGGCGTACGTCGCCGCGCGAAGAAGCAATAACCCGGTCATGGAGCACTTCTTCTGTTCTACGGAAGATCAGGCGTTGGACTTCATCCAGTTTGCCTTCGAGACGTATCAGAATTGCGGCGGGCGACCGACGATTGACGCGATCAACCGCATTTTCGAGGAAGAGGGCATCGGCTACGAGCTGACGGCCATTCGCGAAATTCCCGTTGCGAGCAAACGTCGCGCCGGAAAAGAGTTCCGTGTAGAGACGCCACGCATCATCCGAAAGGACGAGCAGCTGCTCCATCAAGAAACCATCCGGCCCTGCCTGGATGCTCTTGGCGATCCGCAATTTGACACTGCCAACCGAGAACTCATGAATGCTTTTGAGGAAATTCGTCGTGGCGCTTACGCCGACGCGATCACATCAGCCGGATCGGCGTTCGAAAGCGTTTTGAAGACAATCTGCGCAAGAAAGTCCTGGCAACATGACCCGGACAAAGACACGTGCAGCCGGCTGCTCGACGTCTGCCGGGAAAATGCGTTGTTCCCACCGTTTTACAAGCCCATCCTCGAAGGGACGGCAACCATTCGCAACAAGATAGGCGATGCACACGGGAGGGGTCCCTCGCCGCACTACACGGCGACGCGGGAGCTGGCCGACCACATGCTCCAAATGACGGCGGCCAACATCGTCCTGCTGATCGGTCTGGCCCAGGTCTAACGAGGTCTTCCGATGGCGGGCGGATTCTTTAATAGCCAGAGCGTCAATGACTACATGCGGGATGTTCTCGGCCAAATCGACGCTGAGATCGAGACGATGCCCAAGGAGCATTTAGACGGGGATCTGCCGAGCTATTTCGCAGAAAAGTACGCAGCCAAGGTCCCGGTCCTTGGCAACGACATCACGATGGAGGAGCCGGACTGCGATCTGCACGCAAGCCGCGCGACGATTAGGCTTCGCATTCCCTATGAAGGCAATTCCCTCTTCTTCCAAATGCAGCCGATGAGCTCGCCTCTCATCGCAGCGACGTGGACGATCGAAGGAACCTCTCTCGTCATTCCACTGACTGCTCACAAGTCTCAGCCGGCAGTTTTCCAGCGCGACAAAGACACGCTGATCGGCCAGATTAATGATGGGCTTAACAACATCCGTCGCGAAATCGCTGCCCATTTCAATCAGCTGCCTGCGCGAGTGACCTCGAAGGTCCAATGGCGCAAGAGCCAAACTGCAGCTCACCATCAGTTTGTTACCGACCTTGCCTCGGTCATTCCAATCCACCGCCGCAATGATGGCGCGGAGAACATCATCGTTCCGGTCGTACGCAAGCCGGTACCGATCCTTCCAGCAACGAAAGACTCCGATCCCCTGATCGAGATGGCGGCATACGACGACATTCTCTCGATGATCAACCGTATGGTTTCGGTGTTTGAACGAAGCCCCAAAGTCTTCGCTGAAATGGAGGAGGAAGATCTGCGGACGATTCTTCTCGTTGGCTTGAACGGTCTCTACGAAGGTGGCGCAACAGGCGAGACCTTCAACAGCTCAGGAAGGACCGACATTCTCATTCGCCAGAACGACCGCAACGTTTTTATTGCCGAGTGCCTGATCTGGGACGGTGAGAAAAAGCTCTTGCAGAAGTTGGATGAGCAGCTATTCCAGTACGCAACGTGGCGCGACTCGAAGCTCGCGATTCTGGTGTTCAACCGCAAGAAAGGCTTCACTGACATTGTGCGGAAGATGAAAGCAGCCATCGACGGGCACGCGCAGCGAGTGCGCACCCTGGCTTACGCGCACGAGACTGGGGCTCGATACATCTTCCACCGCGCCGACGACGTCCAGCGGCATGTCACCCTGACCGCATTGGCCTTCGATGTTCCGTCATCAGGCGGATGAGTGATTCGACGCTCCGAAATAGGCAGTGTCTCAAAACGTCTCCTGCCAGAGCGGGCTCGATTCGCCCTGCCGGTAGTACGAAACGGTCGCATTCGGGCCATTCAGTTTCATGATGGCGAAGCCGTGCTTGAAGAGTCCGTCTTCCTGACCCATGTCCACCACGTCACCGTTCTCTCGACGAAGCGGCACATCCGGGAATTTCGGTGCATCGCCGGTCGCATCGGCAAACACCGGCACCGCAGCATGGCCAAGGCAGCGTCCTCGCGCCAGACCTTGATACAGGTCGTAAATGCCAAGCCGGTGCTCATGTCCCCAAAACCAGGCAGTGACATTTGGAATCGAGGGCTGGAGTTGGCTGAGCAACACTTGGTTCACGGGACCCCCGCTGATCGGATCAAACGCGGAGAACAGCGGATGATGCGAAAGGAGCACTGCTTTCTTGTTGCCCTTGTTGGCGACGAGGTTATTGACCCACTCCGCCTCGTTCGGCATGAGAAACGTCGAACCGCCGCCAAACTGAAGCGGCTTGTAATCGTGCACCCCGGTGTCCATTGCGACGAAGAGCCAATCGTT
>Ga0210393_10001345_pt1 | contig 20684 bp, 21 predicted proteins | sample IncBWC27OmetaG_FD_160068 | JGI IMG/M metagenome (GOLD analysis project Ga0210393, IMG submission 160068) | Forest soil microbial communities from Barre Woods Harvard Forest LTER site, Petersham, Massachusetts, United States - Inc-BW-C-27-O ... | reverse complement strand
CTTGAGGAAGATCGTCGAACCAACCCGTCGAACGCACCATGCCTTCGACGTGTAGCCGGAGATGTTCGACTGATGGACTCCGATGCGAAGAAACTTTGGCATGGAAGACACCGGGCATGAACGTGCGGCCAATCGAAAGACCGTTTGGGCCTGCTTGGGCCTACTTGAGCTAAAACGTAGTCACCCATTCCCGCATTGGCAACAGTTCCGCTCTGAGCAGACGATTTCCGCCGTCACTCCTTCTCCAGCCGCCTCAGGCTTCGCTCGAGCACGCGGCGGACGGCAAGCCGCGCCCGATGGGGATCGGAGGCGGCGATCGCATCAAAGATGGCGTGATGATCGGCGTAGACAACAAGCGTGGTGCGTTCCTTGCGCGCCGAACTGGCGCGTGCTTTCGAGATCGACTCGTACAGATGAGGCTGCAAGAACTGCATGAAGCTGACGATCAGCGGATTCTGCGTGGCCCGCGCAATCGTCAGATGAAAGGCGATGTCGGCCGCGAGCGCCCGCTCGAAAGGGCTTTTGTTCGGCTCCATCTGCTTCAGACAGTCGAGCATCGCCTTCAGGTCAGAGGCCTTGCGCCGCTCCGCCGCCAGCATGGCGGCCTGCATCTCGACGCCCATGCGCAGTTCGAAGATATCGCGCAGCGAACTTTTCGCATCCACGCTCGTGGCGAGCCGGAACGGCCGCGCCCTGGCGTCGTCCTCGACAAATACCCCCTTGCCTTGATGTGAGGCAACGAGGCCGTCCGACTTCAGACGCGAGAGCGCCTCGCGGATGACCGTGATGCTGACGCCGAAAGATTCGCTCAATTCCTTGCCGGCGTGTAATTGCCGCCCAGGCTGATATTTGCCGCTGACGATGTCTTCGCGCAGCACCGAGGTGATGCGGTCGGTCAGGTTGTTCGAGACGGTCGAACGGCGAACTTGGCGATAGGTCATGGTCGGGTTCCGGCGGCGGCAGCAAGTTCGACTGGCACGCCCGTTGCGAGGCCCACATCGAGAATCGCTACAAGCGGGTTGCGCCGTCGAACTTATCATATAAGATGAAAAGTAAGCAACGAAGGGCGAGGGTCAAGCATGCAAGATGTCGACAATCAAAGCCTGCGCGGTTTTGTCGAACGGACCGAAAAGACCGACCCCGCCAACGTGCTGCGGATCAAGGAGCCGGTCAGCCAGCAGCTCGAGATGACGGCGACGGTGTTCGAGCTCGACCGCCTCAACAAGAGCCCGGTCGTGATCTTCGAGAAGGTCGCGGGCTTCGATATGCCTGTGGTGACCAACGTCGCGGGAAACCGCGAACTGCTGGCGCGCTGCCTCGACTCGACGGTCGCGAACCTGCCGACCGCCTTTCGCGAACGCTGCCAGAAATACATCCCATCCGAAATCGTATCCAGGCCCAGTTGGGACGAGATCGTGATCGAGGGCGACGACGTCGACCTGACGCGGCTGCCGATCCCGTTCCAGTTCACGATCGATGCCGCACCCTACATCACCGCGGGCCAGATCACCGCACGCGATCCCGAAACCGGCGTCGATACCACCGGCTTCCACCGGCTGATGCTGAAGGGCAAGAACCGGCTCGGCGTCTCCCTGCATTCGCGGCGGCGCATGTATGAATATCACCGCCGCGCCGAGGCAAGGGGCCATTCGCTGCCGGCCGCGATCGTGATCGGCACCCATCCGCTGCATTACATGGGCTCGATGGTCTACGCCTATCCGCCGAACGTGCGGAAGTTCGACATCATCGGCGGTTTGTTCGGCGAACCCTATCGGCTTGCCGAGTGCGGGGTGGAAAACCTCCAGGTGCCGGCGAGCGCCGAAATCATCATCGAGGGCGAGATCCTCGCCGGCGTGCACGAGCCGGAAGGACCGTTCGGCGAGTTCACCGGCTATGCCTCCCACCGCAGCACCCAGAACGTCTTTGTCGCCAAGCGAGTGCGGATGCGGCGCGACGCCTGGTTCCACAGCGTGGTCTCCGGCATGTCGCGCGACCACATCCTGATTTCCTGCATCACGCGGGAGGGCGAGATCCTCAACGCGCTGAAGCGTAATCTGCCGAATGTTCGTGCGGTGCACGTGCCGCACAAGACCTGTGGCGCGTTTCTTGCAATCGTTTCGATGAAGAAGATTGCGGAAGGCGAACCGAAAATGGCAATGCTGACGGCGCTCGGCACCGAGCTCTACACCAAGCAGGTGATTGTCGTGGACGACGATGTCGACATCTACGACATGGAGGACGTGATGTGGGCGGTGGCGACCCGCGTCAGGGCCGAGAAGGACATCCTGATGGTGCCGGGTGTAAAGTCGGCGATCATCGATCCCACCTCCGATCCCGCGACCTTCACCGTCACCAAGATGGGGATCGATGCGACGGCTCCGATCAACGAGGAGTTCGCCCAGCGCCTGATCATCACGTCGGAGCAGCGTTCGCGCGCAAGAGAGATTCTTGCCGGCGCCAACGTCATCTGAGAGCCAGGCAGCGCAAGCAGCCGAGAACAACACCCCCGATGGGAGGCGACATGAGATCAGCCCGTTTCGCTGCCGCCGCAGTGCTTCTCCTTGGCACGATCGCCGCACCCGGCGCGGCGAGCGCCCAGACCAAGGTCCGCTTCACCCTCGACTGGATTCCCGGCGCCACCCACGGGGCTTTCCTGATCGCGCAGCAGAAGGGCTATTACAAAGCCGAAGGCCTCGACGTCACCATCGACCGCGGCAAGGGATCGGCGGAGGTGGTGCGCCAGCTCGCCGCCGACGTCTATGACATGGGATTCCCGGACATCAACGTGGTGCTGGATTTCGATTCCAAGAACCCCGAGCAGGCGTTTCCCGTCCTGATGAGCGGCTATGAGGAAGCGCCCGCCGCGATCGTGACCTTGCGTTCGAGCGGCCTCACCGAGCCCAAGCAGCTCAACGGCAAGAAGCTCGGCTCCGCGCCCAACGACTCCACGTTCAAGCTGTTCCCCATCTTTGCCCGCAAGGCCGGTATCGACGTTTCCACCGTGGAATTCCAGAATATCGATCCGAGCCTGCGCGAAGTGCTGCTGGTGCAGAAAAAGGTCGACGCCGTCCCCGGCCAGATCTTCAACGCGCTCTTGGAGCTGAAGGCCAAAGGCGTCGCGGCCTCAGACATCAGATATTTCATGTACAAGGACTATGGGCTGCCGCTCTACGCCAATTCGGTCGCTGCGTCTCGCCGCTTCCTGAGGGAACACCCGGATGCCGTGCGCGGCTTCCTGCGCGCGACATTGAAGGGTCTGAAAGACATGGCGCGCGACCCAGAAGTTGCGGTGACGGCCGCGGTCGCCTTCGAGCCGCTGCTCAACCCGGACATCGAGCGCGAGCGGCTGCGCGTCGCGCTTCAATGCTGCATCCTCACAGATACGGTGCGCAAGAACGGCTTCGGCGACATGGACCGCGAGCGGCTCGAGGCCAATATCGCCGATGTGACCGAAGCCTATAAATTGCCTCGCCGGCCGAAGCTGGAGGAGATCTTCGATCCGTCCTACCTGCCGGACGAGAAGGAGCGGCAGATCGACACGGTCCTGCCGGCGCAGCGTTTCCAAAAGTCCGAGTGATGTCCTTTATCGAGCTCACCGACGTTGATCTCGTCTATGGCGGAGCCGCGCGGGACAAGTCGACGCAGACGCTCGCGGTCTCGTCGGTGACGCTCGCCATCGAGCACGGCGAATTCCTGGCGATCGTCGGCCCCAGCGGCTGCGGCAAGTCCACCCTGCTCAAGCTGATCTCGGGGCTGGTGCGGCCGAGCCGCGGCAAAGTCGCGGTCGACGGCAAGGAAGTCACCCATCCGCTAAAGACGGTCGGCATGGCATTCCAGAATGCCACGCTGCTACCCTGGCGCAACATCCGCGACAACGTGATGCTGCCGCTCGAAATCGTCGAGCCCTATCGTAGCCGGCAGAAGACTGACCGCGAGAAGAACCGCGAGCGCGCCGAGATGCTGCTGGAGAAAGTCGGGCTCTCCGGCTTCGGCGACCGCATGGCCTGGGAGCTCTCCGGCGGCATGCAACAGCGCGCCCAGCTTTGCCGCGCATTGATCCACGAGCCGTCGATCCTGCTGCTCGACGAGCCGTTCGCAGCGCTCGATACTTTCACGCGCGAAGATCTCTGGGAGGTGTTGCAGGAGCTCTGGTCGTTCCGCAAGTGCACCGTCATTCTGGTGACGCATGAGCTGCGTGAGGCGGTCTATCTGGCGCGAACGGTTCACGTCATGAGCCCACGGCCCGGCCGCATCCTCAAGACCTCAATCATCGATATTCCAAGGCCACGCACACTGGAATCCACGTTCGAGCCCGGCTTCGTCGACCTGGTGCATGATCTGCGCCATCATATCGCGTTGGGGAAACGGCATTGACGGAAAATTCACAGCAGAAGCTCGCTCCCTGGGTCGCAACACTCGCGCTCGTCGTTGCGTGGTGGCTCGTCATCCGCCTGTTCGATATCAAGAGTTTCATCCTGCCGACACCGTGGGAGACGCTGCAGGCGATCTACCAGTTCCGCTATCCGCTGTTCGTGCATGGAATGGCGACGCTCGCGACCACGCTGATCGGCTTTGTCGCGGCCGTTGTGTTCGGCATGGCGCTCGGCATCCTGGTCGGCTCGTCGCGGCTGCTTTACAGCGGCATCTATCCGCTGCTGGTGGGCTTCAACAGCGTGCCGAAGGCGGCACTCGTGCCCGTGTTCGTGGTCTGGTTCGGCGCCGGCACCATTCCAGCAGTATGCACCGCCTTCATGCTCTCGTTCTTTCCGGTGGTCGCCAATGTCGCCACCGCCTTTGCCACCATCGAGCCGGAGCTTCTGGAGGTGATGCGCTCGCTCGGCGCCACGCGATGGGACATGACGCGCAAGATCGGCATCCCGCGCTCCATGCCGTTCTTCTTTGCTTCGCTGAAGATCGCGGTAACGCTCGCCTTTGTCGGCTCGGTGATCGCGGAGATCGTGGCCGGCAACAACGGCATCGGCAGCGTGATGCTGGTCGCAAGCTCCAACTTCAACGTGCCCCTTGTGTTCGCGGCCCTTGTCGTGGTGGGCGTGATGGGCGTCGGCATGTATCTGATATTCGATTTCTTCGAGCGCCGCATGACCGCGTGGTCGGTCCGTGGCGGCGACGCGATGGCGCAAACGATCGGCGGATAAACCCACGGCTGTTTTGCGATGGGTCGCCGGCGGCGCCACGACCCGAGGCCGCTGCAAATGCATAGGCCTACAGTCAAACGGAGGGCAACCCGGCAATCGGCATAAGGTTCCAGCCGCAGCATTAAATAATCACTCGATAACTCACTGTTCTTGCTGGTCCCGGAAGCGCGCCGTCTGATAGGCTCCCACGTACCATTCGAGGCGCGCCATGTCCCTGCTTAAGCTCGACCTCTCGGTCCGGGCGCCTGCCCTTCTGGAATCCTTTCTGGAGCTGGACCAGGCGATTCTGGACGCGATGCCGATCGGTGTCTACGCGTGCGACGCCGACGGCCAAATTCTCCGGGTCAACCGGCGGGCGGTCGAGCTGTGGGGACGGCCCCCAAAACTCCTTGATCCCGTCCAACGATTTTGTGGCTCGTTCCGCCTTGAGAGCCTGGAAGGCGAATTCATTCCGCCCGACGAAACACCCATGGCCCGTGCGTTGCTGGCGGGCGAAAGTTTTGAGGGCGCAGAGGCGGTCGTTCAAAATCCAGACGGAAAACGTTGGGTGACGCGTGTCAATGTAGCCCCGCTGCGCGATGGCGACGGCTCCGTCGTGGGAGCCATCAACTGCTTCCAGGACGTCTCGCGCGAACACGAGATGCGGCGCGAACTGGAGCGCCAGAAACGCACTTTCGACCTGGCCATGATCGCTTCCAAGATGGGCACCTGGCGCTACACCATCGCCGACAATATTTGCGTCTACGATGAGAACGCCCAGCGCCTCTATGGACTGACGGAGGCGCGCTTTCTCCACGACAAGGATGGCGTGGAAGCCAAGTTCCATCCCGCCGACAGGAATCTGATGTGGGCCCGTGTGACCAGGGCGCTCGATCCCAAGGGTGATGGCCGTTATGACGTCGAATACCGGGTGAAGCAGCTGGACGGCAGCTGGCGATGGCTCAGCGCCTGGGGTCTCGTCGAGTTCGAAGGCCAGGGCGACGAACGCAGGCCGGTCGCCATCGCCGGCGCAAGCCGCGATCTCTCCGAACGAAAGCAGGCTGAAGAATTGCAGCGGCTGCTTGGCAACGAGCTCAACCATCGCGTCAAGAACACGCTGGCCACCGTGCAGTCGATCATCAATCAGACCCTTCGGGGCGCGGCCGATACGGAAGGCGCGCGCACGACGCTGAACGCGCGCCTCGTCGCTCTCGCCGGGGCTCACGATTTACTCACGGATCGCAGCTGGGCGGCCGCCGATCTTGTCGATCTGGCTGCACGCGCCGTGGCGCCATTCGTGTCCGGTCAGATCGCGCTGGTTGGTCCTTCCGTGGACGTTTCGCCAAGTCAGGCGCTGGCGCTCTCTCTGGCGCTGCATGAACTCGCGACCAACGCGGCGAAGTATGGAGCGCTCTCGCGACCCGAAGGCCGCGTGGAACTCCGCTGGGCCGTGCAGGCCGGACGGCTCAATCTGAGTTGGCGGGAGAGCGGCGGCCCCCGTGTCGTTCCGCCGACCCGCCAAGGGTTCGGCAGCCGCCTCATCGAACATGCCTTGAGTCGCGACCTGGATGGCAAAACCCGCCTGGAGTTCGCCCCCGAGGGCGTCCGCTGCTCGATTATGGCAATGCTCGCCGATTGTGGACCTTTAATCGATCACGCGCGTTGAGACGTTTAGGACCGGGGCGTCGATGAACGCGGGAGCTTTGGTCATGAGCGTTATTCCTCTTCATCTTCAAAGAAAAGTCGAGCAGCGATGGGCCGCCAGATTTGTCGCGCCGGTCGCATCGGCGGCGCCCAAAGGCAACCGGCTGAAAGGCGCACTCGACACCTCGCCGCGCCCCGTAAAGGCGAAAGAAAAGCCCTCTGAGTCGAGTAAACCAACCCAACAAGGCCTGTGAGCTCAATGTGGAGTTTGGCAATGAAGCAAATACTCGGACTGAGCCTCGCTCTGCTGCTTTTTGGGAGCGGCATATGGGCGAATATCAGCGGTAATGGCCCGCTCTCCCAAAGCAAGGGGGCGTGGGTATCGTACGCCCTGCGATAACGGCTCCGGCGCACCGAAAATAAAAAATGTTTTAGTGCCGATGAACATGGTTGTTGATCCGCGGGGCTTCGCCCGAAGGAGGAACCAATGACCATGGTCAAAGCGCTGAGTGCGATAGCTGTTCTTTGCACCGTTATGGCCGCGCCAGTGTTCGCGCGAGACACAGGGCCGGTGAGACACGATGGCTTGCGGATACATCGCGGGCCGACGCACCACCTTCTCCGGGATCAGTACTTTCGCGGCGCGTATAACCAGCGGAACGAGCGCTTCGATCTCAACCCGCAATTTCAGAGAAACACAGACAACTTTGGCTTTAGGGGACGCGATCGCTCGAGGATCGGCGGCGAAGATCCCGACCTCCATCCATCCGCCTACTGACCATTCCGCCGGCTGACGGTTGCGTGGCTGCGCGTGCGAGCCGAAGCCCGGACGGGCAGCGAGCGGTTTGCCGACAGCGCCGGCGACAAGCACGGGTCAACCCGATGCTTGCCGCCAGACGCTACAGGAACCGATTTCGACTACGACTCGATCGGCGGCAGATTTGACTCTACCGTACGGACGCCTGTTCGGCCCTGGACTCGGCCAGACTTTCCTTGAATTTGGCGAAAAGCACTTCCCGTTCCCTGGCGGAAAGCGCCCTGCCGCCCGACGAAGGCGCGTAGGACTGCATGAACTTGTCAAAGGCCAGCCGGAGTTGCTCGGAGGAAGATGCGCCGGTCGTGCTGTCCGGATTGACGGATACGGCTTGATTGCGGTGAGCGGCGAGCCAATCAGCAGCGGGCTTGAATCGCGTCCAGCCGGGCATTTCGGCCGCCAGGTTGACCTCGCGCCATTTCGGATGCCGCGATGGGTTGTTGAACTGATCGATCTTGCTGAAGAACGCGTCGATGAATTTGGCGACTTTCTTGTATTTCTCGGAATTTTCCGGCCAGGCGTAGGCGACGAGCAGCGCCCGGTTGGCGATGGTCGGAACCGTCGTCCCCTCGGCGACAAGATTCGGATAGAGCTCGTGCGTGAGTTCCGCCGGCAAGTAGTTCGCAAACAGATCATGAAGATCGTGCTGCGGCAGGCTTTCCGGATCGAGCGCGAGGAAATGGACGCCATCCTCCTTCTTCAGTTTTGCAAGGGCTGCCTGAGGCGCTCCCGTGAGGATGATCATCGCCGAGATATCACCCGATATCAGCCGCTTGATAGCTTCGTCGTTGTCGTAGTACGACCGCTGCACGGGGATATTGAGCGCATTGAAAACGGTGTCGGCGGTGACTTCGGTCTGGCTGTCCTTCAGGTTGAAGTTGACCTTTTTGCCGCGCAGATCGTCATAGGACTTGATCTCGTCTCGCGCGACAACTTGAAACTCTGAATTATAGAGCTTGGTGATATATTGAACACGCTGTTCGATGTTGGCGTAGAGCACCGGATCCTTCTTCTTCAGAAGACGAAGATTGTCCTCATCGACGACACCCATGTCGATGTTCTTGAGGAAGAGCACATCGTTCACGTTTTGAAGTCCGCCGACGCCCAGAACCGGCAGAACGCGGATGCCATCCGGGCCCAGATCGTTGACGACGTTGCGGATGTCCTCGGTGAACCTCGCACACGTGCATGAGATGCCGGACACGACGACGCTGACGGCGATATCGTTGGCCTGACGCTTCTTTTCGTCGTAGCTCACCGCCGCCTTTTGGCTTTGAGCCACTGTCGATTTCTGGCCTTGAGCCAGGGCAGGACGCAAGGAGAGCGTTGAGAGCAGGAATAACGAGAAGAACGACAGGCATAGGAACAGATTTCTAGCGGTTGCCGTGGGGACGCCCATAATTTTACCCTTTGCTGTGACCTGCTGTGATCGAGTGGCTGCTATCGAATGAGTGCGGCAGACGGCGCGGAGCTCAATGTTGCTTGCTCGCGAGGAGTCCGAGCTGCGATGTCGCCTCCGGCGCGCCGAACTGTCTGGCTTTTTCGTACCAGTTTCGCGCCATGGCGACGTCCGGCACGACGCCACGAACGCCGAGCCTCTCTAGAACCGTCGGATCGTAGGTTCCGGCAAGCATCATCGCCGCACGCCCGTCTCCGGCCTCGGCCGCCCGCCGCAACACCAACCGAGCCGCGGCAATATCACCGCTTCCAATCAAGGCATCCGCTCGCTTGAGCGCCGCAGCGATCTCACCGGGGTCAAGGTGATGAATGGCATCTCCGGATGCCGCGCGCTCGGGGGCCGCTGCGGTTGGCGGAGCACCGCCTTGCAGTGCACTCTGATAGGCCGTCTTGATGTCCTCGGGGGTCGGTGACACGACCGCCGCTGCGACAGCCACCGTCGAGACATCGTGAGGAACCGGCGCCTCATTTTCCGGCGCGGATAGCCGGGCTGATTCTCCCGGCTGTACCTCGCTTTCCTTCGGTTGCATCGAATTCGGATGCATCGCCGCGGACGCCACCGACAGAGCCGCGGTACTTGAAGCCTTGGCGCTGGCAATGACATCGCGCGCGGCGTCCGAAGAAAACAGCGCGGCCAGAATTCCTGCCGATGCGCAGGCCAAAGCGGCTGCGAGAATTCGTGACGTGAAGTAAGACCTCCGCTTACCCGGCGAAGGCGACATGTATTCGCTGGGATCCGGCCTGCCGTCATGGTCGGAAAGAAACAGCGGTACGGAAGATTCCCGATAATTCGTCTGGAGCGATTGCCCGACCTGGTAGGGCGCGACTGGATAATCGGTTATCCTGTCTTCGTACGGCTCGACGTCAGGATCATACGACGGATAACGCGACTCATGGTCGACCATGGATGACCTCCCGGCTACTAAGACGCAACAACGGGGCGTGCTCAGAACTCGGTTTTTCGATTTTTCTCATTCAGAGCGCCCGCCACTTGGGGCCGAGCAGTCAGCGACTCGAATCCGTCTAAAAATCGACTCGACTACTCTGCATTTGGAAGATTGTTGGGTTTGAATGTGACCGAAACCGGCGAGGCATTTGTTCCAACCTAGGAACAGCGAAATCGATCGCGTGTAACTGCTGCACTTTCGTTGCCGCGCAACATCACGATTGAACTACCGGCAACGTCACAGTTGTGACGCACTCGAAGCGACATCTTCCAGAAAAGCACAATCCTCTGGGAGAAAAATCCATGAAAGCCCTCGCCGGTTGGTTAATCGTACTTCTGATGGCCTCGACAACCGCACACGCACTCGATGCCGCCTCGGTGCCGGAACTGAAGCGAACCAAACTCGGGCAATATCTGTCGTCGCAGGAAGCGGCGAAATTCATTAACCAAAATGCATCGAAGGCGCTGTTCCTTGATATACGAACGCCGGCCGAACTGATGTTCGTAGGCATGCCCGCACAAGCGGACGCAAACGTTCCGTATATGAAGGAGCCTGATTTTCCTGCCTGGGACGGCGTGAAGGGAACCTTCAAGCTTGAACTCAATCCGGAGTTCCTCCCTGAGGTTCGCCGCAGGCTGGCCGCGAAGGGTCTCAAGCCAACCGATCCGATCGTATTGATCTGCCGGTCGGGCGACCGCAGCGCGGCGGCCGCCAATCTTCTGGCCGAGGCAGGATTCAAGAACGTCTATTCGGTCGTCGACGGTTTCGAAGGTGATCTCGCGGGCGAAGGGCCAAAGGCCGGGCAGCGCGTTGTCAACGGATGGAAAAATGCCGGCTTGCCCTGGTCCTACAAGCTCGACCGGACAAAAATGTACAAGCTGGAGAATTAGGCGGCGCCGTCCCGCGCCTAGCCCAGGTTCATCGCTACGACCGCACGCGCGACCGAAGCGATGATGCCATTTTGTTGCGCGATAGGAACACTGGCGGCGGTCAAATAGACCGCGACAATAACGGGCGCGCCGCTGGAAGGCCAAACTACGGCAACGTCGTTCGCCGTGCCTTGTTCGCCGGTGCCGGTCTTGTCACCGACACGCCAGTCATTCGGGAGGCCGGCGCGTAATCGCGCATCGCCGGTCTTGTTGGCGATCAACCAGGCCGTCAATTGCTCGCGCGATGCGGCCGACAGCGCCGTGGTTTCAAAAAGGAGCGTCTTCAGATTGGAGGCCATCGCGCTCGGCGTCGTGGTATCACGGGGGTCGTCGGATAGCGCCTGATTGAGCGAGGGCTCATTTCGATCGAGCCGCGTGATGTCGTCGCCAAGCGTTCGCGCAAAGGCCGTCAAGGCGGAAGGACCGCCGATGTCCTCCAGCAGCAGATTGCCCGCCGTGTTGTCGCTCCGCGTCAGCGCCGCCTCGCAAATCTCCGCGAGCGTCATGCCGCCATCCCCGGCGCGCTTTTCGGTCACCGGCGAATTCACCACGACAATAGATGCGTCGAACGTGATGCGGCGCGTCAGTTGCTGCTTGCCGGCATCCACGCGCGCCAGCACGGCGGCAGCCGCGAGCACCTTGAACGTACTGCACATCGGGAAACGCTCGTCGCCCCGATAGACATGGCACAGGCCCGTTGAGGTTTGCAGAACACAAACGCCGAGCCGGCCCCCGCTTTGGCTCTCGAGGCGCTTGATCTCTTCGATCCATCGCTGATCCGAATTCGCAGCATGCGCGGGCTTCGTCGTTCCGCTCAAACGCGCCGTCATCAACGCCGCGCCAACCCCAATGTGAAACCGTCGCCTGCTGATCATCTGCGAATCCTCTCGTGTGACGCGCCGGACCGTGCCCAGGAAGCGTTTTATTGACAAACGATCTGATATGAGGTCTGCCATTAGAAAAACTAAGGGCTCAGGCCATGCGTCGAAAAACGAAGCTTTCGCAGCTTCCGCTCAATGCGCTCCGGGCCTTTGAGGTAACGGCGCGCACATTGAGTTTTACCCGCGCCGGCCTCGAGCTTCGCGTCACGCAAGCCGCCGTCAGCCAGCAGGTGAAACTATTGGAGGACCGGCTTGGCGCGCAGCTGTTCCGCCGCCTGCCGCGCGGGGTCGCACTGACCGACGAAGGGCAATTATTGCTGCCGAGCATCGTCGAGGCGTTCCGCAGGTTGACCGAAACGCTCCATCGGTTTGAGGACGATCGCTACCAGGACGTCATTTCGGTGGGCGTGGTCGGCACCTTCGCCTCCGGATGGCTGTTCCCCCGGCTCGCGGGTTTCAGGAAGGCTTATCCGAGGATCGACCTGCGCCTGTTCACGAATAACAACCGCGTCGATCTCGCAGGCGAAGGCCTCGATTACGCCATCAGGTTTGGCGACGGCCTCTGGCACGGCACCGAGGCCACTCATCTGCTGGCCGCACCGTTCAGTCCGTTCTGCGCGCCGGCGTTGGCTCGCAAGCTCACACGGCCCGCCGATATCAAACGCGAGGTGTTGCTGCGCTCCTATCGCGATGACGAATGGCCACGCTGGTTTGCCGAAGCGGGACTGGCAAGTCCGGTCATCAAGGGAATGGTTTTCGATTCGTCGATCACAATGGCAAGCGTGGCCATGCGGGGCTTCGGTGTTGCGTTACTGCCCGCGGCGATGTTTCAGGACGAAGCACGACGCCGGCGGCTGGTGCGACCTTTCGACGCCGAAGTGGCGCTCGGCGATTACTGGATTACGCGGCTCCAGTCCCGGCGGCCGTCCAGTGCGATGCTCGCGTTCAAGAGCTGGTTGCTCGAAGCGATCGCGCCGAAAAACAGGACTTCCGCCGACTAGCGAGATCCGATCATTTCAAGGACGTGAAGGCCCGGCATCGTCTGGCTTGGCTTCGCCAGGCTTGGCTTCACCAGGCTTGGCAACCCACACATCGCTTTGCTTGATCTGCTCGATCAGCGCTTCCGGGCTGAATTTCCGATAGCCCGCCGGAACCTCGAAGGAGGAAGCCGGCTGAGACTGACCCCTGATCTGCTCGAGCGCGAAAAGCGTGCCGTCTTCACTTCTGATTTGTAGCGGAAACCGCCGTTCGCGATCGATCCAGCCGAAAAACACCTCGCCGGCTCCGGACACCGCCCGGAAAGCCACGGTGCTGTGGCCATCGATCGTCTCTTCGCCCGTCCGCTCGCAGTGCCATTCGCCCTCGCCGGCCACACCCGCGAGATGCGCCATCGCCTGCCACTGCGGGCACGGCGCATCGGGATCGACGGGAACGAACAGCCGCGTCAAAGGGCTTGACTGCCGGGCTTCCATATAAAGGCCCGCGCCGGGCCTCACGAAATAAGCTGAAGGCTTCTCCGTATCGGTCAGGAAAAAGCCATCGGGGTGTTGCGTGGTCTCGATCCTCACCCTTCCATCGAGCACACTCAACCGTCCCGCGGGCGCCGACACGTCATCGTGCCGCGTGACAATGTCGGCGGAAAACGGCTGGACCTGCGCGGCAACGACGCTGGAGGCCGCAAGACCGGGCAATACCAAGAGAGCAGCCACGACAAGCAGGCACCATCGCGCTTTACGCAACTGCGCTGATATCTCATCTCTGATCATCTACGACATCCGGCATCATACGGTTAAACAAGAAAGCGCCGACCGAACCCTGCGGGTTCGATCGGCACGAGTTTCCGATATCACGTCACGTCGTGATCCGACTGGGGATCACTCGGTGAAGTTGATATTGACCGGCGCGTTGAAATCGAACGCGTCAAAGAGGTCAGCGAGTGCCGGGCTGTTGGTCGGCACGTACTCATTGGCCTTCTTGAAGGTCGGGTTCGGCAGGTTGTCGCGGCTGCGGCCTGTGAGCGGCTTGAGGCTCCAGTTACGTTCGATGAACTTCAGGATCGAAACGTGATCGCCGTAGTTGTGGTAGACCTTGCCGCCGGTCGAGTACGACGAGAGGATCAAGATCGGGATACGCGGTCCGTCGCCGAAGTAGTCGATCGACTGAATGAAGCCCGAATCCCAGTATCCACCAGCCTCGTCCCAGGTGACGAACACCGCGGTCTCAGCCTTGAGCGTCGGATTGGCATCCAGCGCCTGCAGAATATTGAGAACGTAGGCTTCGAACAGGTCGACCTTCGAGCTCGAGGGATGACCATCGAGCAGGCCGTCCGGCTTGCCGAACGACACCGAAGGCAGGGTGTTGTTCTGGATCGCCGTGATCAGATCGCTCGTGTCCTTCATATGCGCCGTACGAACAGCCGGGTTGGCCATGATCGAAGTGGCATACTGGAACGGGTTGCAGATCTGGCAATAGGCGACGCCGACCGCGTTGGCCGGATCGCTCACGGCAAACGCCGTAAAGTTGGTCGAGCCCGCCTTGACAGCATCATTCGAGAGATTGACGGCTGCGTTAAACGAACCGCCATAGTAGGCCCAGGTGATGTTCTTTTCGATCAGAGCATCGCCAATGGTCCGAACCGGGGACGGCGGCAGGTTGCCGGTACCCGAGAGCGCACCGTTCGGCAGGTAGCCGGGGTTGGTGTTGTCGAGCATGTAGTAGTGGTTGGCCTGGCAGTTCGGTTCTGCCGCGTAGGGCAGGTTTTCCAGATAGCTCACGATCGGACCAACGCCCGGCTGCGTGAAGTCGGCGCAGGCGGTGAAGGCTTGATCAGCGGTATACTGGTTGTTGGTGCCGGACTTCGGGTTCGGATTGGCAATCATGGCCGTGGGCGGGGTCGCCGGGTTGCCATTGCCATCGCTCCAGAATGCCGCATCGCCGGTGCCGAGCATGAAGTGGTTGGCGCCGGTGCCGCCGTGGAACGACTGGTGGAAGTTGTCGCCCAGGGTGAAGCGGTCAGCCAACTGCTTCAGGATCGGAGCTTCGCCTTGCTCCGCATTGTAGAAGCCCATGGAACTGCCTTGGCTGTTATTAGTGGCATAGGTCTTCATCACGAACGGGAACAGGTCGTTCAAGCAGCCAGACGTATTGTTCTTCGTCGAGTTGGCGACGCTGCAATCGTTCTGCTGCCAGTCCTGGTAGAAGCGGTGAGTCGTGTCGCCGGTGTAGTCGTCGTCATTGATCGACGCGCCCTGCAACGGGAACGGCCCGTTCAGGCTGCCAGCGCCCGGAATGCGGGTGTCGAGAACGCCGCCCGGAAGGCCGGTGAAGCCGGTGGTCAGGATGTCGAGATCCGCCGGATTGATGTCCTTCTCGACGCTCGCTTCTGTGGTGTTCTGGAACGGAGCACCGGTCGCACTCTGGCCCGTCGGCGCACCGTTGGTGTTCGGCTGCGGCATGACGTTGACGGAGTTATAGGGCGACTTCGACACCGTCGGAGCGCCGATGTAGTACGAGGACTGCGCCGCGACCGAGAACTGCTGCGACAGGCCGAAGTTCGGGCCCGGCGTGCCGTCTTCGTTGACGATGCCCTTGGACAGCAGGTTGGAGATGGTCTCGCCCTTGCCCTTCGGCTTGTAGACGCCAAAGGTGTGGTCGAGGCCGCGGTTTTCGCCGATCAGGACGATGACGTGCTTGATCGGAGACGCGGTCTTGACGCCGTTGGCGGGATCCTTGTCCTTGTTGTTGTTCTTGCCGCTTTCGACTTCGGCGAAGAGCTTGAGGAAGCGATTGAGATGGAAACGCTTGTCCCAATCGCTGAGGCCGCCGTGGTTGGCGGCGTAGGCCGTGGTGGTCGCAAGTGCGATCGTCGTAGCGATGCACAAGGCGGTCGTGGTTCGCCAGTTAGTTTTGAAATTGAAAGTCATCATCGACTCCAAAGAGTGGTTTGGTAACGCTACGCTGCGTAGTGCATCAACGTGACGCACACGTATCAACGTTGTGAATGAGCGCGAAAAGATCAGAACGATTCAAAGAAATCTTCGATGAGAATTTTTCGCACGCTCGCCACGCACAAAAATGAATCCGAATCGACGAATCTTTTCGATGCTTCGCGCAACGCATCGCGCTCGCGCAGATCATGCGCGAGCATGTCGAATCCGTTTTTTGCAACGCACTCGTGCGGATTTTTATTCAGCAGCGACGCTACGCAAGCATACCCTGAGGTTACAACTCGATTCGCGCGCTTTACTGCGGCATGTGTTTGGATTGCATGACTTGACGAAGAGCTTCGTAGTGACTGTCGTGCACCGCGGCGTTGAAGAGCGACCATCGATCGGCCCGCGCGAGTAGCGAGGGAACGGCCGCGACCATGAGCGAGCGATAATTCCGGTAGTCGGCGGCTGCGTCCGCGGTCCGGCCTTCGCCGACCGCCATGTCGATTCGCCGAAGCAGCAGCACGACTTCCTTGAGCGCTGCGCGCGCCGCGGCGCGCTCCTGTTCGCCGCCCGGCACACTGGTGTCCTTGCGGTCGGGATAGTGCTCGGTCAATTCGCGCAATTCTCCGCCGATCGTGTCGACGGCGAGCGCAACGGTTTCCTTGTCGCCGTCGGGGATCGCGGTAGCCAGCAGGCTCGCGAAGTCGTCGATTTCCTTCAGCGCAGCGCCGGCGCCCTGCTCATAGGGCATCGCTCCGTCGCCGACGGCGGTGAGATAAGCCACCAGATCCTTTTGATCCTGTGCGCTCAGTCCAAGTTCGAATACGCGGTCGAAATGCGCCACCACCTGATCGTAGCTGTCGAACCGGCCGTCATGAAAATAGGGCGCGTTGAAATCGGCGTTGCGAAGCGTCGGCGTCTTGAACAGCCCGCCCGAGCCCACGTCATGCTGCCGGTGATCGACGAAGGCTGCGGAAGGAATATGGCAGGCGGCGCAGCTCAAACCGGGATCATGCGGGAACGGCTTTGCGAACAGCGCTTCGCCGCGGCGTTCTGAGTCGCTGATCTTGCCGACCAGCCGGCCGGCGGGACCGAGGCTCTGGTTCGGGAGGAAATCGATGTCGTGGATATAGGCGACGATGGCGTCGAGAATAGCCGGCGACGGTTCGGCTCCGGCGAACTCGTTGACGATGACGTTGCGAACGAAGTCACGCAGCGAAGCCATGCGGCCGTCGGCGCCATAGGGCGCGAGATAGCGCGCACCGCGCAGGCTCGGAATCCGGACCGGATCGAGCACGCCGTTATCCGCCTTCGGATTGAACAGGGGGCCGGTGGTGTCGAAATTTCCCGGGCGTGTCGACATCTTCGGCACGAATAGCCTGGCGTTGCCCGCGCCGTTGACATGGCAGGTTTCGCAGCTGATGCCGGCCTGCTGCGCGACGTTGCCGAGGATCGACGGCGACGAGAAAGCGAGATTGCCAAGCTTGATCAGCTCCGACCTGCGGCCGGTGATTTCGGAGTGGAAGACTTCGCGCGGCCGGCGCAGCGCGTCCTCGTTCAGTTCGGTCTTCGCCGGCAAGGTGGTTTGGTCACCGTCCACCGGAAACGCGAGAGCGCGTTCGTGCAAGCCAGCGATCAGGAGTCCGATTGCAAGCGCGATGCCACTCCACCGACGAAAGCTCATCGCGATTGAGCCTCCAGCGTGGACCGGTGCAAGCCGAGCTTGGCTGAAGCGGTCTGTAGGGAGATCACGAGTTCCTCGCTGACGCGCCGCAGCGCGCGAACATTGACATGCGGCAGGTCGGGCGCAGCGACAATGGTCTTCAGCTGCTCGATCCGGGCCGTCACCTTGTCGGCGAGGCCCGCATCGACCTCCTTGAGGCGGTCGGCGAAAATCGTGCGATAGGCGAATTCGACGCCGGCGATGTTGTTGCGCATATCGTCGAGCGAGGTGCCGCTGATCCGGGATTCGCCGCCGTCGGCCTTGCTCTCCCCGACCTCATAAGCGAGCCGCACCGTGCCATCGAGCAGGCCTTGCGGCGAAAGCGGCATATCGCGGAGCTTGGTGTGAAGCTCGTCGAGATGCTGGACCAGCGCGTCGGCATCGCTTCCGACATCGGTTTGGCCGGCGCCGAACAATTTGGCCTCGATCGTGTGGAAACCGCTGCTGGCATTGGGCCAGGCATCGATCAGCGCGTCGAGTTCCGGGACGAAGCCCGCCGTGAATACTTCCGAGCGTTCCCAACCGGCGCGCGCCGAGAGCCATGCTTTTTTCGCGCCGGCGAGATCTTTGGCGGCCGCACGCTCGCGCAGATCGCGCGCGCCGGCCAGCGCCGATCCGATTCCCTCAATCGCATAGGGGCGATAGCGCTCGGCCGCGTCGTCAAGCGCGGCGGCATCGGCCACACGCGCGCCGACGGCGAGAGCCAGGACGAGGCTCAGAGCCACTCGCTTGCCAACCATCTAATGACCCCAAAAACACGGATTGAGCGCAGGTTGCGCGCAAGCGCTCCCGTGACACGACAAGACGTGACACAGCGAGGCGCGGCGCAACGAACCGCAACGACGAGAAACGCCGCGCAATATTGTCGACTTGTTATGCCATTTTGTGACGCGACTGTTTCACGCCGCAATTAATTCCTGAAAATAAAAATTTTTGTCGCGGAATAAACGATAACTTTTGAAACCGACCATTCGGTGCGTACACGCGCCTTTGCGACAAAATAATTTCTTCAAGAAAGATACGTCTGGCTGCAACACGAGGATAGCGGATTCGCCGATAGGCAGCTTACGTCTCTTAACCTCCAACACGAGATAGCAATCAATCGCGAAGCATTTTCGATTGCCGGAGCCTCTTGGTTGCGAAACACAGCCGCGCGATTTTTCGCCGCGCGGAACTATCAGCGGATCAGGCGGTTACTGCACCCATGAGCATGAATCTCGGAACAAGGTTGCGCCAGCTCGCCGCGCCGGGAAAACTGGCGGCGACGTTGGTATTGCTATCGTCGGCGCTGGCGGCGGCGGCCCCATCGGACGCCGACCAGACGCTCAAAAGTCCGGCTGAATTCGCCTCGATCGCCAACAAGACCGAGCGTTCGCGGGCGATCTTCCGCGAAATCGGCAAACTCGTCACGCATCCCCGCTGCATGAATTGCCATCCGGCGGGCGATCATCCCTTGCAGGGCGACGACCAGCACGAACACATGCCGCCGGTGTGGCGCGGCGAGACGGGACATCTCGAAACCAACTGCTTCGGCTGTCATACCGAGCGAAACGTCACGCTGCACGAAGCCGCGAGCTATAAGAGTATCCCCGGCAATCCACGCTGGGGAATTGCTCCGATATCGATGACCTGGCAGAACAAGTCGCTGGGCGAAATCTGCCGGCAATTGAAGGACGTCAACCTCAATGGCGGCCGTGATCTTGCACTGTTGCAAGAGCATATCGCCAAGGACGATCTTGTCGCTCACGGCTGGGATCCCGGTGAAGGGCGCGTGCCCGCGCCCGGCAGCCAAAAGGCCGCCGGCGAACTCGTGCAGGCCTGGATCGACAGCGGCGCGGAATGTCCGCCGTAACGCGCGCGGCTACGATTTCTTCGGCGACCAGCCGTAGGCCTTGGCGCAGGCACCGCCCATCAGCATGGCGCGCTCGGTGGCGCTGAGGCGATCGGTCTCCAGGAACGGTTTGACGCCCTGCTCGTAATTGACGACCGCAAAGGCGCGCGTCCAGTCCGTGCCCCACAGGCAGCGCTCGAAACCCCAGGCATCGAACACGCGCGCGAGCGGATCCCAGATGTCCGGATAAGGATAAGGCATTTTGGACAGCGTGCAGGCGCCCGAGACCTTGATCACCACGTTCTTCCGCTTGGCGAGATCGAGCACCTTGGGCAGATCGGCCCAGGGCTCGGCCGGCGCCGGAGGCACCCGCGGCTGCAAGATGCCGAGATGATCGAGGATGAAGCGGGTGTCGGGATTGCGATCGATCAGCGTGGTGCCGGCTTCCAGATTGTCCCAGCACAACACGTTGACCGGAAAATCATGGCGCACCGCCGATTTCGCGATCCGGTCCAGGCCGGGATGCTTCGGATCGCGCTTGTTCTCCTTGGTCAGCATGATGCGGATGCCGACCGTGCCCGGCGTCTTCTTCCACTCGGCGATGACATCATCGACCGCGGGATCGTCCGGATCGACCGGCTTGACGATGGCCATCCGGTTGGGATGGGCGCGCGCGACCTCGACCGCGTAGCTGGCGTCATACTTGTACATTGAAAAAGCCGAGATGAAGATCGCGCCGTCGACGCCGACCTTGTCCATCGCCGCCACCATCTCGTCACCCGTGACGTGACCGGGCCAGTTCGGCACGTTGTGCCAGGGCCGCTTCGGCGTATTGGCCTCGTAGGCATGGACCTGGGAATCGATAATCGGCATCCGGACGCTCCTCGTTATTTTGGGCGAGTTTTGACGTTGCCGGAGCGATGTGTCCAGAGCGCGAAGGCGGACGCGCTATGCAGAGATGGCGCTTGCGAATATTTGGCGGGAGCAAAACCGACGCCATTTTCGCGGGCGCGAGAGGTTGAAGCTCCCGCTCCCGCGCCCACCGCCATCCGCAGCTCTTATTTTCAGAACCGGGACGTTTTCCGATCGGGATCGTCCGCATACGGAGGCGGCCATATCTTGCAGTCGAAGCTCCGGCCAATGCCCGGGCAGACCGGCTCGGACGGCGCGTAGGATCCGACCCTGGGCTGTGCCGGCCCAACCGACCAGGCCGCGCCATAGTGGTGGTGCCAGTGCCGTTGATGCTGCTTGATATGCGCGTGCTTTCTGCCCGCCTCGGCCTTGGCCGGCGCAACAGCAGGAATCACCACCAGCGCGGTCGCGCAGATGGTTATCACGGAAAGCCGGATCGCAAATTGGCTCATGAGTTTCTCCTCCCGATCCAGAGATA
>Ga0210393_10001341_pt1 | contig 20720 bp, 19 predicted proteins | sample IncBWC27OmetaG_FD_160068 | JGI IMG/M metagenome (GOLD analysis project Ga0210393, IMG submission 160068) | Forest soil microbial communities from Barre Woods Harvard Forest LTER site, Petersham, Massachusetts, United States - Inc-BW-C-27-O ... | reverse complement strand
GGCGGCCACGATGGGGATGGGCAGTCGGTCGAACACCCGCAGCAGTTCGGTCAGGTCTAGGTCGGGGGCCACACCCCGCTCGGCGCTATCAAACATCCCCATATCGGCGCCGGCGCAGAAGTTGCGCAGCCCACTGCGCAGCAGCACCGCGCGGGCCTTCTGCTCGACGGCCCACCGCATCCCGTCGATCAGCGCATCGAACAATTCAGCTCCGATCAAGTTGTGCGGCCGATGCTGCATGGTCAGCACCGCCACCTGTCCGTCCAGTTCGCGCGCAACCGGGGCGAACTCCTGGTCCGGCGCACTGAGCAGCGTCGGCGTACCTGTCGTTGGGCCGTCGCTCTGATCGGTCACGGCCCACCTCCTAACTATGTCGCGCATCATACTAACTATCCCGACACTACAAGCCTATTCGACTATCTGTCAAGAACTATGTATGATGGGCGACATGCCAAAAAGGACGGACAGCAAGGAACGGATGATCGCCGCCGCGCGCCGGCTGTTCCGCGAACGCGGCTATCTGGGCACCGCGCTATCGGATGTGGTCACCGAGAGCGCTGCCCCGCGTGGGTCGATCTACTTCCACTTCCCCGGCGGCAAGGAGGAACTCGCCGGCGAGGTCGTTCTCCTGCATGCCGGCGATCACATCGCGCATATCAATCGTGCGGCGGCCGCCACCACCACAGCGGGGCAACTGATCGAGGCCTTCATCAGCCGCATCCGCGACGAACTGATCTCGAGCAACTACCGGGAGGGCTGCGCTATGGCGCCCCTCGTCATCGAATCGATGCCTGACTCCGATCAGCTCAGCGACGCGACACGCCGCGGCTTCCACGACGTAATCGCCACGCTGGCCGCCCGGCTCACCGAAAAGAACATCCCCCGCTCCCGCGCCACGCAGTTGGCCACCCATGCGTGCAGCAGCGTGGAAGGAGCGCTCATCCTGAGCCGTGTGCTGCGCAGCCCCGAGCCGTTCGACTTGGCCAGCGCCCAGTTGGCCGCAGCCGCCGACACCGAGGCCGACGGCTCGATTCACAACACCCGAAAGGACAGCATCTGATGAGCGCGACCACAGCAGATGACCTGCGCACCAACCTGACCGGAGCGTGGGTCCTGCAATCCTATGAAGCCCGCAGCACCGACGGCTCCGATGTGACCTATCCCCTGGGCGTCAACCCTCGCGGGATCATCATGTACACCCCGGACGGCTACATGTCTGCCCAGCTGATGCGCTCGGGCCGACCGCGTTTCAGCGGCGATGACATGCATCTGGCGCCGAACGACGAACTAGCCGCGGCCGCCGGCGGATACCTGACCTACGCAGGCCCCTACAGCGTCGTCCGCGACGGCCTGATCGCCCACCACGTCGAAGTCAGCCTGCTGCCCAACTGGATCGGCGGAACGCAATACCGTGCCGCCCGCCTGTGCGGGTCCGTGCTGGAGCTCAGCCCGCCAGAACCGGTCCTCATCGGCGGCCAGCCCCGAAACGCGCGGCTCGTCTGGCATCGTGCGGGATCAGCGGCGATGAGTCGCTGTGGGGCAGCCTAAAACGCGCCCCAAATCACCAAGGCAGCAATCGAATTGGATCACAAGCTTGCCGCGCTGCTCGAGCACCTTGAGCTCGTGTGCCGGCCGCGCGACCGCCCCGCCGCGGCGCGCCGCCATCGTCGTCGTATCTGTCGTTGATGCGAATCGGGATCGCTCTGGACTATTCGGGCGGCTTTCACCAAGCCGTCGACCGCGTCGTTGAACTCGAGAAGGCCGGCATCGACATCGCCGTGGTGGCCGAGGCGTACTCCTTCGACGCCGTCAGCCAGCTCGGGTATCTGGCTGCCAAGACCAACACCGTCGAACTGGCCTCGGGGGTGTTTCCTATCTACATCCGCACCCCGTCGCTTCTGGCGATGACCGCCGCGGGCCTGGACTTCGTCTCAAACGGACGATTCCGGCTCGGGATCGGCACGTCCGGGCCGCAGGTGATGGAGGGCTTTCACGGCGTCGCGTTCGATGCCCCGATCGGCCGCACCCGCGAGATCGTGGAGATCTGCCGAAAGGTGTGGCGCCGGGAGCGGGTGCAATACGACGGCAAGTACTATCAGCTCCCGTTGCCCGCAGATCGCGGAACGGGTTTGGGCAAGCCGCTGCAGCTCATCAATCATCCTGTGCGCGAACGCATTCCGATAACGATCGCGGCGCTGGGACCCAAGAACGTCGAGCTCACCGCCGAGATCGCCGAAGGCTGGCAGCCGGTCTTCTACCTTCCCGAGAAAGCCGACTCGGTTTGGGGCGAGGCGCTGGCAGCCGGTGCCGCAAAACGCGATCCGGCACTGGGGCCGCTGGACATCATGGTGCACGCGTCATTGGCCATCGGCGACAACGTCGACGAACGGCTGGCCTGGATCAAGCCGCAGCTGGCCCTCTACATCGGCGGAATGGGTGCCAAGGGCCGCAACTTCTACCACAACCTGGCGACGCGCTACGGGTTCGGAGAGGTCGCGGACAAAATCCAGCAGCTGTATCTGTCCGGCCGCAAGCGTGTGGCGACCGACTTGGTGCCCGACGAATTGGTGCGCGGGATGTCGCTCGTCGGCCCACACGGATTCATCGCCGAACGCCTGGCCGCCTTCGCCGAGGCCGGCGTCACGACGCTGTTGGTGAGCCCGATGGCGGCCGACCCAGACGAATCCGTGCGCTATGTCACCGAAGTGCTCCAGCTGCGGCCCGCCTGAGCCCTCACTGTCCTGCCTGCGGAAGCTGATCCGCAGCGATCTCGCACGGTGTTGATCCGCCGGTCGCTGGTCCAGCGGTCGGTGCGGGCGCGACAGCTGGCGGCGCGCCAACCGGCGGAGGCGTGTCAGCCGGCGGGGGTGTCTCAGCCGATGGCGGCGCGCCCGCCGGCGACGCCGCCTCGACCGCCGGCGGTCCATCAACCGGTCGATCCTCTTCGGCCTTTTCGGTCTCTTCAGGCTCGTCGGATTCTTCAGCCTCGGTATCGGAGTTGTCGTCGGCGTCGTCGTTCTCGTCGTCCGGATGGAAGGGATCCTCGTCGACGGCATCCTTGTCGAATGGATCCTTGCCCCCAAGCGCGTCGTCAAGCGCTGACGGATTAGTGAACTGGTCAGCCGCCGAACCCAGCAGCCCACCCATCGCATCGACGATTCGGCTGGCAAGCCCGCCAAGACCGCCCAGCCCGCTCAGTCCGCTGCCCAGATCTCCCGCGCCGGCGGGCATAGCCGAAGTATCACCAAGCGCTGTTCCCAAATCCGGAGCCAGTGCGGGGGTCGTAGCGCTCGCCGGTGCGGGAGGCGTCGAGCTCGGAGCTGGCACCGGATCCGCCGGCGGTATCGCAGCGGCGGGTGCGACCGCCGGGGGCATGGCAGCGGCGGGTGCGACCGTCGGGGGCACAGCGGCGGCGGGCGTAATCGCCCCTGTCACAGCCGGTTCGCTCGGCGAGGCGGGCTGGAACGGCGCTCGGCCGGGAACAAGATCGGCGGGAATATCGAAATGCGCCGACGGCACAGCGGCCATCCTGTCGATGACCATGTCGTAGGACGTTGCAACCCCGGCTTGCGACGAGCGCATCGCAGTCACCCAGTCGTTGCGAATATCGTTGTCCACGTAAGGCTTTATTTGTTGCTGGACGACCTCCTCGGCCGTCGGCCGATCCCCCGCCCCGGTCGTGACCACAGCGGCGGCGGCCAACCACGCCGGCCGTTGCGGCTGGGTGCGATCGTCGATGGCGATGGCAGTCGCGACCTTTGAGTCGAGCAGAAACCACAGGTTGTCGCGCAGCGACTCGCATCGCTGGGCCGCCGCGCGCACTTCGGTGGCAAGCCCGCTTGCTTCATCGCAATGACGCTGCAAAAACGCAACCGCGGCGTCCCCTCCGGGCCCCGTCCATGCCGCTGTCAGCTCGGCAACCTGGGCACGCTGTATTCGCAGGCCCTCCATGACCGCGGCGCCCGCCGCCCGCAGCTGTGCGCAATCGCGGTCGAGCGCGTGAAGGTCAAGGCCGTCTTCGCTGCCATACCAGTCACGGATCTGGGAAGGGTGCGACGTCATGTCGGATTGCGCGTAGCCCAACGTCTGGCAAGCCCGTACGTACGTTTGGGTGTGCTCGACGGCGGGCCGGCCTTCAGCGAGGCGCTCGGCCACGTCTAACCGGTCGCCCACTATCAGGCGATCCGCGCCGCAGCATAGAGTTCGGCCTCGGCATAGCGTTCGGCGCCAGATCGCAGTGCGACGGCGATCGCGACCGACGCCCGCGACCACTGCGACAACTGCGCCACCAGTTGCTCCAACTCGGCGCACAACGCATCGCCGCGCGCGGTGTGCGCCCGCCCTGCGGTGGCACCACTGAAAGCCAGTCCAGCCAAGTGGTCACTCACCGCGGCGTCGATGAGTTCGGCGGCGCCGCGCAGTTGGTCGGCGACCCTATGCACCGTCCCGACGTCGACCCCGGTGCGGTCAAAAGCGTTGTGTCGTACTCGACTATCGAATCTCATGCCTAATCCGACGCCCGATCCCCCGTCTGGGTTCCAGGTTTTGCGGATCAGCGCTGAGCGCTCACCGCTTCGGCGACTCGAGCGGCAAGGCGCTGAGCGACGTCTGCTTGGGGCGCTTCCACCATCACCCGGATCATCGGTTCAGTTCCCGAGGGGCGCAACAGGATTCGTCCGGTGTCACCGAGTTCCGCCTCGGCCTGCTCGACTGCCGCCTGCACCGCCGGCGCGGCGGCGGCGGTGGCCTTGTCCGCGACCTCGACGTTGATCAGCACCTGCGGCAAGGTCTGCATCTGCGAGGCGAGGTCGGCCAGTGACGAGCCGGTCTGCACCATGCGCGTCATCAGTCGCAGGCCGGTGACGATGCCGTCGCCGGTGGAGCCCAGTGCGGGCATCACGATGTGACCGGATTGTTCGCCGCCGAGGCTGTATTCGCCGGCCCGTAACTCCTCTAAGACGTAGCGGTCACCCACGGCGGTGGTGCGGACGGTGATGCCGGCCGAGCGCATGGCCAGGTGCAGGCCGAGGTTGCTCATCACCGTGGTCACCAACGTGTTGGAAGCCAGTTCGCCGGCATCTTGCATCGCGCGCGCAAGCACGACCATGATCGCGTCGCCGTCGACGAGTTCGCCCTTGGCATCGATGGCCAGGCACCGGTCGGCGTCGCCGTCGTGCGCCAGGCCCAGGTCGGCACGGTGGGCGATCACGGCTGCCCGCAGTGAATCCAGGTGCGTCGAGCCACAGCCGTCGTTGATGTTGAGCCCGTCGGGTTCGGCGTTGATCGGGATGACTCGGGCACCGGCCGCGCGATAGGCGCGCGGTGCCGCAGCCGACGCCGCACCGTGGGCGCAGTCGACGACCACGGTCAAGCCATCGAGGGGAAGCGTGCTGACCTTGCCCACGTGGCGCAGATAGCGGTCCGCCGCATCCCAGGCGTCAACGACACGTCCGATCCCGGCGCCGACCTGGCGCAACCCAGGTCCGGCGGCAACCAGCTCTTCGATCTGATCCTCGGTGTCGTCGTCCAGCTTGTGGCCACCGGGGCCGAAGATCTTGATGCCGTTGTCGGGCATCGGGTTGTGCGACGCCGAGATCATCACCCCGAAGTCGGCGTCGTAGGCGCCGGTCAGGTGGGCCACCGCCGGGGTCGGGAGCACCCCGACCCGCAGCGCGTCCACACCCTCGCTGGTCAGGCCGGCGATCACCGCGGCCTCTAGCATCTCGCCGCTGGCTCGCGGATCGCGACCGATCACGGAGACTCGTCGGCCCGGTCCGCCCGAACTCGCCAAGCGCCGCGCCGCCGCAGAGCCCAGCGCCAACGCCAGCTCCGCGGTCAACTCGCGATTGGCGACCCCGCGAACACCATCGGTGCCGAATAGTCGACCCATGCGGACAAACCTCTCACAGTTGACGGTCGTGCACCTAACATTGCCATTCATTTCTGGCCGAAACCCTGCGCGTTTGTGCGCAGACACGCCGCACCGATGCACGGTTGCGGCCAGAAAGTGATCGGTGATCAGCGCTTGCTGTACTGGGGCGCCTTGCGCGCCTTCTTCAAGCCGTACTTCTTGCGCTCAATGGCACGCGGATCACGGGTGAGGAACCCGGCCTTCTTCAAAGCGGGCCGGTCCTCTGGCGATGCCAGGATCAACGCCCGGGCGATGCCCAGGCGCAGCGCGCCGGCCTGACCCGACGGGCCGCCGCCGTGCAGCAGGGCGAAGATGTCGAAGCTTTCCACCCGATCGACCGTGACCAGCGGAGCCTTGATGAGCTGCTGGTGCAGCTTGTTAGGAAAGTAATCTTCCAGGCTGCGGCCGTTGAGGTCGAACTTGCCGGTGCCGGGCACCAGGCGCACCCGCACCACGGCCTCCTTGCGGCGGCCGACGGTCTGAATGGGCCGCTCGAACACGAACGACTCGCTGGGCTTGGCCGCGGCAGTCTCGGCCGGAGCGGCCGGAGCGGCCGGAGCGGCCGGCGTTTCTGCCGGCGTTTCGACTGCCTCGGTTGTTTCGGTCACTGGGACACCTGCTTGATCTCGTACGGAACCGGCTGCTGCGCGGTGTGCGGATGCTCCGGGCCTGCGTAGACGCGAAGCTTGCGCTGAATCTGACGGCTGAGCTTGTTCTTGGGCAGCATGCCGACGATCGCCTTTTCCACGACGCGGGTCGGGTGCTTTTCCATCAGCTCGCCGATCGTGCGCTTGTGCAGGCCGCCGGGATACCCCGAGTGGCTGAAGGCCAGCTTCTTCTGCAGTTTGTCGCCGCTGATGGCGACCTTGTCGGCGTTGATGACGATGACGAAGTCACCGCCATCGACATTGGGAGCGAACGTCGGCTTGTGCTTACCGCGCAGCAGGTTGGCTGCCGCGACGGCAAGGCGGCCAAGCACCACGTCCGTGGCGTCGATGACGTACCACGACCTGGTGGTGTCACCCGCCTTGGGCGCGTATGTGGGCACAGCGCTTACCTTCTTCTTCTCGAGGTGGATCCCGGTGTGACCCGGGTATCGGTCAGGCGTCCACGGTAGGGTTTGATCTCGGCGACCGACATTGACCCGAGGCCCCGGCGTACCGCACGCCAACCGAGCAGCTTACCGATCCCCATCCCCGCAGGTCAAAATGACTGTGCGGTCCCAACGGCTCTCCCCCGTCAGGACCGCACAGAGTCTAGGGCGTCCGGCTACCTTGCCCAGGCGCCAGCCGCTCGTCGATCTGCGCTTGCCACCTCTTCCACGCCGTCGCGTACCGCATTTCCGAGGTCGACCAATATCTCGTTGAGCGCGGTCGCTGCCTGGTGCCACCTGAGCTGCTCAGCCTGGTATGCGGCCGCCGCTTCGCGGGTCCACAACTGCTGCAACGGAGCGATTTGCGACCTCAGCTCCTCGAGCGCGGCATTGAAACGGGCCGACGTGGTGTGGATCTCCTGGCGCACGGAATATTCGATTTCGCCAAAGCTGTACGACAACACTGGTTCCACAAGTGACCCCCGATCACAGATTTCCGCCGGCGGCGGCGATGTGGTCTGCATGGTTCTGACCGGCCGCCTGCAGCATGGCCTCGTTGTGCCGAATTGTTTGGGCGATCGTGTGCAGCACGTGGTAGAGCCTCATCGACTCGGCATTCCAGCGATCAACCACATCCTTGAACCGCGCAGCCGCGAGCCCACCCCACACAGACTGCGGGACACTGCTCATACGGCCGATAAATGCCTGCAGCATCGCCCGGATTTCTTCGTTGCGGGCGTCCGTCGTGCCGGCAACCGAGCGCATCAGGTCAAAGTCAGTGCTCAGCGTGTTCGGTGTTCCCATACCAAGTACGACCGCGCCGGCGCCGGTTAGGTTCCATTGATTTTGTGGGCAGACCGTACCGCCTGCTCGCATGCATCCCGGATGGCGTCCTCACCGCCGGGCCGGCTCTGGCATCCGATACTGATCCGCACCGTCCCGTCCAGCACCACCGTCCACCGCACCTGATGGCTGGCGCGCACTTCGCGGTAGGTCACCGCGGGCCGACCCGCGCTGTTTCCGGACGGGTTGAAGTCGACGAACACCCCGGCGGGCTCGGCGTCGATCGCGCGTTTCAACCGCGCAGCGGTGTCACCCAGCGACTCATCGGGAACCGGCGATTGCGTGACGTGCAACGCCACCTCAGGATCCGACGGCGACGTGACCTGCACCCGCGCCGAACCGGGTCCGGCAATCACACGCTGCGTGGGCCAGGTCGCGGGCACCGTCAGCGCCACCCGGCCTTCCACCAGGAAGGTCGTCGGCGCTGTGTCCACCCGCGTAACACCGTGACGGCCCAGGGCCGCCACAGCCGGCACCGCCGTGGCCAGGACGACCGCGGCGGCCGCAAGCCCCCTGAGCATCCAGGCGTGCGACCGAATGCCACCGACATTCGGGTTTGACGGCGGCGAGGACAGCTCGCCCTGGGCCGACAGGGACGACTGAGCCAGCCCCGGCAGCGCACCGTCACCGATCTCCACTACCGTCTGCCCGCGTCTGCGCACTGCGCCGGCGATCAACGCCGCGAGCGCCGGCGCCCCGGCAACCATGGCCGGCGCATCGACCAGCACGACCGCCGTTGTGCCGCATCTGATCCCGTCAACGACAGTTGCCACCTGCTCGGCAACAGGATGTGGTTCGGTTCGGCGGGGCACGGCGACGACTTCGACACCGGCGATCGCCACCAACCGCTCGGCGATCTCCACCACCGTCGCTTCCGGTTTTACTTTGGAAGACTGCCGCAGCAGCCACGACCGCGGCCGCGCCAACACATCATCGGCCAGGGTCTTCGCGGCCGTGGTCACCAAGCCGACACGCGACGACGACCACCACGACGGGTGGACGACGACCATGGCTTGCTGCGGGCCCGGCCTCTGGCAGTACACCGACCGCAGCGCGGCCTGCCACAGCGAATCGACGGCAACGGGCCGCCCGTCCACCATTGCCACAGGATCGTCTATCGAGTCCAGCGCCGTCCCAGTAATCTCAGACATCTCGGCATCAGCGATCACTTCTGTGCCGCAACATAATCGGCGGATCGTGCCGGGACCCGTCTCGATGATTGCGCGATGGCCGCTCATGGCAAGCTCATAGCGGCGGGCTCCAGGCCACCTGTACAAGCTGTTCGTCACCGGCACGAGTGACCAAAACACCACGGCCCGGTGGTAACCGCGCTGGGTGGCCCGAAGCTAACAGCGCGCCCTCGTCCGGACGTCCACTCATCACCAGTCCCATGCAACCGAGGTCGCGCAGACCTCCCAGCAGTGGCTCGAACAGAGCGCGCGCTGCGCCGCCGCTGCGCCGCGCCACGATAAGGTGCAGTCCCAGATCCCTTGCATGTGGCAAATATTCGACGAAGGCCGCTAGCGGATTTTCCGCCGAGGCAGCGACCAGGTCATAATCGTCGACCACGACATAGATATCCGGTCCGGACCACCAAGACCTGACCCGCAGCTGTGCCTGGCTCGCGTCCGGAGGGGGCATCCGCCCCTGCAGCAGATCGAGGAAACCAGGCAGCAATGCACCCACCGCGGCCGACGAAACGGCATAGCCGCCAAGATGTTCCGATTCGATGACCCCCAGCAGGGAGCGCCGAAAGTCGACGATCAGCAGTTGCGCTTCGGTGGCGGTATTGGTGCGAACGATCTCGCGGCACAGGGTGCGCAGTGTCGCGGTCTTTCCGCACTCGTTGTCTCCCAGGATCAGCAGATGTGACTGCTGATCGAAATCCACTGTAACCGGCTGCAGTCGGCGCTCCTCGAGACCGAGCAGGATTCGCGCTCCGAGTTCTTCACCCGTTCGGTGGACGATGGTGTCGCGGTCCACGTGCACAGGCAACAGCGGTATCGGCGGTGCGACTGGCTCACCGTGACGACGTTGTAGCTCGCCCCCGTCGATGGGCAAGGCGACCACCATGTGCAGCCCCTCGTGGGAAAGACCGCGGCCAGGTTTGTCGTGTGGCACCTGCTGCGCCCGTTTGCGGTCGATTTCGGAGTCGGCGGGGTCGCCCAGCCGCAACTCGATGCGGGTGCCGATCTGATCTTTCAGCGACGGCCTGATATCCGCCCAGCGCGACGCCGACAACACCACGTGTACACCGAACGAAAGCCCCTGCGTCGCCAGGGAAGTGATCGCTTCCTCGAGCGCCTCGAACTCATGGCGAAGGGTTGCCCAGCCGTCGACGACGAGGAAAACGTCGCCGAACGGATCGGAGCCGTCTACCGCACCGGCTCGATGGGCCTCCCGAGAGCGGACGATCGATTCCATTTCGGCGACCATGCGCCCGACCAGCTGCGGCTCGGCCCTGCCGGCGACAGCGCCCACATGGGGCAATGTGCGTACCGAAGCCAATGTACCGCCGCCGAAATCGAGACAGTACAACTGCACCCGGCGTGGATCGTGCTTGGCCGCCAATGCGGTGATCAGTGCGCGCAGTGCCGTCGACTTTCCCGATTGAGGTGCGCCTACGATTGCGACATTGCCTGCGGCTCTTGCTAAGTCGACCATCAGCGGCGTCCGGGACTGCTCGAAAGGACGGTCGACGATGCCGATGGGTACGGTTAGGTCGCCCGTCACGGATCCGGCGTCGCGCAACAAGCCCACCAATGGCGGTGCCGGACCGAGCGGGGGCAGCCAGACCTGGTGCGCGGCCGGCCCCTGCCCGGATAGCCGGTCCAGCACCGCACCCGCAACAGTTTGGGTGGGAGTCCCAACCGTCTCGGCGCTGCGTGTGACTGGTCCCGCGGCCCGTGTGCTGAACAGCTGCACGGAAGGCGATGCCGTCGCGGTGGTGACACCCGCGCGCGCGACGGTATGTAGCGGTCCCGAAACGAATGCGGTCTGGAAGCGAATAAGCTCGCCGCCACTGCAGCGCAGGAAACCGGCGCCGGGCGTATTCGGTAATTGGTATGCGTCGAGTGTTCCCAATACCATTCGTGATTCGCTAGCGGACAGAGTCTTCAGGCACAACCGGTAAGAGAGGTGGGCTTCCAGGCCTCGCAGCCGGCCTTCGTCGAGGCGCTGACTGGCCAGCAACAGGTGCATACCCAGCGACCGCCCGAGCCGACCGATCGCCACGAACATGTCGGCGAAATCGGGATGCTGGCTGAGCAGTTCGGAAAACTCGTCGACGACGATGAACAATGTTGGCAGTGCCATCAATTGCGCGCCGGCCCGGCGTGCATCCGCGTATGCCGCGACGCTGACACAGCCGACCGCCCGCAGAATCTGTTGCCGCCGGTTCAGCTCACCGGCGAGTGCGTCTTGCATCCTGGCCACCAGCGGCGCGTCATCCGAGAGGTTGGTGATGACCGCGGCCACGTGCGGAGCCCGAGCTAAATCGAGAAATGTGCGGGTCATACACCTTAAGGAGAGTGGGCGCTCAACGGCACAGCTGGGCTGAACGAGTAGTCCAATACTCAGGACACTGCCGTTGCCAGTATGCAGAATTAGTCTCGTGTATCGGGTGTTCGTGAGCCATTCCAGCCGGAACACCGTGTCCGCGGTCGCCGTGACGCGGTGGCTCATTGAGAATGAACCGAGTCTCGATGGGGAGATCTATCTCGATGTCGACCCGCAGAAGGGCATCGCGCCAGGGACCCGCTGGAAGGCGGCGCTCGTCCAGGCGGTTGATCGCTGCGAAGTGGTCATCTGTCTGATCTCCCCGGAGTGGGAAGATTCGTCCGAGTGCCAGACCGAATATCGGTATGCGGAAAATTTGAATAAGCGGATCTTTTGCGCGCGGCTCGATCCGCGTGCCAGCGGCGATATGGTGCGCGAGTGGCAAATCTGTGACCTATTTCCCGACGGGCAAGGCTTGACCACCCCGGTCCCATCGCAAAACGGCGCGCCCGTGGTTTTCTCCAGCGACGGCCTGTACCGATTGCTCCGCGGTCTGCGTGAAGCCGGAATAGGCGCCGAGCATTTCCCGTGGCCCCCTGAGGGCGACCCCGGGCGCGCTCCGTACCGCGGCTGGCAACCGATGGAGGATGCCGACGCAGCGGTGTTCTTCGGCCGTGATCAACAGATCCTGCGTGGCCTGGACGCACTTCGTGGCATGCGCACGATCGGCGTCGAAGGGCTGTTCGTGGTGCTCGGGCCCTCCGGTGTCGGCAAGTCGTCGTTCCTGCGCGCTGGCCTGCTGCCCCGACTGCGCCGCGACCGCAAGAACTTCCTGGTGTGCGATATCGTGCGACCCGAGCGCGCCGCGGTGACCGGTGATCAAGGCCTGGCCCAAGCCATTGGTGAGCTCAGATCCCGCGCCGGCGTGACCAGCCCGGCATTGGGCGACATCAAAGCCGCCTGCCTCGCCGGCGATGCTGGCCGGCTGACGAACTGGCTGCGCGAGGCGCGACATAATGCGGTCGGCGATGGGTTGACGCCCACGCTGGTGCTGCCGATCGACCAGGCCGAGGAACTGTTCGCCGCCGACGCTGGGCCTGAGGCGGCGCAATGTCTGACGCTGCTGGGCAGTCTGCTGAAATCCGCCGCGATCGCCGAGTTGCCGATCATCGCGGTGGCGACCATCCGGGCCGACCGCTACGGGTCACTACAGATCGCGCCGCAACTCGACGGCGTGCATGCCCGGGAATTCGGGGAGCTCAAGCCTATGCCGCTCACCGAGTTCAAGGAGGTGATCACCGGGCCGGCCGCGCGAGCCACGGCCGCGGGTCTGCGCCTGAGTCTGGACGCCGCGCTGGTCGACCGGCTGCTGGCCGACGCCAGCGGCGGCGCGGACAGTCTCCCGTTGCTCGCGCTGACCCTGTCGCGCCTCTACCTTGACTACGGCAGCACGGAGCGCCTCACCCTCGCCAACTATGAGGCCATGGGCGGGATGCAACGCGTGGTCGAGACCGAGATCGACACGCTGCTCGCGGCCGATCCCGATCAACGAGCACAGCAACTCGACACGCTGCGCGCGGCGTTCATTCCCTGGCTGGCCACCGTCGATCCGCACACCGATCAGCCGTCACGCCGAGTGGCGCGCTGGGACGAACTGCCACGATCCAGCCACGACCTGATCAACGCCATGGTCGCTCGGCGGCTACTCGTCAAGGATGAACGTGGTGGCGATACGGTGGTCGAGGTTGCGCTGGAAAGCCTTTTCCGGCAATGGGACTCGCTCGCGCACTGGCTGCGAGAACAAGCGGAGGATCTGAAGAAGGCAGACAATCTCGACCGCGCGGCCGCGGACTGGGAACGAAACGAGCGCAGCCCGGAGTGGCTGATCGAAGGCGTGCGGCTCGCCGCGGCGGAGCAACTGGCCAACTCCCCCGTGTTCGCGGATCGGGTTCGCCACGCGGCGGAGTTTCTGTGGGCTTCGCGGGAGCGCGAGGACGCCGAAGCCGACGCCGAACGGCAACGTCGTGAGACCGAGCTGCGCAGCGCGCAGCAACGCCGCGACGAGGCGGAAGCCCACGCAGCCGCGCTGCGTAAACGCACGAGGGTCCAGCGGGTATTGCTGGCCCTCATGCTGGTGGTGGCCCTGGTCGCGGTGACCACCTCCGTGCTGGCGGTTCTGGCAAACCGGCGGGCCGAACTGAAACGCCGGGAGGCCGATGCTGAGCGGCTCAGCTCGCAGGCACAAGCCATGTTGGCCGGTGGGCAGCCCGGCAGTGAGCTAATAGCTCTCAACAAACTGCTTGCAGCCCAGCGTATCTCGGCGAATCCGGACATCGGCGCGCTGCTGACGGCATTGAGGAACAAGGCCAAACTGCAGACGATCTTCGCTGTGCCCCCTCGTAGCTTCCTCAGCGACGACGGCCAGCGGATCGTAAAGTCGACCGATTCGGGAATTCAGATCTTGGACGCCGAGACCGGAGCGCCACTTGGTGAGCGTTTCCCTGTTGCCAAGACCGACTACATCTTTGGACTCAGCCCGGACGGGCACTACGTTGCGATCGGCAGCGGACTGGGCCCCGACGGGCGGTACATTTCGACAGAGAGCGCCGAGCATTCCATCCGGGTCTGGGACTCCGCCAGCCGACAGTTCGTCGGCCAGCCGATGCCCCTCGGTGAGATGGCACCGGTGAGTCTGGAAGACGTCCGACATGGAGCGGTCAGCCCGGATGGGCGGCGGGTGGCCGGGGCAGACGGCCCAGGCACCTTAGCGGTGTGGGACACCGAGACCGGACGACAGATCGCCACTTCGCAGAGTGGGGAGGGGTCGGGAGTCACAAGTGTGGCTTTCAGTCGGGACGGTCACCACCTTGCTTCGACCCACTACGACGGCACCGTCCGGCTGTGGGACCCAAGTAGTGGAGCGAGCCTTCATGAACCGTTGCGTGGCGGGGACCCGCGCGTGGCGCGGGACGTCACCTACAGCGTCGCGTTCAGCGCCGATGGCCGCACCATCGCCACCGGCGGTACGACCGTGGGCCAAGGCACATATATGAGCGCCGGATCACCGCTGCGCCTGTGGAGCGCCGACGGCGTCCCGATTGGCGAGCAGGTAATCGGTAACTACGGAAATATCTACGCCGTGGCATTCAGCCCGAACGGCAATGATGTTGTCACTGGCGGCAGCGATAGGACCCTGCTGCTGTGGGACGCCCATACCGGACAACTGAAGGGCCTTCCGCTGACCTTTCAGGAACCATTGAAAGCTGTCGGCTTCACCCCGCACGGCAATCGGATTGTGGCGATATCCGGCGACACCGTCCAGGTGACCAACGCCGATTCCAATGCCGGTTTGGTCGCAGAGATAACCGGTAGCACGACAGCGCACCTTGCTCAGCTTGGGGCAGGTTACGGAATAAACACCACTACGGATAGCCCACGAATCACCGTGCTTAGCGACGGGACGTTCCGGCAGCTGGACGCCGATACCGGCGATCAAATCGGTCAAATCATCGCATTGGACGTTCTCCAGGACTGGGCCCGGGCAACGGTTAGTCCGGACAGCCGCTGGCTCGCAGTCGTCGGACAGGACAACGCTATTCGCGTCATCGACACATCCAACGGGCAGCCGCAAGGCCGCGCCATCGCCGTCCCACTAGGACAAGCCATCGCCGTCCCACAAGGACCAGACCTCCCTCCCCCCGGCCTCGTGACGACCATCGAATTCAGCCCCGACGGAAATACACTGGCAACAGGTAGCCACGACGGCATCCGGCTGTGGGATTGGCGAAACGGCCGTCAGCTCGGCGAAACGTTAACTGACCGGAATTACTACGATTTCAAGATCCTCGTATTCAGTAAGGACGGCAGTCGGTTGTTTTCCCAGAGCTTTGACTCGATCGGGACCTGGGACACTGTGAAACGGCAAGCGATCGGCAAGCCGATCGGCGGCAGGGAGGGGCCTTACTACTTCGACGCCATGGCGCTCAGCAACAACGGCCAGCGTATCGCCGCCTCATATCAAAACAAAATTCAGCAGTGGGACGCCACGACCGGTGAAAAGATAGGCCCAGAGATGAACGGCCACAACCAAAGGGTCGAGGACATCGCATACAGTCCGGACGACCGCTACCTTGTTTCCGTCTCATCACTCGATCACACACTGCGGTTCTGGAACGCCGACACCGAAAGTCAAATCGGCGAACCCTTAGACACCACAGCGGTCGGCGACATGAGTTCCATCCAATTCAGCCACGACGGACGACGCGTTTTCGTCACCGCCACAGCTGCGTCGCTCGACAATAATCCGCCCTTCGTCGGCGGCGGGATCTGGACGCTTCCGGGCCCAGCAGCATGGGCCGATGCTCTGTGCGCCAAGCTCGTAACCAACATGAGCCATCAGCAGTGGCGCGACTGGGTCTCACCCGGCAGCGATATCGGCTACACGACCCTCTGCCCAAACCTGCCCAGCGCTTCGATGGATCGCGAGGCGGCTGACATGACTTCCGAGCGGATTCACAGGTTCGGCTATCTGGCTGGCAGAGTGATGGCTTTGGTTGTGATGATCGCGATTCCCATCTTCCTCATCGTGCGGGCGCGCAGTCGGCGGAAGACGCACTCGAGCACGCCGCGATGGGGGCAGGTCGGCGCGTCCGCGAGACCGCAGTGGCGGTTCAACCCACCGCCGGGTTGGCCACCCACGCCACCGGGCTTTGTCCCTCCTCCGGGTTGGCGGCCTGATCCTTCCTGGCCCGCCGCACCGCCGGGCTGGCAGTGGTGGACACCCAATTTGTGATCTTGAACGCTAGCAGCCCGGGAGTCGACAGGGCGCTGCGCCTCGCCGTGCCTCAGGGCGCGGGTGTCTGGGCCGGATCCGACGATGTTCGAAGTGAGACCCTTTCCTTGTGACACCCTGTGAGGGTGTCTCCAGTGGTCGAGCCGTCTGACCCAAACGCTTTGCGGTGCGAGGATCAGCGTGCAGCGATCGAAAGGGGCGACGGCATGGATTCGCAGGGCGGTGACGGCGGTCGCAGGCAGCTGCAGATCCTCGCGGCAACGTTGGCAGCCATCCCGTTCGTCTCCGGTCTGGCGGGGATGATCGCAGCCCGGCGACGCTGCCCGGCGACAATAGTCGATTCGAATCCAGCGCCGACAGCGAGTACCGCTTCGCCAGCACATTCTGGTTCGCCACCGCGCCCATCCTCTGGTCCGCGGTGCCCAACATCGAGAAGCGGGGCGGCCGCTTTCGCACAGTGTGCGGTGTGGTGTTCCTCGGCGGTGAGTAGGCAGCTTTTCAACGCCGCTCCCGAGCCAAAGCAGTTCGTGTTGATAGTCGGCGCCGGCCACAATGACCCTCAATTGCTCGACGGCGCTGTGCTGATCAGCGAGGTGGTTCGATTTCTCCGCGAGAGCTCAGTGCTCTAAGCGTTCGGTGTGACGTCCAGCTATCGCCTATCCGAAAGACCAACGCGGGCCAGGGTTTTCAAGGATCCTGGTGGCCGACAGGGTGAGACGTGTCATAGTTCTTCGACGCCGAATACCGCTGTCCAGGGATGCTGTCGAAGCGGATGCCAGCTGAGTTTGCCAGCAGAGGCCGCAGGTTCGAATCCTGCCGGGGGCACCATCTGACCAGCGCAGATGTAAATCCGTGCAAGGTTTGCACAACTAGGAGTTCGATGTCGTCGGGTTCCTGGTCTAGCGACGAAACCAGATCGCCCTAACTCCGCGTCTGAATAGGTGATCGGGCCGCCCCTGCTCTCCTCGGATTGGTCAACGCACTGTCACTTGCTCCTCTGTCAAGCAGCGACGGGGGGTTGGCCGGTCTGGTCGGCCAGCATGGCTCGGTAGACGACGTCGGAGAGTCGGCGTTTGAGGATCCGTAGGGCTTCCATACCGCCGTCGCCGTTGCTTTTGCGTCGGTCGAGCAGATCACGAGCTGGCGGGTATGACCGCGCTTGAGTTAATGCGATACGGTGCAACGCTGCGTTGAGTTGTCGATTGCCGGTGCGTGACAAGCGATGCCGTTGTTTGTTCGACGACCACACCGGTAGCGGCGCGGTGCCGTTGTGCCGGGCGAACGCGTCTTTGGAACGGAACCGGCCGGCGTGGGCTGTTTCCCCGATAATCTTTGCCGCGCTCAGTGCCCCACAGCCCACGATGGCAAGCAGCGACGGGGCAATCGTGGTGACTCGGACGGTGATCTCGGCGGCGAGTTCGTCGATCTCGTGGGTGAGCAGCCGTAGGTGTTCCACCAGCCGCAGCGCCAGTCGACGGACCATGGCGCCGTCGTTGAGATCTGATAGGTGTGCCTGGACCTTGTCGAATGCGCGGTGCCGCTCCAGTTTTGTCGGTGCTGTCCAACCCGGGTCGAGCTCGTGCAGATGCCAACGCAGCCGGGCGATGATGCGGGTGCGCTCAGCGACGAGGTCTTCACGATGATCGACCAACAACCGGATTTCCCGCTCGACCCCATCGAGGCGCGCGGTCGGCAGATTCGGTTCCCGCAGCGCGGCCCGCGCCACCGCCAGGGCGTCAATCGGATCGGATTTGCCGTAGCTAGGCGCCGAGTCCCGCACGTGAGCCGTCAACTTCGGCGAGACCCGCACCACCGACTCGCCCGCGGCGATCAGGTCACGTTCGAGCCGCCGTGTCAGGTGCCGGCAATCCTCGATCGCCCACAACCGCTCCCCGGCCAAACCGACCGCCCACTTGAGCAGCCGCAGGTGATCTTGTGTCGTCGTACCAACAGTTTTCACAAATCCCTGTCGACCCATCTCGTCAACAGTGACCGCGGTATGGCTGCGCTTGTGCGCATCGATGCCGATGACCATCATGGAACACGTCTCCCTTCATCATGGGGTGGCAATGGACCGGTCGATCGGCATATCCCAATAGGGGCGACACCACGCTCCTCTTAAGCCAGATCGGCCGGTCCTCTGGCGTCGACCAGCCGCACTAGAGACACAAGCCACGATGGGCAAAAATAAGCGTGGAGCGAACCAGCCGACCCCATCAGCGTGACATTGGGTAAATCCGTAATATCGCGTCATGAGGCTTGTCGCGGCACTGTTCGCCGCGGCATTGGTGGTCGCCCCGGCAGCGACGCCCTTTCCAATAGCGGCGCTGATTCCGGCGGTATCGGCGGCATGCCCTGATGCCGAAGTGGTTTTCGCTCGCGGCCGAGAGGAACCACCCGGCGTCGGCGCAGTCGGCGACGCACTCGTCAATTCACTGCGCGGCAAGACGCGGATGTCGGTCGGCGTGTATGGGGTTAACTACCCCGCCAACATAAGCACCGGCAGTGGCGCCAACGATATGAGCGCCCACGTTCAATCCATGGCCAGAAGTTGCCCAAACACCCGCATGGTGCTCGGCGGCTATTCGCTGGGTGCCGAGGTGGCTGATCTCGTGACCGGGGGCCGTGCGGCATTCGGGTTCACCAACCCACTGCCGCCGGGTATGGATCAGCACATCGCGGCGGTCGCGTTGTTCGGTAATGGCACCCGGCGACTCGCCCCCGCCTTTGCCGGTAAGACGATTGACCAGTGCGCGCCTGGCGACCCCATCTGTGGGAGAGGCACGAATTGGCCGTCGCATCTGCAGCCGTCATACATCGACTCCGGACTGGTGGATCAGGCCGCTAGCTTCGTCGCCGGCAAGCTCTAGAACCGCGCACTCAGCGACGCAAACCAAACCTAACGAAGCACGGAACGGCAACATGCGCGCCATCGAGAGCATCGACGCCGAGCTGCGACTGGTGGCGGCGCTTCGCCGCGCGAGCTCGGGAGCGGGGTGGCCACTGCCGTCGATAGGTGGGGCGGATGCGCTGCTGGATGAGCGCCACTCGACGCGGGCGTAGCGTCAAGTACCGCACATGATTGAGGAGGGCGGCCATCATGAGTGAATCAAATCCGAAAAGCTTTGACGAAATCCCGAGCGGCAGCAAGCCTATCGAAGGGGTTGGGACATCCGTCGTCAATGGAGGGGGGTCTGGCCCCGAGATACCCGTAGTAGTGGTAGTAGTGCTGGTGATCGTGACGGCGATCGGCTCTGGCTTCGGGTTGATGCGGGCGCGCAAAGCCCGCGCAACACGCCAGAGAGGCGCTGAAAGCAGCGGACCAACCACGCCGACCGCGAGGACTTAACCTCGCCGACCGACGGCCGGCGTGCGCGACATGAAGAGTATCGACTCCAAGTTTGCGATTGGTGGCGGCTCTTCGCCGTGCGGCTAGCGGGCGTGGCGGACCACTCCCGTCGATAGACGTGGCGAATGCGCTGCTGGACGAACGGCACGAGCTGACCCAGTAGCCCCGTCACCGCAAGCAACCAGTAGGAATGGAGTAATGGACTACCCTACTTAGCCGCCGTGCCGCGGCTTACATTCATCGCGGCGGCGAATGGTCTGACTGATCCGAGAGCCTAGCACTGTGACTCCCAGACCGGCCCGAGCCCGCCGCGGCCGAAACATCGGATGCGCACAAAGGGAACTAATCGACGCGCAATGGATCTGCCTCGATTGGTCCACCTCTCGAGTGAAAGGAAGCTCCAAAATGGCTAAGCGAACGCGGATTCCGAAGCACCGGCCGCCACCGATGACAATGGCAATGCCAACAACCTTTGCCCAGCAGCTGCAACTTACGCTGCCAGACCTCGAGTTCCGGTTGCGCCTGCCTCCCTGGCTCGAGTTCCTGTTTGTCCAGGATCGCAAGGACCAGGCGGCGCTGAGCGATACCGAAAAGGCGCGCTTCATATGCGCACTTGACACGCTCATTGCAAATGGTACCTACGGCAACTTGGTCGCGATTCACGCTGATATGAGCCACATGATGCACGGCACGCGGCGGTTTCTGCCGTGGCACCGCGTTTACCTGGTTCAGCTTGAGCAGGCGATCCAGGCGATTCACCCGGACGTGACTATCCCCTACTGGGATTGGACCAAGACAGCGGAGGAAGGCATCCCGCCGTGGCTCGCCTCCTTCACACCGACCGTCCCGATGCCTAACGGTCAAACGATCTCGGTTATCCGCCAGCCGGGATCACCAGCCGATCTCGCCACGCTCGCGTCGAATATTCCCACCATCATGAACGCTGGTAGTTTCGATGGCTTCTGGCAGCCGCTCGAGTCCGTCCATGGCGGCGTCCACGTGTGGGTCGGCGGATCAATGGCCAGCATCCCGACAGCTCCCGCGGACCCGATATTCTGGATGCATCACGCCAACATCGATCGCTTGTGGTGGGTCTGGCAAAAGGCACATCCGGGCATCAACCCCGACCTTGCCGGGGCCGGCCTGTCCACCGTCATGGACCCCTGGTCCACGACCGAGCCACAGACGCGAGATATCGAGGCGATGGGCTACACATACGTATGAAGGCGCTGCC
>Ga0210393_10001339_pt1 | contig 20726 bp, 17 predicted proteins | sample IncBWC27OmetaG_FD_160068 | JGI IMG/M metagenome (GOLD analysis project Ga0210393, IMG submission 160068) | Forest soil microbial communities from Barre Woods Harvard Forest LTER site, Petersham, Massachusetts, United States - Inc-BW-C-27-O ... | reverse complement strand
CCACGCTGAAAGGTCTCAAGTATGATGTGGTCGGGTTGAGATGGGTCGTGGCGGACGCTGACGGCTTCGTGATAGTGCGGATCGAATGGCCGGCCAAGGCTCTCGTCAGCTTCGATGCCATGGTGATGCAGCAGTTGGGTGAGTTGTTGGAGGGTCATCTGGACGCCCTGCCGGAGTTGCTCGGGTGCAGTAGAAACGTTGCTGCCGAGCGCGCGTTCGAGGTTGTCAATGACCGGCAGCAATTCCCGGATGAAAGCTTCCTTTTGCGCGGCCGCACTGCGCTCGGTTTCCCGCGCGGTTCGCTTGCGGAAGTTGTCAAAATCGGCCGACAGGCGCAGGTAGCGGCCCCTTTGAACGGCCAACTCCGTTTGCAGCGCGCCGATGTCAGGCGCGGAAACGGCATTCGCTCCGGCGTCGCTGGCCGACTCCATTTCGGATGGGTCCTGATCCGCATTCATATTATGGGAGCGTTTGCATTTAGGAATTGTTCAAGCAGTTCCTTCTGCCCGACCTTGGTCAGGTCGCGCGGGAGATTCTTCTCGTCGATGAGCTTATCGAGCAGGCGACTGTGCGCCTCCTCCAGCACGATTTCCTGCAGCTGTTCAATCCGCGGAGTGTGGTTAGGAGTAAAGTCGAGATTGTAGGCTTTCACCAAACCGAGATCAGCGACGATAAGCAATTTGCTTTTCATGATTTGGAGCGATCTCACCGCCATTCCTTGAAGATCACAACGGCGACCTTCCGACACGCTCAGCACGCACGCAACTCTCCGCCGCGTGTTTGACGTCGGCTTTTTCGTCTGCGCGACCCGTGTCGCGGCGATGCAAGACTATCGCCACGACTGGTAGGTTGCTTTTCAGGCGACTTTGACTTCGATTTGCTTAGGCTTTGTTTTCTCGCTCTTGGGCAGATGGACCTTTAGCACGCCGTCCTTGAACTCAGCGTTCACTTTCTCGGCATCCGCGCCGTCGGGAAGAACAAAACTTCGTACAAACCTGCCATACGCGCGCTCAACGCGGTGATACTTTTTGTTCTCCTCTTTCTCGAACTTGCGTTCGCCAACGATGGTTAGCAGGCCGTTCTCGACCGCGACCTTTACGTCCTCCTTCTTGATCTCGGGTAACTCGGTTTTGATGACGTATTCCTTGTCGTCCTCGGTGATGTCCACCAACGGTGCCCATTCCGCCACGGTGATGGATTCCTCCTTCGCATCCCCAAGCCGCGCCGGTGCGCGGCCCAAAAGGTTAGAGAGACGGTTTTGCATTTCTTCCATTTCCTTAAGCGGATCCCAGCGTGTGATTGCGTTCATATTTAGTTATGTCCTTTTAATTCCAACCCAAGCATAGTCACGGGATGCCAGAGCCGCTCGGCTGAATTTGGCCAACTATCTTCTGATCTTGTTCTCTAACCCGCAAGAATCGGCAAAGGCTGGAGCCTTCGCTTACGCCTCTAACTGGCGGAAGCTCCGGAGCCGGAATGCCAGGACGATAAGGATGATTCCGAACACCACTGCATAAGCCCCGATCCAGATGATAATCGCAAGAGCTCCCGCGCCCGGAAATATGATGATGAGAATGCCGAAGAGAGTGGAAATCACGCCCATAAGAATCAGCAACATCTCGTTGGCTATGACTTCACGAAGACGGATGCCGGCCACGATTTCAAGCACACCAGTCAAGATGGCCCAGAGGGCAATCAGGTAAAGCAGAAACATGGCGGTAATCCCCGGCCACATGAAAGTCACAATTCCAGCGACGATTCCGACAATGCCCTCAACCAAGAGGGGCCAATGGTGGCCTGGTGCTTTCATAGCTGACACAATATCAAAGATGCCGTCCAAAATTGCGTAGAACCCGAACAACAGCACCAGGGAAATCAACGTAACGCCCGGGATAAAGAAGGTCAAAAGACCGAATAGCACAGCAATCACGCCGCGCAGGGCTAGCGCCCACCAACGGCGTGCCAAAAGTTGCAGCATAAACGTAGTCCTCCGAAGTTCCGTTCCGGCTGCCCTCATCCTGTCGGTGAGAGCAAACCTATTCCGCGGAATGAGAGTCAATCACTCCCCTTTTCCACGATGTTCGACCTTAGACGACTCTGCCTGGTTCCACTCACCATTTTTTGCCTCATTTAGCCCTCATCTTGCGCTATAACCAGAACAGGATTTTCCTGCGAACCTGCCGGTGTTAACCTCATGCCTTATGAGCGGCCGAGCGCCTTTTCAGATCTGCCCAACATTTATGAAAATTACAAAAATCTTTGGCGTTTCATCTGGCGAATGGAACGCCATGTCATTCTATGGTCGGTTTGAACAGATCGTCACGTGGATACTCACGCTGTGCATCGCCGTTATTATTGCTATTGCACTTTTCCGACTTGTCGCGACGATTTTTCAACTGCTTGTCTTCGGTGCATTAAACCCACTCAACCACGAGGAATTCGAGGTCATTTTCGGGATGATCATGACGCTGTTAATTGCCATGGAATTCAATCACAGCATCCTCCAGGCCATGGAGCGCCTTCACCGCGTCATACAGGTCAAGACGGTGATACTCATCAGCATTCTGGCGCTCGCACGAAAATTCATCATCCTCAATATGGAGGCGACACCCGCGTTGACTATTGTAGCTTTGGGTTTCGCGGTAATCGCACTCGGAGTCGTTTACTGGCTGTTGCGCGAGAGGGAAGATCGAAGCGCGGCCGAAGCGAAAGTCAAACCGAATGCAACCGAATAAGGCCGCTGCCAGGGAAGCGCTCCCGCGCGATCAGCTCTTCTTTTTGTCGTCATCGACGACTTCGAAATCGGCATCGACCACATCATCACCCGGCCTGCCTGAAGTCGCGCCTTCTGTAGTAGAATCCGCAGCGCCTCCACCGGGTCGCGCACCGGTTTGCGACGCAGCTTGTTTGTAAAGTTCAGCACTGATACTCTGAAACCGATTCTGCAGCTCCTTTGTCGCCTGTTTAATGGCTTCTACATCGTTCCCGTTGAGCTTTTCCCTAACGTTCTTTATGGCGTCTTCGACAGCTTGCTTCTGGTCGGCAGAGAGCTTGTCTCCAAGATCACGCAACTGTTTTTCGCTCTGATAAGCGAGATTATCGGCGTTGTTGCGTGCCTCTGCCGCTTCGCGAGCTTGCCGGTCCTCTTCTGCATGAGCCTCTGCATCCTTACGCAATCTTTCGACTTCCTCCTTCGTCAAGCCACTCGAGCCGGTAATCGATATCTTCTGTTCTTTACCGCTCCCAAGATCTTTCGCCGATACGTTCAGGATGCCGTTAGCGTCGATGTCGAACGTGACTTTAACTTGCGGCAGACCTCGCGGGGCAGGTGGAATACCATCCAGGCGGGTGTGGTGCGTGCTCCTTCACAATTCTCAATAATAACAACAGGTTCTTCACCCTCCATCACGGCCATACAGGAGCTAGTGGTGCCGAGGTCAATTCCTAGAATCTTAGGCATACCTGGTAAGATATCTGGCAGTCGCCAGACAAAACACAGCAATTAGGTTTATCTCGATATCAGTTTTTCGATGTAGGATGAGACTGGACTGGTGGCTAGTGGCTAGAATGATTCTGATTGATCGTGGGCAGCGACTCGAGGACTCAAGAACTCGCAAAGCCGGCGCGCGTGGAATTTGAGAACGGATCTCTGAAGTCCGCTGGCTTTCGAATGCTTTCAGTCCTTGAGTTCTTTCCGTAAACTAAGTCGTTCGTTTTTATCAGAATGGCTTGTCGAATTTGTGCTGGGTGCGGGCGTTACGCCCTCCTGTTTTAGGGAGTCTGTAATACTCTCTGTCTCTATACGGACTAAACCCGACGTTTCATGGGCTCGACAACTCCAAGCGCATTCTCAGCGGGACGTTTGCTGAGAAATTTAGTGGGGGTCTTAAGATCCGTGGTAATTCCAGCGACATGCATCCGCGAGATGCCTGATGCTGCGTCTTCTGGGATCAATTTAACTATTTCTCCGCGTAAAAGATAGTAGGCTCGATGTTGTTTAATCATTTGAAGTTCAGTCTCGTCCGTCGGCTTTTTAACGATCTGCTGCAGATCGTCTTTAGCAGGAAAACCGTATGGGCCATCGATTGTTACGCAGCGATACTCTTTGGCGGCGAGATCATCGTAGTTGGCAGTTAATCCGGCCGATGTTAGCCCAATCACGGCTGCTGTTATCGATAGTATTTGCCGATACTTTCATGATTCTCGGCTATCAAATTTCATAAAAATTTGACAATACGTCCGGTTCCAGAAGTGGCTGGCTATTGGTGCTGCAATACCGGAGCGAATACATGGCATGAGAACGACCTGATTCCGAAAGTAGAATCCGCGATCCTTTCCAACGTCAGATACTACGGCCGTAATATCGTTGAATTTCACACTTCCTGACTGAAAATAAAGCGCTTGACGAGTATTTCAAAAGCGCCTAAACGCTCTCAAGTCAAGATCTACGACCCGAGCGTAGAATTCGAGAAATACCCAAGAACATCCGCTCATGAACTGATCCGGAGCGAGCCGAATGAAGTTGGCAGGCAAAATAAACTATCGATAGAGCAAAACGGACCTACAGAATTACGGTGAGGTCGTTCGACCTTTCATGTCTCCGAGTGAAAACTGGAGCCGAGAGCATGACAACGAGCACGATTGTGGTTGCCACTACGCCGCGCTTCGCACCTCTGATCGGATCAGACGGGACACCGCTTCGCGAGCCGATAACGTCAGATTATAGACGTTTTTCAGGTGATAGAACAGCCACGCTTCAGCCTCGTTGCTTTTTGGATTTCCGACAGGTACGTCGGATACCTTTTGGAAATCGTGCCGGGCTATCTGCAGATCCTTTTCCAGCCCTTCCAGGATTTCCGAACTATCCGCCACTCGCCCTGGATCGGTTCCCTTCTCCAAACTGGCGGCAAGATCATCCAAGGCTTTAGCCAGAGCGTCGATAAGTCTGGTCAGGTCATCAGACTCGAGTTGGATCGGTTCACGGGTTGGATAATCGGAGATCGCTGCTAGGGCATGCAAGATGCGTCGGCAGTAATTGACCGCCGCGAGCGAACTTTCCACATCTCCACGACGATTCGGCGGTTCGCTCAAAAGACGTTGGCCGGCTGTGGCTGCATTCGCTACAGCCAGTGAAGCGTCCCGACGGTATTCGGAAATCGGCCGCTCTTTTTTCCCGCACATCGCGTCACGGAGCGCACGGAGAAATACTGCTTCGGCTCGAAGCGCTTCGGCTATATGAAGCGGAAGGCGGCGGCTCTCCCACATCGGAAACAGGAGATACCCACTCAATAGTGCGAGGAAGCTTCCTATGATCGTATGAGTGATGCGCAAGAAACTGTCGGTAACCGAGATCGGATGGGCTATGTCAAGCATCAACATGACCATCGGAGTGACGGCGAGCGAAAACAGAGTGTAGCTGCGGTTCCTCAGAGCGAACGTGGCAAAAGCAAGAATAGCCAGAGCAGCTAATAACAACCATGGATTCGTTAACACCAAAAGCAGCACCGCTGCCACCAGCGCCCCTAGAACCGTGCCGATGATTCGTTGTACGGCGCGCTCCAATGTGCCCCCGAAATTGGGTTTCAGCACGATCACGACGGTCATTGGAATCCAGTAGCCTCTTACCAGATGAATGGCGGAAGCTATGAGACAGGCTATAGCAGTGGCGACTCCAAGTCGGAGTGCGTGGCGAAAACTGCTGGAACGAAGAGACCAGTTATTCCGGATTTCGGCAATGGGATCGAACCTTTTCGGTCTCGGCCCGACCCGTGCCTCCGGCGGCTGACGAAAGCTTGGGTGTCCGGACTTAAGCTCCGAGACGATTTCCGCCAGCGACGAAGCCTCCTCGATCAGGTGTCTTGTTGTCCGCTCCAGTTCCTTCCGCTGGAAAAAGGCTTGCTTTTGTGCCTCCGCCGTTAGGGCGCGGTCGAGTTTCTGGAAAACGTGCTGAAGACTGCTTGGATCGACGTTCCTGCCGCGCACGGCAACTGCTTCGGCTATCTCCCGAATGAGGTGCGATAATGAGTGGGTCAAGTTCGCGAAGCCCTCACGAAATTCGTCGAACGATTGTTCCTGACCGACAAGGTTAAGTTCTTCGCGAAGCGTGACCAGTGTTCTCGCGATGTCGTCGAGTTGTTCGATCAGAGCGAGTAGCTGCATGCTCCGCAAGTTCGGTCCAGCTCGGTGCGCGCGAACTGCGCCCCAAATGCTGCGAGAGCGTTCCAAACTGCTTATGAATGCGTCGTAAGCGACAGCAAACTCCAGGTTAGTAGGCGCCCGCTTGGGGGTCCCGGCTCCCGACCAGAATGCGTCGGCCAAATCCGCCAGCTTCCCACAACTGGCTGAGAGCGCCGCAAAAAGCGGTGAATACGGTCTCAGCGGCCAGAGTGCAAGCGAAAGCAGAAGCGCCCAGCAGCAGCCAATCAGGCACAGCAGCAGGCGGACGGAGAATTCACTGGGAACAAAGAGTACCACTGAAGTGACGACGATCGTCGAACTCACCAGACCTGCCTGAGCAGCGGCGTTTCCGGCAACTCCGATCAGTGCTGCCGAAGAGACCCACAGGAAGACTCCGATGATGTAATTGGTTACGGACTCCCTCAACCAGCCGCCAAAGATAAAGGCACCGATGATTGCTAAGCTTGATGCAGCCAAATTGATAGCCTTTTGCCGGTAAGCGCCCCCGACGTCACATGATAAAACCCAGTAGGTACCGAAGGCACAAAAGTTTCCCCAGACAAGGTGGTTAGCTAAGAGGCCAATTGTGATCGGAATTGCGATGCCGACCGCCGCTCGAAGACCTTCCGCCAAAGCGAGTTCTTTTATGTCAGTTCCTGAATACAAGGGCAGGAAAGCTTGCCAGGCTTTTTGCCATTTGGATCCAGGGATCAGGCCTGAATTTTCAACACTCAAAGGTTTCGCTGCAACGTTCAAACATCTGGATGGTTTCTTCCAGCCTATTTCTTCGCCGACAATATCCAGAGAAACTCTTAGGAGCACATAACGCCATTTTTTCAGGGGCGATTCCGACCAACAATCTAGCCGCCTCCGAGAAGAATACTCAGCCTCGAGATCTCGGGCGTGAGTGACTCAACAACCCGCGGTTAGTGTCGCCAGTGTCCATGCGTCCAATACCACCCACGGGGAAGATGGGACCAATGTCCCTCGACCCAAACCGCGGAGGGGGATGGACGAAGGGCATAGTAGCCATGGTGCCAAACATAGTGGTCCCCGACCCACACCCAGGAGCCCGGAAGCCAGTAATAGCCGGGGCCGGGCAGAAGTGGTACCGTTTCTACAATCGGCACTGGCGGTGCAATCCGAACGTACACACGTGCCTCGGATGAAGTCGGCATCAGCAGGAGAAGTCCGGCAACTAAGGCCGCTAGCAAAGGAGCGGTTAACCTGACTTGCCGAACGTTACGGGAACTCATTGTCTCTGATTTGGCTTGCATACTTTCTAAAGCTCCAGCGGCTGCGCGCAGCCGTTTTGTTCGGCACACCGTCTCGCAGTCCTCGCAGTCTATTCCGCTTTATCACTGAAGGCTTGGGTTCAATAGTTCAGCGGGCGTTCAACTTTCAGCCGGGAGAGCGAAAAAGAACGCCGCGCCTAGGCCAGCATTCGGCGCAGCCCACAAACGCCCGCCGTGGGCTTCCACGATGGAGCGGCTGATCCGCAGTCCCATCCCCATGCCCTGCGGCTTAGTGGAATAGAATGCCTCAAAGAGATGTTCCATGTTTTCCGCTTCGATGCCGCTGCCCAAATCCTGCACCGAGATCCGCACGGACGGACTGCCGTCGAGTCCGTCTCGCTGGCCGCCTATCGTCAGGAGGCGTCGCTCTCCGGCCACGCCGCTCATCGCCTCGATGCCGTTCATCACCAGATTCAGCAGCACCTGCTGGAGCTGGACGCGGTCGCCGAACACGCGCGGCAGGTCTTCGGGGAGTTCGGTGCGGACTGCAATACGGCGCTCAGCTAGTGCACGACGCGCGAGCGCGAGCACGTCGCCAATCACCTCCCGGAGTTGCAGCGAAGTCTTTCCCGGCAGCGCGCGCGTAGTCATGGCCCGGATGCGAGCAATAATGGTGCTCGCGCGGTTGGCGTCATTGACGATGTCCGTCAGGGCCTCGCGCATATCATGCCCATCTCCGGACGCCGCGGCGAGCCGAAAACAGAAGTTGGCGTTGTTGACGATTGCTCCGAGCGGTTGGTTCATTTCGTGCGCAATCGAGGCGGCGAGTTCGCCCATGGTCATCACTCGAGTGACGTGCGACAGTTCCACCTGCGCCTTGTGCAGAGCTTCTTCGCCCTGCCGGTGATCCTCGACGTCCGTGTCCGTGCCGAACCATTCGACGGGCCGGCCCTGTGCGTCTTTGACGGCAATCCCGCGGCAGACAAAACGACGGTAGCGACCGTCACGTCCCCGTATGCGTTGTTCCATTTCATAGCGCGTCCCCTGCGCCCAGGCTTCCTCCCACGCCGCTTCTACGCGCTCCACGTCTTCAGGATGCAGTGCTGCCCGGCAGCCGCCCGAACCCAGTTCTTCCCCCGTGAGGCCCGTGTAATCAATCAACCGTTGATTCCAATAGCCACACGAGCCGTCCGGGCGAACGCTCCAGACGTGGTGAGGGATCGATTCGGCGAGCAAACGGAAACGACGTTCGCTCTCGCCGAGTTTTTCCTGGGCGCGTTTGCGCTCCGTGGTATCGAGCACCAACCCCACGAAGTATTCCACCGAGCCATCGGCGCGCCGCGAGCATTTCGCCGCCATGATCGAGTCGATAACGCGCCCGTCCTTGCGAAGCCACCGTTTGTCGATTGAATAGCCTTCGATCTGGCGCGCCATGACCCGATTGAATTGGGCGACATCGGAGGCGAGGTCATCTGGATGCGTGATCTCCGCCCAGTTCTTTTGCAGTAGCTCGCTCCGCTGATAGCCCAGGATGCGGCACAACTCGTCGTTGACTTCGAGAAATCCTTTGGTCGGTGAACTCATCGCCATGCCGATCAACCCCAATTCGAAGTAACGCCGGAAGCGTTCCTCGCTGGCGCGCAGCACGTCCTCCGCGCTTTTGCGCTCGATCAGTTCTGCCGCCTGCCGGGCGTAGAGATCAGTCAAGCGCAGTTCGCGCTCGGACGGCCGATGCGGTTGACGAAAGTGCGTGGAAACGATGCCGAGCGGTTCGCCACTGCGACTGAACAGAGGCGTGGATTGTATCGCGCGATACCCAGCGGAGGCGGCAATCGCACGGTGTGGCGCAAAGTCCGGATCGGTCAGAACATCTTCGATAATAACCCGCTCGGCGCGCTTCAGAGCACGACCACAGGCAGCGCCGCTTTCGTTCACGGCGCTGAAATGGTTGAGAAAATCCTGCCCGAAGCCGCGTTGCGCCACGATCTCCAACGTCTGAGTTCTTTCATTGTAGAGCTGAAGATTTCCGAAATCCGCGCTTTGCAGCGCGATGGTGGCATTGAGGACCTCCTCCAACAGCGGCAGGAGTTCAGCCTCACGCAACAACCGTGTGCTCAGTTGATGGAGACGGTTCATCGCCGTTAGTTCGGCCACTAATTCGCTGGCGGTCGCGATGGCCGTGGTGACCTGACTCGTGACCAATTCGCAGAAGTCCAGATAACGTTCGTCGAAGTGGAGGCGTGAACTAAGGCCGAGCACCAGGAATCCGGCGAGCTGGTGCGCGATGTTCGAGCGAATCGGCAACACGACCGCCGATTGTGGCGGATTCGACCAAGGTCCGGGCGGCACGCTCGACAACTTCCCTTGCAGGTCTTCGACGATCTGCATGCCTTCAGTACGAACTGTCTCGGCGAGAGGCCATGGCGCCTCGCGCGAGGGCTCCTCGCGAAGATCGATTTCGCGGGGACTCTCGGTCTTTCTCATCTCTATCCCGGCAGCGCCGGCAAGGCGTGCCTGCTTTCGATGAGGATCATGCAGATAGAGCAACGCGAACGGTACGTCTTCCGGATACTGGGCGAGTGTTCTGGCCGCGATGGAGCAAGCTTCTTCGGCGGTTTTCGCTTCCGCAGACCGGGAGCCGAGGTCACGTAGCGCTGACCTCCGGCGCTCCCAGACGACCTGCTCGGTGATCTCGTACATCGTTGCGAGCACGCCGCCGATCCCGCTTGGCATGCTTTCATCGGGGACAGGGCTGTACGCGACGGTGAAGTGGGCCTCCTCAAGCCGGTCGTAGCGGATGTACTCGAGCCGGAGGTCGTCCATCCAGGTGGCGGAGCCGCCACTGAAAGGCGTATCGATGAGCGGCCCGATGACGTCCCAGATCTCGGCGAAACATTCGCTCGCCGGCTGGCCCATGGACGCGGGATGCTTGTCCTTGAGCACTGGCCGATACGGATCGTTATAGATCTGGCAGTAGCGGGGGCCCCACCAGAGCATAAGAGGAAACCGGTTGGCGAGAACAAGCCTCACTATCATCCGGAGGGCCGGCGACCAGGTCTCGACGTCACCGATAGGCGTTTTCGACCAGTCCATTGACCGTATGAGGGCTCCCATCTCGCTTCCGCCGGTGAGGCAATCCCAGCCCATCGCCGATATTGATGTGGTCGGATTTTTCACTAGTCGTTTTTCTATTGCGCAATACAGACTATCAGCCAGAGGGCGGCTGTCTGCGAAGCAATTATGAGAAAACTCAAAACCCTCATCGATTAACAATTGGAAGGCCGCCCCGTCGATGTTTTAAAACCCGACCGAGCCCATCGGGAGGGTAAATTGCGATCTTGGGCTGCCGCGGGTTTAGACGGCGGACGTTTTCTTGGCAGCCGTCCGGTCGACCCCTTCGGACCGCGGCTATATTCCAATTTCCTCGAGCGGGCCCGGTAAGTGTTTGTCAACGGCCTCAAGTCGCTCTCGAATGGTCTCGTTGGCCCATGTTCTAAGTCCGGAGTCCATTCCCCCCTCTATTTGCTGAACAAATTGAGAAAGTAATTGGACAAAATCGGCGGAGCGATCCATGGCGCCTGCGCCTATAGTCCACATCGGGTACATAAATTTTGTACGGTATGCTCTTTCTTCTGTTAATTCTGAACTTTGCTATCTCGTGGTTTAACGCTTGGTCAGTCGGACGCGTTTGGATCGAAAGCAAAATGATTGGCGGATTGTTCAGAATAACGGTTTAGTTCGGAGCCATCATGTCGGCTTGTGGTTTCACTTGGGTCTACATTGCGCCTCTGGGAATACTTGCGCAGAGTTTTCAGTGGCTTCCGGCCAGGTACATTGAGGGCATCTTTTCGCTCGGCTATCTCGTCATTATCTTGCCGTTACTTGGCAGTGGGCTCGGGATCACAGCCAACTCCTGGGCGCAATTTTGGCGTCAAAAGAATCTGATCAACGGTGGAATCGCTGCTTGGAATACGTATGCACAGATCTCAAATATAGTGAGCGCTGTCCGCTTCGTTCCGGAGGCAATCGGAAACGTCTTTTCGGCGTTCAAAGGCGACGATGAGGAAGACAATCGAGCGCTGCTTCTAGTGCTGGCTGTCGTTCTGGTGGCCGTCGGAGCGGGGGTCATGACCGCAAGGGCGATCATCCTGGCGGCTGCTCGCAAGTCTTCTCAAACCGTGCTTAGCGAGCTTCAGACACAACACGCCGCAACTTAGGCAGGCGCAAACAAGCACCAGGAACTATGGATTCACAATGATGTGGTTTTCGACCATTGTGGTTCCAGGCGCAGACCACGCGGCTCGTTCAGCCTCTTCTCTCTCGGCCCACGAGCGCACGCTGCCGTACAACTTCACCATGCTGCCCTCGACTACGACACTGATACGGCGGGCATCAAGTTCGGCGCTGCGCCGAAGTGCCTCCTCGATCTTGCCCTTTACCTCTTGCGGAGTAACCTTCGGTTTGATCTCGATTTTGTTGGTGACGCCGGTCACTCCTTTGAGTTTTTTCACTGCTGACTTGGCAAGGATCTTCTGAAATTCCCAGTCAACAGTGCCTTCGAGCGTTAGCCAGCCGTCCTTTACCGTCACCTTAATCCTGTCGGCGGGAATGCTGACGTGGCTCTCAAGCTCATGAACGGCATCCCTGGCAATCTCCGGATCGATTCGCTGCCAGAGCGGTTTCACTGCAATATCATTGGCTACCCCTTTCACCCCGTAGACACGCTTAGCTGCCTTCTCGGCTGCATCCTTATCCCAATAAGTGGGAACGAATCCGGAAAGCGTCACAACTCCGTCTTTCGCTGCAACGGCGATGTCGCTGGCCGAGGTTATTGTCGGATCCCAGTTGAGCTCGCGCAGAACGTCCTCGCGGATGGAATTGTCAGTCCTCGCTTGCGTAGTAGTTGCCATAATTCGCCTTTCTACATTTCACAGAGGAAGATCAGTTTGTGAGCTGACCGCTCGCAAGCAGAATAAAGTTAGTGGGCAAGTTAAACTATCCACAGAGCTAGATTAGAATAATATCTATCGTTTGGGTGAATCCAGACCTCGGACAAAAGTTGGAAACGGGTGTGTAACTTTTGGTTGATTGATGGGGCTTCGGTTTTCAAGCGTTACTGCAGGTAGCGATGGCACGGTATCGCATGGGCTTCTGCACGGAGCAACGGTCGGCTCATCGATACTGTTGACGGTGCTTACGAAGCTTTCGCTCGGAGACGCTGCTCAGTGCGGAGCGCTTGTGGCAGTTTAGTCCGTTGGCATTCGCCGGTTGGTTGGGATTGTTTATAACGGCACTGAATTTATTGCCAGTGGGCCAACTTGATGGCGGTCTATATAACGCGCGCAATGTTCGGAAGTCGCGTCCTACTTCCATTGCGGGTGTTGACCCTACAGATCGCAAAGAAGTGCACGGTTTTGTGATGTGGGCGATGATTGGAGCGCAGATGCTCATCGAAGGCGTGCGGGGTGGTGATCCAGGCTGTTGCGAACTGAGCCGAATCCTTTGCTCCCAAATGCCACAATTTACGTGTCCGAAGCCCCCTGGCAATGGATCATTGGACAGTCCGGCGGCACGATTAGCCGGACCGCGCCCGGAGTCGCTTCGTAGCGAACCTGGGCGAACTCGGTGGGCTCGCCGTCGAGATTGACCGGCACACGGCGCGCGGCCTCAAAATTCGCCCAGGGCACCTGCCAGTAAGAAATGTATCGGCCTTCGGGGGAGAGAGCCTGAAGCTCGCGCACCGCGTTGAGCAACTTGCTCGCTGGAATTTCGCGAACGACCAGAACGTCTAGCAACCCGTCGTCGAGATATGCGCGAGGAGCTACCTGCTTGCCACCGCCGGTTTGGCGGCCATTGCCAACGATGGCGACTACATCCGGACCGGTGACCTCCTGATCCGGCAGAACGAGGCATCCTTCGTAGGGACGGAAGTTCGTTGCAAGGATTGCGGCCATGAGCGCGTAAGCGGCACCGCCGAGCAGCCGTTTGAGTTCCGGCGGTGTGGTGGCAGTAACCGTAGCACCAAAGCCAGTGCTCGCTGCATTGATGAACCAGCGATTGTTAGCCCGGCCCACATCCACGGCGACGGGATCGCCGGCGACGCAGAGCGCCAGTGCCTGGCTGGGATCGCGCGGGATGCCGCAACCACGAGCAAAGTCATTGGCGGTACCAAGCGGTATAACTGCGAGCGCAGGACGCGCGTCTGTGGGGAGAGTCATTAGCCCGTGAAGAACTTCATTTACTGTGCCGTCACCCCCTACTGCGACGACCGCATCGGCCTCATCCGGTTGCGAGCCAAACCGGCGCGCATCACCGCCTTCCCATGTCACATGAACCTCGACGCGATGTCCGAGCCCGCGCTGCCGTACCACGGCCGCCCGCAACGCCTCGCTGCCGGCGACCTTGCCGTTAACGATAAGGCGCAAGGATTTTTTGGCCATCACAGCCGTGGGTTACCGAGCCTGGCTGGAGTTTTCCGAGCGGCCACGTGATGCGTTTCTTGGTCGCTTACGGCTTTTTGGCTTACCTGCTCACCCGTATCACCCCTGACCATTTTCCACGCCGGGCGGCGATTGCGCTCCTTGCAGGCCTCGTTTTGCTCATCGGGTTCAGCCGGATCTACTTGGGCATTCATTTCATGAGCGACGTCATCGGAGGGTACCCGGCGGGGGCTTTCTGGCTCGCATTCTGTATCATCATCACCCACCGGACGCAAGTCCGCCCGCACGTATCCCGAACCCGGCTTGGCCCGAGGCACCCGCCGGCATAAGCTCACCCCACCCGTCAAGATCACCGCAGGGCCGTCCGTGTTCATCCGGCAAAATTTCGTGGTCGGAATGCTCCTGCACGCCATCATACCGATCATGAAATGGCACAACGACATTCACTCGCTGGTCGACATCATTTACGTCCATCCCTCACTGGCCGAAGTGGTCCGTGGCGCGGCCAGGAAAGCCGCCGGAATGTTGCCAACGAGTTGCAGGGACATGGAACTCGCCTGAATCGATCACAAACCCTGAGAGATTTGGTATCTCACGTATAACGGTGATGTCGTCCGGCGGTCGCCGGATTCGAGGCGCGAGCAAGGCATCCGTATCTGGACAAATTGAGAAAGGATTTGGACAATATCGGCAGAGCGACCGTAGCGAATTCGTGTATAATCGAGATCCTATGTGTCAATCGCGCAGAATATGCTCTTTCTTCTGTGTGCGCTTCAATCGCAACACGGCGCAAGTCCGGCAAGGCGCAACCCCGCAACAGAGATGAGAAAGCCGGTCATCCTCACCGTCGATGACGACGCGGACGTGTTGCATGCAGTCGAGCGGGATCTGCGGCGAAGATATGGCGAGCAGTACCGCATCACGGGAGCAGACTCAGGCCAGAGCGCGTTAGAGATTGTGCGTCAGCTAAAATTGCGCGGTGATGTTGTGTCGTTGTTCCTAGTAGATCAGCGGATGCCGCGGATGACCGGGGTTGAGTTTCTGGCGAAGGGGATCAAAGATTTTCCGCGGGCCAAGCGTGTGCTGTTGACGGCTTACGCGGATACGGAAGCCGCCATAAACGCGATTAATGAGGTACAGATCGACCATTATTTAATAAAGCCGTGGGATCCGCCGGAAGAGCGTCTTTACCCTGTACTTGACGATCTACTTGAACACTGGCTCAGAGGTCATCATCCGCAGTTTGAGGGTATTCGTGTGATCGGTCAGAAATGGTCGCCGCAAGCACATGAGGTGAAATATTTCCTGGCGCGACATCAGATTCCATTTAAATGGCTTGATTTCGAAATTGATGCTGAAGCGCGGTCTATCGTGGAACACGCCGGAAACGGCGGGCATCTGCCGCTGGTGCTGTTTCCCGATGGGAGCTACTTATTCGATCCGACATTGAGCCAGCTCGGCGAGAAATTGGGACTGAAAGCGCACCCAGAGATGGCGCACTATGATCTGGTGATCATCGGCGCGGGACCCGCCGGATTGGCCGCGGCGGTTTATGGCGCATCGGAAGGTCTTAGAACGGTCATGATTGAGCGCGTGGCGCCGGGGGGTCAGGCCGGCTCGAGTTCGCGGATCGAGAACTATCTCGGTTTCCCGGCGGGCCTGAGCGGTGGTGATCTTGCCCGACGCGCGGTAGCGCAGGCACGTCGATTCGGTGCGGAAATTCTTACGCCGCAGCACGGGAAAAAAATCCGCCTCAATGGCCAGTATCGCGTGCTCACCTTGTCCGATGACAGCGAAATTAACTGTCAGGTACTGCTGATCGCCACCGGCGTCTCATATCGCCAGCTCGAGGTTCCGGGTTTGGAGCGGCTGACAGGAGCCGGGGTTTACTATGGCTCTGCGATGACTGAGGAAATGTACTGCCGCGACCAGGATGTCTACATCGTCGGCGCAGGAAACTCTGCGGGCCAGGCGGCAATGTATCTTTCTCGATTTGCTCGTTGCGTTAAGCTCCTGGCGCGTGGTGATTCGCTCGCGAAAAGCATGTCGCAATACCTCATTGACGAGCTCGCACGCACACCAAACGTTGTGGTGCAGTTGCAAACGCGTGTGATCGAGGCACACGGCGAAAACCACCTCGAAAGCATCACCATCGCGAACGACCAGACGGGGCAAACAACAACCGCGCCGGCGGTGGCTCTTTTCATTTTTATCGGCGCAACGCCGCACACCACCTGCGTCGCAGATCTGATTGAACATGACGAGCGTGGTTACATTCTCTCCGGCACCGATCTTACGCTTAATGGCCGTCGTCCGCGCAACTGGCCGCTCGAACGCAAGCCCTATTTGCTCGAAACAAACGTACCGGGCATCTTCGTCGCAGGAGACGTGCGCCATGGCTCAATCAAGCGCGTTGCCTCCGCTGTGGGGGAAGGCTCAATTGCCATCGAGTTGATCCACCAATATCTCGATCGCGTGTGACTACGAACACCGCAGCGACGCTCGATTCGCTCCGGAGGCTGCCGCTCTTTGCGCACCTGACCGATAACGATCGTGCGTGTGTCGAGGGAGGCCAGACGCTCCGATTCGCCGCCGGCGAAATCATCGTCCGCGAGGGCGAGCCAGCAGAGCATTTTTTTGTGGTGTTGGAGGGCAATGTAAGCGCCTCTAAAAATTTCGGCGAACAGGAGGCGGTCATCACCGAACATCCTCCAGGCGGATTCTTTGGCGAAATACCGATGCTCTTGAATACGCCCTATTTCATAACCGCACGAGCGAGATGCGAGTCGCGATTATTTCAACTTCCGAAAAAAACATTTTGGAATTTAATAAGCACCTGCCCATCAATAGCGACCCAGATTGTTCGCTCGGTAGCGGTGCGGCTGCGTACGCTTCTGGCTTTCTCGCAGCACCGTGACAAGCTCTCGTCACTCGGCAGAATGGCCGCCGGGCTCGCGCACGAGCTCAACAATCCTGCTGCGGCCGCGCACCGAGCTGCGGCACAACTGGACGAAGCTGTCGAGAAATTGGAGACGGTGACGCAGCCGTTGCACCAGTGTCTATCCTCGGAGCAGTGCAAGCGACTGACTGCTCTGGCGAGCAACTCGGTTCGGCCGACCTGTGCTGCCGACCCGGTCGACCAGACTGATCGCGAAGAGCGGATTGCTACGCTATTGGAGAGCTGGGGCCTCCGGGACGCCTGGCAAGTGGCGCCGACACTCGCGGCCGCGGGTTGGGAACCACCCGCGCTCGACGAACTAATTGCGGACATGCCGGCCCTGGCCGCGGGCAATGTTTTCCGCTGGCTCGAAGCGCGACTGTCCATCGATTCCTTGCTTGATGAGAGCGACGATAGCATCAGTCGGATCGAAGAGGTCGTGAAAGCGGTGCGATCCTACTCGCGCCCAGAACATGCGAAGTTGGAGGAAGTCGACCTGCACGAAGGAATCGAAAAAGCGATTACCATGCTCAGCCACAAACTGAAAGGAGTAACTCTTGTCCGCGAATTCGACCCGCTACTGCCGCGCATACCGGCGTATGCCAGCGAGCTGAATCAGGTCTGGTCTCACCTGATCGATAACGCGCTTGACGCGGTCGCCAGCGCGGGCTGGGTGTGGGTCCGCACGCGGCAGGAAGGCGACCTTGTCACCGTCGAAATCGCAGACGACGGGCCAGGCGTTCCTCCCGAAAATCAGGCGCTTATATTTGAGCCGTTTTTCACGACAAAAGGCGTCGGCGAAGGTTCCGGACTAGGACTGGTCGTCAGCAGCCGTATCGTCGAGCAGCACGGCGGCGAAATCGAATTACAATCGAAGCCGGGCGACACGCGCTTCATCGTCCACTTGCCAACTCGTTCGAAAACTAAGGATTTCGAGGTGACCTCGGCATGGCCGAATTTAGAAAAGGAGAGCTTTGCGTATCCCAGGGATCACGACGCCGGGTTGAGCTTCACCTCGATTTGCGACCTTCCGATTTTCTCCGGCGCAACTCAGGAAACCCGGGCATGGCTGGAGTGCGGCGACGAACTTCGACTGCGCGCGGGCAACGCGCTGATCCGTGAGGGAGATATGCCAGAATATTTTTTTGTTGTGCTTGAGGGCAGGCTGCGCCTCACGAAGAACTACGGATCTCAACAGATTGTCCTTGCGACGTACACACCGGCGATGACCCTCGGGGAGAAGGAGCTCGTGATGGACCGGCCCTACTTCGTCGACGTGCGGACGCTGAGCGAATGCCGTTTGTTTCGCCTCACGCGAGAAGCATTTTGGGGTGTGCTGCGCACATCACCTGCCGTAACGGCGGAGATTATGCGCGTGTTAGCCACACGCGTTCAAAACTTCGAAGAATGGTCGCAACAGCGGGAAAAATTGGTGCAGCTCGGCACGATGGCGGCCGGCCTCGCGCACGAGTTGAACAACCCGACCAGTGCCGCTCGCCGGTCGGTCTCCGAATTGCGCGCCGTGGTCGAGCAGATCCAGACCTTTGTCTGCCGTTTAAGCGGCGAGCTCTCGAAAGAGCAATGGGAGAAACTCATCGACGTGGCGAAAAAGGCGGCTCAGGTAAAAGGCCCGCGGCTTGATTCCAGCGAACGAAGCGGCCGTGAAGAGGCGATTACGTCGTGGATGGACTCACATGAGATTTCTGGAGGATGGAGACTTGCACCTACCTTTGCTGCTGCGCGTCTCGACACGCCGGCGCTCGAATCCCTGCTCGCCAGCCATCTAGAGCAACGAGCCGTTCCCGACGCGCTCTGCTGGCTCGACGCGCGGCTTACGGCGAAATCACTACTCGCAACGATCGAGAAGAGCACCCGTCGAATTTCTGAATTGGTTTCGGCGGTCAAAGCCTACTCATTCATGGATCGTGCACCCTGGCAGGAGATCGATGTCCACACAGGCATCGAGAGCACGTTAACGATCCTCGGGCACAAACTTAAAAACGTGGTGGTAAGCCGCCAATTCGACTTAGGACTCCCGCGGATCTGCGCTTATGGCAGCGAACTGAACCAGGTATGGACCAATCTCATAGACAACGCCATCTACGCCACCGAAGGCAAGGGCCGCATCGATATTTGCACTCGGCGCGATGGCAATCACCTCGTTGTCGAAATCGCAAACAACGGCCGCGGCATTCCACCGGAAGTTCAACCACGCATTTTCGAGCCGTTTTTCACAACCAAGGGCGGCGCCGGCACGGGTCTGGGGCTTGTGATCAGCTACCGTATCGTGGTGGATCGTCACCACGGCCAGATCACCTTCCAATCGAGACCAGGCGAGACGCGCTTTGAAGTGCGGTTACCTATTGATAGCGGCGGGCTGAAAAAAGCACGATAAAATCAACCGGCTGCGTCCCCCCCGTCGTAAGCGAAGGCTCCAGCCTTTGCCCTGCGTGGCACGCCGCGGCTGGCAAGGGCTGGAGCTTACGCTTATCTTGGGCAACTTTCCCTATTGCGGGACGGCCATTCGTAGGTTAGGAAGGGGTTTTTTCAGGGGCATGAATGAGACGTTAGCAATGAGTTGGTGGAAAGAAGTCCGCGAACGGCTCGAGCACACCGCTCGGAATTTTCCGGGCGGCTTTGAGCAACAGACCGTTTTCAATCTTCTGGCTGACCTGGATGCGCTGCAGCTGGTCTGTGAGCCTTACTCTGACCTCGAGCCCCGGCTTGCGGTATATCAGGCACTCCGTAAGCTTTTTATTGGTTAACTCGAAGGCCGGTCCGCGGAGCGGCCGGAGCGATACGGAAGCGGCAGGTACTCGACAGAGGGCTGCCGTCGCGTGGGCTGCGGATACAGTTGCATCAAGTGCAACATGTTTTCCGGGATCTTATCATTTACGCGCAGTCCAAGGGCGAGTGCCCGCTCGTAGGTAATTGGGTAATCGTGCGTCCATGTGCCGCTGGTCATTAGCTTGGCCAAGTCCTGGGCCTTCTCGTCAGGGTACTTGTCGCCCAACAACTCGCCCACCTCTTGTTCCATCTGAACCAAGGCTTTGCCGGCCTGATCGGCCAGAATCAACGTCTGGTCGTCTACCTCAGCGATCGGTTTCTGATGTATCACCTTCAGAATCGAAGCGGCCGGCTGCTGCCCGAGCTGCGGGTCGACCGGCCCCAGCACCGCATCCTCGGACATGACTATCTCCTTGGCCGCGAGCGCGATCAATGTGCCGCCCGACATGGCATAGTGAGGCACAAACACGGTAACCTTGCCCTTGCGCTTGAGGACTGCTCGCGCAATTTGAGTGGCGGCCAGCACCAAACCGCCCGGCGTGTGCAACACCAGATCCAGCGGTATTTCGGGGTCGGTCAGATGAATGGCGCGAATGACTTCCTCGCTGTCGTCCACGTCGATATAGCGGAATATCGGAAAGCCCAGTAGACTCATTGTCTCCTGCCGGTGCACGAGCAAAATAACGCGCGACTTCCGCTCACGCTCAATACGGCCGATCAATCGCTTACGCGAGGCTTCGAGCAACCGTTGCGTGATAACCGGCTGAAGTGCCGTCAGCATGAAAAACAACCAAAAAATCTGCATGGGATCCATTGTCATTTCCTTCTCTACCAACGTCTTGGGTGCCACGTCCACTCTATGCCGTACTCGTCGGGTTGCATCCGCAGAGCACGACGGCGCCGCCGCACAAACAACGGGCACAGCAGCAGCCCCGCCGTAAACCCCCCAACGTGCGCCCACCATGCGATACCGCCGACGTGCGCAGGACTGGCCAACGCCAACGCCCCGCTGAACAACTGAATGACAAACCACGCCCCGAGATACAACACCGCTGGAAGCTGAAAGAAAAACGGCAGAAATAAGACGGGAAACAACACCACCAGGCGTGCCGTCGGAAACAACAGTAGGTACGCACCCAGTACACCCGC